>ERZ857757.2654-NODE-2654-length-11233-cov-5.050904_pt1 | contig 11233 bp, 11 predicted proteins | sample MGYA00519764_ERZ857757 | MGnify/ENA primary metagenome ERZ857757 (study PRJEB31778, sample SAMEA3449359) | human gut metagenome | biome: human gut; feature: human-associated habitat; material: faeces | place: United Kingdom | collected 2010/2012 ... | reverse complement strand
GTGTTCCCACGTGGGCTCAATGTTATTCTATACATCACTTGCGAAACAAAGGAATACCTTAAAGAGAAAGTAGTATGCAGCGTTTTCCGTGCCGATCTTTGGAAGAGATAAGTAAATCTGCCAAAAATCCTCCACTGTTCGGCAGAGACCCAGATCTTCCAACGACTCTACATAATTCTCCGTCTATGCGATCAATTACACGGCTTGAACGCCTTACCCCGTCAGCGTTCCCATTCGATCTCCAGAATCGATAATAGTTTCTTAATCGGTGTGTAGTTGCAACGGTGGTTGATTCCATTCAAATGAAATTACAAATAGAGATAAAGCAGAAATACAATACGTGGATGAACAAGAAAGGGAGCTGGGCCAATTGCGGCAATGGCGCAAGAATGGCGCATCCACAGATTCATTCTTCTGTACTCAAACAAACACGCCAAATAGACAAATTGAAAACAGAAAAGAAGCGGATGAACGACTGCAAACGTTCGCACTCTCGTTGCCATTCATCCCATTGTCGAACTACCGAAGCCGACGGGTGCACAGGCGACTCCCACACCAAACGCTTCAGTGCACCCTCCAGCTCTTCACTAACGTGTTCTGCGATCTCCATCGTCTCTCGCGCAGACACGGACGGAAACTGCTCCTCCAGCCGATCGCTGCCGATGGTTTCAATCTCTTTCCGAATCTCCCTCATGTCATCGCACATCTCCCGCGTCGCCACATCGGGGAGGAGCGTCAGCCACGGCAGTAGCGCGCTTTCCACGTGTCGCGTCAGCGAGGTCACCGTCAGCAGTTCCAGATCGCAGTCACGCAGCTTCGCCTCGAATTCGAGCTCCAAATCGCCACGGAGCTCCAGACGGACCGTCGCCAGTACGCGGAAGGCTCCCAGAAGATGGGGTCGCAGAGGCGTGTAGCGGGAGGGGATTCGCTGCAGCTTCTCCATCCCCTCCTCGTGCAGCTCCTCCAGCAACAGCTCCTCCGTGTGGTTGCAGACCAGTTGGATCGCCCGCAGGAGCAGTGCGGGGACCTCGGAGGAAGGGGCTTGGAGGGTTGGAGTCTGCGGTGAAGAAGAAGGAGAGATCGTACGTGGAGCGATGGAGAGGGACTTGGGAACTGCGGGATGAGGATGCAGTAGGACAGTAGAGACGGATGAGGGAGAACGGTGGACGTTAGAGGAGAGGATAACGCAAGGGAACGAGTGGACGCAATGGAAACAACAGCAGAAGACAGCACCGAAGAATCTTCGGAACCCGAAACTTCACCAACCACTTCTGCCATTTCTCTAGGAGAGGATTCTGATAAGAACTGAGAGTGGTCATCTGGGATGACATCATCAGTTTCATCATCTCCTAGGATAGCGGTCTCACCTATTCCATTATCATAAACACATGCGGTTACTTTCATTTTCACCTTCTTCTCCGTCGATGGTGACGATTACGGCATCGGTGGCACCATCGTCCATAACTGGGTGCATTTTGGAGAATGCATAGTAAAGCCAATTATGGAGTGACGTTATCAACAATGCAATGGGGTGAATGGTGAATTCACCTCCATTGACCCTTTCTTGTGTATTAGCATTGAAATAGAAAATGGGACGATGTCCCATCTCAATATCGATAGGTAGACTCGCAGCTTCATCCTCTCCACGAATCACACTATCTGACGACTCATTTTCATTCTATTCGCATTACTCCACACATACAGAACGTACCACACGTCCACGGACCTTCTTTCCCTTAGAGATCAGGGAAACTGCCAGTAGGAGCAGAGCCATGACGGCAACTGCTCCTGCAATCCAAACCCCCTCCGGCAGCGACGGCGCTGCCTTGCCTTGGGAGACAATAGTGTCGGCGACAGACATAATGGTCTGATTTGCAGGACGAAGATACACAGTAAAAACACCAGACATAGCAACTAAAATCCACTGTATCAGCAAGGAACAAAAGAATTATGAAAGTACTGGAACCACAAGACAGAACCACGGGGAAACGAGCCCGCGCTCGGAGCCCGCGCTTTTCCCACCCGCCAAATTGATTGACGATTGATTGAAGCGAAGGAGGACGAACTCGTCGTCCCTCAGTCGAACTCGCCATGGGTAGAGGAAGTGGAAGCGAGGAGGAGAGACTCATTTTCCACGAGTAGGCAACAGTGAAATGTCAGCTCATCGTCTAGAACGACAGAAATACCACATCGTCGATAAACAGCACCATGAACGATCGGAGTCAACTTGACGATTTTTAATTCGCGTGATGGCAGGAAGGGATACTGTGATCCCCTGATTGCGTGGAGGTTACAACTGAGCGAAAAGGTCAATCGACCTTCATTATCAAGAAGACAACGAAGATGGCATGCGAAGTGAATGGAAACGCAGTGTTGATTACAATGAGCCGAAATATTCCAGAGTTCGAGTATCCAATCATCCCAAAACCTGTCTTCGCCTGGATACCGATAAGGGGACAAGCGGATATGCGATTCTTCAGTCACTTATCAACTGCAGGCACGCGAATTGCGATTCCAATCATTCAACAACCGCTCATACAACCATGCGAACGCGTTCAATCCAACAACTCGGCCTTCTGTTCATTTCCAACAACACTCCACTGCCCTTTCTCTTCATCTTACTCGATCGCGTTCACTAGACTCACTGATACAACACGGGAGTCAAACCGTTCGTATGTCCGTCAGAACCAAAGCAAAAAGACGTGAGAGGAAGTCCATCATCTTGCTCCATTCCCAACCAAAAGGAAGAGTCCAATCATCATTCGCGAGACACGGAAGGAACCACAAGAGGAAACGCGGAGAGATGAATAATCCAGTGTTGAGTTGCGATGAAAACCGCGGTTTCGCCATTCTTCATGTGGCTGAAACCAACGCGATTCAACGTGATTCGATCTCCGTGACCGTATCTTCCTACGGACATTCTCTTGGAAGAAAAAGTGAATGAGATCGTTCGGAGACGATGATCTCTCCAATTCAGCAGGGAGGAGTTTGGTGAATTGTTTTATGACAATTCCTATCAATATCCAACACGAAATCTTGGGTTTCGTGTGTGATGTTCGTGTTATCCTATCGTGTTCGCAACACTATAGTGCATCCAATTCTCTTTTCAATCCTCCATCATTTCAAACCACCTTGGTTTCAAAAACAAACACAAACAAACAACTATTCACTGCTTTTGAACACGGAGAGAGGCAAGAACCGGATTACCCTTCGCATCACCTCTCCATTCCACACCTACCTCCAGAATATCGTCGATACCCCCTTGAGACCACTTGGAGAGACACTTCTCTCCAATGCCTACATCAAACAGGAGATTCAGACCAACTTGAAATGCAAATGTTCGCAAGACGAATGACGGAAAGAGAGGCAATGTCCGCGATTCCGTCATCAAACGACTGGATCCGATTGGAGTTGGCCTGGAGCACACGAAGCTTGGAGTACCCAGAGAAGAAGGAGGGAAGCTCCGTGAGACGATTACTATTGACGGCGATGACTTCCAGATGAACGAGACTGCTCATAGACGCAGGAAGAGACGTCAGTTGGTTGTTCCCGACGACCAGCACCTTCAGCGATTTGAGCTCCGAAATGGAGTCAGGAAGCTCCTACGAATGATGGGTGAGGAAGAGAAACCACAGACAGTCCACACTTGTCAAGGAACAACTCCTCGAGTCCCTCCCAGTGAGTCGGAAACGAAGGAACCGAATGAAAGGGGTTTCCCGAGAGATACAGGGATTTCAAATTCAGGAGCTCGAAGAGAATGACAGGAAACTCGAACAGCTTGTTATCCTCCAAATAAAGTGTCTTCAAATGGACTAGCGAAGCAAACTGCAATAAGAGGGGTTGAAGACGAATACCTCCTCAGGAATAGACTCCAGACTGTTGTTGCTCAGATTCAATATTTCCAGCGGCGAAACCGAAAAGCGCGAAATACCGTCAATGGAGTGCAACACATTGTCATTCAGAAGGAGCATCTCCGTTTTCGCAATGTTATCGCTGGTGATGTTGTCACAAATCAGCTGAATCGTTCCCTTCAACTGGGGAGCTCTTTCACATGAGTGTCTCCACCATTTCCTACCGTCGACTGAACGAAAGAACGGTGCGTTCATCCTTCGGATCTTTGAGAATTTGAGGGATTTCACGATGATCACGAACAATGAACATTTCTTTGAATGGGAAAATCGCACTGAGGAAATCCCAAATGTTCACACTCCAACCATTTCACTTCCTTCTCTCACCTCCCATCATACACTCGTTTCTGTCAAATGCTGCGTGTATTCATTCGTTCATTCAGCTCCAAAAGCCCTGAGTTCTATGCTGCCGCTATGCAAAAGCACCAACTCTTTGCCACCATTGACAAGGAAGCAATAACTGCACGACAGTGGATGAGATGTAGGGAAATGTCGTTGACGAAGCTACTACGAAACCCTTCTTTGCGTCAAATCCCTCTGTCAAGGAGTTTCTCTTCTGGAGGAATCTGAGGAAAAACAACGTTCACATCAACGAGGATTACCCCTATGTGTCTCGTGTGGCCAACGATTTTGTGTTCGTCATTGTAGGATCGCGTCAATCCATTTCACCTAGTCTGCAAACAAACCTGTCGTCTTTCACAGTTACATAAGCAAGGATCATGCCATTTTGCGCGACTCTTCGGTTGTTGTGGATGAGGACGTTCCCGATGCCAAGACGCGCCACGGAGTCCTCATTTATGGATCCAATATCGCCGTCCCCTTCATTCCCAAGTACCTGTCCATGAACGTTGAAACGAGTGGGAAGCGATGGATTCTATTCACTAGATTCCCTGTACTTCCCTCTCATGAACAGTCATGTTGGGGGATTAGGAAAGTTGAATACGACTCTTGAGAATTACTTCAAACAGTTTGTAGTCTCTCTACGCATCCTGAATTCCTAGATAAGGAAGAGTGATGACTCAGTGCGGAGTGGATACATGTTCCGCTTCATCAACCATAACTACGATGTGGAATCGGTGGATCTAAAGGCGATTCGAGGCTGAGATTTGTTTGTTGTGACACGGCAGAATTCCCACACTCCCTTTCCCGCACGATTTTCCCGCCTCCTCTCCCACCCCCATTCCGTCGAGATGATTGTCTCATCGAAATCAACGAGATTTCTCAATCGAATCTCTTTTGTATTGGCGATTCAGGTAGACTTTGTCGGGTTCTGGGGATAATGAATGTAGTTTGACCACTGAAAGAAAGTCTGTAGAGAATGCTGAAGAGAGTCTTGAACAAACCTACAATGCATATGTTCACTGTAGGGGGTGAGGAGAGTGGAATGAAGCGTAGCGCGCCATTGCTTCGGACATGATTCCCGGAACGGTGGGTATCGGTGGACGCATGTCGCAGTGCCCGTTGAAGGTGACGGTTTTCGGCGCGTCGACGGGAAGTCTGGGAAGAAGCGTGGTGTATGAGTTGGGTAGGTGTTGGAGAGCGGAGTTGAGTGGCAGCGTCGCATGGAGTGACGTGCATGATCCCTTACAGAGGTGAAGGAGACGAGGTTCGCCATCTGAAGCAGTCGGGCGATGTGGGCAAAGTGAATCCGATTCCGTTCCACCCCCGCGACGAGCAGTCGATTCGTGACTGTATTGGAAACTCGGATATCGTGTTGAACTTGGTCGGCAAGTACTACGAGACGAAGAACCTGTATCTGAAGAAGAACTACACGTAGGTGAGGAAGAGCGATGCGAAGTAGGTACCAGGACGTGAACATCTACTTCCCGGAGCGTCTCGCCCGCATCTGCAACGATATGGGCGTGAAGCACTTCCTGCACGTGTCGGCTCTCCAGCAGAACCTGAAGCACCGTTCGGAGTGGGCTCGCACGAAGGTGGGAGCGAAAGGTGGTGTTGAGAGACAGGCGAAGGGCGAGGAGGTGGTGCGTGCGACGAAGCCGGAGACGTGCATCGTTCGTCCCGCAGACATGTTCGGTGAGGATGACCGTGTGCTGCAATGGTGGGACTGATTCGCGTGGGTGAACAACAGGATCGGTCGTCAGTTCCACATCTACCCGTGGCTGATCAACATCAACGGTGGTGCGGCGCTGAAGCAGCCGGTGTGGTACGGCGACGTGGCGCTGGCGATCCGCAAGTACTGCGCGGCGCCGGAGACGTTCGACGGGAAGACGATGGAGCTGGCGGGACCGGAGGTGATGGCGTGGTCGCAGCTGGTGGAGTGGTTCCGCGAGGTGACGGAGACGAAGCGCGTGCCGCCTCGCACGCCGACGGCGATCGCTCGGATGTATGCGGGACTGCTGGAGTTCGGTCCGAAGCCGTACATCTCGCGAAGCGAGGTAGACTTGCGTGTGACGGACAACGTGCTGGATCCGCACACGACGTGTCTCACGTTCAAGGATCTGGGAGTGGGAGTGGGGGAGAGAGATGACGCGTAGATAACGCCTCACACGATTGAGGAGAAGGGATTCAGTGCCATCATGCGATACCGCAAGGGAGGTCACTGGGCGTACAAAAGCAACAACGCAGACATCAGAGTGATTTAATATTGTTCCTTATGCGTGTGTGTGTTGAGAAACGAGATCGTTGATTATCAAGGGGAATGACCACTGAACATCTGAGTCAAGTCGCATTCATCGAATCGATTGATCGATTGTTTATCTCAAATTGTATGATTTGTTCCATCCATACGAAATACCGATAACGAGTTCAATAGCATGTCCTAACCTCGCGACTAGATACTCATGTCTTCGGGAGACACCCATATGAATGCTGAGGTCCTTGCCTCTCTGCGCGCTAGTCGCGATAGTCTGCTGAAAGAGCGCTCGGAGGTGATTGTAGGTGTTGCGGCTGGGGAGTGAAGTTTGTAGGAATCGAACAAATTCCTGGACGATAGCATCCGCAAGGCGATTGAACGTTGTCCGAAGAGACAGGGGGGCAACATGGAGGAATTGGAGGAGCGCATTCGCGAGATGGAGGAGAACATCGAGACGGGCAGTTTCGATATCAAAGCGGAGCGAGAGGTGTGCTTGATTATACATGTCGAGTCGTAGGAGAAGCGCAAGATCCAGGAGCTTTCGAAGCAGCTGGAGCTGGTGAAGGCGTACACGACCGCCCAGAGTGAGATCACGGCGATGCGAGCGAAGCGCGACGCGGGACAGAAGCGAAGAGAGGAGATCAACAAGCGTCTGGATGAGCTGACGAACACGATCGGCGTGTCGGAGGCGATTCTGCGCATCAAGGAGTTGACGGGTGTGGAGGTGTGTGTTTGTGTCTTCTCTCATTTTCAGCTGCCAGCGAGCAAGATCACGATGACGAGCGTGGCGATCCCCTCGACGAGTCTGGGTCGCATTTGCGGCAAGAACCAGCAGAACGTAGTCTCTCTCCCCTCTCTCGATCGCAGCTGCGCAACCTGGAGCAGAGTTTCTCGGTGAGTCTGTCCGCCGGTCGCGACGCGATCAGCGTGCGTGGCGAGGAATCGAATGTGCGTCGCTGCGTGTCGTCGCTGGAGGACATGCGAGAGGAAACGGAGACGACGGTGGCGCTGGCTTCCGAGGAGCTGCACGCGCTGCTGGCGCACGAGGGAAAGTACCGGAAGGCGATCGAGCAGGCGGAGCACGTGTTCATCGCATTGGACGGAACGAGTGGCGTGCGAGTGCGTGGCGGAGCGAAGGCGGTGGCGAGTGCCGTGCGAGGCATCCAAGATCTCTTCCGCAGTGGGTGTTTGGCTGGGGATTCATCGCAGAGCCGCAGAAGTTCCCTCTGACGCCGTTCCTGCGGAGTCTGCTGGTGAGCGAGAAGATGAAGGCGCTGAAGACGCTGCAGGAGCAATGTCCCGCGTACCTGGGTCTGGGCGAGAAGCTGGAGGAGCTGCGCGTGCTGGGCACGGCGAGCGACCAGCGAGCGACGCTGGTGAGGGTGATGACTCTCTGTGACGCGTAGAAGACGCTGCAGCAGTTCGAGGCGGAGCATCAGGAGGTGAAGGAGACGGTGCCGCTGACGGAGACGCTGTTCCACTTCCTGCTGGAGGAGAAGGGAAAGCGGCTGCAGACGCTGCAGACGGACTCGCACGCGCGTCTGCATCTGGAGCGGTCCCCGCTGGGGGTTACGGTGAGCGGCGTGCAGGAGGCAGTGACCGCTGCGAAGACGGCACTGGAGGCGATGACGCAGACGGTGGAGACGATGACGGAGTCGGTGCCGGTGACGAGCGCGCAGGTGGAGCGTCTGCTGGAGAAGAAGGGCGAGGTGCTGCGGAGGCTGCAGAAGGAGCAGAAGTGTCTGCTGGAGCTGCGGCGCAAGGAGGGCGTCGTGTTGCTGACGGCGCCGGAGGAGTCGCGTGCGGCGGCGAAGGCGGCGCTGGAGACGGTGCTGGCGAGCGTGTGTGTGGAGACGATGCATCTGGCGCGGAGACAGGTGCCGCTGTTCGTGGGTCCGCAGGGAGCGAACATCAAGTCGGTGCGAGAGGCGAGCGGAGCCTCGCTGGAGGTGGCGCGCGACGGCGAGCTGACGGTGAGCGGCGAGGAGGCGGCGGTGGCGAAGGCGATGGAGCTGGTGCGGGCGTGGCTGGAGGCCCACGCGGTGGAAGAGCTCACAGCGCCGGCAGACGCGGCGTTCGCGGTGGCGGTGGGTCCGAAGGGCTCGAAGCGTCGCGCGCTGGAGAAGGAGCTGGGCGTGGAGCTGGACGTGAGCGAGAAGGAGGGCACGGCTACTATCACCGTGCTGGGCGAGCAGGAGAAGCTGAAGGCGGCCGCGACGGCTCTACAAGACCTCCTGGCGACCTATGAGCGAGAGAACGCGTCGGTGACCTTCTCGGCATCGGAGCTGCGTCGCGCGCCGGAGCTGCGTCGCGCTGCGCTGAGCGAGAAGATGAAGGCACTGGGCGCGGAGACGACGGTGGTGGAGCGGCGCGGCGTGATTTCCGTGCACTCGAGCGAGCATCTGAGCGAGGCGGTGGCTTATTTGGAATCGCTGCGTGCCAAGTACGCGGAGTATGAGGAGATGCCGCTGGCGGTGGCGAAGGAGGCGATGGGCACGCTGGTGGGGAAGCGCGGCGAGAACATCCGGCGCCTGCAGGAGACGCTGGGCGTGGTCATCGACACCGACAAGGACGCGGCGGTCGTGTGGGGTCCCAAGGCCTCGTTGGCGACGGCGGTGGCGCAGATCGAGGCGGATCTGGAGGAGCGGCTGCAGGTGACGGAGTCGGTGCCTTGTTCGGTAACACAACTTACGTATCTGAGCGAGAATCGTCACGCGCTGGCGAATCGCATCCAGGAGCTCTCGGGCGCCGAGGTGCGTGTTCCCCGCGAGCTGCCGGCGCTGGGCTCCGCGGCGGTGACGGTGCGAGGCAACAAGCGACAGGTGGCCTGTGCGGTGCCGCTGGTGCGCGAAGCACTGCAGGGACTGGTGCGAGAGACCTTCTCGTTCGCTCCGGAGGAACTGACTGCTGCGCTGCATGAGAGCTCGCTGCAGGTCCAGCGACTGGCGCTGGAGTCGCGCAGTCGCATCGTGGCGAAGGAGGCGGAGGGTTCGCTGACGGTGGTGGGTCCGAAGGAGGGCGTGGCGCTGGCGCTGCGACGGATCTGGCAGGCGCTGGCGGCCGCTGTTCCTGATCACTTCGCAGTGGTGGCGCTGGGAGAGGCGGCGGCGCTGGGTCTGGCGACGAAGGAGAAGGAGCTGGCGAGCTACGCGAAGGATCACGCCGTGCTGCTGCGTCACGACAACGAAGGACTCTACATCCGCTCGAACGCTCTCAGTGAGACGGAGACGTGGGCGAGAGAGCTGTGTGCGCGCTGCGAGGCGGAGAACGCGGTGGTGACGGTGGGACGCGCGCGCGTGCCGTATCTGATCGGGTCGCACGGCAGTCGCATCCAGCAGCTGCGGAAGACCAGCGGAGCCGCGCTGGAGGTGGTGCATGAGGATGCGCTGTGGCTGCAGGGATCCGCGGAGGCGGTGGCGAAGGGACGCGAGCTGGTGGCTGCGGCGGTGGCGGAGTACGATGCCACTCATCACAGCGTGAAGATCGATCCCGCGTACATCGGCGTGCTGGTGGGCGTGCGAGGATCGAATCTGGCGCGGCTGCGACAGCAGTTCCAGGTGAGCATCAGTGTGGAGGACGACGGCGAGGTGAAGGTGGCAGGACAGCAGACGAAGCAGGTGGAGGAGGCGATCGCCGCCGTGGAGAAGTGTGTGGCGGAGGCGAAGGAGCGGGATGCCTCGGAGGAGCCGCGGCCGATGGAGATGCGACGCGTGGAGATGGATCGTGCGGAGAGACTGAGAGAGGAGAAGCCGAAGGAGACGGTGACGGGCGAGTCGGTGTGGGAGAAGCTGAAGCGCGCGCCGCTGCTGCCTGCGGCGAGCAAGAAGAGCGAGGTGGACAAGCTGCTGGGACTGAAGAGCACGGTGGGAGGAAGCGAGAGCTACAAGTCGGAGAGTGGGTATACGGTGGAGCTGTAATGGTTATGTGTAAATGGGGTGTTTGTTGGAGAAGGAGTGATTGGGGTGATTGCCGGAGAAGGAAGGAGTGTGCACTGGATCATTCGGTACTCGCTTGCGTGCATGATTCGCATCACAAGGGATATGCACTGTATCCCTTGGTGAATGGGTGGAACATTCCCTTTTCTATTCACTACAATCGCGTATTAATTCGTTAGAGAGCCAGTAACACTACCACCATGGGATACACGTGTAAACCAACAAACACGCAAGAAATCAATAATGGGAACTCCCCAGACACACGAGTCCTCGATTCCGAGGTTGTCCTTGTACATCTGGATGCGGAACCATCCGTTCTCGCCCCAGTACTCTCCCCAGCTGTTGCGGACGATCCAGTACTCCTGTCCCTCCTCGGTCTTTCCCCATCCGGTGACCTCGATGGCATGGAATCCCAACACGCTGTGGCTCTTGTCGACAAACACGCCTCCCTGATAGTCCAGGAACTCCTGAGAGACAGCAATAGTACAGGAGATAGGTCCACGTGCGAAGAGCTCGGCCTTCATATCCTGCGCCCCGCTGACACTGCCATACTCGCTGATCTTATAACGCTTATACTCCTTCACCGCATGACAGCCCTCATCCGGCGGACAGTCCATACATCGATTCATCTCACTGCACTCCTTGTTCCTCGCCTCATACACCGCACACGTCTGGTCAGGAATTCCCTCCTCATACGCATAATGAAACACCGCCGCGTCATTCCCGCCATGGCAGCTGCCGCTGTGGCCACAATTGATCACCTCCTGCACCGACAGCTCAACGGAGGGCCAGGCGCC
>ERZ857757.2653-NODE-2653-length-11234-cov-3.129260_pt1 | contig 11234 bp, 8 predicted proteins | sample MGYA00519764_ERZ857757 | MGnify/ENA primary metagenome ERZ857757 (study PRJEB31778, sample SAMEA3449359) | human gut metagenome | biome: human gut; feature: human-associated habitat; material: faeces | place: United Kingdom | collected 2010/2012 ... | reverse complement strand
TTGTCTACAGTATGCTGCTTTCCCTCACGATCGGATTCTTTCTTACGGCGGTGTTGGAATACGCCACGGTGAAGCGGTATTTTAAGAGGAACAGCAACCGGTACAGAAGAGTTTTTTCGTATTTTGGCAGGTACTGGAAGCTGGTGGTGATCAATTTTTTGTATACCCTCGGTCTGTATATTCATAATTTTGTGTTCTGGAATACGGATTTACAGATGCGCGTGGCGGATACGTTTGTCTTTGCTCCGACGTATGATCTGGCAACCTGTCTGGCGATGTTTACGAATCTGTCGTCGACCATCATTTTTATCACGCGGGTAGAGATGCATTTCCACACACGTTACAAGGCGTATTCGGAAGCGGTCATCGGAGGAAGATGGGAAGATATCAAAAATACAAAAGACAGAATGTTCCGGCAGCTTTCTGCGGAGCTTATGAATCTGGTGCGCATACAGTTTATCATCTCGACGGCAGTGTATCTGCTCTGCGTGGTGGTGCTTCCGCAGTACGGGTTCTCGGGAAGAGTGATGCAGATCTATCCTTGTCTTGCCGCCGGGTATTTTATATTATTTATTCTGTATGCAGAAATTATTTTTCTGTACTACTTTAACGATCTGACAGGGGCGCTTTTGGCAACCCTCGGCTTTTGCCTGGTGACGTGGGCGGGAAGCGTGCTTTCTGCCGGCGGGAGTGACCTGTGGTACGGCATGGGGCTGGTGGCGGGCAGCTTTACCGGCTTTACCATTGCCTATTTCAGACTCAGGTTCATGGAGCGCCATATGGATGAACATATCTTCTGCGGCGGACAGCTGTTTACGGTGAAGAGAGAGCGGATGCCGGAGAGTATGGTATATACAAAGAAACAGAAGGAGCGTTAGTATATGAATGTGATTTTAATTCTGCGGATTTTTCTGACGGCAGCGGGAGTGTTGTTCCTTTTGGGGGACATCAATGCGTATGTGAGACAAAAACTGACCGATACGATTGGACTTCTGTGGGCATTTGTCTCGGTGGCGCTGATTTTAACGGGCGTGGTCTCCGTGCCGGGGGCAAGGGAGGAGGAATACCTGGTGGTGCTTCTTCTGGCAGTCTGCCTGCTGCTTTTGATCCTGCTGTTTAAGTTAAGCAAGGTGGTGTCGGTTCTTTCCATGAAAAATCAGGAGCTTGCCATGCAGGTTTCCCTGCTCAATCAGGAAAATGAGAGAATATTGCACAGGCTGGGGATTTTGACAGATGAAAAAAAAGATATTGTTCGTGATTAACACATTAAGCCGCGCCGGAGCGGAGACGGCATTGTTGGAACTGCTTGCGCAACTTGCTGCCGAGCGGGGGGAGGACGGGCAGCCCAGATATGAGCTCTCGCTCTTTGTCCTGATGAACCAGGGAGAACTGGTGCAGCAGATACCAGAGGGGGTGCGGCTTGTCAATCCAAGGTATGCCCAGGTCTCGGTGCTCGAACCAAAGGGAAGAATCTATATGGGCATGACCGTTGTAAAATGTCTGCTTCACAGAGCCAACCTGATCCGGCTGTGGCGCTATCACTGGAGGGCCGCGCGGGCGATGCGCAAAGAGGGACGGCTGATGCCGGACAAGCTGCTGTGGCGGGCAATCTCGGATGGCGCCAGACGCTTCCCGGAGGAATATGATCTTGCAGTTGCATTCCTGGAGGGCGGTTCTGCATACTATGTGGCAGACCACGTCAGGGCGAAAAAAAAGGCGGCGTTTATCCATATCGACTATCAGAAGGCGGGATACAGCAGGGAACTGGACCGCGACTGCTACCTGCAATATGATGCCGTATTTCCGATCGGGGAACAGGTAAAGCGGGCGTTTCTCGCCGTGTATCCGGAGTGCAGTGCACGCACCAGGATCTATCACAATCGGATCGACTGTGAAAAAATCCGGAAGATGTCCGGGCAGCCGGGAGGATTTACGGATGATTTCGACGGAATCCGCCTGCTTACGGTGGGAAGACTCACCCCGCAGAAGGCATATCCGGTTGCGATCGAAGCGATGCGGCAGTTAAAGGCGGAGGGATACCCGGTCCGGTGGTATGTGCTGGGCGAGGGAAGCAGCCGCAGGGAATTAGAGCAGCACATTGCGTCGTGCGGATTAAAGGAGGATTTCCTGCTGCTTGGAGCGGTTACAAATCCCTATCCGTACTACCGGCAGACGGATATCTATGTGCATGCGACCGGATATGAGGGGAAAAGCATTGCGATACAGGAGGCGCAGACGCTTGGCTGTGCGATCGTTGCTTCCGAATGTAACAGAGAGCAGATTACAGACGGGGAGGACGGGATTTTGTGCGCGCTTGACGCTGCGGCGGTAAAGGAAGCTGTGGGCTTCCTGATCCGGAATCCGGACCGGCGCAGGGCGTACGCGCAGGCGGCGTTAAAGTGTCCTGTAAATTACGAGAACGAGGAACGGCTGTTGGAGCAGCTGCTTTCCGAGAAAGAATAAGGAAGATACGATGGTAGAGAAGAAACAGAAAGAACTGCTGATTATCATTCCGGCATACAATGAGGAGAAAAATATAGAGCGGGTGCCCGAGATTTCGGACCGGGTGCTGGAGGAGCTGGAACGCCCGGAGATCGCGGAGATTGCGGATATTCTGGTCATGAATGACGCGTCCTCGGACTCTACGAACTGGGTCGTAAAGGCACACGGACATACGCTGGTATCCCATGTCTTTAATCTGGGGTACGGGAGCGCCCTGCAGCTTGGATATAAATACGCGATCCGCCGCAAATATTCCTATGTGATCCAGATGGATGCGGACGGACAGCATGATGTGTGCAACATACCGGTGATCTATCAGAGACTAAAACAGCAGGATGCGGACGGACGCTGCCCGGATATCGTGCTTTGTTCGCGTTTTATGGAGGGAAGTGCAGAGTATTCGGTCTCCGCTACGAAGAAACTGGCATACGGATTCTTCCGCTGGATGATAAAGATCAGTACCGGACGAAAGATTGCCGATCCGACGACCGGTCTGCAGGGACTTAACCGCAGGGCATTTTTATATTACTCGAAGTATAAGCACTTTGACGACAAGTATCCGGATGCCAATATGATCATTCAGATGCAGCTGCTCGGATTCCGCATAGATGAGATCCCTGCTGTCATGCATGCGAGAAGCTGTGGCACCAGCATGCACTCCGGGTTCAAACCGGTGGTCTATATGTTCCGCATGGTCTTCTCCATCATCGGCGTGGTATTTCGGATCAAGGTGCTTGGAATTGATGCGGGGGCAGGAGAGCGGGATGTTTTCATGGACAAAAAGGAGTAAGCGTTCTTTTCACGCAGAAAATTTAAAAAGACAGCAGAAGCCCTATATTGCTCCGGGGCGTGGGTGGTATCACATCTACACGTTCCGGCTGGGGAGACCGGAGGAAGTATCCTTAGACTGGCTGCCGGATTATCCCGGGGAGACACTTGCTCTGGTCCGGCTGGACATCCGCGATTACGCTTCGCGTGAACTGGACACTCTTGCACTGGACTTTGCGGAGCAGATTTTTCGTGCCTTTCAAGAGCGGAAAAAAGAGATGATCCTGCGCGTCTGTTACGATACGGAGGGAAAGGGGATGGAGCGCGAGCCGCAGCGCATTTTTGTGGTGCAGAGACACATGCAGGCGCTCGGTAGTCTTGCGGAACGGTATGCGGATGCCATTCTGACCGTGCAGGGCGTGTTTGTGGGAAGCTGGGGAGAGATGCATACCTCCCGGTTTTTGCGCCCGGATCAGATCTGCCTGTTGGCGCAGACCTGGCAGGAGGCGACGCACCATGCGCTGACACTCTCGGTGCGAAAGCCGGTGCATCTGCGCATGCTGGCGGGAAATAAGCCGGTGCGCGGACTGGGACTATACGATGATGCCATGTTTGCCGGAGCCGACCATATGGGGACGTTCGGGGATGTGCCGAGGGAGGCGGCAGATTGGGAAGAACCGTGGTGTGCGGCAGATGAGCAGACTTATCTGAGCGGACAGGATGAAAATATTCTGTGCGGAGGGGAGGCGCTGGCGGGAATAAAGCTGTCCGCGGAGGCAGTCTTAGAGGAACTTCAAAAGATGCAGGTGACCTATTTAAACAGCATCTATGACCCGGCGCGGATGGCAGAGTGGAAGGCATGCCGTCTCCCGTCCGGAAAATCGCTGTATGAGGAGATCGGCAGCCGCCTCGGTTACCGGATCTGCGTGCTTTGTGCAGAGTGGAAAAAGGGAAGCCTTTGGGTGACACTGAAAAATGAAGGATTTTCCACCGTATGCCAGAAAACGGATCTGCTTCTGATCCGGGAGTGTGATGAAGGCACAGAGCAGAAGGTGCAGAAGGTTCCTTATGAGATCTGCGGATTAAAGGGCGGTCAGACGGACGTGGCAAAGGTTGAAATTGCGGCGGGAGAAGACGGCGGGGAAGGAAAAGAGGAGAAACTCTACCTTTCCATGGTGCGGAAGAAAGACGGAAAACCGCTGCCGTTTGCGAACGAAGGCGCGGGAAGCCGGCTCTTGATCGGCAGATGGATGGTGCAGGGAGGATTGCATGGAAGAGAAAAAGGAAACACAGATTGATTTTGTGATTGCCTGGGTTGACGGCGGAGATCCGGCATGGCAGAGAGAGCGGGACCGCTATGGGAAGATGGGGGAGAAAACAGCGGCGGAAGAGACCGGAGAGAGAGAGAAGTCCGGCGTTGCCTGCGATACCAGGGATGTGCGCTACCGTGACTGGGACTGCCTGCGGTTCTGGTTCCGCAGTGTGGAACAGAATGCCCCGTGGGTGCACAAGATCTATTTTGTCACATGGGGGCATGTGCCGAAGTGGCTGAATGGGAATCATCCGAAGCTTGAGATTGTGCGCCACGAGGATTATATCCCGGGAGAATTCCTGCCGACGTTTAATTCCCACACAATCGAACTCAATTTTCACCGCATCCCCGGATTGTCGGAACAGTTTGTCTATTTTAACGACGATATGTTTCTGCTGCAGCAGGTAAGCCCCGGACAGTTTTTCCGGGACGGAAAGCCGCTTGACATGCTTGCCTTGCAGCCGGTCGTGGCAAACCGGGAGGATGCCGTCATGCCGTATATTTATCTGAACAATGCGATGGTGCTTGCGAGGTATTTTGACAAGCGGGAAAACATGAAGCAGCAGCCGGGAGCCTACTGGCATCCGGGGTATCCGCTCTTATATTTCGGGTATAACCTGCTCGAGCGCATGTTCCCGCGGTTTACCGGATTTTATACGGTGCACGGTCCGTCGCCGCTTCTAAAGAACACCTACGAGGCGCTCTGGCAGCGGGAGGGAGCGCTTTTGTCGGAGGTTTGCAGCCACAGATTCCGCAGCAGGGAGGATGTGAGTCAGTATCTGCTCAGAGAATGGCAGAAGCTGGAGGGTAATTTTTATCCTGTCAATGCCTGCCGGTTCTGCAGGTATTATGATCTCTCGGATCAGAATACATCGCTGCTTCATGTGATTGAGAAGAAAAAAAGCCCGGCTGTCTGCATCAATGATTCCCAGAAGGTGGAGGCGTATGACAGGGTCAAGAGGGAATTAAACGAAGCATTTTTAAAAGCTTTTCCGAAAAAGAGTTCCTTTGAAACGGGCGGAGCAGGGGAAAAGCACTAAGACAGAGAGGAGACGCCATGGAAACAAAGAGCAGAACAGAATATTCGGCAATGAATACAACCGTGGCGGTCATCTCCAGAATGACGGCGATTCTGATGGGATTTGTGACGCGTGTGATTTTTACGCATACGCTGAGTGAAAACTATGTCGGAATCAACGGTCTGTTCACCGATATTTTAAACGTGCTTTCGTTGACCGAGCTTGGCGCAGGCACGGCAATCACTTACGCCTTGTACCGGCCGATCGCGGAGGGCAACATCAAAAAGCAGCAGCAGCTGATGAAGCTTTACCAGACATTTTACCGTGGAACCGCGGTGTGTGTGGGCGTGCTGGGACTGGCGCTGATTCCGTTTATGGACGTACTCATGAAAAACAGACCCGAGGTGGAGCATCTGACGTTTATTTACCTTCTCTATCTCGCCAACTCCGTGCTGTCGTATCTGCTGGTGTACCAGAGGACGCTGATTGAGGCGCATCAGATGAATTATGTGGTGCTCATCTATCAGACCGGCTTTCTGGTGCTGCAGGATCTGCTGCAGATTGTTGTGCTGCTTACTACGGGAAACTTTATTCTGTTTTTGCTGATGTATCTGATGTGCACGGTTCTGTCAAATGTGTGTATCTCGCGAAAGGCGGAAAAGCTTTTCCCGTATTTAAAGGAAAAAGAGAAGGAACGTCTTCCCGCAGAGGAGCGGACGGGACTGTTTCGGAATATCCGCGCCATGATGATGCACAAGCTTGGGACGGTCGTTGTAAATAATACCGATAATTTACTGATCTCCGCGTTTGTCGGCGTGGTCAGTGTCGGAATATATTCCAATTATTATCTTCTGATCGGTTCCGTCCGCCAGGTGTTGGACCAGGTCTTTGCGGGAATTACAGCGAGTGTGGGCAATCTGGGAGCAACGGAGGACCAGGGCAAAATCCGCGAGATTTTTGAGACGGCCTTTTTTATCGGGCAGTGGCTTTACGGGTTTGCGGCGATCTGCCTGTACGAATTGCTCAATCCGTTTGTGGAGCTGGCTTTTGGCAGACAGTATCTGTTTGAACGCTCCGTTGTCATGATCTTATGCCTCAACTTTTTTATCAACGGAACCAGGAAAGCGGTGCTGACCTTTCGGGATTCCATGGGATTGTTCTGGTTCGATCGCTACAAGGCGCTGGCGGAGGCGGCGCTCAATCTGGTGCTGTCGATTCTTCTGGTAAGACAGTATCAGACGCTCGGCGTATTTATCGGAACGTTTTTGTCAACGATTCTCACGTCGGTGTGGGTGGAGCCGTTTGTCCTGTACCGGAGAAGACTGCATCTGCCGGTGCACCGGTTTTATCTGCGCTACCTTTTGTATGCGGTCTGTGTGGGAGCGGTATGGATTGTGACAGCCCTGGTCTGCGGACTGGCAGAGGGAAGTCCGCTTACCGTTCTTCTCATCCGGCTGCCACTCTGTGTGGTGCTGCCCAATCTGTTGTTTTTTATGGCATACGGCAGGACGAAAGAATGGAAACGGGTGTTGGAGCGCCTGCGGCGCATCGAGTGGGGCAGGCTGCATCGGGGAGGAATGTGATGAGACAGCAGATGGAAGAAGAACAATGGGATTTGTGCAGGCTGCTGGATGCGGCGCTGCACGGCAGACCGGCGGAAATGCTCCCGCCGGCTGAAAAATACGGAGCCATTCTTGAACTGGCAGACCGGCATCGCGTGCTGCCGCTGCTGTACGACGTGCTGGCACCCAAGCTGCCCGAGGAGGATGAGAACCGGAAGCGCCTTGAGAAGAGAAGCGCAGAGACGGTGCGGCAGAGCTACCGCCTGCTGTTCCTCGGGAAATATGTGACAGGACTTTTGCGGGAACATGGAATCGAGACAGTTCTTTTAAAGGGGAGCGGCACGGCGGGACTCTATCCGGTGCCGGAACTTCGCAAGTCCGGGGATATTGATCTGCTCGTTGCGGATCAGAAAGCGGGAGAAAAGGCGTATGAGGTGCTGCATGAGCATGGATTCCGGAAAGCCCCAGAGCAGCACGCACACCATCATATCGTCTGCGTTGGCACAGAGCAGATCGGAATAGAAATTCACGTTGCGCTGGCAGAGCCGTTCGACTCCAAAAGCGTCAACGAGTGGCTCGCCGTACATCAGGCGGAATTTCTGGCGCACTGTGAGAGGACGGCGGTGATGGGCGTGGAGTTTCCGGTGCTGCAGCCGGCATATCATGCGTTTTACCTGCTGCTTCATATGCTGCAGCATTTCCTGCGTGCCGGATTTGGGTTAAAGCTGCTTTGCGACTGGGTCGTATTCTGGGAAAAGGGATACGGCAGCGGGGTAGAGGAGCATTTTTGCTCCATGGCAGAGGAATGCCGCGTGATGGGATTTGCGCGGCTGGTGACGGCGGTCTGTGTAAAATATCTGGGACTTTCCGGGGAAAAAGTGCCCCTGCTGCTTTGCCGATTTGACTGGGAGGCGGAAGTTGCAAATCTGGAAGCATTCCTGACAGAGATTCTGGAAGCGGAGGAGTTCGGCAAGTCAAGTGCCGACCGTATGGTGGCGCTGCGGGGAACCGGCTGGCGGGATTATTGCAGGGAATTTCATCATCAGATGCTGCTCACCTATCCAGGGGCAGGGCGCTACCGCATTCTGCATCCGGTGTTGTGGGTGATGATGTTCTGCGGTTTTGCATACCGCAACGTTAAGATGCGCCGGGTATCGGGGTACGCGGTGTTAAAGAAGGCGAGAGCGCGCGGAAAGCTTGTGGAGGAGATGAAGCTGTTCCGCTAGAAAATAGGATGTTCGACGGGAAAGGAGGAGAGCAAAATGGATACATGGTACTGGGCACTGGAATATGTCAGGGTATTTTTTGCCTATGTGATGATTCTGTTTGTGTGGCCGTCTGTGGTATTCCGGGACTACTTAAGAGGCAGAAGCCGCACGGTGCGGTTTGCTTTCTGTGTGACGGTTTCGGTTGTGCTGCTCAATACGGTGGTACTAAGTCTGGGCGTGTTTCATATACTGTACGGATGGCTGATTGCCGTGCTGTTTTACGGCACATTGCTGCTTGGCTTGCTAAGATGGCACCCCGTGCGGCGGGAGCAGATCAAAAAGATCTCCCGCCTGTTTCTGGGAACCTACGGCATCCGGCTTTTGCTGCTTCGCCTGCGCAACAGAGTAAAAGACGGGATCGGGCATGTACATGCACAATTCAGGCAGAGCATACGGGGACGGCGCTGCGTCTATCTGATGCTGGGGGTGGTTGTGTGCTTTGGCATGGTGTATTTTTCCTACGGGGCATTCCATGATTACTCCTACGGGTTTGGCGATATGTACCGCCACCACTCGTGGATCTACGGGCTGTTAAACGGTACGCCTTTTTATGAGGGAATCTACCCGGAAGCCATGCACTGCTTTATCTACGCCATGCGCGTGCTGTTCGGGGTAAAGATTTACAGCAGCCAGCTGTTTCTGGCGGGAATCCACGTCGCGGTTTTTCTGGTCAGCGCGTATCTGCTGCTGAAGGAATTATTTGCATGGGATGGAACCGCGGTGCTTGCACTGGCGTTGTTCCTGACCGTGGATCTTTTGTGCATTGACGAGATCTTTTCCATGTCCCGTCTGCAGTGGACGCTGCCGCAGGAGTTCGGACTGTATACACAATTCCTGTGCGCACTGTTTCTGCTTCGCTGCCTTAAGACGGACTTTAGCGACAGATCCGGCAGCCGGAGAGAGCGGATCAGAAAGTTTTTGACGGATGAGAATCTGCTGCTGTTTCTGCTGTCACTGGCGGCTTCCCTTGCCATTCATTTTTATGTCACGATGATGGCGTTTTTCCTCTGCGTGGTGATTGCCGCGTGCAGGCTTCCCTCTCTTTTTCAAAAGAGAAGGTTTGTATCTCTCGTAAAGGCGGTCTGCCTCGGTGTGCTGATAGCGGTGCTGCCGATGGGAATTGCGTATGCGAAGGGTGTACCGTTCCAGGGCTCGATCGGATGGGCGGTCAATGTCATAAACGGTACGGATACCGCGGAGGGGCGTACCAGCCAGGCGGAACAGATCTTAGAACAGGAGCAGACATCGAGTGAGCAGACATTGAAGGAGCAGACATCGTCCGGTGAGAGGATGACAGAGAGCGGGGAGACGACAGAAGCGGCGGTGCAGCCGACGGAACAATCCCACGGGGGGAACGGGCAGACACCGGATGGCGGGAGTGCGGATGCGGGACAAAATAGCGCTCCGAAACAATCCGCCGGTAATCATATGCTTGCGATGGCAGAACGGATGGCGGCATCGTTCGCCGGCAAGGCACAACTGGTCTGGAAATACGGGTATGTGCAGCTGTACCGTGAGAACCGGGCGGAATGGATTGTGGTTTTTAGCGGTCTGGCACTGATCCTCTGGGCGGTGTACCGGATGGCGGCGGGGATTATCACCGGCCTGCTAAAAAAGGGAAGTGACAGCAAAAAGATCCAGCAGCTGTTTGACGGATATCCGGTGCTGGTCGGAATATCGGTATTGCTTATGATTGTCTATGCGGCGCCGTTCCTCGGGCTGCCGGAGCTTATTGCAGGCTCCAGGCTATGCTCTACGGAACAGCTTTTCATTCTGGCGGTCGTGGTCATTCCGGTGGATCTGGCTGCCGGGGCAATCGCCCTTACGCCCGGCAGACGTGTGCTGCCGCTTGCGCTTGCCGCGGGAGTGGCGGTGATCTATGTGGGGACGAGACAGCTTGGCATTTTTCACGGATACCTCTACTATGAACTGACCAGATACAATGCGGCGGTGATGGTGACACAGGACATCACGGATAAATTCCCGGAGAACAGCTATACGATTGTGTCTACCACGGACGAACTTTACCAGGTGATCGAACAGGGGCGGCATGAGGAGCTTTTGACTTTTCTGAACCGGGTGAACGGAAGTGGCTATACCCTGCCGACGGAATACATTTTTGTGTATGTGGAGAAGCGGCCGATCCAATACGCGCAGAACCACTTCTTTACCGGACCGGACTGGCTGGCAGAGGAAAAATACACTTCTTACTATACGACCTATTTCAGCGAGGGAAACAGCATCAATGCCTCGGAGATCTCGCGGGAGCAGGCAGAGAAGGAGATGATGACATTCTCAAAACTCTCGCAGACCTATTCCAATCTGGACAGCCGCACGATACTGGAATCCAAAGCGTACGAATGGTGCAGGAAGTTTGAAGCATCCTATCCGCAGGAGATGAAGGTATATTATGAAGATGAGAATTTCTGCTGCTATATGATACGGCAGAACACCTATCGGTTATATCAGCTGGAGGGATCATGAGTGGACGTGGAAAAAAGTTTTTGGCGCTTGGCGCAGCGGTTGTTTTGTGTCTTATAGCAGCAGCTCAAATGGGCAGTCTGTTTCACTGGAAGGTGACATGTACGCCGGCGGCGTTTGCAGAGTCATCCAGAAGGCTTTCCAATCCGGACCGCGGATTTTATTACATTTACGGCTACCGCATTACGGATGAACCAGTCGACTATGCCACAGATTTAAGAGACAGGACGAGGGAAGATGACGCGACGCGGCTTGGAATGATGCAGATCAATCTGCGGGAATACCGGACGGGTGCCATATCGGAGGAGGGGCCGTCAAATGT
>ERZ857757.2647-NODE-2647-length-11251-cov-3.362004_pt1 | contig 11251 bp, 10 predicted proteins | sample MGYA00519764_ERZ857757 | MGnify/ENA primary metagenome ERZ857757 (study PRJEB31778, sample SAMEA3449359) | human gut metagenome | biome: human gut; feature: human-associated habitat; material: faeces | place: United Kingdom | collected 2010/2012 ... | reverse complement strand
GAATGCGACAATCGCTTGACGCTATCCGAAGAAGATTAGGGTGTTAATTCGGCTGTTTGTTGGATGATCATTCTTTCTCACAATCTGAATCCTTTCAATCGGTAATGAATTCGCTGTTTCTGCTCGCGTTGTTTTTGGCATCCGGTGTTTTCGATACGCTCTGTGCTCAGCGAATTGTCTATCTCGGTGCCTCGAGTGCGTACAGAGGATTCTCCATATAATGAAATAGATATGCGGTCCATGTTCAGTCTCTTTGCCTATTACCTTTCTTCCGCTCTTATCGGTCTGTCACCCATTCGGTTTGCAGATAGAGAGTATTATTCTATGGTTGGTTGACAATCCAGGACGGATAATCCAGTCAAAGAGCCGGACGAAGAAAAGGATATGCTGGTCAATAAGGAGGGGAGAGTCGATGTGGAAAAGAAGGCCCTTTCCGAATCATATCCAATCTCGTTGCGTTTCGCGTACCTGTTAACGGCGCTGTGCGATTTCACTGGATACATCATCCGAACGATTGGGTTAGGATTATTCTTCTCGCTGATCCCTAGTCTCTCCTACTGTGGCAGCGGCCTGTTCCAAGTGGCCTTCAGCTCCGTGGCGATCTGGAGCGCACTGTATTCCCGTATCATTCTGAAGCGACCGATCAATCGTGTTCAGTGGCTTGGAATCGGAATTGTTACGCTGGGTCTCGTGCTTTCTCCTCTCTCTGCCCAGAATACGAGTAACTCTCCTCTGACAGGCATTCTTCTCACTCTTCTGGGAGCACAGTTCTATGCACTCAGTTATATTCTGAATGAGTACATTTCCGTACGGTTTGTTTCTGCGTTTCAAGTAGACCATTCCTGGAAACGGAGGATCGAAAAACACATGCAAGTGGATCGGCATCATCAACACCATTCTCTCATCTATCTTCATTCTAGTTGACACATGTACTCTCACTCCATTTCATACAACCCAGATCCAAATCGAGACACCCTCATCATGCAGCCCCTCAAGTCCCGGAAGTCCTCGCTCTCTGTATTCTCTCTTTCCTTTGTTTACGCAGACGGTAATGAAGGCGACGGCTCTTTACGTGGCTTCGCACTTCGTGCATTCCTGGGCACTTTTCTCCATTCAGGGCGTCTTGGGAGCGGTGTGGACCGGCCTTCTCCAGTGTGTGAGAGCTTGCGTTGTATTCGTTGTTTCAGGATATTTGTATTGCGGGTAGGAGTATTAAGAGATGATGATGGAAGAGCGGATCCTAACCAGTGTCTGACACTCAGCAAGGGAATTGCTACCGTATTAGTGTGTATAGGTATCGTCATTTTCAACAAGGGAAAGAGTCAGGCGTAATGGATGTCTCGCTAGAAGTTTTGTTTCTCTCTATTGATTTTTGAATTTGAAATCGTTGAATAATGGCTTCCAATTGTTTGTTTATGATCATCGATCCAATCGCCTCCATCTCAAGTGTAGTGTCCTCCATCCACGTAGAAGCAGTCTTTCATATAGTGTCGCTTCTTATTTTCCCAACCACGTCATGAAATACCCCGCAATTCACACCCAATATTTGAATTCTTGCATGGTTCCCCCGGTTTTTATTCAAAACAGAGGGCACGTTAGCTTTTGCTGTATTCCCGAACAGCACAGATCATCTAGCGTTATTTCTTTGTAGAGAAGGGTAGTAGAAAGGCTCTCCTTCTCACCTTGAGGCGAAAAGAATCCAATCGACTCGTAATAAGAAACTGGTGAGTGTTGATTCTGGCATTGTGAGAAGTGCCCTTTTTGGAGGAGCAGGCTATGCTCCTAGAATGACCCCGTGCTGGCTAACCCATTGGTGTAGATAACTTGTACTTTTGAGCATGAATCGTTCAAATTCGACGAAGAAAGAGAACATTGAGAACCATGAGAAAGACTATGGGATGTCAGCTACGCCACCCGGATGCGCCAGTCCGAACACTATGAGTTGTGTGGACATTTTGATGGTGGGAACGAAGGAACCGTTGTGAGGATCTAGGGGCTGAAAAACAATCATGTAAATACTATAAAGAAACCGATACGAAGACCTCTTGTGCTAATGGACGTGAATGGAGAACAAGAAAACAAGCAGCAGCATCCTGAGGAGATGAGACAACTGAATACAACAAATCCCAAGATACATGTCACCTCCTTTCAGTTTGTACAGGTGTGGTGTATTGGTCATTTCTAGTTTGAGGACAAAGAAGCAAAAGTTATTCCCTCCTTGGGCAATTCTCTTCCGGGAACGGTGGGAGAGATCATCCAGTATAACAGTTGCAACAGCACAACATCCTGCTCGTCGGTCTCTTCGTACAGTCAGGGCTCCATAAAGCGCACAGACAGCAACGATGCTGCCTTTCCTCCGAGCAAATCACGCCACCTGCCTGCGAATGGGAAGTGCTTAACGTCTTTTACATCGTTCAACGCGTTTCGTTCAGAAACGGAGTCCACTCCCAAACCCACATCACAGTCCGCAAAACGAGGGGAGGAGCGAACACGCTCGCGCCACTCGTCGCCGGGAACCACTTCCGGATGTATCTCCTGCAATTGTCGTCGGAGTCACTGCTTGAAGCTCTACTGTGAGTGTTTCAAGAACCAAGGATACTGCAGCAGCGAATGCAACTGTCTCTCGTGTTACAATAATCATCGCCACGAAGAGGAGCGGGAAGAGGTCATTCAGCAGATGCTCAGTCGGGATCCACATGTGTTTGACAGTCACGTTGACAAGAAAGTGGAGATGGGGGATCGCGGTGATGTGTAGAGGGGGATCAACCGAAGCGGATGCAGGTGCCGGAAAACGCACTGTAACAAGAAGTACTGCGAGTGCTACAATTCGGGAGTTCCTTGTGGAGATCAGTGTCAGTGTGTGGATTGTCGAAATCACGGTTCGCGAGAGGAATTTTTAGTCTAGTTCCATCCTTTTCAATCTGTTTGGTTTAGTAATTCTAACTCACTAAGCGTGTTTACTCTCATTTGAATGGATTCCATCATTACTACTCAGGGAGAGAGTCCTGTTGAGAGCAGTGAGTGTATGGATGTGTTGAAACAGCTCTTGGAGGAGTCGTCCGCAGGAATGCTGTCGAAAATGGATCTACTGCACAAATTGGAAGAAGAATGCGGGAGAGAGTGTTTTACGGAAATGTGTCATAAGCTGTAGATTTTCCAGTAAGAGAGAGGCAATATTGCATGAAATCGACAAATACGTGGCGACTCAACGAGAATTGCGACAACCTGCTCAGGAACAAATCAACGACAATACCTCACTTGACCAGATATATGAGGTTGATGAGATTCTAGCGAGAGTTACGAGGCGGAAGGAGTGTTCAGGGAAAGAGGTATCTCTATTCTTGTTTTCAGTATGCAGATCATCTATACTACGTGGAAATACATTCATGATCACAACCTGATCCATCCCGAAGACCCAGAAATGATTATTGCTGACGACGTATTTGCGTTTGTTGCAGGAAGGGACAAGATCTCCATCTATGAAGTCACCATATCCTTTTAAGCGATGGGATGGAATTCTTGACACTACGACGCCCTTCGCAGCCACCTAACAATTCCCGCGTTCTCACAGTATCCTGTATACGAGGGCTCACGTCGCTCCTTGGTTTCCTCTTTACGTAGAGACTGGAACATAGGAGACGCTGTCAGAAGACGAATGATTGCGCTACCTGTTATCATTCCTGTTTGTTTCATTCTCAATACACAGTTGTTGCGAATTCCAGGGGGTCATTCATGAGAGGAGGGGGTACGCCGGACAAATCGGTTGCCCCACATCGTTTGCGCTCTCTTTGAATTGCGACAGTATCTCACCGACTTCATTCTTAATTGTATAAGAAATGGCCGATATTCAGGAACAGGTAGGTTTTCTCTTCATTTGAATTGTTGTCGGCGTCGATTCGAGTGTTTTCGTTGTGTTGACCATGGTTGTAGAATCACGCTGCTTTCCAGAAGCAGGAGATGTTCTCTTACCGCAAGGTCCACCTTCTGGGCAAGAAGGCCAACCAGCGTTGGTACGCCGATATGGGTCTGAACATCAAGACCCCTGAGGCTGCCATTCACGGAAAGTACATCGATAAGAAGTGCCCCTTCACTTCCGCTGTGACCATTCGTGGTTCCATTCTGAAGGGTCTGGTGATCTCCACGAAGATGGAGCGCACGATCATTGTCCGCCGTGACTACCTGCGTTACGTCAAGAAGTACAGACGGTAGGAGAAGGGGTGGGAGGACGCTGATGCGTAGTTATGAAAAGAGACATCGCAACATCCCTGCTCACTGCTCGCCTTGCTTCGACGTGAAGGAGGGAGACATCGTCACCATTGGTCAGTGCAGGTGAGTGTTCGCTGTGTTCGTGAGGGATAGACCTCTGTCCAAGACTGTGAGATTCAACGTGATTGACCACGAGTCCCAGAAGTCCAAGGGTCTGTCGAACATCCGCAAGCAGTTCCGTATGTTCTAAATGGTTGCAAGAGGATAAAAGGTGAGTCGATGGTGTGTTTGTTAAGAAACACGGTCAACTATCGTGTACCACACGAGCGATGTGAAAGGAAAAAGCGCCCATCGTGAGAGCTGCGCAGTGCTTGTATCTACACGTCCATCTCCACTCCCACTCCCACTTGTGTTCAGTAGTTTCACACTCGATTAGCTTCAAATCATTTTGATAGGATTGCAACGCGGGGTAAAACGCAGGGTTGTCCGTCGAAAAAACAATGCTCCAATGGGAGTCCGGTCTCGATGGATCTGGGAAATCCACCTGGATATCCTTCACAGTCTCGTTCCCGAGATTCACTAGATAAATCGCGTCTCCATTCCCCATCTCGAACGCCACCACTTGTTGGTCGGTCGACTCGAAATACGTAATCATCGTGTAGGGAATGGACAGCTACCTCGCAGCCAACTCACTCGCCTACCGTGAGCTCCCTCCGCAGCGACAGCATCGTTCGCGTGAACTCGAAGAACCCGTTCTTCTCTCCACGCGACTCCCACTGACCATTACGGAATGACCCCGCTTGTTCTCTGTCCAGCGTGTCGGGATTCTCCCCGAACGGCAGCGACGAGAAGTACTCGTCGCCCATGAACAGCTGGAGGATTCCCGGCGTGACGTAGAAGAGCGAGTGGATGAGCAGCAGTCGCTGCACCGTCCTCACCTCATCCTCTTCCACTCGTTTCACACGCGTCCACAGTCGTCCCTTCTCCTACCCGTCACCCACCCGACCAATCCTCACGAGAAGCGTGTCTGGATCGTTCAGCGTGATCACGCTGCGCTGGTACACCGACACGAACGACTCCACATACGCCTCCACCAACGTCACGTTGATCGTCTTCTCCAGCGTCGCCGACAGCAGTCGTTGTCCTCTACGCCTCACCGTCGCCTCGCATCCCCACGGACTCTTGTCCAGCTGGCCGCGGAAGCCGAGTCCTCGATGTAGCGTGCTGTCGGCGATGTTTTTCACCGCGCTGTTGGGGTTCTCCGGCGTCACCTCCCCGTTGGTGTCCTCTCCGAACAGCGTCCACTGCTCGTTCGCCAGCGAGCGCAGGAACGCGATGGCCACCGTGTGGTCGTTTCCGCTGCCGCTCGCACAGCGATCGCCCTTCAGTCGCAGACAGAGTACGTTCCGCCACCAGAGACCGTCAAACCCGATTGTCTCCACGAACCGACGCAGATACGTCGCCACCAGCTGGCGCGCCACGGAGCCGGTCGCCAGGTCCGGTCGCGCGCAGCGACGCTGGTGGCAGTTGAACAGCCCGGTTTTGTCGAAAAGCGTCCCGAACGCGTACTGCGAGGCGGTGCCGTCGAAATCGAACCAGTCGGAGGCCGTGGACACGGAGAGGTCCACATCCAGCAGCGAAGCGACGCCTCGGCTCCGCAGCGCCTGCAGTAGCGCGGCGAACTCCCGCTGCGTGCCGTAGGAGGGGTGGGGGATGCCGGGGTACACGACGGCGAGGTTGTCTGTGTGGGAGAGAGCGAGGGAGACTACGCCAGCAGCGCGCGTCGATAGTGCTGCCGGCGTCGCAGACGTGTGGCTCCAGCGAGAGGACGCGCACGGCGGCGACACCCAAGTGGGCGAGGTACTCAACGGCCTCTGCGGCGGCGGCGTAGGTGCCGGTGGCTGGGTGAGAGAGAGAAGAGAGAGATACATGTGAAAGAAGGGAGATGAAGCGTGTAGAGCACGTCGAGGGACGAACGCGTGGACTCCGCAGAGGGTGAAACGGAGTCGCGCAGATTTCGCGGATGCTTGACTGAAATGGAATAGTCGCCCTCGACGTTGCGCCACTTCTTGTTGGAGAAGTAGTCTCTGGGGTGAGGGGAAAGGAGGGGACCGACAGATATTTGCCGTTCTGGAGGAGGTGGATGAAGGATCCCTTGTTGTGCTTGATGCGGTAGGCGTATTCAGCCATGTGACCGAGTCCTCCAATGTTACAGAACCAGAAACCGTTGCTCTGTTTTCTATTCATCATCCATCGTGACTACTCTCACGTCATCGCGTACTCCGATTCCATGCCTCCAGGTACAGAGGCGATTACATTGACCGCTGTGGCGTTGGGGGCATACAGACGGAAAGCAATGCCCTTGGAGTAGAAGTTACCGTCTCCCAGACGGTAGAGCGAGCCACCTGACCACACAAAGGACCCAATGAAGGAAGTGCTGTCGCATTTCTCTCCCGACATCCCGGGAGAACATACAAGGGGATCATCCGAAGGATGATTGTTTCGATTGACCAGAACGATGATAATTGCAGCGACAAGCACACAAACAATGAACATAACAACAAAGATCAAGCGGCAAAACACAGGTCGTGTTCTTCTTTTCATAACTCTGTTTCTGTTTAACGCAGCTGAATTGACTCTCCATTCTCGGTTCGATGCACCAATGTGTCTCGTGGACACTGTATAGCCATCACGAACCAGACCGGACCGATCGTATCGATAGGTTCGTTCCATCAGTTATTGAATATGCAAAGACAGATAGAGTTGGTTTTTCGACCCTTTCAATTGCTTAGAAATGCTGGATTTGGGAGAATCAGAATGGATTGATTATCAAGCGGAAACAGAACCACTGAACATGGGAGAAACGGATTGGATTGTTTGATTTCACTTATCAGATGATAGTTGGATACAGGAGGGTCAAGAAAGGAAATGTGAAGAAAGTGATAGATAACTGATAGAATGGGTCATAGAATCCGTACGAAAGGATAGGATTGAGTATAGAAGGATGAGAGGATGTGGATAGGGAATAGAAAAGAGTAAGAGGTGATGAAGGAAGAAAGGAGGATATGAAGCGTATGGGAAGTTCTTCTTCACCTGCGATTGTAATTGCTTCAAAGAGACAGAATAGATGAGAGAATCCGAGTGAAATCGGAGAAAGCGGTTATTTTGGAAAAGTGGCGGCGCCTGGAATGTGAGTGCTGTTTGGAAACGACAGGAAGCTGAGTAGGATGAAGTTTTCGTATAAGTTTTCCAATTTGTGCGGAACGGTTTACAAATGCGGTAACGTTTGCTACTCGGCAGATGGGACAGTGCTGTATTCTCCGGTTGGAAACCGAATATCGGTGTTTGATCTCGTGAACCATACGTCCTACACGCTCCCGTTTGAAACGCGTAAGAATGTGAGTCGCATCTGCGTTTCGAACAATGGACGGTATATGATAGCCGTGGATGTGGACGGAAAGGCGTTGTTTGTGAATCTGAAGCGTCGCGTGGTGTTGTATCGTTTTTCCTTCGAGGGATCGGTGCAGGACATTTGTTTTAGTCCGGACGACTCGTTGATTGCAGTGGCAATTGGTCGGAAGTTTCAGTTGTGGTATACGCCGACGGAGCAGCGTCATTTCGCTCCTTTGGAGCGATTCAAAGAGACGGGTCAACACTTCGACACGATTACATGCATTCACTGGAGTCCGGATGGGAAGTATTTGGTGACGGGTTCGGAGGACATGAACGTGCGTTTGTTTTCGGTGGACCGTTATCGTGACTTTTACACGGTGACGTTGACGGGTCATCGTTCGAGTGTGTTGGGAGCGTACTTTTCGAGTGATGGAAAGGAGGTGTATTCGGTGTGTGCGGATGGTGGTGTATTGGAGTGGAAGTGGAGTGAGGTGGACAATGAGACGTGGGAGCGAATGCAGCGTTTCATTGACCGTAAGTTGGGTTATGTGAAGGGTGATGAGGAGGAGGAGGAGAAGGAGAAGGGTGATGATGATGAGAAGGATGATGATGATAACAATGATGATGATAATGAAGAAGAAGATGATGATAACAATGATGATGAGAAGGATGATGATGAGAAGGACGATGATGATGATAACAATGATGATAATGAAGATGATAGTGATCACAACAACACCAACAACAACAATGATAACAATGACACCACCAACACCCTCCCCAGCAGCATCTACACGCACGGACACTGGAGCATCAGCGCTCGCCACTCGCTCGAGGAACACGGCATGACCGTCACCTCCTGCGACTTCAACGCCACCGCGCACCTCCTCGTCCTCGGACTCTCCTCAGGCCTCTTCGCACTCTACGAACTCCCTGGCTTCACCCGCATCCACTCCCTCTCCATTAGTCGCAACGACGTCTCCTCCTGCGTCATCAACCGCTCCGGCGACTGGCTCGCCTTCGGCTGCGCCTCGCTGGGGCAGCTGCTCGTCTGGGAGTGGCAGTCGGAGACCTACGTGCTGAAGCAGCAGGGCCACTACTACAGCATCAACGCGCTGGAGTTCTCGCCCGACGGCGCCATGGTGGCTACGGGCGGTGACGACGGGAAGGTGAAGCTGTGGTCGGTGAGCTCCGGCTTCTGCTTCGTCACCTTCGCCGACCACACCGCCGCTGTCAACGACCTCTGCTACGTCCGTGGCGGCCACGCGCTGCTCTCCGCCTCCTCCGACGGCACTGTCCGCGCCTACGACCTCATTCGCTACCGTAACTTCCGCACGCTGACCACTCCGACGCCCGTTCAATTCACCTGCGTCACCTGCGACGCGTAGTCTTCCTTTCTCCTCGTCATCGCTAGGTCGGGCGACCTGATCGCTGCCGGAGCCTCGGCGCCGTTCGAGATCTACATCTGGTCGCTGCGCACGGGACGGCTGCTGGACACGCTGACGGGCCACGAGGGCCCCATCTCCTGTCTCCGCTTCAACGCGCGCGGCACACAGCTGGCGTCGGGCTCCTGGGACCACACGGTGCGCACGTGGGACCTGCTGGGCAGCGGGCTGAAGGAGAGTCTCGAGCACCCCGCCGAGGTGGTCTCGCTGGACTGGCGGCGCGACGACGACGAGCTGATCGCGTCCTGTCTCAACGGCAGCGTCTTCATCTGGGACGCGGCCAATGGTAGGGGAAACAAGTGTGTGTGAGAGACAGCGGTGATAAAGGGAACCATCGACGGGCGACGCGACCTGAGCGGCGGGCGCAAGAGCAGCGACGTGATCACCGCCGAGCAGAGCATGGCCGGCAAGTTCTTCCGCAGCGTCTGCTACAGCGCCGATGGCGAGTTTATGATCGGCGGCGGCCGTTCGCCCTATCTGTGCATCTACGAGCTGCGTGGGAAGTCGCTGGTGCGCAAGTTCGCGATGACACACAACCGGTCGTTGGAGGTGGCGACGATGACGCATTCTCACGCGTAGGGAGTTCTCACGCACCTGAACAGCAACCAGGTCACGGAGGCGGGCGCCGCCAGCGAGTTACCTGACGAGGAGTCGTTTTTTCTCTCTCACGTGATATATAGCGAGGACCCGCAGTTCCTCGTTCCGGGAGCGCTGAAGGGCGACGGCGCCAAGCGGTCGCTGCGGGAGGAAATCTACTGCAACGCGGTGAAGTTCGCGCCGTCGGGCGAGCTGTTCGCGGCGGCCTCCAGTCAGGGCCTGATGATCTTCTCGTTGGACCCGTCGCTGGCGTTCGACCCATTCGACCTGCACGAGGACGTGACGCCAGACGCGGTGAACTACGCGCTGGCGGGCGAGGAGTGGTCGCGCGCGCTGATCTACGCGCTGCATCTGAACGAGACGGCGTGCATTCGACGCGTGCTGCAGAGCGTGCCCTTCGACATGATCCAGGTGGTCTCCTCGGAGGTTCCACGCCTGTTCCTCGCGCGACTCCTGCAGGTGCTGTGCGAGGAAACGCGGACGACGCCGTACTTGGAGTATTACGTGTGCTGGCTCACGTGGCTGCTGAAGCTCCACGGACAGTATCTCCGAGCGAACCCTCGACGGTACATGAGCGTGCTGCGGATGGTGCAGAAGTGTGTGTTGGAGCACTACAACGCGTGTCGGAGTCTCGCCGATAGCACCATCTACACGCTGCGTTTCTTGAGCGAGACGTCGGGATTGAATGATCCGGTGTCGGGAGAGGAAGAATCGGACCAATCCGCCTCCGAGAAGAGGGAGGGAATGGAGGAGGAGTTTGAGGTGGACGAAAGCATGACTCATTTCTAAGCTGTCTTTTATTGGATTCCTGTTTGCATACAACAATTCAAGATACATAAATGACGTCACTTCTTGACTACCTCATCCAGACGCTTCTTGTAGACAGTGGCTTTTTCTATTATGTATAACACAGCAAGTCACATACGCTGAATGGCATCTTGAATGGTGTCGCGATTCGAAAGGAAGAACACATCGCCCTTTTTCAAGTACACTGACTACAAATCATGAGTAGCAAGCCATTTCCACCCGTTTCGCAGGAAGACCCTCCAACTCAGATTGCTGGACATCCAGAACATGAAGCTACAGATGATCCAATGTGATCCACAGATACTCTTGTTTGATATGCGTCAATGAGCGTGTCCATTGTTGAATGAATGTGAAAAAAACGATCCTTCTACTTCCATTCCAAAAAAGGAGAGCAATTGGGTTCCCAAATCGGTCCAGTTTATGACACATGCCAGAAATCAGTTCAAATCGCTCACTTTGAAGCGAACACGTATCTTGGTGAAAGATGAGTGTTATCTACCGTGACGGCAACTGCTCATTCCAATATATCCATCCAAAGGATAGTCCTTATGTATTCGATACCGTCGTTTCGTCAAAAGAGTTGTTTCGATGGTCGTGGTAATCATATTTAGTGCATACATCAGTTCAGATATAACCGTAAATGGAACAGTATTCAAATCAGATCGTAACAACCCAACGAACAAACCGCAACGGGAATTAGGAGGAGGTCGATCCGTACATGTTCTGGAGAAGAGTAATCGATAGTTGGTGGAGCGCCGGTATTCAGGCACACGGATTCCGTCCGACGATACAGTAGTGCAAGG
>ERZ857757.2640-NODE-2640-length-11284-cov-2.955205_pt1 | contig 11284 bp, 6 predicted proteins | sample MGYA00519764_ERZ857757 | MGnify/ENA primary metagenome ERZ857757 (study PRJEB31778, sample SAMEA3449359) | human gut metagenome | biome: human gut; feature: human-associated habitat; material: faeces | place: United Kingdom | collected 2010/2012 ... | reverse complement strand
AATTGAATTAACAATCCCTGAATTAGAAAAATACTCAAACTTCCTGCAGTGGGTAGATGTCTGCAAAGGTTGGCAGGAACCTAATACAATTTAATCAGATTATTTTTGATAGCAAACACAGCTGCCTGTGTTCGATCAGATACATCAATTTTTTTAAAAATATAAAACTTTTTAAATTCGGGAACAAAACTATAACTAATAATGCACAAATCTCCATAATAAATGTAATTGCTTGTGCAATTTGATTTTGCTTTGCAAAAGTATCAACAGCCATTGAAGCACTTAGTATTAACGCCGCCAATGTAAATGCAAAATTTGTTTCTTCTGTTATCTCAACTATATCCATCATATACATAAATAACATGATTATTAAAACAATCATAAATGATAGTCTATATTTATTTTTCATTGCCTTTACACCTCCATAACACTATCACAATATCTATTATATTCAAAAAATGCACGAAAAACAATGTATGTTTTCTAATTTCAAAAATGCACCCGTTTCCGGGTGCATCCTCATCAAAAGTGACACTCGATTAAAATTTGTATCTTCAATCAATTTAGTGGTTCCCCATCTTTCTGACTTCCACACATCGATACTTGTCATAAACCTACATTATCACCAAATCTAAAATCTCATGAGACTATCTTCAAAATATTCTTGAATGCCAGCTAGGACACCAGAATAAGTGCCATATTTACTGTCGTTTACTTAATTTTCCATTCTCCACCATTGTCTGGGCCTTTTCGTTCTATGATACCTTTATCTTTTAATTCTGATATATATCTAGCAATTGTTCTATCTGTAACATCTAATGCTATTCTTAATTCATCAATAGAAATATTCGGGTTTTCCGAAATCATTTTCAGAATCTCATATGCTTTAGCAAGCTTCTTCTTAGAATACTCTGGCATTAACTTCTTAATTTTTTCTTCCGAAATTTCTATGACATTTTCTATGACATTTTCTATGACATTTTCATTCACCTGTGTTGCATAGTTAGAACCATAATTCAGATTATACAAAGTCAATGTAAAATCATCATTATCCGCATCAAAGACTGGCATCTTAGACTCATCAAATTCAACCTGACCCTCGTAATCTGCCAATATCTTCTTAAATCCACTACCTCTACGCTCCATGTATTTCAAGCGGCTGAATATATCAGCTAATATCGGATTTCTTCGCTTTGATGGAATTTTCAATAAATCTTTTCCTTCTAGAGATATTCCGCTTACCATTCCACCCGGTGAATATATTTCGATTCTATCATCGAACATATCTATATGGACTTCACTGCCTATCTCCATATAGTTTCTATGAATCAATGCATTTACTACACCTTCAAGCACTGCCCGATCCGGATAATCCGGCATTTCAATTCTGCCGTCATCAACCTTACGCCATGCCTTCTTGGAATTATTTCTTACAAAATCCGTTCCTGCCTGTAATAGTGTGACAAGACTGCCTGTATATTCCTTATCATCAAGTGCATCTACTATACCAGATGCCTTTGTAAGTCCATTCCATCTTGTGCAAAATAATCTGGAATGACGAACCGGAGATTCATCTGCCAGAAGCGCTCCTGCATTCGTCAGATTTCCTTTTTCATCAACCAATCCAAAAGATTCATAATCTGTATCTTCAAATGCATTTCCTGTTCTCTGCTTATATACCGATTTTAATTTTGTAAAAGACATATTGTTAAAATCATATCTTGACTTCAGACTATCATAACTTTCACCACTTCCGTGAAGTACCAACTCTCTTAACTGCGAAGGTGTCGCCGGAACACTTTCATTTCCTATACGCATAAATGCAATAAGTTGCCCATCACCCTCATAATAGTATGGAATCTGCTGCCCTTTCATAACTTCTACAATAACGAATGTCTTGTCATTATCTTTTTCAAATGAAAGCTTAAACTCTGGTATCGGATTAAGGTGTGTTTTAATTATCTCACTAATTTTTTCTGCATCTCCTTTAGCATCCGAAAGACCAACCAACGCATCATCATTTGCCACACCAAATACCAGCTTACCACCATAGCAATTTGCAAATGCACTTATACTCTTGCACCAGCTTTTGGGTTTCTTTGTCTCAAGTGCAACCTTTTTATCGTAATCTGTGGTTTCGCCGATTAGCTGCTTTATATCCATAGTTCTCACCATCCTTCTACATTAAACAAGTGCCTATTTACATCACATGGGTCACAAAGCTTCTTTTGTAATTCCCTTTTCTTCCAATTGTTTCATTATCACATTTTTTAATCTTGCAGGAATGACCACCTTTACCAAAAAATTACCTCCGTCCAATTCTTTAGGAGCTTCCGGCTCATGCGGGCACAATATATTATTCCCCGCATTAACACTTGTTCTCATTTTATCAATCGGAGTTTCAAATTTCACACCACAAACATATAAACACCCTTTTTGTCTTTGTATTCTCATATTTTCCAAATACGGATTGCGTGGTTGCATAATCATAAAGCCATGATCCAAATAAGAAACTAAATCAGTATAGAAATCCTTTTTATAAGTATAATTGTCTTTCAATTCCGGATATTTCTGCAAAAGTATTTCTGCATATTCACTTACACTTATACGTTGCTTTTTAACATTAACAAGTTCACACTGTATCTTTATTCTTGTCCATTTAGGATCATACGGAGAATATGACCATATAAATATAGCCGCATCTTTTTCAATATTTTCACAACAAGCAAAAAAATAATGCTACATTTATATCCATTGTAAAGTCAATTAATCTTGTAGCATGTATATAATGCTGATTATATGCCATTACTTCAAATAGTAAATCTCCAGATTCCAGTATACTCTCATCCACAGATGTATCTCTGCATATACTTGGAGTGATTTTCCAAGAAGAATCGCTTTGTCCTCTATAAAATGCCTGTAAGTAAGTTCGTTCATCACCTGGGGCACCTCTACCTGATCTTGGTAAATCATAGAACGAATTATAATCATTTGCAATTTGATATATCTGCGAAATATCTTCTACCATAATTTCCTGATAATCATATTTTTCTTCAAAATCTGACATATAGCCACCTCTGCTAAAACTTGCTAAATCAATCGTAACGCTCTATCCATCATTTTATATTCTTTTCTACTTATTATTGGCATATATACATCAATATAGTTATTCTCCGCCCATTGAAGTATCTCATCTAGATCAGCATACATCTCATTCTCTTTTTTATTATGTAACATACGATTATTGTTATTCTCAGCAACTGTTTCCTGCTGTCTACATCCAATATATATTTCTCGTGGCAAAACAAAATCTTTTATTATTCCTGATTTTCCCATATTAATATCATCTTTAATTACTATCCGCCATTCCTTTTCATGAATCCACTCATCTGACTTGGTTAATGTATTAGCCAATATGTTTCTTTCAGAACTCTCTTCTCGGTAAAATATTAATTTATCACTATAGATTACCGGCATACATTGGTATTTCTTAACAAGCTCATAAAGGTTATATCCTAAACATATTCCCTTGTGATCTGCCGCATAATATCCCCACATAGGAAATGAATTATTAACTTCAGAAAAACAAGCAACAAATAATGAACTTCTCAATGCTTCTGTTTTCCTATTTTCAGTTTCCTGTCTCATATATGTTTCCATAGCTTCTTGTCTCTGGCTCCTTGGATAACTGGCTTTCAATCCGCAATCAACTGTAACTAAACAATCATATGGATCGTTGAAATTAAATGCACTACTTAACCATAATTGATGATTTTCCAAATTTCGCAAATCCCTATTCAAACCTCTGCTATACCGATAAATCATTTGAGTCTTATCAATATTATCTAATATCACATTTCTTGCCTCTTGCATATTATTTAATGAAATCTGCTCTTTATAATCTGAAAACCATTCTTTGTTCATACACTTAGTTTCCTTTCACAATCTGTCTCATCCAACCATCATAAAATTCTTTTAAATTTAGGTTGAATGAGACCCGTTTTAACTAAATCTTTGCTTTTCCTTCCATAATATCTGTTCCTTTAAGCATTTCGTATTTCATTGAACTCTCTACTGCAACCTCCTCTGCCGCTGCTCCTTTCGCCTTTACTACTGGATCATCTATCATATTGTCACCTTTTACTTCCAAAATCAAATAACTTCCATCGTCCATTTTTACTAAGAAATCTGGATAATACTTCCTTAATCTATTCGATTCCGGATCAATATATGGAACATAAAAATCTGTCTGGTCAGCAGTAAACATTCCCGTGAAATAAGCTTTTTTTACGTGCTCATTTGCAAGCAACTGTAAAAATAATTGTAACTCAGGCTTCGAATCAAAAACATAGGTATCTGCGTGAAAACTCTTGTCTTTATTTTTCACAACAACAGAATCCTCTGAATTCTGCATTATAATCAAATCCTCATTTCCACTAAACTCATAATATCCACCTTCTTTAGGCTTCTTAAGTAATTTAACATCAACATTTTCTTTTACAATCTCTTTGTTAACCCGGTATAATGCCTCAAATATGGTTGGCACAATTTTATCATAAATAATATCATTATGTTCATTGACAGCTACTAGTATCTTATCAATTCCTTCTTCTGATTCCCTCAGTATCCTAGCAACTTCTGTGCATCTAATATCAGGAAAATATTTTGCTACTTCTGCCACCAACGTTATCTCAGTATACGCTGTTTTACTAACCATATAGTTAACATTGCTTTCACGCACAACCGACGAAGTTGTAAGTCCTTCTTTAACATACATTGTTGCATCATAATTTTCTGTTTCTATTTCTTTTAAACCAAACGATAATCCTCTATCATAATGCTTAGTTTCCAAAGAATATTTATAATGCAATTTATTCATGCGCAATGTTCTAGGTGGTTCTTTCACACGCACAGGAACTTTCTTACGTTTTTTATCCTTCTTAACTACAAGTTCCTCTATGCTAGTTCTAAAATTCTTTTTAAGCTCGTCATCCAATATATCCATATTCTCTTTTGACAAATACACTGTGGCCGTTAGTTGTTCATCTGTAATTTTTCTCAAACATCTCATTGTTGCTTGAAGCACAAAAACTTTTGACTTTGGACTTCTAAAAAGAGCCACACTAAATAATGATCTACAATTCCATCCCTCTCTACCTTTATTAACAAGCAATATAAACTGCTTCTTACTGCCTGCTGTTCCAGCTATATCAAGATTGTTAAAATCTCTTATGTCTTCAGATTTAGTAATCTTTTCGTCTCCAACATTAACTAAAATTTTATCAAGAGGTATTCCCAATTCAGATAGTACTTCTTCAACAACTGGCCTGATTTCATCACGAACTTCTGCTATCTCTGCACCAAAAATAGCCATTTTAGGTGCTAATCCCTCATATTCTTTTCCACCATATTTTGCCCAGAAATCGGCAATAACAGCTTTTAGGAATTCTTTACTTTTTACGTTACTATAACCAATAACGCTAGTATCTTTTAAGAAATTATTTGTAATTGCCGCCTGCAATCCATAAGCATATATAACTTCCGGAAGAATTTTATTATTGACGTATGGTGTTCCTGTAAAATTATAACAAGCAACCACTTTACTTCCATGCTTAGACAATTTCTTGGACAATTCATTTATAGTATTCCGCAGGCTAGTGCCCTTACCATTTTCGTGCAAAGCCTTCTCCAAGTCTGCTCCAAACATATGATGTGCTTCATCTACATAAATACCCATTTGTGAAAGCCTGGTAAGTTTCTCAAAACGTTGATTTGACATCAAATCGTCGTTGTTACTGATTTCCTGTAATATTCCAAGAACATCATCCAATACTGATTGTCCCGGTACCTGATCACTAAACAACTTGTCTACAGAACTTTTTTCTTTATGCTGAGCCTTTAATATAATTTTCTGTGTATTAGAAATAATTATATTATACTTGGAACCATCTAATGTATTTAATGTGGTTCCACTATCTTCAAGAAAATACACCTTAATATTTGCATCTAATACACCAATATATTCCGGAGGTACAACCTTACTCTTATCAAAAGTTACTATTTCTTTTAACGATTGCAATACTGTTTTGTCCGGCGCAAAAACCAATGCATTATGACAATACTTATCATCTCGAGGCCATTTTGAAGCAAGAAGAAACTCATAAAAAATACAGGTAGCCATGAGAATTGTCTTACCTAATCCCATAGTTAATGCAAAAATATAATTTGGATAATCTTCCGCATATTTCTTTATTTGTAAAAAGTAATCATGATACTGTTTTGGTGAATAAGCATCATATAATGTCATCTGCCCAGCTTCATCATAGAATCGTCTATCTGAAAAAACACCATTTCTCTTTGACCAGTCATCAAACATCTGATACATCTGTTGATTATTCATAAATTCTTTTACAAACACATACATTTCTAAGGCTTCAAACTGTGGGGTTCGTAAAAATGCGTCTGGGTTCTTTTCCTTGTCATTGTAATCCAGATATTTCTTAGTTATTTCACGATACCTGTTTCTTATAATTCCTCTATTATCTACATAAAATGAACGAAGGAACTCAAAAAAGGCAAATTCCATTCCAACTTCTTTTGCCATATCTATACCTCCAGTTCAAGTGATTCAGATAACAAATCCGTTATCTTTATTTTAATTTTACCTGCTGAATCTGGAATTTCATATATACCAGATACCAACTCATCTTTTGCCGGAATGTCACAAATTGTCGGTCTCATTGTCTGACCATCATAATTCCAGTCAATATAGATAGATTCTACCAACTGTCTCCAATCTTCAACTGATTCTTTCTGCATACTTAATTTCTGTAAAAGATTCATCGGATAAAATTCTTTTATTATAATCTGATTGTTTTCCTTAACAACATTGGCATCTGCTTCTCTCTTAAATTGTAAATCTTTCTTATCCCTAAGAATATCAACTATCTCTATTTCCAAATTATACGAAGAAAGTTCCTGTTCCAACGATGCCTTCAAATCAGCTTCATGTCCCATGCAAATAATCTTAATTTTTTCCACCACGCCATTCGGATTTTCTTCCTTGCGCTTTTCAAATGTATGATATGGTAAATTAGCCTTGAGCTCTTCTAAATCAGCCTTTGTTGCAATACGATTTGTAGGCATGATTTTAACCATCCAGCCATCTAATTCTCCATCATATACTGTTGATGAATCAAATTTTTGAATACCTAATGCATCAATAATTAATTCTTTCGCCTCTACTGGATTTCTAAAAAAATCATAATTATTCACATTATAAATTTCAAATCCAGTATATTTTGTATTATCCAAGTCATTTGATGCAGTTATCAATCTCTTTGTGGTAGTTTGAATTGCACCTAAATTAATATCCGCACCTATAAATCTGCGTCCTAATTTCATAGCAACAGCTTGTGTTGTTCCTGAGCCCATAAAACAATCAAAAACAACATCCCCTTCATCAGATGATGTATTTATTATTCTTTCAAGCAAAGCCTCTGGTTTTTGTGTTGGATAATTTAATGCCTCTCTTGCTTGAGAATTAATAACATAAATATCTCCCCATAAATTTTGAACCGGTTGCCCCTCATATTCATCTAAAAATGTCTTTCTTCTTATACGTTGACTTTTGTTCGCCGGAAAATATAATTTACCTTTGTTATCCCATTCAACCATTGTTTCATAAGAAAATGCCCATCCTTTTTCCGGTGGTTGATATCCTTTATATTCATAAATCAATGATGGTGTTGGTGTTGATGATGGGTTTGTTACTGGATCTCTACTATACAACCTTCCATCACCATCATCATACACAAAACGTTGTTTTATATATTCCTGAGTTTCTGGTGTATCTTTTGTTCGAATTTGCTTAAATTTATACATACTAGTTTTTCCATATAAAAGAATGGTATCTGTTAGCTGCCCAAATGATTTTGAATTGTTTAGAGCTCCTCCTCTTCTTTTCCATATAATTTCATTAATAAAATTATTACTTCCAAATACTTCATCTAATATGCAGCGTAAGTAATGACTTCTATGGTAATCGCAATGTAAGTAAAGACTTCCTGTTTCACATAGCAAATCCCTAATAAGTATTAGTCTCTCATACATAAACTGCATATATTCATCATTTGTCCATATATCTGAATACTGTTTTTCTTCAAATGCAGACATATCACTAAATGTCTTTTTCTTCTTAATTTCAATTGTTTTTTTGTAATCTGCCTTACTATCAAATGGAGGATCAATATAAACTAAATCTATTTTTCCACGATACTCTTTAAGCATATGACTCATAACTTGAAGATTATCTCCCCAAAATATCTTATTCATCCAACCATCCTTAGGCTCTCCATAGGATTCCTTAAGCTGTGCAGGATAATACTGTGTTGATGTATAAGGCCTTTTCCCCGTCCAATGTAACTCCGGATATCCTTTTATTGGTTGTCTTTGTTCAAATATAAATGAAATCTGTCCATCCATTAGCAATCTCCTTTTCTTCTACAGTAATGTCTCATATCACAGTTGGCACAAAGATTTTTATCTTTAGCTCTGCCACTAAAATCTTTATGTTGTATTTTTTCAACCACTTCATCAAATTCTTTTATTGTTTTATCAATCATTTCTGTTGACTTATTAAATGTTATTGTTGGTACACCATTATCCTCACCTGTATAATACAAATGCATTTTACTTACCTTTTTGCCTGTCTTTTCCTCAATAAGATGAGCATACACTTCAAGCTGTCTCCTATAACGATTCATCTCCGCTGTTTCAATTAAAACATCTGGTTTCTTCTCGGATTTAAAGTCAACAATCTCCACTGTATCACCTTCGCCCCTGATAAGGTCAACCTTTCCAAGCAATATATAATCAGGCTTTACTAAACTTACTTCCACCTCTGCATCTTGAATTCGACTCCAGTCACTCTGATTTCTCTCAACATACCTCAAAACCTGTTTATACGCAGCTTCTATCTGCGGTTGTCCTAAATAAGAATGCTCACTTTTCGATAATGTCATATAATTTGTATCAAACCACTCTCGTATTGTTTCCGGCACTATTGTCTGTTCTTCATGACGCATAGCTGCACGATGAATGTCTTCTATTGTCTCGTGTACTAATGTTCCAAAGAGTGTTGCACCTACTCTTACCTGCGTAAATCCAAGTTCTTTAAAAAATTTATACTGTAATGCACAATTCTCATACAGAGCGATGTGAGAAGTAAAAGAATATGTATCCTTTATATTTACAGGCTTTACCTTTTCCAACTTTATTTCTGAAAGATTTACATCTTCATAAGCAGGTAGCTTCTCATAGCACTCTTCAAAATATTTGCTTGGTGTGGCTCCATGACCTTTCTTTTCACAACAAGAGAGTACCAATAAATTTTGTGCTCTTGAAAATGCCGTATAATATAATCGCCAAAAATCAAAAAATTTTATATCTTCCCTCGTCTCAAAAACTTTTCTATGGAAATATTTATTTTCTATTTCTTCTAGCAAATAATTTCCACTACTTCTCGGTGTTCCATTTAATGAATCAACAATCACTATTGGAAACTCCATTCCTTTTGACTGATGTATAGTCATAAATGAAACGCACCCACTCGGAGCATACTCCGAATCATCTTCATACTCTGTAATTCCTCCATCAAATAGAAAGCGAAAATACATATTAAAAAAACGTTCTACCGACTCTATAATATTGTTTTCCGTGAAGACATCTATCCGATGTAGATATTCGTACTTTCCCAAAATTGAAGATAAAATTGATAAGTTTCTTGCAGGTCTTTCATCTATCACCCCTGATTTCATATCTATCCCTAAGTATGTACTAAATGGTTCAAACTGCAATAACTGATACAGTAATCCTGTAAATGCGTAATCTGCATTATCCTTTTTTAGATTAGCGTGTTTATGCATCTTCTCTGCAATCCATTTACCCAATGTATCTCTATACTGTAAAATAAGCTCTCTTGCAGCAGCTATACATTGAGTATCGTAATATTTATAGAGAATTTCAAAATCATACGAAAAATCTCTTTGTTGTAATTTACGAATATACTCTGGGAAACATAAAATCATGCACCCTATTACCTGCTTTATCTCTTTTCTTTCAAAGAACATTTCCGAACGAGGTGAATAAACTTTAATACCATGTTCCTCAAGATATTCAACCATACCTATGATTTTATCTCCTTTAACAGACTTACAAAGAACTGCAATCTGATTATAATCAGTTAGTACGCCACTACTTTTTAATTGTGTAATAAATGAATACACTTGTTCATACCAATCATCTAACAAATCTTTTCCTGAACATTTAATAACACCTACTTTAGCAGCCTTTTTCCCTTCCGGTGGAACAATCTTCTTCTCAAACCTAAAATTCTTCCACATAAAATCATATGCTCTACCATCTGTTGTGCTCATCCACTTATTGTAAAAATCAATAATTTGTCTCTCTGAACGATAATTTGTAACAAGTTTAACCTGCTTACATTCTCCTTCTGCAAAATGGCCTGGAAATTCCAATATATTTCTTATTGTTGCTCCTCGAAAACGATACAAACCTTGATCATCGTCTCCCACAACACATATATTTTTATTTTTTCCGGCAATCAAAAACACAAGTAATTCCTGTATGTAATTTGTATCCTGATATTCATCAACCATCACATACTTAATTTTCTGCTGTATTTCTTCCAATATGCTTGGTTCCTCGATCAATAATTTATATGCTTCTGTTTGAATACTTGAAAAATCAATTAAATTCTCATCTTCCATCAGGGTATTGTACTGTTTCATAATATTTGCAACAGCTACAATATGTTCATCTGCGTCTCCTTGCATTTCATCAATATCGACCAATTCTTCAGCAAGATTATTAACATACTTAACTATTTCTCCAGCTTGTCTCCAAGCTCCTTGCTTTTTATCAAATATAACATCAAAATAAGGCAAGTTCCTAAATCTATTAATCTTTTGAAACACCATATACTGCTGATCAAAATTATCCAGCATCCTATAATTTTTCTTAATCCTTGTATATTCAAGATGATCTTTAAGAATTCTCAAACAAATTGAATGAAAAGTACCAATATACATTTCATTCAGATTTACGGATACTCCTATTGCATACAATTCATTTGTGATACGTGTAATCAGTTCTTTCGCAGCCTTTTCTGTAAATGTAGCAATCATTATTTCCTCAGGAAGCACATCTTTTTCAATTATAAGATAAACAATTCTCTTTACTAATGTATATGTTTTCCCTGTAC
>ERZ857757.2639-NODE-2639-length-11298-cov-2.391444_pt1 | contig 11298 bp, 23 predicted proteins | sample MGYA00519764_ERZ857757 | MGnify/ENA primary metagenome ERZ857757 (study PRJEB31778, sample SAMEA3449359) | human gut metagenome | biome: human gut; feature: human-associated habitat; material: faeces | place: United Kingdom | collected 2010/2012 ... | reverse complement strand
GTGGCCAACGATGGCACAATTCGGCTCTGTTTGCGACAAGCCCTGGGGTGACGATCGATGGGGCGTTTCATCCAGAGAGGGAGACGGCGATTCGGTCGCGGAGGCGTTTCGCTTCATCAACGACACGCAGAGCGTTTCGCGGGAACATGGCGGGAGTTTCATCTCGGTGATGTCGTTGCACCCGCAGTGGCCTTTTGAGCGGCTGGACAAGCAGATGACGCAGATGCTGCGATCGATGGAGTTCCGCGGGGAAGAGGCGCCGGTGATCGCGTTCGTGGGGATCCGCGGGAATGCGGGGTATGCGATGGAGCCGATTCCCGTGGGGAAGAAGGGTTGGTGAGAGGTAGACGAAATCGCGAGAATCGCGGAACCCGGTATTTGTGCTGGTGGGGGAAATGGGCGTTTCATAGTCAGTGTGTTCCGAAGTGGCTGGCGACGGAGTATCCGGAGATGGCGGGAAATCTGGCGGAGAATGTGGACGCGTCGGTGGATGAGCGTGTGGTGTTTGATTCGTTGCGGGATTTGCTGTATTATCCGGTGAGGGAGGAGGGGGCGTTTCATGTAGTCGGTGTTTGCGTCGAGGTCGTTGTTGCGTAGTTTGCGTGAGTGTGTTGTTTGTTGGTGAAATGTGTATGAATGGTATTGTTATGATGGAATGGAAGTGTTATGATTGACACATTATATGTGAATGAGAGTTGATATGATAATCTCACTCCATTCCCTTTCATTACGATCGACCTCTCTTTTCACCAATTATTCTCTATGCCAACAAACACTCCAGAATACAATCTTCACACCCTTTCTCCCCTTCCCCTTCTTCTTCTGCTCCTCGCTCTCCCGCAGCGCCTTCTCGATCGCCCTCTCCACGCGGTCCTCCGTCCGCCCCCACGGCAGCGTCACCGCGCTCGTCGCCGGCGCTAGCGGCGGCGTGTAAAACCGACCATTCTCCAGCGACGTCTTCGTAGCTATTTTAGGCGTCGCATTCACCGCCGGACTCGCAACCGTATTTGGAACCGTATTTGGAACCGTATTTGGAACCGTATTCGACACCGTATTCGACACCGTATTCGACACCTCCTTCTTCCCTCCCATCGATCCCAAGGATCCCATCGATCCCAAGGATCCCAAGGAATTCACAGGCGTCTTCGCGGGCACACGCTTCTTCCCGCCAATCACCACCGGCTTCCCGTTCAGCTGCTTCTCCGGCAACCGCGGGAATTGACTCGCATTCGCAGGCAACGCCGGGAAGGGAGTTTCACTCTCTGAAACGCCCCACGCCTTCTTCGGCGCCTTCACTCCTGCGGGAATCACGACCGGCTGCAGGCGTTTCGCTCGCTCGGTTTCCACGTCACGTGTGATCTCACTGGATAATCGCGGGAATCCTCGCCTACCTGACGCGTCGCAAACACTCCTCCGTAACTGCGGCAACCGTCTCCCGCAACACATTCAACTCCCCCGCGGGAATCGAGTTCAACACGTTCCGAGCACGCGTTATCCCCGCGGGATTCGGAAGAATCCAAATCGGACCTTCTTGGAACATTCCGCGGAAATTCTGCCAATTCCGCTCATTCGTCACAATTCCCGCGGGAATCTCCATCTGACTCAATCGTCGTTCCGACTCCTTCCGAATCGTTTCCACGATCTTCCCCAGTTTCTCCGTTTCCACTCCCTTCCACGATTCATGCCGCGCTCGCTCACACAGACATTCGTCCATGCAACGCACCATTTCCGCACCCGATTTTCCCGCGGGAATCAACATCGCACAAATCGACACTTTTTTCTTCTCCACCAAATACCGCGCTTTTCCCGCCAACTCATTGAAACTCCCCATCCACCGTTTCCACTGTCGCTGGAACCGCTCTCCCACGGGGAAACTGCTCGGATATGGGAGTTTCGCCCACGTCTCTTCCCGCGGTTTTTCCCTCTCTTTCTCTTCCTCCCGCGGTTTCTCGCTCCAGAAGGCCGTTTCCTCCTCTTCTCCCTCTTCCCGCGGGAGAACACGATCCGCGCCAATTGCCGCCAAAAATTCCGCGGGGAGTTGCGACGAGCGGCGGCCACGTGCCTCGCGGAATAGTGTTTCCAACGCCTGTCTTCTCCGCGGTTCTCCCACCAACGAGATGAAACGCCCCAGCGTCTCCGCATGCGTCACTCCTAACACCTGCATGATCAGTTCCCCGCGGTTCTACGTTCAACGAGATGTCGTGGAATGTTGCCGCGGAAAGGCGGCCTCCCGCGAATTCCGCGCACAGTTGGCGGTAACGCTCGAACTTCTTGGGATCCCTCAGAATGGACCGTAACTCCCGCTCCAGTGCCGCCGAGCGTTCCACGATCTCCCCGCGGGACCAGCCGCTCGGATCTTCCACGAGAAACTGCTTCGCCTTCTCGATCGCCTGCTCCGAAACCGTCGGCGTCGGTTCCTCGGGCGTTTCGTCGAAGAGGTCGGTGAGCTGGACGGGAGAGGGAGGGAGAGGGCGTTACGCTGATGGTTTCCCGCTCGCCGTGGGCGCGCAATTTGTGCTCCATGAGCTCGAGGCGCGAATTGAACACGGAGAAGGCCTGCCCCGCGCAGGATGGGTGGTCGCACACGTAGTGCTGGCTCTTGTAGTGCTGTAGCAATGCGTCCGCGCTCTTGAAGTACTATCTCTCACACAGGATGCATCATGTACTGCATGCGCCTCGGGTGGACAGAAAATGCAGTGCTGGTGACTGCTCTCCAGGTGCGCCACCAGCGCCTTCTCGTCGAAGAAACGCTTGTGGCAGAAGCGGCACGACTCCATGTCACCGACTTCCTACACCTACTGTGTGCGGGTCCGCGCGGTAATCGAGATTCGGGTCCTCAATTCCCTCGCGCAGGTGCTTCACGTATTCCTACCATCGACACACCATTTCGTCCCTACGCTTCGTGTGTAACATAACATCTCATAGGGGAATACCTTCAAGTTGGACAAACACAGGTCGCACATAATGCGGTCGTGCTTCAGCGTCACATGCTTGATCAGCTCCTTCTCCGTCTTAAACAGCGGGTTCTCTTTCCCCTCCCCCGCCGCAAATGATTTATAACACAACGGACAACGCAGACCCAACCGAGCGTGATACTGATCGGCCAGTGCCTGCGATTCGTAATATATATTGTACTTGGCGTCAAACACCGTATTTGGGTTCTTCACTGTCTCTTCATACGTTGCTTTCGAATTCGTCGTGATCACTAACGACGTCAGCTCCTCCTATGCACTCATTGACTCCGACGGCACTCACCTTGAAACTAGGACACTTTGTTTCATGATAAAGAAGAACCCAATGTAACATGCACTTCGCGCAGAGATCTCTGTGGTTACAGGGACCAAACGCGAAGTCCTGAATATCGCAGCAGCATACGGAGCAGCTCATAGTAGAATAATGGTAGAGGAATATTCGCGGAAGCCGATGAAGCAAGAATATTCCCGGAAAACTCTTGTTTCAATAAACAAGCAAAAACAAATCGCCCACTACGACCTCCTCCTCCTTCTTAGGAGTGCCGAACCGGGTCCAGTTCATCTTCTCAAAGAAGTCAATCAGCGAAAGCGGGAAGATGCGCCGACAGAACGAAGAGATAAACGGCCACAACGCCACCACGAACATGACCAGAATCAGAAAGAAATTCACAATCACTTCCAACACGCCAAACGCCATCGTCTGTGATTCCGCTGCCACGAGAAAACTCGCCACCGCCGATAGCTCACAGTTCACCGGGTTCTTCTCCGCATTCCGCAGGGTGCATATCGTCACCCCATCCGGCAAGGTCTGGGTTCCAAAGAATGTATACAGCAACAGAACAAGCAAACAACGGTACCTGCGGTGCCATGATCGACATCATGGAAAGGATCTGGATAACCGCGGTCGCCACGTTGAAGGTGAACTCGAGCATCGTGACGGCGGACGTGTTCAGATAACGCAAAAAGGAGGGGTTTCGTCAAGGCGTTTCAACCACGGGAATGAGGATATTTCTCCGAGGAAGAAGCGAACTCCCGCGGGAACCTGGCCTTGAATGAGCACAACAGCGAAGAGAATGACTACATGGAATCATCGAGAACGGCGGTTACTGGTCACAACGAAGAGAAGCGTGTCGAGATGGACGGAATCGGCCTTAAAGAGAAGCTGTGTGGAAGTGGGGAGAATCTCCTACCCAGTCAAAGAGGGTCCCTGATTGGGAGCCATCAAGCACAAGAAGACCGTATCCCCATTCTCCCTTCCGCATCTACATCAAACACCTCTCCCACGACTACGCGAAAAGCCAGTCCAGAAACGAGACAGACCAGAAGGAAGACGGAAAAGAGAAGCGTGATGACGCTGACGATTCTCCGTGGCATGAAGGCAGCAATGACGGAAAAAGTGGGATATGAGTGAGCGGGTGACCCTCGACGAGTCGCGTGACCCAGCCCTTGGTGAACTCGCTCTCAATGACGACGGTGTGGGGTCGCTGCGGGGTACTCAGCAGCGACCGCTGCAGTGACGCGAGACTGACGCCTGAGGCGACGCTGCGAATGAGCGGCGATGAAACAACGGATTACTCTTGCGTTGTGAGAAACTCCTCGGGGTCCGAGTGGTGTTCCTCCTATGTGAAAGGGGAAGAGAAGAGACACCTCCACGTACTGCACGACGGGACCGGTGGAAAAGCGTGCTGCTGTGGTGGCAGAAAGCGAGGAAAGGACGGAGAGGGGACCAGAGAGCATACCAATGGAGAAGTAGAGGAGGAAGGTGGGAATGCCCAGAATGTAGATGGCCACTAGGGGAGAAAGGGAAAAAGGATAGACCAATGACGTAGAGTACGAAGTTGAAGTCCGACACCTCGCTGAAACTCAGAAGATGCATAACAGGATCGTCAGAGTAGGAAAAATGGGACTGGAGTTGAAAAACGAAAGCGATGGTACGCTAGTGAGAATACTAACGGCGACAAGAATGCCGACGGAGAACACAATTGCAAGGAAAACAATTACACGGTTTTTCAACTAGGATGACAAACCAAAATGAAAATTACATGCGGAAAGATCGTTTGACCCTTCTTGTCGTACACTACAATCTAGAGGGTGAAAACAAGAACCATTTCAAACAGCCAAAAACGGCATTATGAGCAGCGTATGCGCAGCATACACCACAATCAACATCGACATAAGGTGCCTGATAATGGCATGATCGCCCTGATACACCAATCTATCTGTAAAAACGGAACAACCATTACGCGTAAATGTCATTCACATATACGGCGAGGATGGAAACACTAATGGCAATGGAAATGGCTGTTGTGATGAGCACGAAGAGATTACCGCGTCCTCTCCGCGTGTAATACGAAGAAATTTGGAACGCCAAATAGGATACAACCTAGATGGCGAAAATGATAAGATATTTACAATAACAACAACGAACGACAAGATTGTAGTCGTTGTAGGCGACAGCATCCTCAATCAGAATAATACTGAGTGATCCAACAAACACTTCATTTCAATTCCTTACAACTCATACACTCACATTTCACTTCACTTGTCATCAACGAATAACGATAACGATCAACAAACTCTACACCACAGTATTCCACACTCTCCTTTATACCATCATTCAACACACTCTCATCCAACAATTCCAATACTTTAGTCATATAATCACATATCACTTCTTTACGGAACAATTTCATACCCAATATACGACCATTCTCACTTATACAACGATACTTCTCTTCATTCATCAACGCATCTCGCAACACATCCATAACATCCGAACAATCTTCCTACTCATTATTCTCTTTCTTCAAACTCACTTTCACTCGAATGAAGTGTTTCCCTTCTTCCAAATAATCAGAATACCATGTGCGATTCATTCCACTCATCAACACCACACGACCACTTAACAAGTACAATGGAGTCAATACACTCTCACTTCCATCATCCACCACTCTACATCTCATTTACCCTATTCATTCATACAATCCAAATCCACTCTCACATATACTCTCACTACATATCAATTCATTCAATCAATCCTTACTAACATCCTCGCATTCCCATTCTCTTCTACATCTCATTCATCATTCACATACTTACTCCATACTTCTTACCCTTCCATTCCTTCATACTGTTTATCACTTCATTCTTATACACTTCACATTCACCACACCAATCGAAACAACCTCCATCTAATTCCACTTCTCCAAACAAATCATTCACCTTCTTTAACGGACTTCCTCGATAGAACACTCTCTTCAAATTCAATTCTCTTACACATCCATTCAATCCATTCAACAATGATTCACACATCTCCTTCTCTTTACTTATCACACATCTTGTCCCCATCACCCAATCGATCAACGAAGGAATTGGAAGCGATCCCATCCATTCACTCACTCCAAAACACATCACTGGATACAAACTACGAGGAACAAATACATTCACATTCACCAAATCATTCAATCTCACATTCACTTTCCCTCCTCTCTCTCGCTTTCTCTCATCCATACTTCCCATCTCTTCCACCATTCCTTCCACATTCAATGGATTCACTATCATCAACACATTCACATTCTTCAATTCATTCAACATACTCGGAAGATGAACACAACGCAGACTCGTCACATTCTATTCTTCATTTCATTTCATACATATTACTTCACTCTCATTCATCAAATGAATCATTCTACCATCACACCACCACTCACTCGATTTCAATGGATCCATCACCATACGAACACTTGAATTCCGCTATACATTACTTCTATACTCATTTCATACACTCTCTTTTATACTCTCCCACAACATGCTTCGATACTTTTTACCCAATTCCATTCCCCATCCATTCTCATACTCCATGTTACGATAATACACACATTCCTTCTTATTCAACATCAACACACTACAACAATTCAGCGATTCACTCAAATATGATATACTCTATTCATTAAGAATACAATGAATTGATTGATTTCAAAGGATATGTTCAATACACTCTCCACACATGGTCCTTCTTTAAATACATTCCATTTACTCAATATTCTATCATCTATTTCATATTCATCTCCAATATCACTTACTATACTCGTTCAACACCAACCACTTAGATTCACTTCCTTTACTCTTTTCTCGATTCACCATCTCACATATACTATCATACAATTCTCCAATCATATTATTCCACTCATACACTTCCAACAACTCCTTTCCTTTCTTACGATTCATCATTTCACTCTTCTTTGATTCTACTGTCCTTTTCATACAATTGCGATTTCAACAAATACTAACATACACCACTCTCTTTACTCAACTCAAAACCATACAACTTCAATTTGTACTTTTCACATCCACCCACATTCCCGTATTCAGGATTATGAATCAGAAACTCCATTGGAAACGACTCACCGAAGAAACAACCATCCATATCTATTCCATCATCTCCTTCTCCATCCTTCCTACGATCATTGTAACCAACATACACGTCACGACAACGAGGACACATCACTTTCACACTACTCTTCCTTATCTCAACCACTCACCACTCCACCTACCGACTATCCACACTCAATCCCATCTACACTCATTAATCCACTCAATTTCATTACAGGAATCACCTTGCAACCTTCACACAACAAACGAGGACAACTCCCATACACACCCTTCTCAATTTTCTTCTTCTATCGCCATCATTTGAATTCATGAATACAACCATCTCTTCCAATCCCTCCTCACTCAACACGAAACGCTGATGGAGAAGAGAATACAATTCAATCACCGAATCTTGAATCCTTTTAATTATACGTTTATCTGAGAGGAAATTGTAACAATCAACCACTCACCTCTCTCTTCACCCAATAACACACGATAAGCATCTTCAAAATGATCAATCTGTTGTCGTAGTCCCGATAGATTGAAAGGATCAGCTGTGTGTGAGAAAGAGGAGGAAGAAGTACCAATGAAGTCTTTGGGCAATTGGCAAATGCCTTCATTCCCTGGAAGTGAACAGAACCACGATATCCATGACATGAAAGGAAGGAAGTATGTCAGGGTGGGAAATGAGTGCGCTGGTTGGGATTAAACAGTCCCTTTTTCATCGGAATGACGGAGATTCTCGTTCCAATAGGAAAGAATTCTAGCGTCATTCTGAAGAATGCCTTTTCTAGTCTGACAGACATGGAGATTCTGCGAACCCAATGGTTCAATCGCACTGTTTATACGGATTACGTGAAACGATTCGTCAAATCACACGGAACATCGCTTTCATATTATGGAGTGGTTGTTAATCGAAACAACTTGTCGATCTCGGTTGTCGATGCTCATGGTATGATGTTCGTGCTATTGATAAGATAAGGAACATTTCTGAAATCAAAACAATTGTATCCTAGAGGACGTGTGGATACGAGCTATCAGTTTGAAATATCTGTACCACCGATGATATCGTTTTTGCATTCTGTGATGTCCTCAGTTGGTAACGATACGACGCGACATGTGTATTCTCTTGACTACGATATGCCTGTAAATACCACGCGTCAAGAAATCGACTCTGTTATCGATTCTGCAGAAGGAGCAGGAGCGATCAAAGGAGAGTTATGTGAGTATGATCCTCACTATACGGAGGTGAAGTTGCGCTCCGTACTTAAGTTCATGAAAATCGATATGTGGCAGCATGAACTGAACGCAGCAATCCTTCGATTTGGCAAATCGATGTGGACGAATCAGCTTTCCCGCGATCGTCTTGTTTCACTAACATCCGATGATTTGGATGAAGCAACCAGCTATCTGTTGGCACGATATGCGTTCACATCAGAACAGTATAACGCCTTCTTCGCTTCCATGAACTCGGAGAGTCCGTCAATCGCGTCAGAATTCAAGCAGTTTTATTCCAAATTGTTTTTGTCAGTTCATTCTCTCATCAGCAGACATGTCGCGCATTTCATTAAGAGTCTTGGAAAGCAGTATCACGAAATTGACATGAATGCTCTTCCCGATAAGGTAAAGGAAGTAGGACTGCTTCCACTCATTCTCATTAGACAATCGATCGAAGACTCCCAGATATTGTCCTTAGTTCTCTATTTGAGATTCAAGGTTTGTAATATGGTTCTTTTGTTTGTTGAAGCAATTGGATCGTTTCCGCGGTTTTCCTTGGGTTTTCTCTCACAGACTAAGTATTCTTTCTAGCCAGCGTCCAACCATGGTTCTTGGTTCATTGTACATTTGTGATCGGTAGAGAGCTATTATTATGCACGGACACGAGAGACCTATCACCCATCTGAAATACAGTCCAGATGGTGATGTCTTTTTCAGTGCTTCAAAGGACTCCACTCCTACTATGTGGAGAGCGAAGGATGGAGAGAGGCTGGGTGTCTTTTATGGACATAATGGATCGGTTTTCCAGCTTGATACCACGAGTAACCTTGTCTGTTTCTGCTCACGTCTTCAGGTGACACAAAATACCTCATTTCCGCTGCTACGGACTCAACTAGCAATATCTGGGAAGTGAATACCGGGAAGTTGGTACACACGATCAATTTTGATTGTCCCGTGCGAGCGGTTGCCGTTAGCGAGGGAGATAAGTACGTTTGCATCTGCTCAACTCCTTTCAGTAAACAGCCCGTGGGTTATCGTTTTCTCTGATTAGCTAGGCTTCGGTGTATGTTTATGACATCTCGAACGGAATGGAGAACATAGGTGAACCCGTCAAGGTGTTCCGTGACCTTTGCTCTTCGTCTGTCACGATTACGTCGGTCGTGTGGTCTCCCCTTAACAAGCACATCATTCTGGGGTATGCGTTTCTTTGCAATTCAAATGGTTAGTTGCACCGACGGAAAGATCCGCATTATCGATTTTGTCACGGACGAAGTGGTGAAGACGATCGATGCGCACACTGGCGACATTACATGTGTCGTCGCTTCATATGATCGCACCATGTTTGCGACCGCTTCAAAGGACGCCAAGACGCGCATTTACGACATGTTCACATTCGAGGAGATTGCATCGTTCGACACGGATCGTTCGCTGAACAGTGTTGCGCTGTCCCCCATTTTGGACCACGTGGTTGTGGTGGGAGGAGTGGAAGCGCGTGATGTGACGACCAGTCGCTCGCAGAAGATGGAGTCGCTCTTCTTCAACATTGCAACGAAGGAGGAGATTGGTCGCGTGAAGGGCTCGTTCGGAACCATGAATAGCGTTCAGTTTAGTCCGGATGGAAAGAGGTGGGAATGAGGAGAGGGGATGAGATGTAGCTTCATCACCGGAGGAGAGGATGGTTACGTACGCTTGCTGTTCTTCGATCCTGATTATTTTACCAAGGTAGTTGCTTTCATGGGATGTTCATTCTAGGATGAGAAGGAGGAGAAGGAATTGCGTGAGTTGGAAGCACTGGCAAAGAAGACGAATGCTTAAGTTTACTATACGATTTTGTTTGTTTGGAAACAGAGGACCGTCGAGAAGATAACAAGAGAAGGAGAATGATGAAGACGCCAAACAGAATCAAAAAGGCGACTTCGTTCAGGTAGTTGAAGTCGGCTTCATCCACATCTGCTTTTTCGGCTTCCTCCGGCAATGAATGGCGAAGGACCCGACAAATCTCCTCTTCACCTCCTGACTGGTCTGTATAGGATAAAAACACATCGCCTTCGGAGCTTGTGGAGTCTATCGAGTCCATGCGTCGTTTCCGTGCTTCTACGTATAAACCGAAGAGCACTCCAATCACTTTCGGCGGAGAGTTCATCCAACGTTACTTGTTGGGAATCGCGTTCTACAAAAGGAGGAATCAACACTTACTACCTATCATTATGATCTCTTTTATCAATCAACCGATCTGGCAAACAAACACGCAATCCACAAACAGATTACTCAATCTGTTCGGAGGCCCTCCACAACGTAATCTCTTGCTGCTTGAAGAATCTCCTCTCTTCTGAATCCACGAGAACCAGATTGATATAGTACTACACTCAATTGCCATCAACACGGCTACCTTCAACGAAAACAACTTATCCACATTCTTAAACGAAGGAGAGAGATCATAGGGTTTCAGATACATACGAACCGGAATCACCTCGTCCTTCACGGGCAGACCGTCCATGATCTCATACTTCGCGACCACCTCGCTCTCGATCAACTCCTTGTCACCAGACCCCACAATCTCCTTCCGGATAATCTCAATGTCCATGTGGAGAATGTGAATGCGCGCCAGGATGAAGTGGATGCTACCCGTGATTGCATCGGTGAGGCAGTAGGTGTCCTTGTCGAATCGGAACTCAATCTGCAAGCAGTCCTCGACGCCCACTTCCATCCGAATGGGACGGCATCCCTGGGGCTCCTT
>ERZ857757.2637-NODE-2637-length-11298-cov-9.306413_pt1 | contig 11298 bp, 8 predicted proteins | sample MGYA00519764_ERZ857757 | MGnify/ENA primary metagenome ERZ857757 (study PRJEB31778, sample SAMEA3449359) | human gut metagenome | biome: human gut; feature: human-associated habitat; material: faeces | place: United Kingdom | collected 2010/2012 ... | reverse complement strand
TCGGCAAAATCGACTGACCTTTCTTTTTTACCCAACAATATCTTTAATTAAGGGAAACGGGGGAGTCTCTCCCCGACCTCTATAAGCTCGCGGCGCTCGCCGATGAGCTGGGCGTGAGCACGGACGAGCTGTGCGGCCGCGAGCCGGCTGCTTTGTGCGGCGAGGTGCCCGCAACGGCTTTCGCGGGGGATGCTGCCGAGAGAGAAGCCTTTGCGGAGGAGATCCGGAGGATCGCAAAGCAGAACAGATCTCTGCGCTACGTCGTAGGCATACTGGTGCTGATTTGCGGCGTGCTGACCATGCTGTCGGGATACCGTTCACTCCAAAACAGCAAGGCACCGAGCAATGAAATAACGACGCCCGCACCCCTGCCGGACACGATCACCATCAGCGGTCTGACGCTCGACATCGATGGTATTGCGTTGGTCTTCCGCTTCGTCCCCAGCGTCAGCGGCGAGGGCTACGAGTGGTCGGCGAGCTGCGCGCCGGACAACAACGGCCTGACCTCCGTTGAAACGACGACGGACGGCGGCATCTGCACCGTGCGGCTTTTGAATGTTTCGCAGTACGACGGCGTTACGCTTTCCGCCACCGTGACGAACGGGGCGGAGAGCCGCAGCATCTGTCTTGCCACAGACATCCGCGTCGGGGAAAACAGCATCTCCTGGGACCCACAGGTGTAACGCCCCGACAGACAATCAAACAGACCATGCCGGACGGCTGCCCTTCGGGGCAGCTGTTTTTTCGGCTCCGCACCACCGTACGGCCTCGCGCATACCCTGACAAAGGGAGAGGAAGTGGCCCCGATGCGGATGACACTTGACGCGCTGCCGGTCGGCGCGAGCGCCGTAGTGATGGCGCTGCGCTCCACCGGTGCACAGCGCCGCCGGATGCTCGACCTCGGCTTCGTGCCGGGCTCGTGCGTCCGCGCTCTGCACGTTTCCCCGTGGAGCGACCCGGTCGCCTACGGTGTGCGCGGCGCGGTTATCGCGCTGCGGCGCGAGGACGCGGGCGGCGTGCAGATCGAAATGCTTTGATTTTTCAGGAGGGATCGCCCCATGCCGAACGAGGCGCATATCATTGCTCTGGCGGGAAACCCGAACGTGGGAAAATCCACCGTGTTCAACACCCTCACCGGGCTGCGGCAGCACACGGGCAACTGGCCGGGGAAAACCGTCGCCGCGGCGCGCGGCGATCTTACATACGGCGGCGAGCGTTTCACGCTCGTCGATCTGCCGGGGACGTACTCGCTGTTCCCCAACTCCGCCGAGGAGGAGATCGCGCGGGACTATCTCTGCTCTGGCGAGGCGGAGGCCGTGCTCATTTTGGCGGATGCGACCTGTCTGGAGCGCAGCCTGAACCTCGTGCTGCAAACCCTCGAGGCGGCGGATGTTCCTGCGGTCGTGTGCGTGAATCTGTTGGACGAAGCGGCGAAGAAGGGCATCGTGCTCGACCTGCCCGCGCTCTCCCACGCGCTCGGCGCGCCGGTCGTCGGCACAGCAGCGAGCTGCGGAGAGGGACTGGATAAACTGCGCGCGGCGCTGGCCGCCGCCGTCCGCGAAAAGCCGCGGCAGAGAGAGACGGCGGTCGAATATCCCCGCGCGGTCGAGCGCGCGGTGCGCGTGCTGGAGCCGGCGCTCGCGCCGTTCGCGCGGGAGCAGAGCCGCTTCTACGCGCTGCGGCTGCTGGAGGACGACGCTCTGTTCTTCGCCCGCTTCGGCGCTGATCTGCCTGCCCTGGCGGCGGAGCGTATCGGGGAGGTCTGCGTCCGCGCCCGCGCCGAGCTGGGGGAGCTGACCGGCGACGCCCTGCGCGACGCGCTGGTGGGTGCGCTCTCCGCCCACGCTACGGCGCTGGTGCGGCTGTGCGAGCGGCGGGACGAGACCGCCGCGCAGCGGCGTGACCGGCGGCTCGACCGCCTGCTTACCTCCCGCGCGACGGGCATCCCCGTGATGCTCGCGCTCTTCGGGGCGATCTTATGGCTGACGGTCGAGGGCGCGAATGTGCCGTCACAGCTGCTCTCACGGGCGCTGTTTTCGGCGCAGGAGCCGCTGCGGGAGCTTCTCGCCTTCCTGCCGCCGTTCTGGCGCGGCGCGCTGGTGGACGGAATGTACCGCACGCTTGCGTGGGTTGTATCAGTGATGCTGCCGCCGATGGCGATCTTCTTCCCGCTCTTTACGCTGCTCGAGGACGTGGGCTATCTGCCGCGCGTGGCGTTCGTGCTCGACCGCTGCTTCGCCCGCGCCGGGGCGCACGGGCGGCAGAGCCTGACGATGTGCATGGGTCTCGGCTGCAACGCCTGCGGCGTGACGGGCTGCCGCATCATCGACTCGCCGCGCGAGCGGCTCATCGCGATGCTGACGAACAGCCTTGTGCCGTGCAACGGGCGCTTTCCGCTGCTCATCACGCTTTTGACCGCGTTCCTTTCCGGAGAAGCCATGCTCGGTGCAAGCGCAGGACTGCTCGCGTCGCTGGTGCTCTCCGTGTGCGTGACGCTGCTCGTCTCGCGCCTTCTGTCCGCCACGCTGCTGCGCGGCGAAAGCTCCGCCTTTTCCCTCGAGCTGCCGCCCTACCGCCGTCCGCGCGTGGGGCAGGTGCTGGTGCGCTCGCTTCTGGATCGGACGGTATTCGTCCTCGGCCGCGCGGTGACGGTCGCCGCGCCCGCGGGCCTGCTCATCTATCTGCTGGGGAACTGCACCGTGGGCGGCACGACGCTGCTCGCGCACGGCGCGGCAGCGCTCGATCCGCTGGGGCGCGCACTGGGGCTGGACGGTATGATCCTGCTCGCCTTTCTGCTCGGCTTTCCCGCGAATGAGATCGTGCTGCCGATCCTGCTCATGGGCTACTCCTCGGCGGGAACGCTGGTGGACGGCGCGTCGCTCGCGGAGCTCAAGACCATGCTACAGGCGAACGGCTGGACGGGAACGACCGCGCTGTGTATGCTGCTCTTCTCGCTGTTCCACTTCCCCTGCGGCACGACCACGCTCACGCTCGCGCGGGAATCGAAGAGCCTGAAATGGACGCTCGTCGGCGTCGCGCTGCCGACAGCGGTGGGCATGACGGTCTGCTTTGCCGTGCATCTGGCGGCGACGTGGCTGAAAATATGAATACAAAATGTATTATCGCCTATGAATTATACGATTTGTCGCCGAAAATCGACAAAAAGAGGCGCGAGCCGTCGGCTCGCGCCTCTTTTCTCTTATGCTGTCACGGCTCGCGGACGGCGCCGCCGGAGATGGTGACCTTGCCGTTTTCGGCGGTCAGACCCGCTTCTCCGCCGGGAACGATGACGGTGCCGCCGGTGATGACGATGTCGCCCTCACCGAGCCACAGCCCGTGCTCAAACGAGACGGTGCCGCCGGAGATATGCACCTCGCCGCGGTCGATGCTCGCGTCGCCCGCAAGCGTCAGCTCGCCGCCGGTGACGGTGAGCGCGGCATTTTGCAGCCAGAATTCACCGCCCACCGTTAGGCTGCCGCTCTCCACGAGCAGCGTGCCCTTCTCCTCGGCATTGCTGCCCATGTGCAGCGCGCCGCAGCGGACGTCCGCGCCGTCCCGCACGGCGAGGAGGGGCGCACGGACGCTGCCCCATGCCCAAACGTTCAGCTCGCCCGCGGCGAGCGAACCGCCGCCCGTGAAGAGCAGACCCGTTCCGCCGAGAGTCCCGTCGACTGTGTTTTCACCGAGGACACGCAGGTGCGCTCCGCCCCACGGCAGCAGCTCGGGCGCGTGAGTGTTCTCCAGCGTCAGCGTACCGGCGAACCAGTCGTTTTCATAAGGGTTTTCGGCGTTCAGCGCATCCCACACCGCGCTGGGGACCGTACCCGCCAAATCCGGACTGTAGTCCGTCGGGTAATAGCCCGCGCCATAAACGCCGCGATAGGCGGAGCCATCCGCGCCGTCCCACAGGACGGCGCCATAGTCGTTGACCGCCGCGCCGGAAAAGCTCTGTGCGGAAAAAACGCCCGCGCCGCCCTCGACGGTCGAGCCCTCGGCAAGACCGTCCGCAAGGTGCGCCGTGCCGCCGGAGAGGATGAATTCCGCCTTCTGCTCGGCCGCGCCGAGGAGCGTCGTGCCGCCGCGGAACACCGCGCGCTTCAGCTCCTGCACGGAGCCCTGCACGCTGAGCGTGCCGCCGGCGTTGACGAGCATACCGTTGCTGAGCCAAAGCATATCGGTGCAGAGCGTGCCGCCGAGCACGGCGAGCGCGGGCACGTCGACTGTATTCGGAGCGGCGAGGCGAATGTCGTCGCAGCGCAGCGTCACATCGCCGTCAAGCACCAGCGAGGGGATGGGGAGATCCCCTACCGCCGCAGTCGAGGGCGGCGGCATTTAAGACCGTCAGCGTACCGTCGCCGGTGACGAGCAAGCAGTCAAAGCCCTCGAAGCAGGCGTACTCCGTGCCGCCGCCGTCCACGGTGCAGTCGCCGGAGATGTTCAAACGGAGGATGCCGCCGTCTGGCGCGGTGAGGTTCGGGAGGGTGCAGTCTGCTGCGGAGACGGTGAAGGCGTGGTACAGCTCGCCGTTCCACGCGAGCTGACCGTAGGAGCCCTCCTGCTTCGCCCTGCCACCGGAGAAATCGGCAAGCGTGACGCCCTCATCGGCAAGCTTGCCCTCCTGAATGAGATCGGTGTACGTTCCGTCCGGCAGGCGGACGGCGAGGTAATCGCACGCGCCCTCGTCGGCACGGGAGGCAAGCGGAAGCTTGCTGTTCTTGTCCGCCGCACCGGAGGTCTCGGCAAGGTCGAACCACAGGCGGCAGACCTCGGGCAGATCCTCGGCGCGCAGCCCCTCCTCGACCAGGATCTCGTCGTTCGGCGTCGGCAGCGTCACGGCGTCGTCCGGCGTACCGGGCGTACCGCAGGCGGTGAGCAGAAGCAGCAGGGACAGGAGCAGCGCGGACAGCTTTTTCATAGCGGCGTCCTCCAAAATGCGTTTTCGGGGCGATCCTTATTTCATCAGCTCTGCGACCAGATCGGTGTATTCGCTCGGGTCCTCAAGCGGCAGGCCCGCGATGAGAAGCGCCTGATCGTAGAGGATCTTCGCGTACAGCTCCGCCTTGGCGCGGTCGGAGGTCATGGCGGCCTCCATCGCCTGCACGGCGGGATGGTCGGTGTTCAGCTCCAGAATGCGGTCGGCCTTGACGGGCGTGGGCATCTGGAAGTTTTTGAAGTATTTCTCCATCTCGAAGCTCAGGCCCTCGCCCGCAGTCATGCACACGGGATGCGTCTTGAGACGGCGGGAAGCGCGGGCCTCCTTGATCTTATCGCCGAGCGTCTCTTTGACGAACTGCATCAGCTCCGGCTTTTCGTCGAGGACCTTTTCCTCCTCGTCGCCGAGGTCCAGCTCGCCGTCGACGATGGAGCGGAACTCCTTGTCGGCATACTTGCCCAGCATTTGCAGAACGAATTCGTCCGTTTCACCGGTGAGGTAGAGGATCTCGTAGTTCTTGTCCTTCAGCAGCTCGGTCTGCGGCAGGTGGTCAATGGCGGAGACGTTCTCGCCCGCGGCGTAGTAGATGCACTTCTGGCTCTCCGGCATCCGGTCGACGTACTCGCGCAGGGTGACGAGCTTCTTCTCCGTCGAGGAGTAGAAGAGCAGCAGATCCTGCAGCGCCTCCTTGCGGCTCAGCCCGTCCGGTCCGGCAATGCCGAAGCCGATGGCGCGGCCGAAGTTCTCGTAGAATTTTTCGTAGCCCTCGCGGTCGTCGCGCAGCAGCTTTTCAAGGTCGGCGCGGAGCTTCTTCTCCAGGCTGTTCCCGATGACCTTGAGCTGACGGTCGTGCTGCAGCAGCTCGCGCGAGATGTTCAGGCTCAGGTCGGGGGAGTCCACCACGCCGCGCACGAAGCGCAGATAATCCGGCAGCAGCGCGTCGCAGTGATCCAGGATCATCACGCCCGCGGAGTAGAGCTGCAAGCCCTTTTCATAGCCCTCGCTGTAGAAGTCCATCGGCCGCTGCGAGGGAATGAACAGCAGCGCCTTATAGGTCACGGCGCCCTCAACGCTCGCGGTGATGACGCGCTGCGGCTTGTCGAAGGCATGGGCGATGGACTGGTAGAACTTCTCGTACTCCTCGTCCGTCACCTCGCCGCGCGGACGCTGCCAGAGCGGCACCATGGAGTTGACCGTCGTCATCTCGTCCACATACTCGTACTCGGGCTTTTCGGGGTCGCTGCCCTCCTTGACCCTGCGCGTCGGGCGCAGCATACGGATGGGGTAGCGGATGTAGTCGGAATATTTTTTCACCAGCTCATAGAGCCGATAGCCGTCGAGGTACTCGGAATATTTCTCCTCGTCCGTGTCCGCCTTGAGGTGCATGATGACGTCGGTGCCGACGCTCGCCTTTTCACATTCGCTGACGGTGTAGCCGTCCGCACCGGAGGACTGCCAGCGGTAGGCGGTCTCCGCGCCGTATTTCTTCGTGACGACCGTGATCTCGTCCGCGACCATGAACGCGGAGTAGAAGCCCACGCCGAACTGACCGATGATGTCGATGTCCTCTTTCTGCTCGGCCTCCTGACGGAATTTGTACGAGCCGGACGAGGCGATGACGCCGAGGTTGTTCTCCAGCTCGTCCTTGTCCATGCCGATGCCGTTATCGCTCACGGTCAGCGTGCGTGCGTCCTTATCTGCGGTGATCTCGATTTTGAAATCGCCGCGGTCAAGGCCGACCTTATCGTCGGTCAGCGAGAGGTAGCAGAGCTTGTCGATGGCGTCGCTCGCGTTGGAGATGATCTCGCGCAGGAAGATCTCCTTGTGGGTGTAGATGGAGTTGATCATCAGGTCGAGCAGACGCTTGGATTCTGCCTTGAATTGTTTCTTTGCCATAAAGCGGCATCTCCTTTGGTGATATATTTGTGCTGATTATAGCACAGAACCGCAAGGGTTTGTTATCTATTTTTGAATTTTTTCGTTTCGGTTGCACGGATGTGTGCCCCGCGCCGGTCCGGCGGCGCAAAAGGGGAGGGGGTGAGGACATGAAGAAAGCGGAACCGCAGGTGCCGTTTGTGCCGTACCGGTCGGATGACCGCGCGCCCCACGAGCGCGTGCTGGACTTGATGGACATGGCGCACGCCAAGACCTGCTGCATCCTGAAGCAGCTCGGAAGAGCATGGCCCCGTCCGGCGGACGAGCCGGCGCTCAACGCGCACAGCAGCACCTACCGCTGCCTGCGTATCCCACGCGGAATATGAAGCAAGCCCTCCCGGACGGGAGGGCTTGACTTTTTTGCGCGGTATGGTACAATTGTTTTGAGGGACGCTGCACAGACGGCAGGCGGTCGGCCACACCACCCGAAAGGGGGTGAGACCATGCGGATCACTTTACATATCGGTTCCTTTACGGTAACGATCATGATAAAGAAACGCGAAAACCGCCACTCTGCCAAGTGACGGTTTTCTAAAGATTCTTTAGCAAAAACCTGAACTGGGTCGACCGCTTGTCGCAGCGTCCCTTGCTATCTTCATTATAATCCGGCGGGCGAAAATGTCAAGCCGGAAATTTTTTTGCCCTCGTTGCACGCGGACGGACACCAAACGGGCGAATCACTCTTACAAGTGATTCGAGATATTTTCGCCGTAAGAAAAGATCATAAAACCGGCGGAAATACGGGTCGAGGAAAACAGAAAAACGAGAAAACCAAATATTGATGCGCGAGCGGCGCGCAACGCAGACGCGCGAGATCAATGGACGCGGCTCGACACGGGAAAAGAGAACAAAAAAAGCAAGCGAAAAACTGAATACGGATATAAGCGCGCGGCGCGGGCAAAAAGCGAAGCGGGCCGGATTGGCAGGCGTTGGCGGAGAGAGCAGCTTTCGAAGCAAAATTTGTTCTAATTGCTGAACGTAAAACACAGGAGGAAGCATGACCAAAACCACCAACTACCAGCTCAACCAATGGGCGAAGTCCGACCGCGTGATGATGGACGATTTCAACGCCGACAACGCCAAGATCGACGCGGCACTCAAGGCCAACGCCGACGCCATCACAGCGGCGGCCGCCGCTCAAACCAACTGCACCGTTGTCTGCGGCACCTACACCGGAACCGGCGACTACACCGCGGACAGCAAAAACACCTTGACCTTTGCCGGAAAGCCGATGCTCGTCATTGTGTACGCCGTGGGCGGCAGCAACAAAATGCTCGGTCTGGTTTTGGTGCGGGGTGCCAACCAGACCTACAACAACCGCGGCACGTCTCTGGACACCATCTACATCTCTTGGGGCGCGAATTCCGTATCTTGGTACGAAAAATACGACGCTGAATATCAAGCAAATAAATACGGTACCGCCTATGCCTATGTGGCTCTGCTGGAAAAGCAGTAAGCCCCAGAAACACAGAAAGCCCGCTCCTTTCGGAGCGGGTCTTTCTGCGTTTCTTTCTCTTTTTCTTCCCAATGTTGATATGAATATCAATGGGAAATAGCTAAAAGCCGGAGAAAGAAATGAACCGCAAGTCCTACTTCAGGGTAATGGTGGTGTTGTTGCTGAGAGTACCCAGAGTGACGGTGTACTCAACCACGGGCTTGACCGTAGTGGTGCCGGCCGTCTTCAGAGTGACTTTGCAAGACTCAACACCAGTACCTGTAGCGGTCCAAGTGTCATCGATCGTCGTGAGATCCATAGCCTCATTACGAGTGATAGTCACGACGAGCTTGTCGCCGCTCTTGACATACTCTGTAGTCTTATCAGTAGTCCATTTATTCAGGCCGGTGTCGAGGTTCACGGTCGCCATGTAGTAGCCGGACTCGTAAGCGTAGCCTTCAGTAACGGTGGTGGTGGTAGCCTGGATGCCGTCAGAAGTGCCGTCAGCCTTAGTGACCTTGGCATAGGTGCCCTCCGCGCCGTTAGCAGCCAAAGCGCTGTTCTTCTTGGCCAGCATGCTCACGCCATCCAGCTTGATCTTCACAGACTCGATCACACTGCTGGGGTCATTCTTGAAGGTGAACGTCGTGTCGACGTAGCCCTTAGTAGCCTTGATGGTGTACTGCGCAGGAGTAGCACCATTGCTGGACACCTCGAACTTGGTATAGCCGTCGGCCTTCAGGACGGAGAGGATAACATCGATCAGGGTGTTGTCGTCGTTCTTCTCGCCGGTGTAGTAGTAGACCTTAACAGCACCCGCAGCGCCGTACTCGACCTCGTAGTTCGCGGCGTTGATGCTCGGACCCTCGGTCTTGCCGTCTTCAACATCCTGGATGAACAGGGACTTGACAACATAGTCGTCGACATAGGCGAAGACCTTGTCGTTGGCGTCCTTGGCGATGGCGCGATAGCTGCTCTCGGTGATGTTGCCATCCTGATCGATCGCATAGATCGCGGCCTTCTCGTCCACGGTGATGACGTAGTCGGCGTCGTTCGCGTTGTTCTTGGTGTCGAGGATAACGGTGTAGTCCTTGCTGGTCTTGTCAACACCAACGCCCTCCAGATAGCTGCCATCCTTGCCCTTATCGGTGGCGAACAGATCAGTGTAAGCGGTCAGGCCGGTGATGACGCCCTTGCTGTTGAGGGTGTAGGACTTGTACAGGCCGTTGAGGTTGGAGGCGTCAACGCCGCCGGAGCAGGCATCGTCAACCATGACGGTCTTGAGCTCGCCGTTGACAACGGCATTGTACTTGAAGTAGGTGCCGGTGGAATTGCTGATGAGGTTGGAGCGGGACTCGCGCGCGAAGAAGATGGTTCTGTTCGTCGCGCCGGACACGATGGCGTCATCGCAGAGAATGAACATCACGGTGACCATCTTGTTGTTGTTCTTGCAGTAGTAGTAGGCGCTGACCTTGCCGTTAGCGGTATTCTTTGCCTCGATGGAAGGGGAATTCTTGGTGCCGGTGTAGGCGGCAGCCTCGTCATCGGCAGCATCATAGGTGACGAACTGAGTGGCGCTGTTGGTGGTCACAGTGATATCCTTAACGGAAACGGTGGCCTTGCCGGTCTCCAGCTTGAACAGCTTGTCAGTAGTGCCGTCCATGTTCGCAGCAGCCACGGTGGTGGAGACAGCCTTGAGGGTGTAAACGCCGTTGTCCTCACGATAGGTAACGATGTCAAACTGATCAACATTATTTGCGGGCTTGTTGTAATCCTTGGCGGTGTTGACAACCTTCACCGTGCCGTCCGCGAACAGGAGCTGAGCCTGCTTGCTGGTGAACACGCCGGCGTTGGAGATATCAAGCACAAGAGCATAGTTGCTGGACAGGGTGCCGACTTCCTCGATCTTGATCATGTAGCCGTAGCTATCCAGATAGACGTCGTACTCGCCCTTGACCATGGTGGAGGAAACCTCCTCACCGACGAAGGCATAGCCGGCCTTGTACTGGGTGCCGTCGATGGTGACGTTCTGGCTATCCTCGTTCTCGATCTTCTTGTTCTGCGCCTCGGTCACAACACCGGAAACAACCTCAGCAAGACCAACGGACTTGATCTCCTTGGCGGTCTCGGAGAAGGTGTAATAGACAACAGCGTCGTCCTCAAACTTCTCGTCGGTCTCGAAGTTGGCCTTGAAGTTGGCGGGCTGCTTGGTGCCGTCGGGATTGATGACGATGTAAGTGTCCTTGGTGGCGGTAGCCTTGACGGTCTTCTGAACCTCACCGTAATAGGTGATGATCTGGGTGATGATGGCGGTGTTGTTGTCATCGTCATAGAAGACCTCGGTCAGAACGCCGTTGCCGACCGCACCGATCTTGGTGCTGACGCCCTTGGCGATGTTGACCGTGTTCGTGGTGGGAGTGCCGTTGACGTACAGAGCGACGTTCTCAGCATCGATCTTCTTGCCGAGGCCGAGGTCGGTGTAGATGGTGCCGGCCTTGACGCCTGCGGTATAGGTCAGGTCAGCCTTGTCGGCATAGGCGCCGACCTTGGCGGCCTTGTAGAACCACTCATTGGAGGGACGGCCGAAATCGTCGGAGGTGCGGTTGAGCTTGAGCTCCTGATACAGCTTCTCGCCGAGCTCGATGGTGTAACCGCCGTTGTTGGTGAGAGTCTGCTTGGAGATGGTCTGCTGCTTGGCAATGGTGTTGGTCACATAGGTGGGCTCGGAAGCGCCGAGGTTGATCTCAGCACCGTTGACGATGATGGAGGAGCCCTTGGTGGTGTACTCAACAGTGGGGGCCTTGAGGGCGTTCAGAGTCATCTGAGCGGCCTTCTCACGGGTGAGGACCTGATTGACGGAGCCGTCGATCTTGTCCATCAGCTTGGCCTTGGCCATGAGCTTGCTGGTGTTGATGGCCCAGTCGGTGCCGACCATGCCGGCGGCCTTGGCATCGTAGCCGAGCTCAACGAGCAGCATCTTGCCGAACTGCAGAGC
>ERZ857757.2622-NODE-2622-length-11342-cov-2.612209_pt1 | contig 11342 bp, 11 predicted proteins | sample MGYA00519764_ERZ857757 | MGnify/ENA primary metagenome ERZ857757 (study PRJEB31778, sample SAMEA3449359) | human gut metagenome | biome: human gut; feature: human-associated habitat; material: faeces | place: United Kingdom | collected 2010/2012 ... | reverse complement strand
TTGCACAGGCATTGCTGTCACCACCTTCTATGATTTAATTTATCTATTTCGCACATTAACGCAACTAAAAAACGGCAACTCCTCCCCCACATGAATGAGGAGGGAAATTCTTGCCACGTTTTTTAAGATACAACGGCCGTGACCGCAAACTCCGCACCATTGCGCGGCTGCTGGTCATCTACACCGACAGTAGATACCGAGAACACCACAGCGTGCTCTCCTGCCCCGGTAATGTAATCCGATGCCTGCCAGGCGTATTTCTGGCCTGGAGCAATGTAATCGGATTCATAGAGCACTTCATCGTTCTCAAGAATCGTATATTTGAAGTAGACATGGTTGCTTTCCGGGTTCACCAGGTCCACGGTACTGTCAGGGCTCACATAGATGGTCGTGAATGCCGGGAATTCGATAAATCGCATCTCCCCGGAATCGGTTTTGCCGTTGTCCATCGTCCCGTCATACGCTTCGCCGTCAGCAATCACGATTTCGCTGCTTGCGGAGCTGGCATCGCTGCCGCTGCCATCAAGGGGCTTGTTCACCATTTTATAAAGGCTTGCAGTGATAAGGGCGACGAGCAGCACGAGAGCAGCAATCACCGCGATAATCAGAAGAAGAATCGGTTTTTCCTTCTCACGCACAATGCCAACGAGTTCCCCGGTTTCAAGCGGCAGGTATCCGAGAATATCACCGGAAGCCTTTTCTCTCACGGAATACCGAGTATCCATATTGGCGTCTTTGAACTGCGCAAAATCGGTCCCGTTGTCATTGAACTCAACAAAGCCGTAATCGTTTGCTTTGTATTTTTTTTGGCCAGCATTGATGTAGCCGACAATCGTAATCGGCTTTCCATCAACCATCTTGGCCGGAATCGCCAACAGTGGCTTGGTCATATTTTCAAATTTGACGTTGGTTGCCGGAAAATCATCCGGAATTTCGGCAAGATAAAACTTAGTTGCCATGTTATAACCTCTTTCTTGATTGCTACTTTTTAGTGCCACTTTTAGGCTGCTGTTTTTATTATCTTTGATTCGCACGGATGGGCAAGTAAAAGAAAGCCTAAAAAAGCAAAAAAATGATTTTTTGTGGAAGAACAACAAAAGAATAACAAAAAGGCAACAAAAAAGAGCCCCCGCACCACAGCAGGAGCTCGTAAGTTAGCGCAAATTATCGTATTTACTATATTTCTTGTCTTCTTTTTCGTCAGGCATGCTGAGCTGTTGGTCTCTGCCGTTTTCTTGCGGACCATCCCAGTTGTCCTTTTCTTCGCTATCGTTTTCTTCGGAATCCTCCAAATCTTTATTGGGTTTTGCCTTTCTGGAAGTGGACTTCTTCTTTTTGGGTTCAACGAACACATCAGACAAATCATAGGGTGAAACTGCGATTGCCGTTACCCCTTCATTCATTTCCGCCGCATGGTTCAGAATCCAAATAAGTTTTCTCCACTGCCATTCGACCATATCGGTTCCGAGCTTTGATACGATGACGGAAGCCTCAGCTTGTTTGGCCTTGACCATCGCCTGCAAGAGACACCCGTACAGATACGGGAACTGAATTTTCGAGCCGTACTTGTCGGCGGTTTCAGTACTGCAAATCATAATTGCCACAATCGTGTTCTCGTTATTGCCCGGACAGAATAGAACCTGACCGGGATACCGAAGCTGTTCTGGCAGCTTATGTAAGTACCACTCTTTTGCTTTCGGGAATCTCTTTGCAAATTTCTCAAGAGTCTTGGTATCCCAAGTCCCCTTGTCATTGCAAAAGCAGCAAATGATTCTGCGGCCCTTGATATCTCTGGGGATTGTCTCCCCTTTCATCAATGAAATTCTCATGTCAGGCATATTAGTCGAGCTCCGAATGATAATAGAGTTCAATGCCAAGACGCTCTTTTGCGAGTTTCTTGACAAGCTCTGCGCCGTATCTCTGAACATTAACGCTCTGACTAAAAGTCGGAACCGCAATATCGAGCCAGCTCAGCTTGCGCCTGTTGGCACCGACCAGCAGGCTCATGTCCTTTTCGAGCTGAGAATCAGCTTTCGGATACCAGAAAATGAAACCACAGTCAAAGCTGCCCTCCTCATTGAGATGAGCAGTTTCGATGTCTTTGATTTCGTTTTCGATTTCCGGAGTGCGCAGGAAAAGGCGAATCTGGGTTTCGACCTGCTTGACGCGGCTTTCCACTTCATCGATTCCCTTCTCGGCTCTCGCTTTCTGAACATTGTTCAGCAGCTGCGAGATTACGCCATCCGGGTTCAGATGCTTGCGTAGCCCTTCGATTTCCTTGTCTTCAATATCGTCTGCGATGACAGTATCGACATAGGAGGTATCGACCAGCGGGCTTTCAAACAGCGGAACCGCAGCGCCAAAGCCGTTCACGGAAAGCACTTTCTGATTCGTGCTAAAGCGTTTGAGTGTAGGACAATCAAGATTGACCCATTCCTGAACAAAGCTTTTTGCGCGGGACAAGTCCGTGCAGCGGCGTGTGGTGGTTGCGGAAGAATACTCGTACCAGACGACTTCCTTCTCGTTCGCATACCGAATGCTGCCAACGGGCGGATTCTTGAGGTCCTGGCCGCGAATCAGCTGAACATAATCAATCTGATTGGCTTTCAGAAATGCTTCAAGAACCCAAGGGCTGACGGCTACCATGTAGTCCTTTCCTTCTTCATAGTTACCTGCAGGCTTGATACTGCGCATGTCTTTTTTGTATGCCTTGAGCGGCGTGCTCATAGGAGTCCAATCATCGTCAAAAGTCTTGACAAAGGCTTTGGGTCCATTGCTTGTGTTTGCAAATTTAATTTCAGCTTTCATAAATCAGGGCAATAAGACCCGCGACTTTAGTCGTGGGAGGAATTGCCCGTTCACATCCTTTCAATTAAATAATTTGTTGCGGGCTCTAAAAGCCGCAGCTTTTTGAATGTCACGCCTTTAGAGATGCTCGTACCATCCAGCTTTTTAAGCGCAAAGCTCCCCGAAGAGCGACGTCCGGAAACGAAGCATTCTTGCCCTTTGTAGAGGACCTTATCCCAAAGACGGAACCCTTCAACGAGATAGGGCATTTGGCTCCGTTTACGGATACCCTTTTTAGAGAAATTTGCTTTATGAGTTTGCCGATTATGGTGTCTGATAGCCTTTGTACGGTAGCAAACGCTGCAAGGCTCAGCCAGTGGATGCTTGCTAATGCAACGAGCATCGTTTGTATGACTCTTCTTGATGTCATTTTGCTCACGGCGCATTTTAGTGATATAGCCATAAGTCCCCTGAACAGGGATAGGCAGCTCTTCTTTCAAACGTGTCATTAAGGTTTTGCGCATGATTCCCATGAAAGCAGCATCACGAAGAGGCTTGCCGCGTTCCTTGCCGTCAAGGGTCACTCTTCCTTTGTGAAGGTTCTTGTGACATGTGGTACACAAAGTAACAAGGTTGCTTGGAGCGTTGCCGCCAGTCTTACGGCTTTCGAGATGATGTACATGCAGCTTGACTACTTTTTCGGCAGTATTATGAGCACCACAGCATTGACAAGTGTAATGGTCACGCTTCAAGACATACTGACGGACATTGTATTCGTCGTACATCTCGCCAAGCTGATAGTCTGTTCCTACAGGAAGAGGCTTTCCAGCAAGCATTGCCTTCAAGCGCTGCGTGTCAAACTCTGCTGTTTCTACTCTTACAAGAGAGATAGGCAAAATTTTGCAGATATGCTTGATGACGGTAATATGCTCTTGAATTTTTACCTCAACCGAAGGTGCCAGCCGGCCTTTATGCTTGCTGTGGACGCGGTTATCAAATCTTGGTACGCGATAGCGGGTCTTACGGTTGCGTCTCGAACGGCGGTTTTGCCTGCGCGTAGAAAGCAATTCTACTACATCGCTGCGAGGAGTAAACTCCTCGCTGTAAAGTTCTCGCTTTTCCGTAGATGCAGATAAACCGACATGTTTACTGCCAGCATCAACACCCAAAGTGATTGGTTGTTTGTATCCCGCACTTCCGTACAGGAGCTTGATTGTAAACGGTGTGCGTTTTACAACGCATGCTTTTTGCTGTTTCAATAGCAAACGAGCCTTTCCGGGTGAGCACGGCATCATGGGCTCGCCGTGCCTGTTGAGTACATACACATATTGCATGATGTCATGCTCCTTTCTGTAAATTAGCAGCTAAAAAGAAGCTGCTCGCTCCTCCGAAGAGGGTTAAAATCCTTCCCCAAGGTTATAAACGGCTTGATGCAGCCACACCTGTCGGCTTTGCCTCAGCTTTACGTGATGTGTTGCCTTAGAGCGCACGGCTAGGATTTACACCGTACGGTAACTGTCTATTCGCTTATAACGGGGCGCAACTTAATGCGCAAAGGGTAGTCAACATATCCTTGCGGACACTTCTAAAGCGTAGACTTACCGGAGCAAGCCCGCGACTTTAGTCGTGGGTTATTGACTGGTTGATTCTCCTTTTTATTTTTATAATACAAAAATCGCACGATATTCATACCCTTTTCAGATACAAACACCGTGCGAAAATTGTTATGTGAGATTACGCTTTACGATATTGCACAAAATCTGAGGCATCGCTTCAAGATTCCCAATATCAATAAAGTTTTTGCCGAATTCATTTTCTACCTGAGCACGGGCAGAGCCAATACCAGCACCAACAACCAAAATTCCGTAACGGGAAAGTTCTTTGATGGTTTTCTGGATGCCGTCACGGCCAGAATTAGAACAACCGTCAGTGCTCACAATCAGGAGCCGTTTTTCAGCAGTTTCCTTCTTGAGCTTTTGAGCCATATACTTCATCGCGGGTCCCGTCGGAGTGCCAGAGCGAGACTGCATACCGGTAATGCGGTACTTATCCTTCCCGTCTATATCCTGGTCCACATAATTGATAATCTGCAGACCAAAACCAGACGTTGTAAATCCGCACACATAGCAAGGCAATTCCATTCGGTAACAGAGGTCCTGAATGATAATACCAGTACGAATCGAAGCTTCAATCGCATCATCGCGCATGGAACCGGATTCATCGCACAGATAACCGACAGCAAGACGCGGATTGTCACGAGGAAAGTTCTTGCGGCTGAAAATCTTGCCATCCCGATGATAAGCCAGACGAGCTTCCACCCGGCTTCCCATGGGAAGACCGGAAACAGTATCGTCATTTTCCTCATCACGAATCATGGTTTTGAGCCGCCGTTCCAGATTCTTCGTCACAACAAGCAAGTCATTAGAAAGTTCGTTGTAAACAGCGACATTCGATTTACTCACTTCCTGCGCACGGTCAACCGTAACTTTGGCCCCGATTTCAGAACTGATGTGTCGAGCTTCCTCATTCAGTTCATTGTTCTTTTCCCGATTTGCCTTTTCCGTTGCCGCGTCTTTCTTGCGGGCATTTTCAATCGAATTGATGTCCCGTTTTGCAGCAGACAAGTCAGGTGTACCGGAAGAACCGCCTTTACCAGACGACTGAACACTAGAATTACTCTTGTCAGACGCCTGAGCAGCTTTAGCGTTCTGTTTCCCGTTATTGCGGTCCTTAGCTTCCTGGGACCGAGCTGAGCTATGCGTGATGCTCTCCGAGTTCTGGTTCTTTCCTTCCGTCAAGCCAGCTCTTTTAGCAGCATCCTTTGCAATTTGCTCAATCTTTTCCAGAGCCTTCTGAAGCCTTTCTCCCGCTTCCTTATCAGAATCCGCATTGTTTTCAGTTCCACCTGCACCAGAATTGGAATCAGCACCGCCATCGGACGTTGCATTTCCCTGCTGAGATTGAGAATTGCTACTTCCCTGCTGGTTTTGGACCTGGGGCTGAGACTGGGGATTACCGTTCCCCTGCTGAGACTGGGACTGGTCATTGCTACTGCCCTGTGCTTGACCGGGCATACAAATACCAGACCCACTTTTGCTGTTTTCCTGGCTGGGGCCTTTCTTTTGCTTTGGCTTTTTTTCCAGCTCTTTGATTAAGTCGGCAACCAGAGGATACAAAATACAGCAAATCTCGTTGACACCTTCGAGACGTTTTTGGGGATTGCGCTCGTACTTGACATCGTCAATCACAAAGACGCAGTCTTCCAATGTCTGAACGTATTCATCCGGAATACCTTCATCCATCGTAATGTCGTATTTGGCGTACAGCAGAATCTGGTTGAGCATGGCTTCGAACGGAGAACATTTTTGCTTGAGCATTTTGCCAAAGCTAACGCTTTCAGAAATTTGTACTTCGTCCAAAGTTGCCAGCTCAGTGGTTGCAAGGCCCCCGTACATTTCCTGAATTTCCCGTTCAATGAAACCATCTTCCAGAGCATTTTCAATGTTGCGTGCAATAGAAACGAATGGTTTGCAGAATCTTGGCTTTTTCAGTCGTTTTGTCAATTCCGCTCCATCTTTTTCCGATGCACGGTCAGGAATTCTCGGCCACCAGATTCCCTGGTTCAAATGCCCAACCCAGTTTTTCAGAGTCGGAAAATCCGTAAACAGGATATGAGCGACTTCATGAACGCGAAATCCCTGAATTGCGTAGTGCCGAAGTTCTCTTGAATCCAGAGACGTTACAAGACTGTTGTTTGTGCCAATGCAGATATTGTAACCATCGGTATACGCGGTTATCTCCGGATTTCGGAGCATTTCAACCGCCAACGCATTGACGCGCTTGTCTTCTTCCATCTCGGAAATGCTGTATCCGCATCTTCTCAGATATCCGCAGACACCGGTAATCATATCCTTTGCTGCGGTTTCTGTGTAGCTGCGGTATGCTTCCGACGTGAAGAATACAGTATCCGGCACATCTTTTTCGGAATTTGCCAGCTCTTCGATTCTCTGGCTCCAATAAGTTTTGCTCATACGAGAGCCTCCTTCCCGTTACGACGGCCTTTCCGGGTATACACGACTTTCGGCGTGTGAATCCGGGTATACGGCTTTACACCGTTCCAGCCAGACCGTGTCTTGACATTCTCCACATTGACGATGATATTTTCTTTCTTATTTTCCTTTTTTAATTCTTCCAGCAGATCCAGCCCGTTTCCGTCCGGTAACATGATGTCGAGCAGAATACAATCGTAAGTATAATCGGCCGTTTTTTCCAACGCTGTTTGAAAATCAGGAGCTTCCTCCGTAACATACCTTTCTTTCTCGAGGCTACGGCAAATAATTTCGCGTAATGACGGATCGTCTTCTATAACAAGAACTTTCATAAACTCATTTTTTCTACAAACAAATATAGTAATTCTGAAATACAACTGAAATCGCCTGGTTGGAAATCTGCTCCGTTTTGGAGGGGAGAAATAAATTGGCGAACCGGGAGTTCCTGTTTATTATGGTGTCGGACTCTGGATTCGCCAATCGAAAATTTGCCTGACAGGCAATTCTCGGGTTAAAAAGTTCAATCTGATAAAAAAGACCCCGGGTAGGGAGCTTTTTTAGAAACTGGTCAGTGCACTGGCCAAGTCGGGTTCGATATCGAGAATCATGGGTAAGTGTAATAATTCCAGAACGTCCATGACTTCTGACGATATATTGCACAATTTGATTTCAGAATGATTGCTTTTGGCTGTTTTTACTAATGAGATAATACAGCCGATACCACTGCTGTCTATAAATTCAATGTTTTTAAAATCGAAAATCATTTTATTACCTTCTTGCGAAAGTATAGGTTTTAATTCTGATTTAACTTCTTCTGTCACTGCTAATGTAAATCTCTTTAAATCGATAAATTCTGCAATGATGCATCCTTTCTGCTCAGTTAATTTTGTAATCATTTTTTTGATTTTTAATAATGCGTTTTGGTTTAGATTAGTTGTTTTTCTTGAATGTAAATAAATTATGTTTCCTTAGGTTGCCTATAGAATGTCGAAAATAGGACAAAAAGTATAAATAACCAAATCTTTTTTATAAGAAAATCATATTCCGGCCGGATAAAAATTTGACGAAAGAGGAAGTCTGAACAGATATAAATTATATCTTTGTGATGTTTTTAAATGCTAACGTTTGCAATTATGACGGGGAAGATGACAGGTGGATTTGTGTGGAAGCGGTGACGGATCGGGATGAATGTGAATCGACTAAATTTACGATATAAATAAAATAAAATGAAAACAACACCTTTTACCCATTTTCATGAAGCTTTGGGAGCACGTATGGCTCCGTTTGCAGGATATAATATGCCCATCGAATATCCGACAGGAATTAAAGAAGAGCATCTGAATGTCCGTAATAAACTTGGAGTTTTTGATGTTTCCCATATGGGAGAATTTTGGATTAAAGGACCGAAAGCTTTTGAATTGGTTCAGAAATTAACCACAAATGATGTGGCCGCTTTGATAGACGGAAAAGTACAATATAGTTGTTTCCCCAATGATAAGGGTGGTATTGTAGACGACTTGCTGGTGTATCGTTTCAGTGCTGAAAAATACCTGCTGGTAGTTAATGCTGCTAATATCGAAAAAGACTGGAACTGGGTGGTAAAATACGGCGCAGAACTGGGTATGAAACCGGGCGTCGAACTGGAAATGCTTCCGACAATATTTGCCAGCTGGCTATCCAGGGGCCTTTGGCATTGAAAGCCATGCAGAAGCTGACCTCGGAAAATGTTGTCGATATGGAGTATTATACTTTTAAAGAAATACCGTTTGCGGGGATCGATAAAGTTATTTTCTCCACGACAGGTTATACCGGTTCTGGTGGTTGTGAAGTTTATGCTTATAATAAAGATGCAGAGAAATTGTGGAATGCCGTTTTCGAAGCCGGAGCGGAATTCGGGATACAACCGATCGGATTGGGTGCCCGCGATACCTTGAGACTGGAAGCCGGTTTCTGTCTCTATGGGCATGAAATCGACGATGATCATTCGCCTATCGAAGCCGGTTTGGGATGGATTACTAAATTCGTGCCCGGAAATGATTTTATCATGCGGGAATACCATGAAAAATTGAAAGCAGATAAACCGACCCGTTATATGAAACCTTTTGAAATCATCGACCGGGGAATTGCACGGCAAGGATATCCTATCGAAGATGCCGAAGGAAATGAAATCGGTGTAGTATGTTCGGGAACGGTATCTCCTTTAACCGGAAAATCTATCGGTACGGGATATGTTAAAAGCGGTTTCCATAAATTAGATAGTGAAATATTTATCCGGGTGAGAAATAAGGCGTTGAAAGCAAAAATTGTAAAAACTCCTTTTTTCTGATACCGGAAATTCAAATACCGAAAAACTATCCCAAAGTCATTATTTTGACTTTGGGATTAGTGTCTCTCTTAGAGAGAGTGATTAAATGATTTCTTTTTTGAGGTATATTCGGCACCGATTTGTTAAGGTGATTTTAAATTATAAGTAAATCCGAATATTTCTCTTATAAAATGATATTTTGCGCAGTATATTTTGCATATTTGTAACGTTTGAAGAAAAATTGAATTAAAATTTAAAACCTTTAATTATTATACAAAATGAGAAAACATATTTTTAACGCAGGTCCTTGTAAGTTGCCGGATATGACATTGGAAAATACGGCAAAAGCTGTGATGGAATTAGGGAATTGTGGCCAGTCTATTCTGGAAGTATCTCACCGTTCAGCTGATTTTCAGGCTGTTTATGATGAGACTGTCGCCCTGTTCAAAGAAGTGTTGAATATCCCCGATAATTATTCTGTTATTTTCTTGGGTGGTGGTGCCAGTATGCAGTTCTGCATGATTCCTTACAATTTCCTGGGTAAAAAAGCGGCTTATGTGAATACCGGCGTTTGGTCTAAAAAAGCAATCGCTGAGGCTAAACTTTGGGGTGAAGTTGAAGTGATCGCTTCTTCTGAGGACCGGAATTTTACTTATTATCCGAAAGGATTCCAGATTCCTGCCGATGTCGATTATCTGCATATTACATCGAATAATACGATCCGTGGTACCGAGATTTTCGAAGATCTGGATAGCCCTGTGCCCTTGATTGCCGATATGTCGTCCGATATTTGTAGTCGTCCGATCGACGTAAAAAAATATATGATGATCTATGGCGGATGCCAGAAGAACTTAGGACCTGCCGGTGCTACTTTCGTGATTATCCGTAACGACTATCTGGATAAAGTAGTGGCTGACCGCAAGATCCCGACCATGCTGAAATATCAGACTCATGTCGATAACGGATCTATGTTCAATACCCCTCCTTGTATCAATATCTTTGCCGTTGGTCAGACCCTGAAATGGATCAAACAAATGGGCGGTGTTGAAGCTATGGAAAGACGTGCTATCGAAAGATGCAATGCATTGTACAGCGAATTCGACCGCAATACGGTATTCCGTGCTGTTGTTGAAGAAGGTTCACGTTCTCGTATGAATATTCCGTTCTTGTTAGCCGAAGGATATGAAGAACTGGAGAAAGAATTTTTGGATTTCTGTAAATCTAAAAACATCGTAGGCGTGAAAGGTCACCGTTTGGTGGGTGGTTTCCGTGCTTCTACCTACAATGCTTGTACGATGGAAGATGTAAATGCTTTGATTGCTGCCATGCAGGAATTTGAAAAAGCACATAAAAAATAAATAATATTAATTCAGATGAAAGATTTACGATTTACGACCGTGCTGAGGCCTCTCGTAAATTGTAAATCTTAATCGTAAATTTTGGTAGTTATGACAAAGGTTCTGATTGCAACCGATAAACCTTTTGCTCCGGTGGCAGTAAAAGGTATCCGCGAAATCGTGGAAGCTCAGGGTTATGAATTGGCTTTATTGGAAAAATATACTTCTCCGGAAGAATTGATCGCTGCTGTTGCCGACGTAGATGCTATGATCATCCGTTCGGATAAAGCGACAAAAGAAGTGATCGATGCTGCTAAAAAACTGAAAGTAATTGTACGTGCCGGAGCCGGTTATGATAATATCGACCTGCAGGCTTGTACCGATCATGGCGTAGTGGCTATGAATACTCCGGGACAGAACTCGAATGCTGTGGCTGAATTGGTATTCGGTATGGCTGTTTATCTGGCTCGTAATTTCTATAACGGTAAATCCGGGCATGAACTGAAAGGAAAGAAAATCGGTGTACATGCTTACGGAAACGTGGGACAAAACGTGGGACGTATTGCCAAAGGCTTCGGAATGGAAGTGTATGCTTTCGACCCGTTCATGACCGATGAACAAATCAAGGCTGCGGGGGCTACTCCGTTGCATTCTGCCGAAGAAATGTATGCGATGTGTGATTATGTATCTCTGCATATCCCGGCTACCGAGAAGACAAAGAAATCGATCAATTATGAATTGTTGAATCGCATGCCGAAAGGAGCTGTATTGATCAACACTGCCCGTAAGGAAGTGATCAATGAAGAAGAATTGGTGAAATTGATGGCCGATCGTCCCGATTTCAAATATATTTCCGATATCGCT
>ERZ857757.2612-NODE-2612-length-11358-cov-3.559497_pt1 | contig 11358 bp, 7 predicted proteins | sample MGYA00519764_ERZ857757 | MGnify/ENA primary metagenome ERZ857757 (study PRJEB31778, sample SAMEA3449359) | human gut metagenome | biome: human gut; feature: human-associated habitat; material: faeces | place: United Kingdom | collected 2010/2012 ... | reverse complement strand
CAGCTCGCTGACGCCCTGCTGCGCCTGCAGCGCACGGCGGCGCCCCTCCCAGGAGAACGGACGCGTCACAACGCCGACGGTGAGGATGCCGGCATCCTTCGCGGCCTCAGCCACGACGGGAGCCGCGCCCGTGCCGGTGCCGCCGCCCATACCGGCGGTGAGGAATACCATATCGGTACCCTCGAGCGCCTCGGTGATGGCGTTGCGGCTCTCCTCGGCGGCGCGCTTGCCGACATCGGGGTCGGAGCCCGCGCCCTGGCCGTGCGTCAGCTTTTCGCCGATCTGGATGGTCTGCTTCGCGCCGGAAACAGCGAGAGCCTGTTTATCGGTATTGACCGCGATGAACTCCACGCCCTTCGTATCGCCGGCCGCCATGCGGTTGACAACATTGTTGCCGGCGCCGCCGATGCCGATGACTTTGATGGTGACAACGTTCTCCGCGTCTTTCGTGATTGCCATTCTATATACCCTCCCGGTTCCTATTTGGGGTTTATACTCATACTCTTGTCATTTTATAACGTTTTTAACCGCAGGTCAACAGCATTATGTTGACCTGCGGCTGGTTTTTGTAACAAATTTGAAAAGAAAACCGCCGTTTTACTCAATCCGGGCTGAAAGTCCAGGCGCTGCCGTTCGTATAATAGAGCGTTCCGGCGTCCTCCGCGGCGAGCTGGGAAACGACGTTTTTAAGCATGGCGATGCGGTAGAGCATCTCTCCCTCCGCGCCGAGATAGACCGTGAGACGGCCGTCGTAGCGCAGCGAGGGGTTTGCGGGATCGCGGAGATCGATCCATTCCACGAGGGAGGAAACGTCCTCCGCGCGGAGCGCCGGGAGGATCGTCTGCAGCACGGCAAGGCGTTCGGCATTGGTTCCTTCCACAAGCATATCCTCCCCCTCGAGCACCGTCATCGGTTCGAGCGAGCGGATCTCCGGATACTTCCCCGCCGTGAGGGAATCGGTCGTGCCGAGCATTTTTCCGCTGCGGTCGAGCAGCCAGTACTCCTCGTCAATGACCATATACGCCGCGGGCGCCGAGCCCTCCGCCTGAATGACGATCTTGTTCGGGAGCTGCCGCGTGATGCTCACGGTGTCCATATACGGCAGGTCGGAAAAGATCATGCTTGCCGCCTTGAAGCGGTCCACAAAAAAGAGGTTCGCGCCGCGCTCAACGCCGGAGGCACGGATGATCTCCTCGTCGGTATACTCCGAGGCGTTGATGACCTCGATCTTCGAGACGCGGAACGCCAAGCTCATAACCAGAATAACGACAAAAAAAAGCAAAACGAGGACCATCGGCCCATGCCACGGGCTGCGGCGCTTTACTTTATTGTGCTGACTGAATTCCATTTCCGATGCCATGTTCTGCTCCTTTTGTGTGGTGTTGCTCTATGCTTTCTCGCGCCAGACCGATGCTCCGAGCGAGCGCAGCGTCTCGTCCAGCGATTCGTAGCCGCGCAGGATGTGACCGGCGTCGGTCACGGTACTTTCCCCTTCCGCGCCGAGCGCCGCGGCCACAAGCGCCGCTCCGCCGCGAAGGTCGGGGCTTTTCATGGAAGCGCCATGCAGCGTTTCCACGCCGGTCACGAGCGCCATCGGCCCGCGCAGGACGATCTGCGCGCCGAGAGCGCGCATCTCCTCGGCGTGGCGGTAGCGACCGGAGAAAATGTTCTCAATAAACATCGCCGGTCTTGTGCACCGGAGCGACGCCGCCATCAGCAGCGGCGCTGCGTCCGTTGGGAAACCGGGATAGGGCCTTGTGACGATCGCGCCGGGCGAGGCCGGGCGGCCGTGGGCGGTCATATGTATGCGCTCTCCGTGCGTGCTCACGGCGCAGCCCATCGCGCGAAGCGCGTCGAGCACGGGGACGATCTGTCCGGGCGCGGCGGCGGTAAGCTCGATCTCCCCGCCGGCGCACGCCGTGCAGCAGAGATACGTTGCCGCGGCGATCCGGTCGGGCGGGATGCGAAGTCCCGCGTGAGAGCGCGGGGAAAAGCCGGTGATCCGGATGACAGGCGAGCCTGCGCCGGATACGTCCGCGCCGAGCGCGCAAAGATAGCTTTGCAGCGTTTCGATCTCCGGCTCGCGGGCGGCGTTATAGATGACGGTCGTCCCCTCCGCCGCGCATGCGGCGATCATGGCGTTTTCCGTTGCGCCGACGCTCGGCAGCGCAAGCGATATCTCCGCGCCGTGTAGGTGCGCGGCCCGGCACACGATGCTGTCCTCGCCCTCCTCGATCTCTGCCCCCAACAGCCGCAGGGCGTGCAGATGGAGATCGATTGGCCGCGGGCCGAGCTCGCAGCCGCCGGGGAGCGAAACCTCCGCCTCGCCGAAGCGGGCGAGCAGCGGGCCGAGAAATATCACGGAGGAGCGCATCCGGTGCATCAGCTCGCGCGGAATATCGCACCGCGCGGGCGCGGTCGTATCGATGCAGAGAGCGTCGCCGCAGCGCGCCGCGGTGCAGCCGAGATACCGGAGAATGTCCATCGCCGCGTCAACATCGCTCAGATTCGGGCAGTTGAGCAGCTCCGTTTCCGCGCCGCAGAGAAGCGACGCCGCGATCACCGGCAAAACCGCGTTCTTTGAGCCCTGTACGCGGATCTGTCCGCGAAGCGGCGATCCGCCGGTTATATGCCATATACTCATAGTTCTTCCCCCGCACAGCATTTTCAAGCCATACTATGCAGAGAAAGCGCCGTTTGCCAAATTACTCCCCGGAGGCGAGAGAGAGGACGATGGACGTGATCTCGTCGGTAGCGTTCTCCACGGCAAGATCGCGCATATGCTCTTCCATTTCGGCGAGCTTTTCCTTATCGCTCAAAAGCCCGTTGATCGTGGAGAGCATCACGTCGGCTCCGGCGTCGCTCTCGAGCAGCACGACGGCGCCGCCGCCGCGCTCGAGCACGCGGGCATTTTTCTCCTGATGGTTATTCACCACGTTCGGACTGGGAACAAGGATCGCCGGTTTGCCGATGGCGGTGAGCTCCGCAAGTGTGGACGCGCCGCTCCGGCAGAGGACGATGTCCGCCGCTGCCATGAGAAGAGGCATATCATAAATATAGTCCACCACGTCAAACCCGGCTTCCTTCCAGTCGGAGAGGCCGAGCTCTTCGCTCATATACTCCGTCATGCTTTTTATGCCGCGCTTGCCCGCCGAGTGGACGAGCCGGAAGGGACGCTCCGCGCCGTCCATGGCGAGAGCGATCATGCGCGCGACGGTCTTGTTCATTTCCGTTGCGCCGAGACTGCCCCACACGGAAACGACGAGCGGTTCGTCCTCCGCGATGCCGAGCGCACGGCGCGCGGCGCTTTTATCCGAGCGCATGAAGCCGAGACGCACGGGCGTGCCGGTCACGACGACCTTTTCGGGGTGCTTATAATTCTCCCGCGCCTCGGCAAAGCCGACCATGATCTTATCCACGCACTTTTCCAGCTGGCGCGTCGTGAGGCCGGGCTCGGCGTTGCTCTCGTGCACAACGGTGGGGATGCCGAGCTTTGCCGCCTCGTGCAGCACCGGGTAGCAGACGTACCCGCCGGTGCCGACGACAACGTCCGGCTTAAACTCCTCGATGATCTTCCGGCACGCGGGGCCGGATTTGAGAAGGTCGGAAACAAATTTTATATTATGCTTGATACCCTCCACCGAGAGGGACCGGCTCAGATTGCTTACCGGCACGCCGCGGATCTCGTACCCTTCGCGGGGGACAAGCTCCATTTCCATTTTGCCGAGAGCGCCGATGAACAAAATCTCGCTGTTCGGCAGAAGCTCGCGAATCCGCCCGGCGACGCCGACGGCGGGATTTACATGGCCCGCGGTGCCGCCGCAGGCAAACAGAAAACGCATAGGTCATTCCTCGATTTTTTGATTTTTTACTTTATGGAAAAACTCCCGCGGCGCGTAGGCCGCGCAGGGGTTCTCCCGCGATATGCTCAGAAGTATCCCCGCCTCGCCCATCTGGATGAGCAGCGCCGTGCCGCCGTAGCTGAAAAACGGCAGCGAGATGCCGGTGCAGGGGACGAGATTCGTGCACACCGCAACATTCAGCACGACCTGCAAGGCGAGCATCGTTGTGATGCCGCAGCCGACAAGGAAGCTGAAGCGGTCGGTGCTCTGCATGGAGATCCAGTATCCGCGCACGATGAGCATGGCGAAGAGCAGCAGAATTGCCGAGGCGCCGATGAACCCCAGCTCCTCGCACACAACGGAGAAGATGAAGTCGTTGTGTTCCTCGGGGAGATAGAGGTATTTCTGGCGGCTCATGCCGAGACCGAGACCGGAAAGCCCGCCCGACCCGATTGCATAGAGCGACTGGACGATCTGCCAGCCGTCGCCGGTGAGATCGGAGAAGGGGTCGCGGAACGACGCCACGCGCGCCGCGACATACGGCACGAACAGCACAGCCACTACTGCGCCGACGAGCAGCACGCTGGCCGCGCCGATGAACCAGTGCAGCCGTACCCCGCCAAGAAAGAGCATGGAAGTTCCGATGGCAAGGATGATGATCGTTGCGGAAAAGTGCGGCTCAAGCACGAGCAGCGCCGAAATGACCGCCAGTATCGCCGCGAATGGCGCGATGCCGTAACGGAAGGTACGCATCCGGTCTTTATATTTGCATATCAGCGCCGAAAAGTAAAGAATAATTGCGATTTTTGTAATTTCTGACGGCTGGAACGTCGTAAAGCCGAGGTTGATCCATCGTCTTGCGCCGTTTACGACCGTGCCGATGACCAGCACTGCCGCAAGGCTTGCGATGGAAACGAGCAGCAGCGGCAGCGAGCAGGCGCGATAAACGCGCATCGGAATGCGCGAGGCGATGAGCATTACGCACACGCCCGCCGCGGCGAAGATGGCCTGCCGGGAGAAAAAATACACCGGGTTGTGTCCGGTCTCGCCCTGCAGATCGTAATACGCGCTCGCAAAGCTCGCCGAGAGCACCATCACCACGCCGACGCCGAGCAGCGTGAGCGTGATAACAAGGAAAGGCAGATCCGCCCTGCGGTCTGCCTTACCCGTTTTGACCGGCGCGGCGCCGGTCGAAGTATGATCCATGAGAGCCTCCGGTATTACCCTCTCAAAAGCTCAGAAGGAATAGCGTCCCGTTACGCCGAGAAGCGATACGACCGCCATCACGAGCGTGATGCCCGCAAACAGGACGAAGATCTCTTTTTCTTTCCATTTCCGGCCCGTCCAGCCGCCCATCTCCAGATGGTGGTGGAAGGGGGCCATTTTGAATACGCGCTTGCCGTGGGAGAGCTTGAAATACGCCACCTGGATGATGTCCGAAAGCGTTTCAATGATCGGCATAATGCAAAGCGGGATGAGCAGCAGCGGCACATCCAGCGCGAACGCCAGCCCCGAGATGCACCCGCCGAGGAAGAGCGAGCCGGTGTCGCCCATGAATACGCGCGCGGGGTTGAAATTGTAGATGAGGAAGCCGAGCAGCGCGCCGACCATGCCGCTGGCGAAAATGCCCTGCGGCATATACTCTTTGCCCCAGCAGAACACGATGGCCGTGAAGCAGAGGAACACGGGCACGCAGGTGCCCGCCGCGAGGCCGTCCACGCCGTCGGTGATGTTCACGGCGTTCACCGTGCCGACGATGACAAACGCCGCAAAAATGAAGTACAGCGGCTCGGAGACCGGGATATAGGTGTTCCAGAACGGGATATAGAGATTCGGGCTCAGATAGCCGGTGAAGCGGAGCAGCAGCAAAAAGCACGTGGCGGCAAGGAGCTGCAGAAGGAACTTCATCTTTGCGCTCAGGCCGAGATTCTGCTTGTGGCGCAGCTTTTCATAGTCGTCCAGAAAGCCGATCGCGCCGAACACGAGACCGAACACGAGAATGAAAATGTGTCCCCACTCGCCGTTCGCCATGCAGGAGAAGCCGACCGTGAGACAAACGACCGTAACGGCGATGATGAACATCAGCCCGCCCATCGTGGGCGTGCCGGTCTTGCTCATGTGCCACGTGGGGCCGTCCTCCCGGATCGCCTGCCCGGCTTTGATTTTCCGCAGATACGGTACCAAAACCGCGCCTACGGCGCTCGATATACAAAATCCGACGACAAGCGCCAAAATCAGCTTCCAAGTCATTCTTTTTCCCGTGCCTTTCCTCTTTTGCTTTGTCAGGTGCGCTTCGCGCGTTCGGCAAGATAGTCCGCGACGATCTCGCGCTCGTCCATGTGGATCTTCTCGTGGCCGATGATCTGATAATCCTCGTGGCCCTTGCCGCAGAGCAGGATGACGTCGCCCGGCTCATGATGGTCGATCGCCCAGCGGATGGCCTCCGGGCGGTCGCAGATGACCTTGTAGGGCGCTTTGCCCGCGCGTACGCCGGGCAGGATCTCCTCGATGATGCTCATGGGATCCTCCGTGCGCGGGTTGTCGCTCGTAACGATGACGAAATCGGCAATGTCCGCAGAGAGCTTTCCCATGATCGGGCGCTTTTTCCGGTCGCGGTCGCCGCCGGCGCCGAAGAGCATCACGAGACGCTTCGGCGCAATGCCGCGCAGCGTCGTGAGAACGTTTTCAATAGCGTCCGGCGTGACGGCATAGTCGATGAAAATGCTGTAATCGCCGTCCGTCGGCACCGGTTCTACGCGGCCCTTTGCGCCGTGGGCCGTTTCGAGCGCCGCGGCGGCGTCCGCGAGGGATACGCCGAGCAGCCGCGCGCACGAGATCGCCGCGAGCGCGTTATACACGGAAAACTGCCCCGGCAGGTTCGTCTTTACGCGGACGAGCTCGCCCTCTTCCAGCGCGCAGAAGCGCACGCCGCTCGGCGCGAGACGGATATCGCGCGCCGTGAGCGAAGCGCTGTCGCTCTTCGCCGAGAAGGTATACACCGGCTGCGGCGCGTCCTTCATAACCGTTTCGGTCCACGGATCGTCCGCGTTCGCCGCCGTTTTTTCGCACATGGGGAAGAGCATTGCCTTAGCCTTCGCATATTCCTCCATCGTGTTGTGGAAGTCGAGATGATCCTGCGTCAGATTCGTGAATAGGCCGACGGCAAAATGCACGCCCGCCACGCGGCGCAGCACCAGCGAGTGAGAGGAAACCTCCATCACGCAGTGGGTGCACCCGGCATCTGCCATCTGACGGAAGAGCGCCTGCAGGTCGCAGGATTCCGGTGTGGTGTGCTCGGCGTGGAATTCCTCGTCGCCGATCATGTTCGAGATGCTGCCGATGAGCCCGACCTTCGCGCCGAGGGTCTTTTCCAGGATCTGCTTTATGAGGATGGTGGTCGTCGTTTTGCCGTTCGTGCCGGTGATGCCGATGACCTTCATTTCGCGGCTGGGGTCGCCGTAGAAGTTCCGCGCGGCGAGCGCGAGACCGAGACGGCTGTCGTCCGTTTGGACGTACGGCACGTTTCCGGTGGGCGCTTCCTCGCACAGTACGGCGGCGCAGCCCTTTTCCACCGCCATGGGGATATATTTATGTCCGTCCGATTCGTACCCGCGCACGGCGACGAACAGATCGCCGCTCTTCACGCGGCGGGAATCGTAGCAGACGCCCGTGATCTCCGTATCGCCGGAGGCGGCTGCGGAAAGAACGTTTATTTCCTTGAGAATTTCCGATAGTTTCATGGTACTTCCTCATTGTCCCGGCCGGCTTTTCAATACCGGCCGTATGTATCGTTATCGTCGTTGACGATGCTGACCTCAATTACGCTGCCCGTGGGAACGCTCTCCCCCGCGCCGGTGCTCTGGAACACAACGCGCACCGTATCGCTGTCGGCGAGGATCGTGCTGTCCGAGCGGAGGAACAGCCCTCGTGAAAAGAGTGCTTCCCGCGCCTCAGTATAGGTGAGCCCCGTGAGCTCCGGCACGGTCTCCTCTTCTGCCTCCGGTATTTCACCGGTATAGATGAGCACCGTTGTGCCGCTCGCAACGACCGTTCCCTTCCCCGGCAGCTGGCCGGTGACAATGTCGCCGGTCCCTTCGATCCGGGCGGCGAGCCCGGCCTCGCGGAGCAGCTTTACCGCTTCCTCCGGCGTTTTGCCGGTGAGCGGCGGCACGGCGCGGTCGATGTATTTTCCCTCCGCTTCGCTGTATTGCGGCTGCACGCCGAGATACGGCAGCACTTCGCCGAGGATGCGCCCGACGACGGGCGCGGCCATCTGCCCGCCGGAGATATAGATACCGCTCTCGTTTGATGGCGTATCCATCAAAACGAGGCACACGACCTGCGGATCGTCCGCGGGCGCGTAGCCGATGAAGGAGACGATGTATTCCTTCTTTCCGCCGGCGGCGTCCTGCGCCACCTTTTCGGAGGTGCCGGTCTTGCCGGCGATGTGATACCCGGCAACATAGGCGTTTTTGCCGGTGCCCTGCTTCGTATCGCACACGACCTGCTCCAGAACGGCGTTCACCTGCGCGCTCGTCTTCTCGGAAATGACCTGCCGGAGCACCTCCGGCTCGGTTTTCGATATAAGCGCGCCGGTGCCGTCCGTGACGGAATCGACGATGTACGGCTTCATAAGATACCCGCCGTTGCAGCAGGCGCTCACAGCGGTGATGAGCTGGAGCGGCGTGATGTTGAACGTCTGGCCGAACGACGCCGCCGCAAGCTGCGAAAAGTTTTCGCTGTTGCAGAAGACGCTGCGCGGCCACCAGATGCTGCCGCTCTCGCCCGGAAGCGAAATGCCGGTCTTCCCCGTGAGAGAAGCGTCCGGATTTTCACTCGCACGGAAAAAGCCGAAGCTCTCGCAGTAGCGGTAGAACGTCTCCTCGCCGATGCGCAGCCCCAGCGTGGCAAATGCTACGTTGCACGAATGCTGCGCCGCCTGCGTAAGTGTCTGCGGACCGTGACCGATCGTTTTCCAGCACTTGAGCGGCTTGCCGCGTCCCTGCACCGTCATGCTGCCGCCGCAGTAAAAGCTGTCGGACGGCGTGGCAGCGCCCTCTTCGAGCGCGATGGCAAGCGTGATGATCTTAAATGTGGAGCCCGGCTCGTAGGTATCGGAAATGGCCTTGTTGCGCCACTGGGCAAGCTGTGCGTCTTTCAGCATCTGCGCCGCGGTGTCCGGATCGGCGGTCGAATCGATCTCCGATTGGATGTCGGCGGAGACGCGCTGGTAGTTGTTGAGATCAAAGTTTCCGAGCGACGCCATCGCCAAAATTGCGCCCGTATTCGGGTCCATGATGATGCCGGCGGCGCCGTTTTGTATATCAAAGTCCTGCACCGCCTGGGAAAGCTGCTTCTCCAGATAGTACTGGACGGTGGTATCGATTGTCAAGTGGAGATCGAGCCCGTCCTGCGCATCGACGTAATCCTCATAGCTTGTGAGGATCATATCCGTTCCGGCGCTGTTCTTCAGCCGGAGGATGCTTCCGGCGGTTCCGGTCAGGAGCTCGTTCTGCGTAAACTCCAGTCCCGAAAGGCCGGTATTGTCCGCGCCGACGAAGCCGATGACATGCGAGGCGAGCGAAGCATACGGGTAATAGCGCTTGGTATCCGGCTCGAGCTTCACGCCCTGCAGGTCGTACTCGTTTTTAAAGGCGCGCACCGCGTCCGCCTCGGCTTCCTCGATCTGGCGCTTGACGGTTTTGTACCAGCTGCGCCGGTCGGCGGTCATCGTGAGGATCTTTTCACGGTCTACGCCGAGGATCTCGGAAAGTCCGGACGCAATGCGCTCGGCGTCCTCGCCGTTCATGGATATCTCCGCGGGGCTCACGTACACGGTATACGTTGTCGCGCTCATTGCAAGCACGCGCCCCTCGCGGTCATAGATCGTCCCGCGCGAGGCGGGGATCGCCGTGCGGCGGAGCTGCTGCTGCAAGGCGGCGCTCTCCAGCTCGTCGTGGCGCAGGATCTGCAGCCGGAAAAGCTGGAGCATCAATACGGCAAACGCCGCAATGCCGCACGCGGCAAGAAGGAACAGCGCGCGGCGGAGCATGGTTCGGTTGGGTCGGCTGTTGGGCGGCATGGCGTTTCCTCCGGATCGGCAAATGCATCATTCTGATGCATTATACCGCGCCGGAATCAAAAACATGCCATAACCGTGTCGAGAAGGTTCTCCCAGAAATACCGCAGGCCCTGTCCGCGGCGCGCGTGGAGCACCGTGGCCCGGTCGGAAAGCTCGGATGCGCCGGTATTGCGCTGATCGAGCCGGGGCAGCTCCATGCCGAGCGTTCCCACGGCGTAGCTCTCCACGGCGGCGAGACTCTCGGCTTTTTCGGTCTCCACAAGGAGCGTGCGCTCCTCCGCTTTGAGCTCCGAGATGCGCTCCGAAACGGCGACGAGCTCGTCGTTCATCGCCGTGAGCTCCGCCTGTCCGGTCAGCGAGCCGACAAGAAGCAGCATGGCCGCGACCGCGGCGGCGCCAAAGGCAAGCGCGCTGCGCCACGTCTTTTTCCGCGCCGGTTTCTCGTCCGTCTCTTTCTCCATGCGTCCGTCCCAGTACCGCCCGGCAAACCGGTCGGCAATCAGGGGCAGCTCTCTGGTATCCTCATCCAGAACGGGGAAAGCGCGCGTTGCTTCCGCGCTCTCTGCGCAGGGGGTAAATACCGCGGTTTTCTGTTCGGTCGTTTTTGCGTTCACGGCTCTCTCCCCTTTTATATTCTCTCGGCGACACGCAGTCTTGCGCTGCGCGCGCGCGGGTTGTCGTTCAGTTCCTCTTCCGAAGCCGTGATGGGCTTCGTTACGGTCTTCATCGTCTGCACAAAGCCGCACACGCACACCGGGAAGTCGCGCGGGCAGGTGCAGCCGTCCTCGCGCTCGCGGATGGCGGTCTTGACGATCCGATCCTCCAGTGAGTGGAAGCTGATCACGCAGAGTCTTCCGCCGGGCGCCAGCCGGTCCATGGCGGTAAGGAGCATTTCCCGCTCCGCCTCCAGCTCGTCGTTCACGGCGATGCGGATCGCCTGAAAGCTGCGCTTGGCGGGGTGCTGCTTTTCGCGCAGCGCCGCGCCGGGCATGGAGCTTTTGATGATATCGACAAGTTCCAGCGTCGTTTCCACGGGCTTCTTCTCCCGCGCGCGGACAATGTTTCCCGCAATGCGGTTGGCGTAGCGCTCCTCGCCGTAGTCGCGCAGGATGCGCACGAGCTCCCGCTCCGGCCATGTATTCACAACCGTCCACGCCGTCACCGGTGCGCTCTGATCCATGCGCATGTCGAGCGGCGCGTCCGCCATATAGGAAAAACCGCGTTCGGCTTCGTCGAGCTGCGGCGAGGATACGCCGAGATCGAAGAGCATTCCGTTCACCCGGTCTATGCCGAGATCGTCGAGGATCTTTCCGAGCGAGCGGAAATTTCCGTGGACGAACGTGATGCGCTCCGCCCACGGCGCGAGGCGCGCCTTTGACCGCTCGATGGCGGTCTCGTCCTGCATCTCGGCACTGTTCAGGTAGCCGTGGGTGG
>ERZ857757.2611-NODE-2611-length-11377-cov-3.099099_pt1 | contig 11377 bp, 14 predicted proteins | sample MGYA00519764_ERZ857757 | MGnify/ENA primary metagenome ERZ857757 (study PRJEB31778, sample SAMEA3449359) | human gut metagenome | biome: human gut; feature: human-associated habitat; material: faeces | place: United Kingdom | collected 2010/2012 ... | reverse complement strand
CCGCAAGGCCTGTTCCGGTGTCTACTGTCATCATGGACCCACTGATCAAACCTGCTCATATTCTCGATTTCCGCCAGCCTTGCTTCCGTAATCAATACTCATACTGCGTCGACGACCATAGCGCTGTTGACGTGCTTCTTCGATATCTTCCTCTGACATTTCGTGAAGCAGCTCATCCGTCTCCCTACAGATTATTCGGAACATGCATTACCGACATGGACTGGAATGATTCATCTTCCTTCTCGGATTCTTCAGAAGAAAAGGAAGACGATGTTCCGGAAGACTCTGATAACTCCCTTTCAAACTCCTCCGGATCAAACAGATCTAATCCCTTATTCTGAGTGAAATCATGCATAATGGACTTCTGATATTGCAATGCTTTCAATATCCATAAATCTGTTATCGATAAAGGATGATCTGCAAACCGAATTGCTTTGGAGATAGCAAATTGTATATTGTACAAACAAAGGAAGGGAAAATGACTGACTCTATGTTATTGCGTTGGAAATAGAAACGATGATGTCGCAGGTATTCAATTCCATCCTCCACTCCTCCCAGTATCAGCAACATATCGGTTTCCAAGTCGAGTGATTTGTAGTGATGCCGAACAGACGAGAACTTCTCTTCCCAGTACATCTCATCAAGATCAAAGTCCGGCATCGGAATGGGGTTGAAACATCCAATCAGAATGTGATGAATTCGGCTGTGTTTCGTCATGGATACGTAGCTCCCGTCATAGAACTGAGGAGGCATCAACTCGATCAGAACGGAATAGGGTCGCATGAATATCAGATTGGTCAAGCCAGCTCCATGCGGAGCAATCGCCAGTTCCGTCTTCAAGTGCCGCATCACCTGCTCTCGTAAAGGTACGGAGGAGTACGTGTATTCTTCCAGTGCCAATACCTCAATTCGATCCGTTTCAACACTCCTACTGAACCAAATCGTTGTTCGATATGCCTCTTCACCAGACTCAAGTTCTTCCACCGACGAGTATTTGTACGAGAAAAGAGAGTCGCTGCAATCTTCGGTGACTTATCTGGAATTCTCAAGCCAAAGCGTCGATAGGTCGCTGCTCTCAGCAAATCGGATGACGAAAAGCCAGGCAAGAATCCTCCGTCGAAGTTCTCTTTCAGTCGATCGAAAAGAATCTACGTGGTATCGGTTACGAAAAACAACGATATGTTTGAAGCAATTCCAATGGGATTGGATTTGTTCATCTCCCACAAACGACACATTCCTCGGGAAGAGAGAAAAGATGATTTTGTTGATATCGGTGATCCACCCCATATCGGAGCGTCTATAGTGAGAAAGAAGGAAGGTGGAAATGGGAGGAAGAGAGGCGGGATCGAGTAGCTTGACCCACAAGAATCCAAGTCCTTCGATAGCGTGAAAGATGTGGTTGTCAAAGGGAGGTCTCACCAAAGCAATACCACTGTCACTACGCCATTGTGTACTACGGGGAAAGGTAGTTGAGTAAATGGATTTGAATGTCCAGCCCCATCCGAAATCTACGTGAGAAAGGAAGAGGAGATATACCGTCACTAACGACTATGCTTTTGGAATAATAATCGTTGACGTATCGTTTGGTATTCAAATGCTGTCCGGTATAATCGGAATAGATAAAAGCGTCGCTGGACTGCGAGTAACAAATATCGTCAGCTTCCATGATGTAGGAAGTATGGGGCAATGAATAACTGACTCGGAGAGAAGAATAGTTGGATCCACCATGCTGATTGATACACATGGGAGGAGGAGTAAAGAATCTGATAATGAAGAGAAGGGATTGAGAATACTTAGAATGGTAATCTTGCTGAAGACTGGATAGCAGAGTAGTGAATCGCTCCTCCCTATGAGTCAACGGAACAAAAGAAATAAACCAATCGTTATAAGAATCATAGTTATCAATCACAGGATCTGGCGGAAGAGAGTAGACGAGTGAATGGAGTAAACTACCCACACGATAGGGAGGGCGCATCTTGTCGTTTGCTTTCTGTAGAGGACACGAATCGAACAACACTCCAGTCTTCATCGACGAGAAATGAGGGTTCAAATAGTGAGGAGTATCTCCTGGCCATTCCTTTTTATATGATATGGTATGATTACACTTTGGAGGAGGCTATGATCACATCATCACAACAATACATACCTGATATTGAGGGGCAACATATGAACTTTGTGATACAGGCTTATAGCGTAGATGCAAAGACAGAGCTCGTTTCTTTGTATCCAACTCTTGCGTTGGCTTGTTTAAGGACAACAATAGAATGGAGATATAGACTAGGACCAGAAGACGTATCACGTAGTAGATGAAGGAAGAACACGAATCGCTTTTCCGAAACGAATTCGTCATACTCGTGACTTCTACAACGGAGTGAGCATATTACAGTGAATACCTGTCGGTGAATGAAGGTGAGTTCTCTTGATTCTGTAATCTGTTCGGAGATACGAATGAACGCATAATTATCATGAATTCTCACACTATACATACATAAACAAAAAGAAACTCCATTCTCCTATCAAATCACCGGTAACATACCTCTATCGTTACATAATATCTTCACAATCCTGTCACTGATATACCACCCGATCATCCCGAATCCAACAAACACCTCACATAACACCACTATTCAGAAGACATCTTCTTGCACAACATGATGAAGTGCTTCAGAGGAAGAAGCCACTCCTTGTGAACATTCCAAAAGCTCAGATTCAGCTTCTTATACACCTCCTCGGCCTTCGCATAATCGAACGCGTCCAGCTGCTCCTTCATCATCTGCAGCAACGCCATCGCCTCCGGCGACACTAGTCCCTTTCGGAAGGAGTTCTTCATCGTCTCCAGCGCCTCCTGCTCCTTCGCAATGACCATCTGCTGCTGCTACGAATCACTCTCCTCTCTCGCTCCCACCGTGCTCAGCGGCGCCTCGCTCAGCATGGCGATCGTGTGGCTGATCGAGTCCATCACCGCCTGCTGCTCGCTCGTGATTCTGCGTCCCACTCTCCCCACACACCTACTCGTACTCCACGGCGGGCGCGGGCGCAGCGGGCGCGGGCGCAGCGGGCTGCGGCGTCAGCGTGGCCACGGGGAGGAAGGGCATCGGTCGCGTCTTCTCCACGGTCGGCTGCAGCGGCTGCGTGGGCGTCGCAGGCTGCATAGCGGGCTGCATAGCGGGCTGCATAGCGGGCTGCACCACCGGCATCGTCGGCATGAAGGGCTTTGGTATCACGGGCTTCGGAGCCACAGGAGCCACGGGAGCCACAGGAGCCACGGGAGCAACGGGAGCCGGGGCTGCGAACAGCTCTTGCGCCTTCACCGGCTTCTCCGCCACGGGCTGCGGCGCAGGCTTCTGGAAGCCGGGGAAGAGCTCCGGCTGGGCCTCCGCGACCGCGGCGACCAGCGGCTGCGCGGAGGCGGCGGAACGGAGCGTCTGGAGGAAGCGCGCCACGGAGCTCATTCCCTGGCGCTGGAGCTCCACGCAGAGCGTGGCCAGCGTTGAACCGACGCGAGCGGCGTCCTGCGAGAAGACGAGGTCCTGCGGCGCCACCATGGAGCAGAGGATGAGCAGCGCCTCCATCACCGAGAGATGCGCGCGCACGCCACCGTCGGCGTCCTGCAGACCCAGTCGCAGCAGCGAGCTCACGTCCACCGCGCAGACCGAACATAGCAGCGCGGCGTCGCGGAGACCCAGTCGCTCCAGCCGCGCGCTCAACTGCTGGCACAGCGGCACGAACTCCTCCTCGCGCGCGTAGGTGAGGATTAGCGCCAGCGTCTCCTCCCAGCGGTCCGTCGTCTCCTCCACGGCCTCGTGCAGGTCTCCCGACACGATCGTCGCCAGCTTGCGCAGCAGCGGCGCGCTGTGACGCTCCATGTAGCGCTGCTGCCGTCAGTTCGCTCCCGCACGCCTACCGTCGTCTGCTCCGCCAGCTCCGCGCCGCCCCACGTCGCGATCACCAGCGCGTCTGCGAAACGCTCGTAACGGAAACACACCTCCACCGCGCCGGCGAAGTCGCCCACGATCACACGCTGCTTCAGCGCCTCCTCCCACTCCGCAGGTCCCGCGACGGGTCCAGCAACGGGAGAAGTGACAGGAGAAGAAGAAGTCTCCTTGGGCGTCTCCTTCGATTCCTGCACAGTCTCCTGTGTCTCAGCGGAAGGAGTCATCGGAGCGCTGGCGAAGAGGTCTTCGGCGGTGATGCTGGCAGCCACCTCCTTCTTCTCCTCTTCCTTCTCTTCCTCCTTCTCTTCCTCCTTCTCCTCGGTCTGTACGTATCCGAGATACTTGATGAGCGAGTCGCGCGCGTCCTCCTCAAACATGCACTGCATGAGAGTCCTCTCTAACGCCCACCTTCATGAACGCCCACAGCTCCTGCTCCTCCTTGTCCTCGCACACGCCCGTCATGTGTTCGCAGTAGCCCTTCAGGTCGCCCTCGCCCATGCTGCGCTCGAAGCGACCAATCTCCTCCTTCACGTCGTCGCCGCGGACCAAGTCGCCCACCGACAGCACCTTCCCATGGAAACGGTTCTCGAACCCGTGCGTCGCGTGGTAACGCACGTGCATGCGCTCGCTGCGAGGACTCGTCACGCCCTCCACGTTGTACAGCACCACCAACCCGTCGCTCGCCGCCGTCGCCACCACCGCAGGGTTGAACGGGTTCCACATCACGCTCGTCTTCCGCGTCGCGCTCGCCGCGTGCGTCGCCGTCGTGAAGAAGTCCGCTGCGTCGCGCGGTACCTCCGTCTTCTCCTCGCAGCCCGCCAGGTCGCCCAGCACCATGCGCGAAGGCAGGTCCCAGAGAAGCACCTTGTTGTCGCGGCCCGTCGACACCACGAAACTGCTGTCGTCGCCGTTCCACACCAGGTCCAGCACACCCTTGCTGTGACCGCTCAGCTCGCACACCGGACAGGAGGTGCTGCTGCGCAGGTCCCACAGCTTCAGCACCGGCGTCGCGTCGCTGTCCAGCGCTACAATCAGAAGAATTGGTTGCTTGTACCTGTCAGAAGCTGAAGACCGTCCTCGGGGTTCCACGCCACCTGCGACACGCGGCTAGTGTTGTTGTCGAACAGCTCGCACCACACCGCCTTCTGGCGAATGTCCCACACGATCACGTGACCCGAAGCCGTGCTCGTACACACAATGTGACTCACCTTCGGGTTCCACGACACACTACCATCAAGGAAATGCACTACACATACTGGGTGATCTCACTGTTCATTCCTGGCTTCGTCAGTGCCACCACCTCCGGATTGTGCAAATCGTTCAGCTCCACCAGGAACACAGTTCCGTCGTTGCAGCCAACACACAGCTGTTTTCCCTCGTTGTGACAGTTCGAGCAGATCGACTGAACAGCCGAAGACGACACGGAAACGGAGGAAACCTACCTCTTATCCACTCCTCAGACACCTACCTTCTCCAAGGTCCAGCCGCTCTCCGCAGAGAAGGAAGGAATCCAGAACTCAACGGTTCCGTCTCCCATTCCTAGCGAAATCAGACCCTGAGCGTTCGCCTGTTCAGGAACCGTCGTACGGCTCCAATTGAGACTGCAGATTCCAGAGGGCAGGAGCGCTTCGGCAACCTTTTTGCTCTCTTCCACATTCTCCAGATTCCAGTCGTAGAGAGAAAGAGATTTGGGGAATTCGGACTCCAGGGGAGTGACATTCTTCATCGTGGCCATAGCCATCACGCTTGCATGCTCCTTCGCAGGACACCACGCGATGGATGAGAAATCCAACTTCAGGTCCTTGATAACCGACATGAGTACTTCAAATTGGGCGAATGAAACAATGGCACTATTTGTCTCGATTCTGGGCAATGCCAACGAAAGAGGGGGATTGCGTTGGCAACCTCCGAAGACACGTTTCCTCAAATCAAACAGGAGAACAACGACCATCCCATCTCAACTCACTCCTTTATGAACTTTACTATCATCAGATCTTCTCCCCTGCATTGTTTTCTCAATACGATCTATTTGTCAGAAGAACAATCGACCATCACATTTCCTCTCAGTCCCTTCTTCTCCAGAATGGCCATAACCTCTTCCGGATTGTTCTCTCTTTCCAACAGTAGATAGAATACTCCTCCTGTCCTCAGGATCGACTTCATCGCACTCCCGCTGAAACCCTACGCTGATATCCGGAAGCAGACGGTCGATCACTTCACGTCCTCTTACGCCGCCCGCGTAGGCCGACTCGATGGATCTGCCAGTCACTCTCCATTCTCATGCGTACGGAAGAAACGTCTCTTCTGACTCTGTTGGGACGTATGGGGGATTGAAGACGATCATATCGACTTTGTTCTCTTCGTGACACGACCATCGCCATCTACTTGGAGTCGAGACGCCATTCCGCTGAGCAGATTCGATCGGACCACGTCTGTGTAAGGTGTCTGAGAGTGAGAGAGAGTCCTGACAGCCAACCCCGTTCTGTTGATACGTCCTCCGAGTCACCAAACACGCATCCATGTTGATATCGATCGCGATGGTCGCAACCGAGTTCGACGTTCCTATTCATAAGCAGAATGCTCGACATCAACGAATCAATCGCGACAGAAAGGTGGAGATAATACCCGATCCGGGTCCGATTTCCAACAACAGAGATGGCTGCACTTGTTGGATGAACGAAATCTCCTTTTCCAGAGCGTCGAGAAAGAGAAAGGAATCCTGATCGGGTTCGTATCTACCCTTCAAATGGGAATAACAGAATCACATTTTGGCATACTCCTTCCAGTCGATATGAGTTAGATCGGGAGTACTGAACAGAGAAGCATTCATATTGACTTTTCGAGTCCAAATGATGCAGAGAGGAAGCAAGGAGACGTCAAGTGAACCAATCAGTGTTCCAACAAACAGGAGTCGCTTAAAAGAACTAATACCAAGGATACGGGTCGGTTGCCGGAGCAGGCGCCATCACATTCTCCATTTCGGAAGGCTCTCCCGTAGGAATGTACCTACCGTTCAGCTCCGCCTCCTTTCCTACGTGGGGAACGGCAGTTCCACAGGACCGACGTCGCGTCCGTCGGTGATCTTCACGTACTCTCCATCATTTCCCGGGACGCATCCCTTCACGTAAATCAGGTTGCGTTTGGGGTCGATCATTTGCACCTTCATTCATACATCCCCTCCGTTCCTACCAGCAAGTTCTGCACCGTGCAGTGCTTGTTTCCCATGTGTCCGGGCATCTTCTTCCCCTTGAACGTCTTTCCGGGGTCCTTCGTCTCACGTCATCCGCATTGTTACCTGTCGCTGACCCGTCGATCCCAGCGAGCGATGCGAGACGCTCACGCCGTGCGAGGCGCCCAGTCCGTGGAAGCCCCAGCGACGCATGACGCCTTGGAAGCCCTTGCCCTGCGTGATGCCCTGGATGTTCACGCGCTGGCCGGGAACGAAGTGGCGACAGGTGAGTTCGGTGCCTAGAAGAGGTAAGTGTGGGGTTGCGTGATTATCACGAGAGGTGGACTCCATCGTGATCATGATGAGATTTCATCCAACTCAGTAACCCATTCTATTGGCAGAGTATACTTCTATACCACACGCTTGCGTGGTAGAAACCTGAGCTCTGCCGCTCTCAAAACACCACCTACCAACAGGAAGGAACGCGTCCTCCGACACTTTGAACTCGGTCAGGAACCGCTTCGGCTCCACGTGGACTTTCTCGTAGTGTCCGAAGAGCGGTTTGTTCACGTTCTTCAGCTTCACCGGTCCAGCACCTACTTGTAGACTATTTGTGTTTTCCTTCTCCATCGTCTTCACCTGCACCACCTGACAGTTCTCCACCTAGGAGTTACGTTTCCAACACGAATCATGCCTGCAGCACTGTGCAAGGAATGCGAGTGCACCATTTATCCCATATAGGCATCATGCCAATCTTCAGCGCCACCACACCCGTTCGTTTGGAAGTGGGTGTCATGGTTCCCTTCTTCAATTCAGTCGGAACCACTCTGAACGTGAATAGGAAGAAGTGCAAATACGACTGCGTGCTAAAGAACAATCGGGTTGCTTGCGATGGAAGAGAACGGCAGAGAGAACGACACCGGATAAACATTCTTCACACACGCACTCTCTACGAACGGATGAGATGAGGAGAATGAGGGAATTACCCGTATTCAAAGAGATTAAGAAGCGAATGGGAGGCGAGAAAACGGGAATTTGGGAATTCTGGGCGTGGATTCATCTTATGTAAATGAGCCGAAGGTTTGTTTCCGTTGATATTGGGGAGATATGGAATTCCGCAGTAGTCGTATTCCTGAACAGGATTCTCACAGAGAACTGGAGCGAGATCGGTTTGACATCGGAGGTGGAAGCTCGGTTAGGGAAGGTGTTGGACACCGGCTTTGAGTCTGGCGTGAATATGAAGTACTTTTATGGGATGAAGGATTACCTGCTAACAAAGAACTACTGGACGGACAAGGATGGTAACCGCATTAAACCGGAAGAAGACGATGAGTATGCTATTGTGTACGGCGATGACGTCCGTGTTGTTGTGGTGAAGGAGAAGGGGTCGTTTTCAGTGAAGGAAGTCATTCGGAAACACAACCAGGAAAAGGAGACTTACTTCTTTGGAGATGAGGTGTTTGCCCTCCGTCTCTCCCTTGCTGAAGAGACTCCTCTCACTGAGCAAGAGAAGCAAAAGTATATCCAGAGTAGTTTGGACTATGTGGAGGGAAAGGGAAAGAAGAGCAGCGAGATCATCCTTGTTCGACGACGCCAACGCACGTCGTTCAACTTCAACAACGAGTACTGTTTGGATATGACGGCAACACAGTCGGGAAACTCTCTGGATGAGTTGGAGTCTTCATCACCTGTCTTTGAAGTAGAATGCGAACTTGGCATTCCGCGTCATTCTCACTGTGAACAGCTATTCATTTTCCTGAACGCAATTCTCAAGCGCATGATGTCCCAGCCTGATGCCATTTCCTTTCCCCCCAAGTCAAGCAAATTCCATCCGAGCATGTTCCAGCGCGTTTCAATGGTTTGCAATAACCCGTGCAACATCTCAGGTGACATTGAACTATTGTCCTCGGAAGGGTATTCCGACGAACTAATTCAGTGGTGTAAGGAAAACAACCCAGAAGGGAAAGCGATTCTTCCGATGGAATTGGCAAGACAGATTCCGTGGTGTCTCGCTCACTCTCCCGTTCTGTGCACTCTACAAAACGACACATGGAAAACAGGAGCCGATTCTTCCCTTCTTCACAATGTGATGAATAATGGAGGAACGATCCGCACTCGCGATGGGCATGTGTTTCATTGTTGTATCTGGCAGTACGAAGGTATGTTGCTTCCAGTCCCGACCCAGTCGGTGAAGCGTCCGTATTCTACCAACTGAGCTGTTTTTCGTTTCCTTGTGGGAACCAAAATTGTGTTGTTTTTTGTCACGTCTTTTTGTGTTGTTTTCTTGCAGAATAATCGTTCGTTCTCCGTGTTGTTGAGTGATTTCGAACCACACAAAAGTAAGCTAGCGAATGGGAACATGAGAGAGAAAACTAACTCCGACTCGTAGACATCGAACAATGACGACAGCTGAAGAGGAAAGCGTGATGGTCCAAGGAGTTACAGACGAAGAGAAGACGTTTGACGATCCCTGTTTTGGTATTTGCGTGTCATCGGTATCATGACCATAGGTTTGGACAAGCGAATTCTGAAAGCAATTCACGAGATGGGATATGCGCACCCAACGCTCGTCCAGGTCGAAATGAGAGGAGATGGTCATGGGTGTAGGCGCAGTCCATTCCTCTTGTCCTCTCCGGAAAGGATATCTTGGTAAAGGCGAGAACGGGATCTGGAAAGACGGTTGCGTATGCGGTTCCTGCGATTCAAAAGATGCTCTCTCTGAACGCCAACCAGGAGGGAATCAAGGTGGTCGTGCTCGTTCCTTCCAAGGAGCTGTGCATCCAGACCCTCAACTGCTTCAAGAGTCTGACGCGCTACTGCAGCAGCGCTGTGAATTGCGTGGCGTTGTACGATTCCAACATTGAGCAGCAAAAAGCCTATGTGAACGCCTACACCGATGTGGTGATATCCACGCCGAAGCTGCTTCTGAGCCACATGAAGCTCCACCCCGACAATCTGCTTCGCAGCGTCCACACGTTCATCATCGATGAGGCGGATATGGTTGTTCCGCAATCTGAGCCTGATCGATAGCTTCTTTCCTACGGCTACGCGAACGACATGAATGAGATCGTCAACCTCATTCCGGCGACCTGTCAGAACATCATCCTCTCGGCCACTCTCAACGACGACGTGAAGTCGCTGAAGACGAAGCTGCTGCACAACTGCGTGACGATCAGTCTGAAGGAAGAGAACACGAGTGGGTTTGCGCTGCGAGCGTGATCGTCAGACCTGAAGGAGTTCTACATCGACGTGGCTGCGAAGGACAAGCCGCTGCTCCTCTACGCGCTGCTTCGTCTCCACATCGTCAAGGGCAAGGTGATCATCTTCGTGAACACGCTGGAGCTGTCTCTCTTCGTCCTTCTGTCCACCGTAGAGGCTACTACCTGTTCATCTTCCTCTCGCGCTTCTCGATGAAGGCAGTGGTGCTGAACAACGAGCTGCCGGCGCTCTCGCGCAATAACATCATCTACCAGTTCAATAGGGTAGGCGTGCGAGGGGAGAGTGAGTCCAGGGCATGTACGACTATCTGATCGCCACGGACGAGGGACTGGAGATGGCGCAGGAGGGAGAGAAGGAGAAGGAGAAGGAGAATGATGATGATGATAATCATGATGATGATGATAATCATGATGATGATAACAATCATGATGATGACAATGAGAAGGAGGATTCGGACCTGCTCGACTCCAGCGACGCGCAGAAGGAGGATGCAGACCTTCTTGGAAGCGGAGACGAGGCGAGCGACGCCTTCTCTGCGAGCGACAAGGAAGACGACTTCTCCATGAGCGACGAGGACGACGAGGGTGAAGAGCCGCCCATGCTGGACGGCGAGGAGCCCGTCGCCACTCCTGCCGAAGACTACGTCATCGCGCGAGGCATCGACTTCGAGAGTGGGTTCGTCGGCGATGGACGAGTCGTAGACGTCTCCGCAGTCATCAACTACACGCTTCCCACCGCCGTCGCCTCCTACATCCACCGCATCGGACGAACGGCGCGTGCGGAGAAGCTGGGCACCGCGCTGTCGTTCGTGGACCCGGAGTCTCCTGAGGACACGAAGATCCTCACGGAGATCCAGAAACACAACCCGCCGCGCGAGGGCCACCCGGTGCCGCAGCGACTGCCATTCGACGTGAGAGAGGTGGAGTCGTTCACCTACCGGTAGGGAGAGAGAGATGCGTGAGACGTAGCGTGGAGGACGTGAAGCGCGGAATCAACAAGAAGCTGATCAAGGACACGCGCGTGATGGAACTGCGGCGCGAGGCGCTGAACAGCT
>ERZ857757.2609-NODE-2609-length-11380-cov-3.319735_pt1 | contig 11380 bp, 7 predicted proteins | sample MGYA00519764_ERZ857757 | MGnify/ENA primary metagenome ERZ857757 (study PRJEB31778, sample SAMEA3449359) | human gut metagenome | biome: human gut; feature: human-associated habitat; material: faeces | place: United Kingdom | collected 2010/2012 ... | reverse complement strand
CTGAAGGATGCGCCTACTGCGGCGGAAAAGGTGCGCGCGCTTTATCAGTATACTGTGGATATATCGCTGCGCGGGCAGCTCACGGCGGAAGCGGAGCGGCTGAAAGCGCAGGGCAGGCTGGAACGCGCGGACGAAACGGCGCAGGTATATAATTTGCTTATAACCGTTATGGAGCAGATGCACGCCATTTTGGGGGACGCAAAAATATCCAACCGCAAATTCACCTCCGTATATAAAGAAGGCATTGACGCATACGAAGTGGGTGTTATCCCCTCCGCGGCGGATCAGCTGCTGCTGGGCAGCCTTGGCCGCAGCAAGGCGCGCAGCATTCGCGCGCTTATAATACTGGGCGCGGCAAACGGACATTTTCCCGCCGTTTACGGGGACGACGGCATGATAGACGACGAGGAGCGCGCCTCCCTTGCCCAAATGGGCTTAGGCGAAATGCCAAGCACGGCTCAGCTTAACGATAAGGAATTCGGCGATGCTTACGGCGCCGTTACAAAGCCCACGGATAAGCTTTGGCTTTCATACACAATGGGCAGCGGGAGCGACACGGCCACCCCGTGCGAACTGATGGACCGCATTGCGGACATGTTCGGCGACGTTTCGATAAAAACCGACATAGAGGAGGAATCCGCTTCCACCGCACCGAGCGCATACAGCGCGCTTATAAAGCACCTGCGCACGGGCGTTGAAAACGGGCATATTGATGCGCGTGCGGGAGAGCTTTATGCCGCGCTGCATAATGATGATGAGTATGCCCGAAAGCTTGCTTCGCTGCCTTCTGCATTGTTCCCAAGCGTATCGGCCGCTTGGGGAGGACGCGGCGCACAGGCTTTACGGCGCGCGGCTCGGCGGGGGCATAACATCAATAGAAAAATTCAACGGCTGCCCGTTCAAGCATTTTGCATCGGTGGGGCTGAAGCTGACCCCGCGCAAGGAATACCGCGAACGCAAGGCGGACGAAGGGCTTTTCTGCCACGAGGCCATGTCTTTATTGACAAAGGAGCTTATTGCCATGGGCAAGGGGGACGGCAGCATAACGAACGACCGGCTTGAGGCCTTGCTCGATTCAATATTGCCCAAGCTTATAGCGCAGCATAACAACGGCGTGCTTATGGACACGGCGCGCAGCCGCGCCGCCGCGGCGCGGCTTATACGCAGGGTGAAGGCCACGGCGTATGCGGTAGTGGAGCAGCTAAGGCGCGGGGAATTCAGCATAAGCGGTACGGAGACGGAATTCGGCATAGGCAAGCGCTATCCGGAACTTATATTGGAACTGCCCGGCGGCGGAAGATATATACTCAGCGGCAGGATAGACCGCATAGACAGCTGCACTTCCGATTCGGGCGAAAAGTTCGTCCGCGTTATAGATTATAAAAGCGAATCCGGCTCCGCGTTCGACTGCGCGGACATTGCGGACGGCAAGCGGCTCCAGCTTCCGCTCTATATTGCCGCAATAGAGGCCGCGGGCGCCGCCGAGCGCGCGGCGGGCATGTATTATCTGCCCGTGCATGAAGGCATAATCAACTCAAGCGGCAAGGAGGACGACTTCGGCACGCGCATACTGAAGGAATTCAGGCTGCGCGGGGCATGCTTAAACGACGCCAAGCTTATTGAGCTCGGCGGCGGGGAGGACAGTCTCGTCCTCTCCGGTATCGCCGACCGTGTCGACGGCTGGTACCACGACGGCAAGCTCTATCTCCGCGTCGTCGACTACAAGACCGGGCGCAAGGAGTTCTCCATGTCCGATGTCTGGTACGGCATGGGGCTTCAGATGCTGCTGTACCTCTTCGCGCTCGAAGCAAACGGCGGCGGGCGCTATGACTGTGAAGTCCTCCCCGCGGGCGTCATGTACGTCCCCGCGCGCAGCCGCATCCTCTCCATGCCGCGCGACGCGGATGAGGAGTCCGTCTCTGCCGAGCGCGCGAAGGAGCAGCGGCGCAGCGGCCTTGTGCGCGAGGACGCAGCGCTCATTGAGGCTTGGGAGCGCGGCGACGATAAGCGCTATATCCCCGTGAAGTTCCGCGCCGGGAAGCCTTCGGCGGATTCCCTCGCCAGTGCCGAGCGCTTAGGGCTTCTCGACCGGCATATAAAAAAGACCCTTGCGGGCATGGCAAAGCAGCTGCGTCAGGGCAGCATCGCCGCCGACCCGTTCTACCGCGGCCAGCAGGAGAACGCCTGCCTGAACTGCGATTATTTTGACGCCTGCCATTTCTCCGACGGTGAAAACGGCGAGAGCTGCCGCTATACCCCGAAGCTCTCCGCGGAGAAGGTCTGGGCGCTTATGGAGGAGGGCGACGCCAATGGCTGATTTCAGACCCACAGCCTCGCAGCAGGCCGCGATAGATGCGCGCGGCGGAGCCGTGCTCGTGTCCGCGGGCGCGGGCAGCGGCAAGACCCGCGTGCTCACCGAACGCCTCATGGGCTATATCTGTGACGATGTCCACCCTGTCGATCTTGACAGCTTCCTTATCATCACCTTCACCCGCGCCGCCGCGGCGGAGCTTCGCGGCAGGATCATGGAGGAGCTTGCCGCGCGCCTTGCCGCAGACCCCGGCAGCCGCCGTCTGCGCCGCCAGAGCGCGCTGTGCCGCCGTGCGCAGATCGGCACCATCCACAGCTTCTGCGCGAACGTCCTGCGTGAGAACTGCCACGCCCTTGGCCTGACTCCGGATTTCAAGATCGCCGATGAGGAGCGCGCCGAAGCCATGCGCGCCGCCGCGCTCGAGCGCACTCTCGACACGCGCTATGACGCAATGGATCAGCTCCCCGGCTTCCGCCTGCTCGCCGATACCGTCGGCGCAGGACGGGACGACCGCCGCCTTTCCGATCTTGTCCTCAAGCTCCACAGCCGCATGCAGTGCCACGCCCGCCCGGAGGACTGGGCGCGCCGTCAGGTCGCGCAGCTCAAGGCCCCGGCGCAGGATGTCGCCGAAACGCCGTGGGGGCAGGAGCTGCTCTCATGGGCAAAGCGCACCGCCGATTATTGGAGCCGCGAGATGGACAGGCTTCTTGAAGCCATGACCGCCGAGGAGAAGATCGCCGCCGCGTATACCGAGAGCTTTTCCGTTACTGCCGACGGCATACGTGAGCTCTCCCGCTGCCTTGACCTCGGCTGGGACAGGGCGCGCGCGTGTCTGCCCATAGAGTTTCCGACGCTCAAGCGCCTTATGAAGTCACCCGACCCCGCGCTTTCAGATATGCTCAAGGCGCGGCGCACCGCCTGCAAAAAGGCGATGGACGGCATGAAGGACACGCTCTATTCCGATTCCGCTTCTCTCCTGCGCGAGATGGAGCTCACCGCCCCTGCGATGGAAGCGCTGCTCGAGGTCACCCTTGACTTTGACCGCGAGTATACCAAGGATAAGCGCAGCCGGGGCTTGGTCGATTATTCTGACCTTGAACACCTCACCGCGCAGCTTCTCACGAACCCCGACGGCAGCCCGACCGAGACAGCGGAGCGCATTTCCCGCCGCTTTACCGAGATCATGGTCGATGAATATCAGGACGTCAGCCGTGTGCAGGACGCGATCTTCGCCGCTGTGTCGCGGGCGGGTAAGAACCTCTTCATGGTCGGGGACGTCAAGCAGTCCATTTACCGCTTCCGCCTTGCCGACCCCGCTATTTTTACCGAGAAATATCTGAGCTATTCCGACTATGAATCCGCCAAGGCCTCCGCGCCGCGCCGCATCCTGCTGCGCGAGAACTTCCGCTCCCGGCGTGAAATTCTCGATGGGGCGAACAGCGTGTTCTCCCTGTGCATGTCCCGCGCCTTGGGCGACATGGACTATGACGACGCGGCGGCTCTCCGCTGCGGGGCAAAGTACCCATCATCTGTCCCGAAGCCGGAGCTCATGCTTCTTGCCATGCCCGAGAGCGAGGACGAGAACAGCCCGGATAAGACCGCTCTTGAGGCTGAGCTTGTCGCCCGGAAGATAAATTCTCTTATCGCCGCCGGGACGACCGTCACGTCAAACGGAGGGGAGCGCCCCCTTGAGTATGGTGACATCGCCATTCTCCTCCGCTCCGCCAATACCGTCGGCGGCGTGTACCGGCGCGTCCTCGGCGAGCACGGCATCCCCGTGTCCTCCGTTCAGGGCGGCGGTTTCTTTGAGAGTGTCGAGGTCTCTACGCTCATCTCCATGCTCGCCGTCATCGATAACCCGCATAAGGACATCCCGCTCATCGCCGTTCTGCGCTCGCCGTCATTGAGCTTCAGCCCGGATGAGCTGTCCGATATACGCAGCGCCGATAAAAAGGCGGATCTTTATACTGCACTGCTTACCGCCGCTGAGAATAACGAAAAGTGCCGCAATTTTGTCCGGCGCCTTGACGCGCTGCGCGGAGCCGCCGCTGACTTAAGCGCCGCCGAGCTCACATGGCGCGTCATTGAGGAGCTTGACATGCTCGCCCTCTGCACCGCCATGGGCGACGGGGCGCAGCGCCGCGCGAACCTCATGGCGCTCGTCGGCCTGTCCGAGAGCTTTGAAGCCACCGGCTACCGCGGGGTGCACCGCTATGTGCTCTGGCTGCGCCGCCTTGCCGAAAAGGGGCAGGAGCCCTCGACCGGCGGCAGCTTCAGCTCCGCCGTGCAGATCATGTCCGTGCATAAGTCCAAGGGGCTTGAGTTCCCCGTCGTGTTCCTCTGCGATACCGCCCGCCGCTTCAACCGGCAGGACAGCCGCGAGAGCGTCCTTGTCCACCCGGAGCTTGGCCTGGGGCCGAAGCTCATCGACCTCAAGCGCCGCATAGAATATCCCACCCTTGCGCGCAACGCCATTAAGCTCCGCCTTGAGCGGGAAATGCTCTCGGAGGAGATGCGCCTGCTCTATGTCGCCCTCACCCGGCCGAAGGAGCGCCTGTTCATGACTGCCGCCCTAAAGGATCCGGAAGGCACTGTCGAAAAGCTCCGCACCGCCGTCACAAGGCCGATGGCTCCCGAGGTGCTCAGTCAGGCGCAGTCGCCGGTGAACTGGCTCATCTATGCCGCCCTTGCCGACGGCGGCGAGAACCTGACTCTCAGCTATTGCAGCACGAGTGACACCGCGGAGAGCACGGAGTTACCCGATAAAGAAGCGCTGGAAGCCGACGCGGCCATGCTCTCGGAGCTAAAGCGCCGCCTTGCCTTCCGCTATCCGTATGCCGAGGCCGTTGACCTTCCCTCAAAGGTCACGGCCACAGAGCTCAAAGGCCATGCCGAGCCCGACCCCGATGGGGAGCGGCTCGTGCAGGAGGGAAATTACAGCTTCCGTATGCCGGAGCTTGGGGATGAGGAGCGTAAGCTCACCGCCGCGGAGCGCGGCGTCGCGACGCACCTTGTGCTGCAATATATGGACTTCTCAAAAGGGCGCAGTCTTGACGGCATAAGGTCGGAGATCGACCGTCTCCGCGCCGCGCGCTTCATCTCCGCGCGCGAGGCCGAGGCCGTCAATGCCCGCGCGGTAGAGCGCCTGTTCGCTTCCCCCTTGGGTACGCGCATGCTCGCCGCCGAAAAGCCGATGCGTGAGTTTCGCTTCTCCCTGCTCATGGATGCGGATAAGCTTTACGGGGACACGGCGAAGGGAGAGGAGCTGCTTCTTCAGGGCGTCGTCGACTGCTGCATCGAGGAGAACGGCGAGCTTGTCATCATCGACTATAAGACGGATTACGTCAAAACCGAGGAAGACATCGCCGCCCGCAGTGAACTCTACCGCGGCCAGCTCATGGCCTACGCCGAAGCCCTGTACCGAATCTGCGCCAAGCCCGTCAAGGAGTGCGTGCTCTATTTCCTCTCCGCTGACAGAGCGGTAACGGTGTATAAAAAAACGTAAGCAGTATTCGCTCAGGCAAATTTCTTGCCTGAGCGAATATACTTGTGATATACTATATAAGTTGTTTTCGCAACTATCTTTACAGCAAGGAGTCCGCCTATGAATTTCAGAGCAGTATTGGCAATGCTGGTGTGCAAGGCGCTGCGTCTTGTCTCGCGCATCCTGCACCGCGGCGGCACGGCGATGCCCGGCCGCATCGCGCTTAAAATATATCCGGAGCTGCTGAGCCTTCTGGCAAAGGACGTCAGGACCGTCACCGTCACCGGCACCAACGGCAAGACCACCAGCTCCCGCATGATCGAGCAGGCCTTTCTTGAGCAGGGCAAAAGCTATTTTGCCAACCGTTCGGGGGCTAACCTCATTTCCGGCATAACCACGGAGTTTGTCATTAACAGCTCCCTGTCCGGCAAATGCCGCAAGGAGTATGCCGTCATCGAGTGCGACGAAGCGGCGGCGCGCAGAGTGTTCTCGCAGCTCAAGCCGCAGGTCATCGTCGTCACCAATCTTTTCCGCGATCAGCTTGACCGTTACGGTGAAGTGACGCATACCCTTGAAAATATCCGCGAGGGTATAAAAGGCGCTCCGGGAGCGACGCTTTGTTTAAATGCCGACTGCTCCCTCACCGCGTCCTTGGCAAACGACCTTCCGAACCGCGCCGTGTTCTTCGGCATCGATAAGGGCGCTGCGCCTTCCAGACCCAAGACGGAGCTTTCCGACGCGTCGCACTGCATCTACTGCAAGAGTGAATACGAATATGATTTTATAAGCTACGGCCACCTCGGCAATTTCCGCTGCCCCCATTGCGGCTACCACCGTCCGAAGGCCGAATATGCCGTCACGAACGTCGTCGAGCAGCGCGCGAACGGCAGCAGCGTGGTCTTGATGGTAAACGGGAGCCAATACTTGGCCGAAGTGAATCTCCCGGCCATGTATAATATTTATAACGCCATCGGCGCTGTCGCCGCCGTGACGGAGATGGGGCTCGGAACCGAGGCGGCGATATCCGCAATCGCGGACTTCAAATGCGGCTTCGGGCGCATGGAGCAGTTCGACCTCGGCAAGGCCGGGACGAAGATGATGCTCGTCAAAAACCCCGCGGGCTGCAATCAGGTCATTGAGTTTCTTGAGAATATCAAGGAAAAATTCATTCTCATCGTCTGCCTCAACGACCGCGGAGCGGACGGCACGGACGTCTCATGGATATGGGACGCGGACTTTGAGGGGCTTGCAGCGATGTCTGGCTATATAGACCGCGTCATAGTCTCCGGTGACCGCGCGGAGGACATGGCCGTGCGCATCAAATACGCCGGTGTGGCCGATGACCACATCTCGACCGAGCGCGATTACGAGCGCCTTGTGCAGTGGATATCCCAGCAGGATAAGCCGGTGTTCATCATGCCGACCTATACCGCGATGCTTGAGCTGCGCGAGGCTGTCATCCGCCGCTGCGGCGGTGACGAATTCTGGGTCTGAGGAGGCGGAAGCATGAAACTGAAGATCTGTCATTTATACCCGGACGTCCTGAACCTCTACGGCGACGGGGGAAATATAATCTGTATGAAGCGCCGCCTGCAGTGGCGCGGAATAGACGCGGCAGTCACGAAAATGCCCATAGGTTCAACTCAGAGCCTTGTCGGGTTCGACCTTGTTTTCATCGGCGGCGGGCAGGATTTTGAGCAGCAGGTGCTGCTTGAGGATCTGCACCGGGGGCGCGGCAAGGAGATAAAGGCCGCCATTGACGACGGCGTCACCTTCCTCACGATCTGCGGCGGGTACCAGATGCTCGGCGAATATTACGAGACCTATGACGGCAAGCGCTGTGATTTTATCGGTGCGCTGGAGCTGTACACGGTCGGCAGCAAGAAGCGCATGATCGGCAATTATGAGTTCAAATGCACCGAAAACGCCGGCGGCAGCGTCGTTGTCGGCTTCGAGAACCACAGCGGAAAGACATGGCTCGGCTCAGGTATCGAGCCGCTGGGTAAGATAATTTCCGGCTTCGGCAACAACGGCGAGGACGGCACCGAGGGTGCGCATTTCAAGAACGTTTTCGGCACTTACAGCCATGGGCCGATGCTCCCGAAGAACCCGGAGTTCTGCGACCTGCTGCTGAAAACGGCACTTGAGAGGAAATACGGCGCGGCGGAGCTTCAGCCGCTTGACGATACTTTTGAAAAGGCCGCGCATGACGCGATGTGCGCGCGGCTGGAGGCAAAAAACAAATGATAAGATTCTATAACGGCCGGGTGCTGAGCTTTACCGGCGGGATAAAAATAAGCCGGGACGAGGTCTGGACGGACGGCGGGCGCATCGCCTATGTCGGGGCGGAACGCAAGGACGCGCCGCGTTTTGAGCGCGAGATCGACCTGCGCGGCGACCTGCTGATGCCGGGCTTCAAGGATGCGCACACCCACACGGCGATGACCTTCCTGCGCTCCTTTGCGGACGACATGCCGCTTAGTGACTGGCTTTATCAGCAGGTGTTCCCGAACGAGGCAAAGCTCGATGACGAGATAATATATACCTTCACGAAGCTCGGGATAATGGAATATCTCTCCTCCGGGATCACATCGAGCTTTGATATGTATATGCGCAATGAAGCCTACGCCAAGGCAAATGTCGAATGCGGCTACCGCACGGTGATATGCTCGGCGCTCAATAATTTTGACGCGGACGAGAAGAACATAGAGCGCGAGTACCTGCGCTTTAACGATTATGACGAGCTTGTTTCCTACCGGCTCGGCATCCACGCCGAGTACACCACCGGCATGGAGCGCATGAAGTACATGGCCACTCTTGCGGAAAAGTACAAGGAGCCCTGCTTCATGCACCTTTGCGAGACGGAGAGCGAGGTCAAGGGCTGCGTAGAGCGCTGGGGCATGACCCCGCCGCAGCTTCTGGACAGCATCGGCATGTTCGCATACGGCGGCGGCGGCTTTCACTGCGTGTGGATGAGCGACGAGGACATTGAGCTTTTCGCGCGCAAGAAGCTCTGGGCGGTGACGAACCCCGGCTCGAACGCGAAGCTCGCCTCCGGAATCGCGCCGCTGGACAGGCTCGCCGCGGCGGGGATACCGATGGCCATAGGCACGGACGGCGCGGCAAGCAACAACGCGCTGGACATGTTCCGCGAAATGTACCTTGCGAGCGTACTGCAAAAAATCGCGAATAAGGACGCCGCAGCCGGGAGCGCCGACCGCGTGCTCGAGATGGCCTGCGCCGGCGGGGCGGGCGCGATGGGGCTTTCGGACGCGGACGATATTGCACCGGGGAAGCTTGCGGACCTCGTCGTCATAGATCTGCACAGGCCGAACATGCAGCCGCTCAATAACATCGCGCGGAACATCGTCTACTCCGGTTCCAAGGAGAACGTGTGCCTGACGATGGTGAACGGACGCATCCTCTATGAAAACGGCGAGTTCTTCATCGGCGAAGCGCCCGAAGAGATATACGAGAAGGCGAACCGCCTCATGGAGAAGGTGCGCGCATGAGAGAGATAGACCTGCACGTACACACCACGGCGTCCGACGGGACATGCACCCCGGCGGAGGTAGCTGCGCTTGCGCAGAAAATCGGCTTAAAAGCCATCGCGATAACGGATCATGATACGGAGTCCGGATATTTTGAAGCCGCCGCGGCGGGGGAAAAGCTCGGGATAGAGGTCGTGCCGGGGATAGAGATAAGCACAAAGTACGGAGTGGCCGTACACATCCTGGGCTATTTCATAGACCCGCAGTCGCCCGAGCTGCGCCCGGTGCTGGACTGGGTGATAAACGACCGCAACGACAGGAACCGCAAGATGGCGGAGCTCATGGCGGCGGACGGCCTGCCCTTTGACTATGACGAGATGAGGGCGCGCTTCGGCGAATCCATAGGTCGGCCGCACTTTGCGCGGATGCTCTATGAGCTTGGGCTTGCCGACAGCGTGAACGATGCGTTCCAGCGCTATGTTGAGAAGGGACAGAAGTACTATCTGCCGCGCACGATCATCCCGATAGAAATGGCGGTGGAGACGATATGCCGCTCGGGCGGCGTCGCGGTGCTGGCGCACCCGTTCCAATATAAGAAGAACGACGCGGAGCTGCGCGAGCTTATAGAGCACTGCATGGCGCACGGCCTGCGCGGGATGGAGTGCCGCTATTCCGGCTACGACGCTCAGCAGACGGCCTGTCTCGAAGGGCTTGCGGAGGAGTACGGCCTGCTCAAGACCGGCGGCAGCGACTTCCACGGTGCGAACAAGCCCACGATAAGCCTCGGCACCGGCAAGGGAGAGCTCGACGTACCGTATGCATGGCTGGAGAGCCTGAAAGCCGCGGCAGGCAAGTGAAGAAGATACGGCTATACTCGGAGTAGAGCCCTGAAATCAAGGGGTTCTACTCTTATTCTATGTTTCGTAGAGCGCGGAATAGAGACAATAGCTTGCGGTTTCGGTATGAACTGCGTTATGCTAATGACAGTGTGCAGTACCCATAACTTTTAAGGAGAACCCGAAATGACGCAGCTTTTTACAGACACCTCCGCTAACCTCCCTGTTGAGATAATCGACGAGTACGGCATTGAGGTAGTCCCCTTTTCATACACGATAGACGGAGTCGAATACATACCCGAGAGAGAATTTGACGGCAAGGCCTTCTATGCCGCGATGCGTGCCGGCAGCGAGGTAAAGACCTCGATGGTGAACGCGGGAACGTTCATCGAGCGCTTCAAGGCCGCGCTCGACGCGGGCAAGGATGTATTATATATCGGTATGTCCGGCGGCATAAGCGGCACGGCAAACGCCGCGCTCATGGCAAAGCAGGAGCTGGACGAGGAGTATCCGGACAGGAAGATCGTCGTCATCGACACGCTCGCCGCGTCCCTCGGCGAGGGGCTGTTCGTCATCAAGGCGGCGGAGCAGTTAAAGGACGGCGTTGCCCTTGACGCGATCGAAGGGGCCATCCGCGCGCAGGTGCCGAGTATGTGCCAGAGCTTCACCGTGGACGACCTCAAGTATCTGAAAAAGACCGGCAGGGTCAGCGGCGCGGCGGCGATCATCGGCAATGTCCTGAGCATCCACCCGATCCTCATCGGGGACTATGAGGGCAAAATAGTCGTGAAATCCAAGGTACGCGGAATGAAGCGCACGCTCGACGCGCTTGCCGAGCGCTATGCGGAGCTCGTGCTGAATAAGGCGGAGACAATAGGCATCGCCCATGCCGATAATGAGGAGGGCAAGGCATACCTCGTGCAGCGCCTGCGCGACAAGGGGCTTACCGGCAAGTGCCTGAGCGTATGCTATGAGCCGGTGACCGGCTCCCACGTCGGCCCGGGGACAGTCGCGCTGTTCTTCTTCGGGACGGACAGAATGGGATAATCAGACTGTCAAAAAACTATGTTTTGAAGTCAGATAATAGAGCAGCGGGGGAGCTTGAGGGGTAGCGCAGCGGCGGCACGGTAGTGAATGACATGCCGGGGGCATGTCAGAGCCGCGACGTGACCGAGCCGCAGCGAGAAAAAGGCCCCGCTCGTGATTGGATTAATAGCCATCAAAAACGTCCGGTACGGACTTTTTGACGAGCGTAGCG
>ERZ857757.2608-NODE-2608-length-11382-cov-3.315088_pt1 | contig 11382 bp, 12 predicted proteins | sample MGYA00519764_ERZ857757 | MGnify/ENA primary metagenome ERZ857757 (study PRJEB31778, sample SAMEA3449359) | human gut metagenome | biome: human gut; feature: human-associated habitat; material: faeces | place: United Kingdom | collected 2010/2012 ... | reverse complement strand
TTCTCATATAATACCACCGTTAGTCATGTGAATGACTCTTAAAGAGCACCCAGGATCGAGCCGGGTGTATCGGAGGGAGGGAAAACATAAATGTCCGAGATCCACGTCAAGGAAGGCGAATCTCTCGACAGCGCGCTCAAGCGCTTCAAGAGAAGCTGCGCCAAGGCCGGTATCGTAGCGGAGGTCCGCAAGAGAGAGTGCTATGAGAGCCCCAGTGTCAAGCGCCGCAAGAAGAGCGAGGCCGCCCGTAAGAACCGCAACAAGCGTTATTACTAAGATCCTTTGAAAATAGACCCATCACAGTGTGATGGGTCTATTTTTTGCTATTTTGCCTGCAAAAGATCCGCTATCTCGGGATACATGACAAAGGCCGATGGGATACCGAGCCTCTGGGCGAGGCTGACTTTTTGCCGCAATGTTTCTTCATCGTCGAAGAGCACAAAGTGCGTTCCGCGTTCCGCGGAATAGGTAAAATAGTTTGCCATCAGCTCGCGGGAGAAGTAAACGGAAGAGTGGTGCTTCTGCCGCAGAGAAAGCAGCTCTTCACGCGTCAGTGGTGTGCCGCAGCCTGTGGGGCAGGGGAGCGGAAAGTCCATCATCACGCGCTCTAAATCAAGCGCCAGACGCGCCGCGCCATAGCGATTGATGTTCTCCTCCAGCAGTACGCGCAGCGATCCGCCGGAGATGCCCGTGCCGATGAGCAACGCCGCGCCCTCTGCGGGGAGGATGAGGGGAGAAAAGAGTATCAGTCCATGCGAGGCTAACTGTCTGGCGAGCTGCGTGAGAAAGGATAGCCGGTCGGTGTGGGCGGGGGATTCAAAGTCCGCCAGCACGCCTTGAAAGCCACGCCGGACGCATTCGGCAGCAATGGCGCGGCAGAGCGCGTCCGCACGCGGGATCGAACCGGAACAGCGGTCGGTAAGACCCATCAGCCCACCATGCGGAAGATTTGCCGCGGCGCAGCGTGTCAGGCAGCCGCCCTGCCCCACGGCATAGGCCATGTGAACGAGCGGCAGCGGAGGCGGCGCAGGAAGCTGGGAAAGCGCCTTCGGCGTAATGGCAAGATAGGTGCGCAAAAAATCCCCCCTTGTGAAAAGCGCATTCGGCGCGTATAATAGTCACGATACATTATGCGCGATAGGAGACCGCTATGCTCAGCCTGCTTTGCCCGCAATGGGTGTTTGACGATTATACGGCCGTGACGCCGGAGTTTTTGCATGCGCGCGGCGTAAAGCTGCTGCTCTCAGACCTTGACTTTACGCTTGCGCCGAAAAAGCAGAGCGAGCCTGACGAGAAACTCAAAGCATGGATCGAGCGTTTACAGGCGACGGGGATCGAGGTTGCGATTTTGTCGAACAACCGAAGCAGCGTTCGTGTGGAAAAGTTCTGCAAGCCGCTCGGCATCGGCTATGTGGGTCATGCGGGAAAGCCCGGCACGCGCGGCTTTCAAGAGGCCATGGCGCGCAGCGGTGTGGGCGCGGGCGAAACGGCAATGCTCGGCGACAAGCTGCTGACCGATACGCTCGGCGCGCGCCGCAGCGGCGTTCTGATGCTGATGGTCGAACCCAAGGGCGGGCCGGACGGCGCGTGGAACCATGTGCTGCATGCATTGCAGGAGCCGTTCAAAGCCGCAAGCGCGCACGATGTGCGGAAAAAACGCTGAAATTTGCAAATTTCACCCACAACATCAGGAAAAACACTTGCATTGCCGCACTATATGCGGTAAAATACCATAGGTTTAGAACCGATACTTTGTGAATTTGAGGATAGCGATGATATCCTCGGTAATACAGGAGGAAACAGTTATGGCAACGATTACCGCTGGTGAGTTCAGAAACGGTAAAGTATTTGAAATGGAAGGCAAGTACTATCAGGTCGTCGAGTTCCAGCATGTCAAGCCCGGTAAGGGCGCGGCCTTCGTGCGCACCAAGATGAAGAACGTCGTCACCGGCGGCGTGACCGAAACTTCTTTCAACCCCACCGCGAAGTTCGAGGAAGTGGCCATCGAGCGCAAGAACATGGAGTACAGCTACAACGACGGCGATCTGTACTACTTCATGGATCAGGAGACGTACGACATGGTTCCCGTCAGCAAGGATATGCTCGACGACTCCTTCAAGTTCATCAAGGAAAACACCCCGGTCAAGCTCCTGAGCTACAAGGGCAACGTCTTCAGCGTCGAAACGCCGAACTTCGTCGAGCTGACCGTTACCAAGGCCGATCCGGGCGTCAAGGGCGACACCGCTACCAACGTCACCAAGCCCGCGACCGTCGAGACGGGCGCGGAGATCAAGGTTCCCCTGTTCATCAACGAGGGCGAAAAGATCCAGATCGACACCCGCACGGGCGAATATCTGGGCCGAGTCAAGGGTTAATCCAAACGTCAGTGAAAGGCAAACCGCCGGAAAGGAGATTTTACGATGACGCTTTCTGAAAAATCCGCATATCTCAAGGGCCTGATGGAGGGCATGAAGCTCGACACCGAAACTAACGAGGGCAAACTGATCTCTGAGATCATCAGTATGCTTCAGGACGTGGCTGAGAATGTTTCCGATCTGGAAGAAGTCGTGGACTGCATTTCCGATGAGCTCGACTGCATCGAAGAGGATCTCGACAACATCGACGATTACCTGATGGACGACGATGACGACGAGTATGACGACTACGACGAAGACGAGGACTACGAAGACGACGAGGACGACGAGGACGACGAGGACGACGACGATCAGAACGAGTACGACTTCGGCAGCGAAACGCTCTATGAGGTCAAGTGCCCCACCTGCGGCGAAGTCATCACCATCGACGAGGAAATGCTCGACGAGGGCGCGACGACCTGCCCGAACTGCGGCGAAGAGCTGGAGTTCGACATGGAAGACGAGGACTCCGAAGAGGACGAGTAATCAAAATTCAAAAAACGCCGCCCGGCTGGGCGGCGTTTTTTCCTGTCGGCAGCATTCTCCATACGGTGCCAGCGGCTTATTCGGCCCACTGTCTGTACAATCCGCGCATCCACGCGGCAACATCCATGCCGTAGACCCGGTCAAGATTTGCGGGGGTCAGGACGTCGTTCGCCCGGCCCAGTGCGATCTTGCGGCCGCTGTCCATCAGCAGCGCATCCGTGCCAAAGGCCCGCGCAAGAGACAGATCGTGCACCACGCTCACCACAGCGCGGCCCGGCGTTTGCAGCCACTGGCCGATCAGGGCGAAGATCTGCTTCTGATAGATGAGATCGAGATGGTTCGTCGGCTCGTCGAGCAGCAGGAGCTTCGGGTCCTGCGCCAGAACCTGCGCGAGGAACGTGCGCTGCAGCTCGCCGCCGGAGAGCGTCAGAACCGACTGCCGCCGCTTGTCCTGCAGGCCGGTGAGCGTCAGCGCCTGCTCGACGTGCCCGGCGTCGTCCTCCTGGCTGCGGCCGAACACGCCTCCTGCATAGGCGAAGCGCCCAAGGCGCACGACCTCCTCGACTGTGAAGCCGTAGCCGACAAAGTGGTTCTGCGCCAGAACGCCGATGGCCCGCGCGCGAAGCGCGGGCTTCATGCTCCTTACATTCTGTCCTTCAAACAGCACGCGGCCCGTATACGGCGTCCCCTGCGTGATGGCGGCAAGCGCTGTCGATTTACCTGCCCCGTTCGGGCCTGCGATCATGAGCCACTGCCCCTCGGAAACGGAAAAGGAGAGAGCGTCGACGATCTGCTTTGTTCCGTACCGCACCGAAAGACGGTCGACATCCAGCATCGGCATATCAGTGCTCCTTTCTCGACTGATAGAAGATCACCACGAATACGATCGCGCCCACAAAGCTCGTGACCACGCCGATGGGCAGCTCCAGCGGATTCAATAGAATGCGCGCAATGAGATCGGCCAGCATCAGAAAGACCGCTCCGCCGAACATCGCCGCCGGAAGCAGCCGCTTGTGGTTCGGCCCGACCAGCATCCGCGCCATATGCGGCGTAACAAGGCCGACAAAGCCGATCGTCCCGCCGATGGACACGCACACGCCGATGAGCATGGAAACCATAATGAGCAGCACGAACTTGGCCCGCTTCACGTCCACGCCGATCTGCCGGGCGTTGTCCTCCCCAACGGCAAAGGCGTTGAGGATCTGCGCGTGCAGCAGGATGACCGTGCCGCAGATCAAAAGCGCGCCTGCCAGCACGGCGGCATTCTGATATGTGCTGCCGCTCAGGGATCCCATCGTCCAGAACGTGATGCGCTGGACCTTGTCGGCAGCGAAGGTGATGACGATGCTCATAATGCTGGAGACGAACATGGAGAAGATCACGCCGATCAGGATGATCGTGTTCGTCGACAGAGAACGGTCGAGCTTATAGGAAAGGCCGAGAATGACAAGCAGCGATAAGAACGCGAACACGATCGCCATACCCATTGTCCCCGCGAACGGCAGACCCGGCAGCGTCACGCCGAAGGCAATGGCAATGACCGCGCCGAGCGACGCGCCGGACGAAACGCCGAGCGTCGAGCCGTCGGCCAGCGGGGTTTTGAGCAGCCCCTGCATTGCCGCGCCCGCCAGAGACAAAGCCGCCCCCGTCAGCGCCACGCACAAAACACGCGGCAGACGGATGGGCAGAATGGACGAAACAAGACCCACGGGCGTCTCGCCGCCCGTGAGCTTCGCCGCAAAATAGGCAAGCGTGTCCGCAAGCGGAATGCGGACGCTCCCCACGCAGACGCAGAGGCACAGCACGGCCAGCGTCACGAGCGCAAAGAGCAGGTATTCCCATAGCCTGAACGTTTCGTGATACCGGCGCATGCTGTGCCTCCTGTTTTCAGAGTGGTATTTCCGGATTATTCACCGTAGACAAAGTCATACAGAGCCTTCGCGCCGTCGGCCAGACGCGGGGCCGGGCGGGACAGCTCGTTGTTCGGCAGATTGAGGATCTTTTGACAGCGGTGACGTTTTCCCAACCGGTGCGGGAGAGGATCTCCTCCTCCGGCGTCGGGCCTTCGCCATAGTACATGGAGATGGTCACGATGTAATCCGGGTTGCGCTCGAGCACCTGCTCTTCGGAGATCTCGCCCCAGCCGGTCACGTCGGCAAAGCAGTTCGTCAGGCCCAGCATATTGGCGATCTCGTCCATGAACGTGCCGGAGCCTGCCGTCCAGAGACCGTACTGCAGCGGGGAGACCTCAAAGTAAACGGTCTTCGTTCCGTCCCCGGCGTTTGCCTTGATCTCGTCGAAGGTCTTCTGCATGCTCTCAACAATGGACGCAGCCTCGGCCTGCCGGCCAACCAGCTCGCCGATCATGCTGATGGCGGTATAGGTGCCCTCGATGTCCTGCGCGTCGCTCACGACGACGCGGACGCCGGCGGCCTCCAGCTGCTGCACCTGCTCGTCGGTCTGGGCCATGGTGCTCATGAGCAGCACCTGCGGCTCGAGCGCGATGATCTGCTCGATGTTCGTGTCGTAGCCGGACTGGACGGAGGGAACGTCCAGGACCTCCGCCGGATAGTCGCAGTATTCGCCGCGGCCGACCAGCAGATCGCCCGCGCCCAGCGCGTAGAGGATCTCACAGTCGGAGGCCGTCAGCGCGACGACGCGCTCTGCGGGCGCGTCCAGCGTGATCTCGCGGCCGGTCATGTCGGTCAGCGTGACGGCGGAGGCGGTGTCCTCTGCTTCCGGTTCCTCTGCGGGAGCCGGTTCTTCTTCTGCGGGGGCAGATGTTTCCGTTTCCGGAGCCGTCTCGCTCTGGGCGGGTTCTTCCTGTGCAGGCTCCGTCTTCGCGGCGCAGCCGGTCAGCACGGCCAGCAGCATCACCGCCGCCAGCAGCAGGGCAAGAAGTTGATTCTTTTTCATAACAGTATCTCCTTGTTTGTGATAAAGCGCCTTCCTGCGGCATTTGTCCGTATGGAAGGATCTATATTTTACCTGCAAACGGGAGATTTGTCAAGCTTCCGTGCATCACGGCCCGTGAGCGCCAATGCCTCCGGCGGCCCCATCTTTTCCGCCTTGCCGGAAAAGATGGGGAAGAAAAGGGGCGCTGGATTACGTTTGGTGCATCCTGCGGGTGCAGTTCATGCAAGCACCCGCTTTATAGTCACTGCGAGCACACATGCTCACCCTACGGGCGCTATGGTACGCGCCGCCTGTTACGGTACACCGAATTTGCAAGCAGCTGCGATTCAATATCTGCGGTGAAAACGCTTTGCGTTTGAAATTTGCAAGGCAGTACAGATTCGCCGCAGTCCCCTCAAAGCCTCCTCTTGCCGCGTCCCGCGCGGTAAGAGGAGGCTTTTGGCTTATCGCAGGCCTCGTTCCGGCAAGGCCACGGCTTCCCGGCGAACCCAGCATCAGCGGTTCGACGGGAAAAAAGGAGGAAACGGCCTTAACGGCCTTAGAGGATAAGAGGCTCCGCGAACAGCGGGGCCTCGTTCCGGCAAGGCCGTTTCCGACTATCCGACGCCGCCGATCCAGCGGAACCCTCTGCCGTTCGTCAGATCGGGCTGCGGGGTGTCAACGGAGGTCTCCACAATCTCCAGATTCGCCGCGATCCGTTCCGCATCGTCCCAGTCGGCGCTGATAATGACGACGCAGAGCTTCTCCCGGTCGTACAGCAGAAGCATCTGCGTGGTCCACTCCTCCGGCGCGTCGGAGCCTGGACTTGAACGCTGCCAGTGTGTCTCGACCCACGACGCGTCGTAGGGGCCGATCATCCCCTGCTTTGTGATCTCCGTCCGCGTACCGCCGCAGAGGAAGTCGCACCCGGCGACCGTGTTGGCGGACATACACTGCACGCTGTAGTCCTTCCGCACGTCCTGCACGGCAAAGAGGTCGTAGGTATAGACCACTAGCTCGCGCTCGTCCTGCGGCAGGCTCTGCGCCTGTTCGGCGTCCCGCTGGGCGATCACGTCATAGGCCGTTTGGGTGTAGCCCGTGCCCCAGCCCTCCGGCAGCCAACCGAGCCGCATACCGCAGACCTTTCCCTTTGTCCGGCCCTCGGTATCGAAGCTGATGGGGTTGTTCCACTCAAACGGCGTGTCCACCAGAATCGTCTTTTTGTTTTCCTCGTCATAGCGGAGCGTGTCCGGCATGATGTAGCTTCCCGCACCGTCCCGGACCGACGCGTAATGCACGATCGCCGCCGCGCCGCACAAAACGGCGACGGCCGCCGCTGCGATCAGCACAAGGCCGACCGGCCGCCGCTTTTTCACCCCCGGCAGCTTGGCCCGCGTTTTTTCCAGAATCCGCTCCGCGTCCGCGTCCCGGCTCAGCGAAACGGTGTTTTCCTCATAGTCCTCAAACAGACTCTGCACAGAGATCTTCAATCTGCACGTCTCCTTTCTGTAATTCCGTCCTCAGCGCCTGCCGTCCGCGCAAAAGGCGGCTGCGAACCGTGCTGGGGTTCATATGCAGCGCCTCCGCGATCTGTCCGGCGGTCTGGTTGTAGTAATACCGGCGCAGAAAAATTTCCCGGTCCTCCGGCGTGAGCGCTGCCAGCGCCGCGTTTAAAAGCGCGCTGCGCTCCTTCGCCTCCAGCAGCTTCTGCGCGTCGCGGTCATCGACGAGGATGCAGTCCTCGTCCCGGACGAGTTGTAAATGCTGCCGCCGCAGAAAGCTGATTGCCTGGTTGCGCGCGACCTTGCCCAGCCAGCCGCGCAGATGCTCCGTCCGAAGCGGCTGCGGTGCGCGCCACAGCGCGACAAACACATCGGAGGCCAGCTCCTCAATGTCCTCTGCGGCAGCGCACGGGCCGAGCTGATTGCCGATCACAGCTGTTACATATCCGCTGTACTGCCGCACGGCAGCCTCCAGCGCCGCCGCGTCGCCCCGCTTCAGCCGCCGCAGAATGGTCTTGTCATCCGTATCCATCCCTCCTGTCGTTTTGTTCCTTTGAGACGTCTCACCTATATAGTCGCAGAAAAACAGAATCTGTTGCAAAGAAATACGCCGCAGCGGCTGCTGCGGCGCTTGTCTGCGTTTATCGGATGAATTCTGCCGGGTCGATGGTGTCGCCGTTGGCGTAGACGGCAAAGTGCAGATGCGGCTCGTCCGCAATTTCGAGCAGAGCCGTTTCGCCAACGGCGCCGATGGTCTGCCCGGCCTCTACGCTGTCGCCCGCCGAGACGGACGGCATGACGGCGAGATTGGAATACTGCGAGACGTGGCCGTCCGGGTGGTTGATGACGACGGTCGTGCCGAGGAATTCATCGTCATAAACCGCCGTCACGACGCCGGAACCCGCGGCCTTGACCGGCGTTCCGACCGACGCGGCCAGATCGACGCCCGCGTGCGTCCGCCAGTCCTGCGTCGTGGCGTTATACTGCAGCGCGTCGACGCTGTAGGCGGCCTGCGTGCTGCCGGAAACGGGCCAGACGCGCACGTTCTTCGCCGCCTCGCGGACGGACTCGTCCGTCATGGCGGCTGCCGGAGCCGTTTCCTCCTCCGCAGCGGCGGTCGGGGCCGGCTTCTGCTCGGCGGACGGATTTTTGGCCGGTTCTTCCGCGCTGGTGGCAATGGACATCGTCTCCTGCCGCAGTGCTTTCTTCTCGGCGATGGCGCCGGACACGAACAGCCAGCCCGAAACGCCTACCGCGCATACGCACAGCGCCAGAACGATGTAGTAGCCCTTTTCACGGAAAAAATTCCGGATCCGCTTCCGGTTCGGATGATTTTCGTTTGTTTGCATGATTTTGCACCTCCGAGGCTAAGTATGTGCCAAAAACCGGAGGATTAAACCAGCGGAGGAAAATTATTCGTGCGGGAAATTCGTCTGTAAGTAATACCGGAGAATGCGGCTGCGGGTGACGATGCCGATGAAATCGCCCTTGTCGTCGATCACGGGGACGAAGTTCTGCTCGGCGGCGACGGAGATCAGATCCTCCACGCGCGTGTCGACCCGCACAGGCTGCACGGTGCGGCGGTGCTCGATCTCGGAAATGGAATGCTCCTCGGTCTGGCGCAGGTCCATCACGCACAGGCGCTTGAGCGTCCAGAGCAGGTCGCCCTCTGTAACAACGCCGCAGTATTTTCCGCTCTTGTCCAGTACGGGCAGTGCCGCATAGCCGGAATGCTCCATCCGTTCCATCGCCTGCCGCAGCGTGTCGTCGGACTCTATATAGGCGCACATCGCCTTCGGCGTCAGGAAAAAGAGAATATTCATGCGTCGGCCTCCTTATATCTGTAGTATATCATAGCATACCGGGCGGCCGAGGGCGTGACGATTTTGTAAACTGCGCGGGCGCAGAAAAAATTTGCCGTTCCGCGTCTGTTTTTCTTGCATTTTCGCGAAAGTTAGATTATCCTAACATTCAGAAACCAACAGGGAAAGGAAATGCAGATATGACACTTGACGAGCTTTCCGTCGGACATTCCGGCGTCATTACCGCGGTCGGCGGCGAGGGGATCCTTCGGTGCCGGCTGCTTGACATGGGTCTCATCCCGCACACGCGCGTACACGTCAGCAAAATTGCGCCCATGGGCGACCCCATGGAGCTGTTTCTGCGCGGCTATACGCTCACGCTGCGCAAGGAGGATGCGCGCAGCATCACGATTGAGGAGGACGCAGAATGATCTTCGCACTGGCTGGCAACCAGAACTGCGGCAAAACGACGCTTTTTAACCAACTGACCGGTTCAAACCAGCATGTCGGCAATTTCCCCGGCGTGACGGTCGACCAGAAATCCGGCCCGGTGCGCGGGCAGAAGGACTGCACCGTCGTTGATCTGCCGGGCATTTATTCGCTCCGCCCGTACACGGCGGAGGAGATCGTCACACGCGATTTTATTCTGAAAAACAAGCCGGACGGCATCATCAACATCGTTGACGCGACCAATTTAGAGCGCAATCTCTATCTGACGCTCCAATTATTGACGCTGCGCGTGCCGACGGTGCTGGCGCTCAACATGATGGACGAGCTGACCGGCAACGGCGGCAGCATCGACACGGATAAGCTCTCGCAGCAGCTGGGCGTTCCCGTCGTGCCCATCTGCGCGGCCTCCGGCGACGGGGTCGAGGCGCTGATCGAGGCGGCTGTGCGCACGGCGGAGGACAAGCGCCTGCCCGCCGTCGTCGATTTCTGCGCCCCCGGACCTGTCCACCGCTGCATCCACGCCGTCTGCCACCAGATCGAGGACCATGCGCAGCGCGCGGGGCTTTCCGTCCGCTTCGCGGCGACGTGGGTCATCGACGGCGATGAAGCCGTGCTGGAGCAGCTGCGCCTCGATCAGAACGAAAAGGAGCTGATCGAGCACTCCATCGTCCAGATGGAGTTGGAACGCGGACTTGACCGCAACGCGGCCATCGCGGATATGCGCTATACGTTCATTGAAGCGCTGGTCAAAGCCTGCGTCGTCAAGCCGCACGAAAGCAAGGAGCGCCTGCGCTCTGTCAGCGCGGATAAAATTCTGACCGGAAAATATACCGCCATCCCGATTTTCATCGGCGTGATGCTGCTGATTTTCTATCTGACATTTCATGTGATCGGCCAGGGACTGAGCGATCTGCTGGCTTCCGGCATTGATGCGCTAACCGTCGTGGTCGATCGGGCGCTGACGGCCTATCACCTGAACCCCGTCGTGCAGAGCCTTGTGATCGACGGCATTTTTCAGGGCGTCGGCTCGGTTTTAAGCTTCCTGCCTATCATTGTCACACTGTTTTTCTTCCTGTCTATTCTGGAAGACACCGGCTATATGGCGCGCGTGGCGTTCGTGATGGACAAGCTGCTGCGGCGCATCGGCCTGTCCGGCAAGTCCGTCGTGCCGATGCTCATCGGCTTCGGCTGCACCGTTCCGGCGGTCATGGCGGCGCGGACGCTCCCGTCGGAGCGCGACCGCACCATGACCATCCTGCTCACGCCCTTTATGAGCTGCTCGGCAAAAATTCCGATCTATGCGTTCTTCTCGGCGGCGTTCTTCCCGAAGTACGCTGCGCTAGTGATGATCGGGCTGTATGTGCTCGGCATCCTGTTCGGCATTCTCTCCGCGCTGGTGCTCAAGTCTGCCTTCCGCGGCCGGCCGGTTCCATTTGTAATGGAACTGCCGAATTACCGCCTGCCGAGCGTAAAAAGCGTCGCGCTTCTGCTCTGGGACAAGGCGAAGGATTTTATCGAGCGCGCCTTTACTGTTATTTTCCTTGCGACCATCGTCATTTGGTTCCTTCAAAGCTTCGATACCCGGCTGGACGTTGTGACGAGCAGCGAGCAGAGCCTGCTTGCCATGGTCGGGCGCTGGCTCGCACCCATATTTGCGCCGCTGGGCTTCGCGGACTGGCGCTGCGCGACGGCGCTGATCACCGGCTTTATCGCAAAGGAATCCGTCGTCAGCACACTTCAGATCCTGCTGGGTACCGCCGCCATCTCGACGCTCTTTACCGCGAAGGCCGCGCTGAGCTTTCTGGTCTTTACGCTTCTGTATACCCCGTGCGT
>ERZ857757.2607-NODE-2607-length-11391-cov-3.064308_pt1 | contig 11391 bp, 9 predicted proteins | sample MGYA00519764_ERZ857757 | MGnify/ENA primary metagenome ERZ857757 (study PRJEB31778, sample SAMEA3449359) | human gut metagenome | biome: human gut; feature: human-associated habitat; material: faeces | place: United Kingdom | collected 2010/2012 ... | reverse complement strand
CCAGCTACGCTTTTATAAAGGACGCCACCCTTTGCATACCCACGGCGTTCTGCTCCTACGGCGGCGAAGCGCTGGATAAAAAAACCCCCTTGCTGCGTTCAATGGAGGCTCTTAACACCCAGGCTCTGAGAATACTCAAGCTGTTCGGAAACGACGCGACCAGAGTAAACACCACCGTAGGGCCCGAGCAGGAATATTTTCTGGTGGATAAAAAATACTACGACAGGCGCAAGGACCTTATCTATACCGGCCGCACCCTCTTCGGAGCCAAGCCTCCTAAGGGCCAGGAGCTGGAAGACCATTACTTCGGCGTAATAAAGCCCCGCGTTAAGGCGTTTATGAAGGATTTGAACGAGGAGCTGTGGAAATTAGGCATATACGCCAAAACCGAGCATAACGAAGTGGCTCCCGCTCAGCACGAGCTGGCCCCCATCTTTACCACTACCAATATCGCGGCCGACCACAACCAGCTTACAATGGAAATAATGAAAAAGGTGGCTCTGAAGCATGATTTAGTTTGCCTGCTGCACGAGAAGCCCTTCGCCGGAGTAAACGGCAGCGGCAAGCACAACAACTGGTCGCTGGGCACGGTTGAAGGCGAAAACCTGCTCGACCCTGGGGCAGAGCCGTATAAAAACCACCGTTTCCTGCTGTTTCTGGCAGCTGTTATTAAAGCGGTTGACGAATACCAGGACCTTCTGCGCATAAGCGTTGCCAGCGCAGGCAATGACCACCGCCTTGGCGCCAACGAAGCGCCGCCGGCGATAGTATCAATGTTTTTGGGCACCGAGCTTACCAATGTGCTGAAAGCCATTGAAGCAGGTGTTGAATATAAACCCGCAGACGAAGGCGAATTGAAGCTGAGCGGCAATGTGCTGCCTGCTTTGAAAAAAGACAATACGGACAGAAACCGTACTTCGCCGTTTGCATTTACCGGCAACAAGTTTGAGTTCCGCATGGTTGGTTCTGCCGCCTCCATTGCCGGGCCGAACGTTATTTTAAACGCCATTGTTGCCGAAGCTCTGGAGGAGTTTGCCGATAAATTAGAAGCAGCGGCTGATTTTGATGCCGCAGTGGTAGAACTCGTCAGAGAAACCGTAATCGCGCATAAACGCATCATCTTCAATGGTGACGGTTATACCGATGCATGGGTTGAAGAGGCCAAATCGAGGGGGCTGCTCAATCTCAAATCCACTCCTGAAGCACTGCCTTACATGGTTAAAGAGAAAAACATCAGCCTGTTTGTAAAACACGGCATCTTTACCGAAGCGGAAGTCCGCAGCAGGCTGGAAATTTCGCTTGAAAATTATAGTAAGGCAATCCGCATTGAAGCGCTGGCAATGCTTGATATGCTGTTTAAAGACATTTTGCCCGCTGCAGCACTTTATACTGCCGATTTAACGGCGGCAGCAAAGAGCAAAAAAGAGCTTGGCATTGCAGGCAGCTTCGAAACGGAGCTTGCTTCCAAAATTGCAACGCTCAGCAGCCTGCTTTACACAGATGCAGAAAAATTAAAAGCAGGGCTTGGTGACGTTGTAAAAACATCTGCACAGGCAGAGGCAGATTATTACCATGACGTTATTTTAAAAGACATGGGCGCTTTGCGCGAAGCCGGCGACGAACTGGAAAAACTGATGGGCGGCAAATACCTGCCGTACCCGACCTACAGTGAATTGCTGTTTGGCGTATATTAAAACCGAATTTGAGTTTTGCTGCACAACGGGGTGTATCTTAAAAGGTACACCCCGCTTTTGTTTTAATTACAGAAAAGAGGGCTAATATGAGGGGATTAATACATGGTTTACTGGCGGCAGGCGTGCTTTTGGGCATTCCGGGCACGGTGCTTGCCGCAGAAGGAGCGCCGGCAGTTGATACCGGCGACACGGCGTGGGTATTGATAAGTGCTGCGCTTGTAATGCTGATGACACCGGGGCTGGCGTTTTTTTACGGCGGCATGGTGCGCAGCAAAAACGTACTGACAACAATTATGCAGAGCTTTTTTATAGTGGCAATGGTAAGCGTGCAGTGGGTGCTGTTCGGCTTCAGCCTTGCCTTTGGGCCGGATATTAACGGCGTTATCGGCAGCTTAAGCTGGGCAGGGCTTACCGATATGGCGCTTTTTGCCGCGCCTTACGAAGATTATTCCGCAACGGTGCCGCTGTTTGCCTTTGCGGCATTTCAGTGCATGTTTGCGGTAATTACGGCGGCGCTTATTACCGGCGCTTACGCCGAACGCTTTAAATTTGGCGCGTTTGTGCTGTTTACCTTTTTGTGGACTACGTTTTTGTACGACCCCATGGCGCACTGGGTATGGGGAGTTGGCGGCTGGCTGCGTGATTTGGGCGCGCTCGATTTTGCGGGCGGCACGGTTATCCATATTTTAAGCGGCGTCAGCGGACTGGTAGCCTGCATTATGCTTGGCAAACGCAGCGGCAAGGGTGTTGTGCCCATGCTGCCGCACCATTTGCCGATGACGGTGCTGGGCGCAGCGCTTTTGTGGTTCGGCTGGTTCGGCTTTAACGCAGGCAGCGCGCTTGGCGCTAACGGCCTTGCAGCCGGTGCGTTTGTGGTAACGCAGGCAGCGGCTGCAGCGGCAACCTTATCGTGGGTTGGCGCAGAATGGCTTGTAAACGGGCACCCAACCATGCTTGGCGCAGCAAGCGGCTGCATTGCAGGGCTTGTTGCCATTACCCCGGCGGCAGGCTTTGTAACCGTTGTGCCGGCTGTTTTAATCGGGCTTATCGGCGGCGTGCTGTGCTTTGCGGCAGTGGCCATTGTTAAGGCAAAACTCGGGTACGACGACGCACTCGACGCATTCGGCGTACACGGCGTTGGCGGCACCTGGGGCGCACTGGCAACCGGGCTTTGGGCAACAAAAACGGCAAACTCCGCCGGTGCGGACGGGCTTTTTTACGGCAACGCGCACCAGCTGTATGTACAGGCGGTAACGGTAGTGGTTGCTATTGTGATGGCCGTTGTTGGCACCTACATAATTTTAAAAATAGTGGGCGCAGTTACAACCCTGCGTGCTGATGCTGCCGAAGAAGAAAGCGGGCTTGACATTGTTGAACACGGCGAACGCGCTTACCGCCAGAGCATTATAAACGGCACGCCGCTTACTAACCTTGCCGTGCAGGAAGCACCGGCCTTTACCGCCAAACCGGCACCGGCAGGCAAATAATTTACGGAGGCAGTTATGAGACCGATTACCAAAATAGATATTATAACCAGAACCGAAAAACTGGATGAACTGAAAGTTGCTTTTGCGGAAATTGGTGTTACCGGCATGACGGTAAGCCAGGTGTTTGGCTGCGGTTTGCAGAAGGGGCATAAGGAAGTGTACCGCGGGCAGGCTTACGATATTAACCTTGTGCCGAAGGTTAAAATAGAAACCGTTGTCTGCGAGGTTCCGGTGGACGAAGTTTTGCGCGTAGCCCAGAAAGTCCTTAAAACCGGTCAGCCTGGCGACGGCAAAATCTTTATTTACCCGCTGGTCAATGCAGTTAAAATCCGCACCGGCGAACAGGGCGAGGCAGCCATTATCGACGACCATAAATGAGCGCCGCTTACTTCCGGGCCGCAGGCGATGGCAATAAGTGTGCCAGCGAAGCTATGCAAATTTCGCGATTGAATAAAGAGCGAAATTTACGGTCCTTAACATCGTCCAATATAAGCGAGCCTTTGGCGAAGCTTAGATTTGTGCCAGCGAAGCTATGTAAATTTTGCAAGCGAATAGCGAGCAAAATTTACAAACCTTAATTTAAAAATAAATAAAGCAGCAACTGCCAAAGGCAATATACCTTTCAGCGGTTGCTGCTTTTTTACTATATAAGCACACAAAATATTATGTACAAACTATTCAATTATTTCCCCGGTTCAAACAAGCCTTCGTTGTCATCCCACAAAACTATTTTATCTTCCTTTAAGGTTTCCGCAAGGCGGATAACGCGCTGGTTGCTGCTGCCGCGGAAGCGCAGGTTGGGGTCTTTTTTTGCTTCCACAAATTCGCCGTCTACCAGTATGTCAATGCAGTCCAAAAGGGCGCGCGTAATTTCATAGTCGCACAGGCGGCCGGTTAACAGGTCTTTTTCAAGGTCGTAACCGGTATAGCACCATACGGTTTTATTGGGGTACATTTTGCGCAGGCGCTGCATAAAGGGCAGCAGGGCTTTCTGGTTGGCGGGTTCAAACGGTTCGCCGCCCAACAGGCTGAAGCCTTTAATATACGGCGGCTTTAAGGCGTTTAAAATTTCTTCTTCTGCCGCTGCGTCAAACGGTTGGCCGTAGTCAAAATCCCAGGCTTCCTGGTTAAAACAGCCTTTGCAGTAATGCGTGCAGCCGCTTACAAACAGCGATACGCGCACGCCCGGCCCGTTGGCGACATCATGTGTTTTAATTGCCGCGTAGTTCATGGCTGGCCTCCGTTACAGGTGCAGAACGCGGGATTTGATTTCTTTGGTTTTGCCCACGTTCCAGAAGTTTTCGCCCAGGTAGCCGCAGGTACGGCGGGTTACGTTCATCAGGTTATGGTCTTTATTGCCGCAATTCGGGCATTCCCATTCCAAATCATCGTTGATGATAATTTCGCCGTCAAAGCCGCACACATGGCAGTAGTCGCTCTTGGTGTTGAACTCTGCGTACTGAATGTTATCGTAAATAAAGCGCACTACATCTTCCAGCGCTTCGGTGTTGTGGCGCATGTTCGGAATTTCCACGTAGCTGATAGCGCCGCCGCTGGAAATTTTCTGGAACTGGCTTTCAAAGGCAAATTTGCTGAAAGCATCGATATTTTCGCGCACGTCAACGTGGTAGGAGTTGGTGTAGTAGCCTTTATCGGTAACGTCGTCAATAGTGCCGAAGCGTTCTTTATCTATGCGGGCAAAACGGTAGCACAGGCTTTCAGCCGGAGTGCCGTACAAGGCAAAGCCGATGCCGGTCTGCTGTTTCCATTTATCGCATTTGGCGCGCAGGTAGCGCATTACACGCAGCGCAAATTCTTCGCCCGCGGGGTCGGTATGGCTTACGCCCTTCATCAGCTTGGTCATTTCGTACACGCCGATATAACCAAGCGAAATGCTGCTGTAACCGCCAACAAGGTATTTATCAATGGTTTCGCCTTTTTTCAGGCGGGCAATGGCACCGTACTGCCAGTGCACGGGGCTTACGTCGCTCTTAACGCCCATCAGCGCATTGTGGCGGCACATTAAAGCCTTGTAGCAAAGCTCAAGCCTTTCATCCAAAAGCTTCCAGAACTTCTGCTCGTCGCCCTTGGCAATAATTGCCACCTGCGGCAGGTTGATGGAAACAACGCCCTGATTGAAGCGGCCTTCAAATTTGTAGTTGCCGTTTTCGTCCTTCCACGGGGCAAGGAAGCTGCGGCAGCCCATCGGCGAAAATACATTGCCTTCGTAGTTTTCGCGCATTTTCTTGGCGGAAATATAATCCGGATACAGGCGTTTGGCGCTGCATTTAACGGCAAGTTTGGTAATATAATCGTATTTGCCGCCTTTTAAGCAGTTGTGTTCATCCAAAACATAAACCAGTTTCGGGAAGGCAGGGGTTACATAAACGCCCTTGTCGTTTTTAATGCCCTGCAAACGCTGGCGCAGAATTTCTTCCACAATCATGGCGTTTTCTTTCAAATATTCGTCATCTTCCTGCAAATTGAGGAAGATGGTTACAAACGGCGATTGCCCGTTAGTGGTCATTAAAGTGTTAATCTGGTACTGAATGGTCTGCACGCCGCTTTGCAGTTCGCTCTTTAAGCGGGCCTGCACCAGGCGTTCCACCGTTTCGGCAGGCAGGCTGTCGCCCACTTCGTCAAGCACGGCTTTTTTAAATTTATTGTAGCTGCGGCGCAGATATTTGCCCAAATGGCGGATATCAACCGACTGGCCGCCGTACTGGCTGCTGGCAACGCTGGCGATAATCTGCGTCATAACGGTGCAGGCAACCTGGAAGCTCTTGGGGCTTTCAATGAGTTTGCCGTTCATAACCGTGCCGTTGTCCAGCATATCGCCGATATTAATCAGGCAGCAGTTAAAAATAGGCTGAATGAAATAATCGGCATCATGGAAATGAATTGCGCCTTCGTCATGCGCTTTGGAAATTTCTTCCGGCAGGATAATGCGGCGGGTTAAGTCTTTGGAAACCTCGCCGGCAATCAAATCGCGCTGAGTGGAAGCCATAACGGCGTTTTTGTTTGAGTTTTCTTCCATAACGTCTTTATTGCTGTTGCGGATTAAAGACAGAATGCTTTCGTCCGTAGTATTTGCCTTGCGCACCAGCGCACGGGTATAGCGGTAAATGATATAGGCTTTGGCAAGGTCGAATTTGCCCTCCTGCATCAGCTGATGCTCTACCATATCCTGAATATCCTCTACCAAAAGGCGCATACGGTTGCGGCTTTCTACATAATGTGCAATGTTTTCAATTCTGTCTTCGGCAATGCGTTCACTTTCATCAACAGCATTGTTGGCTTTCTGGATGGCTACAACTATTTTGCTGCGGTCAAAGTCAACCGTAGAGCCATCGCGCTTGATTACCTTCATTGTCCTCCCTCTTTCCGTGTTTAAATATTTAACGTAAAGTCATCGCTTTTACAAAATAATTCCTAACCATAATACCATACTTTAATATCAAAGTAAAGCAAAACACCACCATATATTGTTAATTTAATTTTTATGTTAACAATATTTTGTGCTTTACAGTTTTTGTTCCATCTGTTTACGCCCCGGCAAAGTTTGTTTTTGTCAAGCCCGTGCGCCTTCTTTTAACAGTAATTTTTCGGTTTTTACTTTGGTTATCTTGCTTTTTCTCAGTTTTTTAATAAAAATTATCCGCTGCCGGAAAATTTACCGCAGCGGAGTTTATTATACATTAGTTTGCAAATTAAAAACAGTATTGTAAATTTATTAAAAAAAGCCTATAATATACAAGTCTGATATTGAAAGACTCACACTAAAATGCAGACATCTGTTAATAAATAACCGGAGGTTATAATATGGAAATTACAACCATTCATCTTGATATGGTGCAGTCGGTTGCCCTCGCCATAGTCAGCTATTACATCGGCACGTGGATAAAAAGCCACAGCGCCGCCCTGCAAAGGTTCAGCATTCCGGCGCCGGTAATAGGCGGCCTGCCTTTTGCGCTGGTATTTTCGCTGCTGAAAATTTACGGTATTGCCGATTTTACCTTTGACGACACGCTGCAAAAAGTAGCGCTGCTGTGCTTTTTTACCACCATCGGCATGATGGCAAGTTTAAAACTTGTTAAAAAAGGCGGCCTGCTTCTCGTAGGCTTCTGGTTCACTTCAACAATACTCGGCATTTTGCAGAACGCCATCGGCATGGGCGTTTGCAGCCTGATGGGCATTGATAAATTCTACGGTATTCTTGCCGGTGCCGTGGCACTGATGGGCGGGCTCGGCACAAGCGCCGCCTTCGGTCCGTTTTTTGAACAGAACTACGGCGTTACCGGCGCAACAACGGTTGCCATTACGGCGGCTACCTTCGGTATGGCAACAGCGCTCATTATCGGCGGCCCTTTCGGTGAAAAGCTGATTAAAAAATACAAGCTCAAAACCCCTAAAGCCGCTAAAGAGGATGCTCCGCTGGAAGAAATCGACGAAACGGAAACCACCGTTACCGGCGAAAACCTCATTCCCGCACCGGCGGCTGCTGCGGAAATTTTAAAAGTGCTGGGCTTTGTCGCCATCGCCATGGGGCTGGGCAGCATTTTAAGCACCTACCTCGGCCAGTTTATTACGCTGCCGGTATATATCGGCAGTATGCTTATCGCCGCCGTTATCCGCAACATCGGCGACTTCAGCAAAGCGTACAAAATTGAAGGCGTCGGCATGGACTGCATTGCCGATATTTCGCTGGTGCTTTATGTAACCATGGCCATTAACAGCCTTAAACTGTACGAGCTTATTAACCTGGCGCTGCCGCTGATTGTTATTCTCATCATTCAGACGCTTTTAATGGTGGCCTTCGCCTGGGGCGTATACTTTTTAATGTTCGGCAAGGATTACGACTCCGTAATGCTCGCGGTAGGCGGCATCGGTTTTGCCATGGGTGCAACCGCCAACGGCCTTGCCAACATGCAGTCGCTTTCCGATAAATACGGCTTCTCCCCTAAAGCGTGGATGATAGTTTCGCTCGTCGGCGCGTTTTTAATTGACTTTACCAACGCCATCATCATAACGTGGATGATAACGCTGTAACTTAATTTTAATGCTTATACTAAAAACAGCCGGTATTTTCTTTACCGGCTGTTTGCTTTTATGTAAGTTGTATTTATGGTATAATACCCTTCGTGAGATAATCTGATGGTCGGCTTCTCTCCCTTAAAAGGGAGGTGGTGAACCAGTGAGTACCTATGAAACGTTATCTTTAATGGTAGCTTTCGGTATTCTGGTAGCTACCATTATTTCTGCCCGGCGTTAATAACGCGGAAATGAAATAAGGCCGTCCCAACGGTCGCGGACAGCCTTTCTTTCAATACTGAAAATATTCGAGGAGAGGACTGACGCACCAACATCAGATTATCTCTCTTTTCTTATTATACATCATAGCTTTTAAAACGGCAAATTTTATTGCCGCTCACCTTTACTTATGTTAATATTAGGGCAGAAGCGGCTTATTCTGCCGTTTGTTTAAGAAAGCAAGGTATATTTTATGAAAATAACACAGGTTGTGGCCGCGCTGATATGGCGCGAAGATAAAATTTTAATCTGCCGCCGCCCGGCAAACAAGGCACGGGCGCTGTTATGGGAGTTCCCCGGCGGCAAGGTGGAAGCAGGAGAAACAAAAGAGCAGGCGCTGGTGCGCGAATGCCGCGAAGAACTGGCGTTTGAGGTTGTGCCCGGCAGCGTGTTCTGCGAGGTGAGGCACACCTACCCCGATATTACGATACACTTAACGCTGTTTAACTGCACCACGCAGGACGAGCCGCAGCGCCTGGAGCACAGCGAACTGGCGTGGGTACTGCCCCAAAACGTAACTGCCTATGACTTTTGCCCGGCAGATAAAGCAATAGTTGCTAAAATTGCGGCACAGGCAAACGCCAAAATACAAACCGAACGCCTTTACCTGCGCGAACTTACACCAGGTGACGAAGCGGAACTAAAAACCTTTTTGCAGGATAAAGAAGTAATGTACGCCTGGGAAGCGCCGTTTACGGATGCCGAAGTTACGGCATGGCTTAATGAAAACCTGCGACGCTACAAGGCGGACGGCTTTAGCTTTTATGCCGTAATCGAAAAATGCAGCGGCAAATTTTTGGGCGTGTGCGGGCCGCTTATAGAAACCATAAACGGCGAGCGCCGCATGGGCGTGGCTTATATTTTTAACAAAGCCTGCTGGGGCAAGGGCTACGCCACGGAAGCAGCACAGGCAAGCGTTAACTATGCTTTCGGCCCGCTTGGTGCAGAAGAAGTTATCGCGGAAATCCGCCTGGAAAATAAAAAATCCCGCCGCGTGGCGGAAAGGCTTGGCATGACAATAAGCGGCAGCTTTGTAAAAACCTACAAAGGAAAAGAAATGCCGCACCTTATTTACGTACTAAACAAGCCGCAAAACAGCGGCAGAAACGGAGCAGGCAATGTTTGATTTAGACCGCTGGCTTGATAAATACATAGAAGCCGTGGACGCGGCGTTTGGCGCAAGGATTGTGTTTATCGGGCTGCAAGGCAGCTATGCGCGCGGCGAAGCGCACGAAGGCAGCGACATTGACGTTGTTTTAATTTTAAACAGCCTTACGCTTGATGACTTAACCCTTTACAAAAGCGCCATTGCCGGTTTGGAAGAACGCACAAAAATATGCGGCTTTGTAAGCGGCACCGAAGAACTGAAAGCGTGGGACAAGGCAGATTTATTTCAGTTTTGCCGCGACACCAAAGCCCTTTACGGCGATTTGGAGTTTATTGCTTTTTTAACAGGCGAAGCTGATGCCGAACGTGCGCTGCACACAGCGGCATGCAATATTTACCACGCCTGCGTACACAATTTTGTACATGAAGAAAGCGCGGAAGTTTTAAAAACGCTTTACAAATCGGCCTTTTTTGCATTGCAGGCAAAACATTACCTTGAAACCGGCGCTTACATTGCCAAAAGAAAAGACCTTGCCAATAAATTACAGGGCGAGAATTTAAAAATACTCACCTGCCCGGCGCAGTTTAAAACAAAAATCAGCCCCGCGGAATTCAGCGCTTATTCCGGGCAGCTTTTAAACTGGGCGGCGGCTGTTATAAAAAATTACGGAGGCGGCACCAATGCAGAAACCGAAAATTAAAATAACCGTTATCGGACGCAAAGGCCCATGCGGCTGCCACCGCGGGCATAAACCGGGCGACAGCTTTGATTTTGACACGGAGCGCGGCAAACTGTGCCCCATGGCAATGCATGTTGCCTTTCCCTATATCGACATTCTGCGCTACGGCGGTTCAATTCCCGGAGCAGAACCCGACACGGCAGTATTTTGCTGCCCCGATGTCGATACCATTAACGTTTTTAAGGTTGAAGTGGTAAAAGAACAATAAAGAGGGAGTGTTAAAATGATTTATCATAAATATGGTAAATGTGCAATTAAAGCTTACGAATTAGTATTAAATAATGTAGAACCAAGAGAAGCTTGGCAAAAAGCAGCTAATGAAATCTTTGGAAATAATAGCAGTCAAGCAAAAAAGACTTGTCCTAGAACTTCTTTTTTAGCTTTATTAGGAGCAAATAAAAAAGTTACTAAAAATGTTGAATATGTTTTAAAGGGATTGTCTATTATGAATAAAATGGATATCGATGAATTAAACTATATGGAACCATCACAATTTTGGCGTAATAAATTGGGAATGATAGATAAAAAATATAATTCGCAAATTGATGTTTTATTTGCATTAAGGAGTAAAAATTATATATAAAACTTACCTTGAATGCTAAATAAGCTATAATCTTAATTTAAAAAGTGTAAAATTTGCAAATAGTTCACCGTTTGTACTTACTTTAGCCAAAGCCTTTTGTTATGATAAAGGTGCAGCAAATACAGAAACGAAGGTGAGATGATATGCAAATTAAAGTTTTAGGGCCAATGACAAAACAGGTGGAGGTATTGTTCCAGAATGCTGCCGTGGCCGCTAAAAAGTTAAAATGCCCTGCAAAATTTGAACGCGTGAGCGAACTGCGCCGCATTATGGCCTACGGTGTAATGACCTTACCGGCGCTTGTTATCGACGGCAAAGTTGTGGCAGGCGGCAATGTGCCAGGCGTTGAAGAAATTATGCAGATTATCAAACAAATGCAGTGAAAATTGAATATATCATTTTCCACATTCGCATTAACGCTGTCGATATACAACCAAATTGCTTTTTCAAGCGATGAGTTATATTTCTGA
>ERZ857757.2605-NODE-2605-length-11396-cov-2.489022_pt1 | contig 11396 bp, 10 predicted proteins | sample MGYA00519764_ERZ857757 | MGnify/ENA primary metagenome ERZ857757 (study PRJEB31778, sample SAMEA3449359) | human gut metagenome | biome: human gut; feature: human-associated habitat; material: faeces | place: United Kingdom | collected 2010/2012 ... | reverse complement strand
AGCCACCACATGGGGTCGGCAGCCACCGCCCGCAGCTGGCGGCGCAGCGAGACCCGCTGCACTGGTACAGGCTCCGGCGGGGGTGCTTCTGTCTGCCGAGCGGCTTCAAATTCATCTTCCGGCCCGTACAGGCCTTCCAGAATGCGGCGCTCCTCGGTGACACGCTCCCGGGTAAAGGCGAACTGCAAGTAGATGGTAAGCCCGGTGAACACCGCCACCCCCAGCATGGTGAAAAACCAGCGGTGGATATTTTCCCGGAGGAAAAAGGACACCAGCATGGGGAACACCATGCTGCAAGTGCCCATCACGCCCAGACCTACCATGCTGTTGATGGAGGCCAGCAGCCCGCGCTGACGGCTGTCCCGGGTGGACACCGAGATCATAATGCTGCTGGCTGTGCTGTAAATGGGGGATGCAAACGAGTAGTACAGGTTGTACGCCACAGCGATCCACACCATGCGCGCAATGCCCTGAAATGGCACGATGAACATGAGCACGCTGGCAGAGGAAAAGGTAAACACCGAGAGCAGCAGCCACGGCCTTGCCTTGCCCGCCGTGGCGCGGGTGCGCTCGATCAGCTGCCCTACCAGAAGGTTTGCCGCCACGATGAGCACAGTGGACACCAGCTGTAACCGGCTGAGGAACCGCAGATCCAGCCGGAGCACATCGGTAAAGTAGCTTTGCAGGATGCTGCCGAAAATACTGCCTGAGATGGAAGCACCCATGGGACCCAGAATATAGCCGAAGAGCATTTCCGGCAGCTGGACCTTCTCGCTTTTGATCCGGGTGCGGGTGAACCGGTGGTTCCAGAAGCTTTGTCTGTGCATGGAACGGATCGTTTCCTTTCTCCCCGCAAGTGCGGGGTCTTACACATTCCTATCATTTCTATGATAGCACATTTTCCACCGCCGGGGAACTGTCCGGTGCAAAAAACATCTTTTTACCGCAGACGGTCGGAAAACGCAAAAGGGACCGCCGCAGTGTGCGGCAGTCCCCTTTGCTCTTATGAAGAACTATCCGTATGGAGAAAGAAAATGGCTTGTTACTTTGCCTCAGCAGGCTGGGTCTTTTTGACAAGGCTCAGGATCACTGCACCCAGCACACTGCCCACAGCCAGCGCCACGCAGTACAGCGCAGCGTGATCCACCACCGGGAATACGAAGATGCCGCCGTGGGGTGCGCGCAGTGCGCAGCCGAAGGTCATGGACAGCGCACCGGCGACCGCAGAGCCGACAACGCAACTGGGCAGGACGCGCAGCGGATCGGCTGCTGCATAGGGGATAGCGCCCTCGGACACGAAGCACAGACCCATGACGTAGTTCACGATGCCGTTGCGGCGCTCGTCCGGCGTCCACTTGCGGGGGCAGAAGGTGGTGGACAGGGCAATGGCGATGGGAGGCACCATGCCGCCCACCATGACGGCGGCCATCACCTCGTAGTTACCGGAGGCAAGAGCTGCGGTGCCAAAGACGTAGGCTGCCTTGTTGACCGGGCCGCCCATATCCACGCTCATCATACCGGCCACGATGGCGCCCAGCAGCACCTTGGAGCTGCCGCCCAGTGCGTTCAGCCAGTCGGTCATGGCGGTGTTGATCATGCCCATGACCGGGTTCACTGCGCACATCATCGCACCCACGATGAGAATACCGCCCAGCGGGTAGATGAGCATGGGGCGGATACCGTTCAGGCTGGCGGGCAGCTTTTCGGTGATCTTTTTAAGGAACTGCACGATGTAGCCCGCCGCAAAGCCGGCCAGCAGCGCTGCAAGGAAGCCGCCGGAGATGCCGGTGGTGCTGCCTGCGGCAAGGTCGGTGAAGTTGGTGCCGTTCATAGCCAGCACGCCGCCGGCAAAACCTACGGCAAGACCCGGACGGTCGGCGATGGACATGGCGATGAAGCCCGCCAGGATGGGGAGCATATAGCTGAAGGCCGCAGAACCCACCGTCTTGAAGAAGGCGGCCAGCGGGGTGTTCATGCCGAAGTTGGCGGGGTCGATGCTGTAATCGTCCAGCAGGAAGGCCAGCGCTATCATGATGCCGCCGCCCACCACGAAGGGCAGCATATGGGAGACGCCGTTCATCAGGTTCTTGTAGAGGCTGCGGCCAAAGCTGTCGGAGGCAGAAGTGTCCTCCGCGGCCTGTGCGCCGCCCTTAGCGTGGAACTCCGGCACCTCGCCGGAGGTTATCTTATGGATGAGCTCTTCAGGCTTGTGGATGCCGTCGTCCACGCGGGTGAACAGCACCGGCTTGCCGTCGAAGCGGGCGGTTTCCACCTTTTTCTCCGCTGCCACGATGATGCCGTCACAGGCGGCGATCTCGGCGCGGGTCAGGATGTTCTTTGCGCCGTCGGAGCCGTTGGTCTCCACCTTGATGGGCACGCCCATCTTTGCACCAGCCTTGTTCAGGGCCTCAGCGGCCATGTAGGTGTGGGCGATGCCGTTGACACAGGCGGTGACGGCCAGCACACGGTAGCCCGCCTGCTCGATCTCCTGGTCGGTGAAGCTCTCGTCGCCGAACTGGGCTTCTTCCTGCGCGTCGATGGCGGCGAGGAAGTCTTCCGGGGTCTTGGCGGTGCGCAGCTTCTCCACGAAGTCCTCGTTCATCAGCATCTGCATCATGCGGGCCAGCATATCGACGTGGAGGCTGCCATTCTGGGGCGCTGCGATGGCGAACAGCAGGTCGGTCTTGCCGTCGTCCTCGGCGTTGTACTGCACCGGGGTGCTCAGGCGGAGGGCCGCGAGGCTGGGCCGGGTGACGCAGTCGCACTTGGCGTGGGGGACGGTGATGCCGTTATCCACATAGGTCGAGCCTTCGTCTTCGCGGGCGTAGAGGCCCTTTTTGTAGGCCTCCTTGTCCTTGATATTGCCATGGGTCGCCTGCAGTTCCACCAGACGGTCGATGATCTGGCTGCGGTCCTGCTGGGCTTCGTCCAGCGCGATGGACTGTGCCGTGAACAATTCCGTGATTCGCATAGTGTGTCTCCTCTCCTTGTTTCCTTCTATCGCTCAAATCGTCGCCAGCAGGGCGTCGATCTTTTCCTTCTTTGCCAGCCCCAGGCTGAACGCAGTGGCACTGCCGCAGGCGGTACCCAGACGCAGGGCTTCCAGATAGCTGCCGCTGCGCAGGTAGCCTGCCACGAAACCGGCCACCATGCTGTCGCCTGCGCCCACGCTGTTGACCACCTTGCCCTTGGGCGTGCCGATGCGGTGGACCTCGCCCTTCTCGTCCAGCAGGAGCGCACCGTCACCGGCCATGCTCACCAGTACGTTCCGGGCGCCCTTTTCCTGCAGGGTGCGGGCGGCAGCGGTGATGTCGGCGTCGGTGGTAAGGGTGCGGCCCACGACCTCACCCAGCTCATGATCATTGGGCTTGATGAGGAAGGGGTGATACTGCAGCACATTCACCAGCAGGTCGCGGGTCGCGTCCACCACCGTATGCACACCGTGGCCTTCCAGACGGGCCAGCAGACGCTCGTAGGTGGTCTGGGGCAGGCTGGACGGGATGCTCCCCGCCAGAATGAGGATGTCGCCCTCGGCCAGCTTATCGAGCTGTGCTTCCAGCTGCTCCATGGCGCTCTCGGGGATGTCCGGGCCTGCGCCGTTCAGCTCAGTCTCCTGCCCCGCCTTTATCTTGACGTTGATGCGGGTCATGCCCTGCTCTAGGTGGATAAAATCGGTGGTGATGCCCTGCGCGGCCAAGCCCCGCTCGAGCCATGCCCCCGTCTCACCGGCCACAAAGCCCAGCGCCACGCTCTCGCAGCCCAGCTGCGCCAGCACGCCGGACACGTTGATGCCCTTGCCGCCCAGCACGCAGTCCTCACCTTGGGCGCGGTTCACTTCGCCCACCTCCAGCGGTGCGTCCAGACGCACAACATAGTCGATGGCCGGATTAAAAGTAACAGTGTAGATCATACTTCTGCCTCCTTTACGAACGTATACTGCTTATATTTCGGGTTCGGGCAGCGGTTGGTCAGGATCGCACCGCCGTGCAGATCCGTGATGACCGCCGGGTAGATCTTTGCAAACTTGGCGTCGTCCACAAGGAACCAGCTTTCCCTTGCACGGCGGACGGCTGCTGCCTTTACCGCTGCTTCCTCGGGGTCCGGGGTGGTAAAGCCCGCCTCCAGTGCCACGCCATTGGCACCCATAAACGCTTTGGTGAAGTTATACTGCTGGATGCTGCTGACCGCCGGGGCGCCCACGATGGCCTCGGTCTGGGGACGCAGCAGCCCGCCGGGCAGATACACCCGGCAGCCCTTCTGCGCCAGCAGCCGGGCGTGCGCCACGCCGTTGGTCACATAGGTGGCCTTGAGTGCCGCACCCGCCAACATCCGCACCAGCTCCAGCGTGGTGGTGCCTGCATCAATGAACACAAAATCCTCAGCGGTGATGAGTGCTGCGGCCGCCGCGGCAATGCTGCGCTTTTCGGTTACCGCCAGCGTTTCCTTGGCTTCCATGGTAGGCTCGTCTGCCAGAAAACGGCTGTCCGGCAAGGTAGCTCCTCCGTGCACCTTGGTCAGCCTGCCCTGCCGGTCCAGCTCGGTCAAATCGCGCCGGATGGTGGATTCGCTGGTGTGCAGCGCCTCGCACAGCTGCTGCACCGTCACGGTGCGTTTCTCGTTCAGCTGTTCTAAGATCAGTGCAAAACGTTCCTCTGCCAGCATGGTGTCTGTCTCCTTCTTTCCTTCCCACGCCTGACCGTTTTTGCACGGTCTTGGTGTGTTTTGGTTGTTTGCATCTTTATTATAGCAAAAACGCTGTCAAAATCAATCAGTTTCAGTCATTTTCGTGCACAAAAAATATCTTTGATTTTTGTGCGCCATTGCCAACATCTGGGATACAAGAGTGTTTTTCCACCAAAAAAGACCACCGCACTTCTCGTATGCGGTGGCCTTTTCTGCGTTTATGTGACCGGTCGTGACCGGTTTTGGTGCTCAGGCTGGTTTACCTCAGGCATCCGAGCGGGAGTAGGCGTTCTTCATCTGGCTGCTCAGTTCAAACAGAACCTTGTCCAACGTGTCGGCGGCCTTCTCCTGCAGCATGGCGGCAATGGCGGTGTTGGCTTCCTCCCGCAGGGCGGCGCGGCGGGCGGCGTCCGGCTCAGCGGCAAGCTTTGCGTCGTACCCGTTCACCAGTGCGCGGGCAGCGGAGAGCACGGCCTCCTCGTAGCGCTCGAGGTGGAACAGAGACTTATTATAGGAAGCGTCTGCCATGGCGGCAATCAGGCGGCTGGTCCAGTAGAAGTTATCGGTGGACACGGTGCCGGTGGTGTTTGCCAGATACTCCGGGGTGCGCTCCACATTGGCGTAGAAGGGCACCATGCTGTTGAAGGCATTGGAGGCATAGGCCACCCACTCCACTGCGCGGGATTCCTCCGGCTGGTCGGGACGCATCTGCAACAGGGCCATAAAGTCGTTGCGGTTGATGCCGATGGAACGGTACGCGCCCTTTGCGGACTTGTCGCCGTAGCTCAGGTAGGGGTCGTAGGGGGTACCCTGATAGTGGCTGGACAGCATATACTTGATGTCCTCCGGGGTCACCTTACGCTCCGGCACCATGCACCACGGCAGATCATCGGACATGGGGGTGTAGTCGGCATCGGCACCCTCCCACACCCATGTGCGGGGGTTGAGGTAGCGCAGCATATACCATGCGCGGGGGGTGTTGTAAACGTGGTCGGCGTCATCGTGGCTGCCAAAGGCATCCCGGGGGTTCAGTGCGCCGTCCAAAGAGAGGTCGAGGTGGTTCTTGGCGATGAACTCCCGCAGGTCGGCAGAGCAGAGGTAGTTTTCCTGTGCGCCGAAGGCATCTTCCAGATCAAAGGTGTCGATGCCCAGCTGGTTGGGCATGACCACATACACATCGTCCGGCACACGGCGGGCGATCCAGTGGTGACCGCCGATGGTCTCCAGCCACCAGATCTCGTTTACGTCCTGAAAAGCGATGCCGTTCATCTCGTAAGTACCGTACTGCTCCAGCAGGCTGCCCAGACGCAGCACACCCTCACGGGCAGAGTGGATATAGGGCAGCACCAGATAGACGATATCCTCCTCGCCAATGCCGCCGGGCACCTCGGGCTTTTCGCCCTTGGCCGGCTGGTACTCCACCAGCGGGTCTGCGCCCAGCACACGGGGGTTGGAGGTGATGGTCTCGGTGGCGGTCATGCCCACGTTGGCGGCGTTGACGCCCGAAGCAGCCCAGATGCCCTTGCCCTCCACGGCGTTGGGCATGGCGGTCATCCGCAGGGCATTGCCCGGCAGGGGAACTTCTACATGAGAGATGACCGACTTGTAAACAGCCGGGTGCTCCTCCGGCTGAACGACAACGAACTTTTTCGCGGTGAAGTGGCCGGAGCCGGAATCGTCGTTCCGGGCGATCATGGTAGAGCCGTCATACGAGGCTTTTTTGCCGACAAGGATGGTAGTACAAGCCATAGCTGTTATCCTCCAAAATTTTACATCTTGTATGTATAGTGCTCATTTATACAGTTTCGCAGGCGCGTTTGTTCTGCAAAACCCATTGTATCGCGTTTGGCCTCCGGGCGCAAGCCCTTACATTTCGCCAATGTAGGCAAAGCGCGGCTGACGCTTGCCGTCCCGCTCCACCTCTTCGGCCCACATAGCCGCCGGGCGCACCCAGAGCCCGCCCTCGCCGTACAGAGGGCGGTAGACCACCATCTCCTCTTCGGTCTCGCTGTGGCGGGCCATCCCGATGACCTGATATTCGTTGCCCTTGAAGTGCCGGTAACGGCCCGGCTTGATGTCGTATTGGAACTGGTACATAAAAACTCCTTACAAAAAGCCCGGCCGCAGACTGGTCTGCGCCGGACTTTTCCACTTGCTTCACCCCTGCGGGTGGAAATATTCGTAAATGGTCTGGGCCATCTGCCGTCCGACGCCGGGGGTGTTCTCCAGCTGGTCAGGGGTGGCCTCTTTGACGGCACCCACGCTCTTGAACTGGGTCATCAGGGCTTTGGCCGTCTTGGGGCCGACGCCCGGCACCTCGGTGAGGGTGGACGAATAGCTCTTCTGCTTCATCTGCTGCTTGCGGTAAGCGTTGGCAAAGCGGTGGGTCTCGTCCTGAATGGCAGTAATGAAGGTAAAGGTGCCGCGGTTCATGTTGATGGCAATTTCCCGCCCGTCGCTGTCCACGATGGCGCGGGTGCGGTGGTGGTCATCCTTTACCATGCCGTACAGCGGCACATCTTCCAGCGCCGTACCGGCAAGCGCCTCCTTTGCGGCGCTCACCTGTCCCCTGCCGCCGTCCATCAGCAAAAGATCCGGCTTCTGCCCGAACCAGTTGCCGCTTGGCTGACCATTTTCAGCCTGTGCAGCGTATTTTTCGTACTCTGCCGCCCGGCGGGAGACAGTCTCTGCCAGCGAAGCGTAGTCGTCCGTGCCCGCCACGGTCTTCATTTTGAACTTACGGTAGCCCGCCTTGAAGGGCTTGCCGTCCTTGAAGGTGACCATGCCGCAGACGCTGCTGCCATCACCCCAGTTGGAGATATCGTAGCTTTCAATAGCGCGGGGCGGCTTTGAAAGCCCCAGCACCTGCGCCAGCTCGTCCAGCAGCTTTTCCTCCCGGGCGTAGCGTCCGCTCTCCCGCGCCAGACGCTCCACCGCGTTGGTGTGCGCCATCTCTACCAGATGCGCCTTGTCCCCTCGCTGGGGCACGTACAGCTGTACCTCGCTGCCCCGCTTCTGGTTCAGCGCCTGCTGCAAGGCATCCACGTCCGGCGGCAGTGCGTCCACCGCGATGATTTTCGGAATTTGTTCATCGTCCAGATAATACCGGGGCAGAAACTCCTCCCGCACCGCGTCGATATCCGAGGTATCGTGGAACAAAAACTCCCGCTTATCGGTCAGCCGTCCCTCCCGGAAGCGCAGCACCGCCGCACACACACTGTCCGGCGTACCGGCAAGCGCTACCACGTCCATCTCCACGTCCGGGTCTACCACTACCTTCTGCCCTGCCGTCAGCTTGGTGATAGCATTGATCTGATCCCGCAGAAGGGCGGCAGTCTCAAATTCCAGCCGGTCGGAGGCTTCCTGCATCCGCTCGTTGAGGGTTTTCAGGATATCCTTTTTGCCGTAGCGGATGAGGTGCACCGCGTTTTTGACCGCCTGATTGTAGGTCTCGCAGCTGATCTTTCCGCTGCACACTGCCATGCACTTGCCGATATGGGCGTTCAGGCAGGGGCGGCCCTTGCCGATCTCCTGCGGGAAGCGCTTGGAGCAGCGCGGCAGCAAAAAAGCGTCCATGGCCGTTTCCGCCATCTGCCGCGCCGCAAAGCTGGAGGTGTAAGGGCCGATATACTCTGCCCCGTCCTCCTCCTTTTGCAGGGTGAAAGAAAGGCGCGGCCAGTCCTCCCGGGTGACGCGGATGTAGCTATAACCCTTGTCATCCTTGAGCAGAATGTTGTACTTGGGGGTGTGCGCCTTGATCTGGCTGGCTTCCAGCACCAGCGCCTCGAACTCGCTTTGGCAGACGATAACGTCAAAGGCGTAGGCATGGGCGATCATCTGGCTGACCTTGTTATCGTGGGGCACGCCCTCGCGGAAATACTGGCTTACCCGGATGCGCAGGCGCTTGGCCTTGCCAATATAGATGATGGTGTCGCTTTTGTCCCGGATGATATACACCCCAGGCAGCAGCGGCAGCATACAGGCTTTTTGATAGAGCTCGGCCTTGGTCATGCGTTTTCGTCCTCAGCTTTTGCAGCACGGAGGTTTTTGCAGTGGAAGAGATCGGCCACGCAGCCCACGATGCCCGCCACATTGAGCAGCCATACCCAGCTCTTGACCCGCTGCTCGGTGAGCAGTTCCAGCAGGGCGTTTGCCGCCAGCAGCAGACTGAACAGAACAAGGAACACATACCACGGCTTCCCGGAATTACACAGTGCCACGAACTTTTCCATTCGCTGTTTGTTTTTCTCGCTCATAAAAAGCCCTCCTTCTTCCCGTAAAAAAGCTTATCAAAAAAGCGGCAGGGAACCCCCGCCGCTTTCTGTTGCTTGTGATACAGACTTACTCTGCAAAGCCGGACTCCACCAGCTTGATCAGGCCATCCACGGCAGCCTGCTCATCCGCGCCGTCAGCGATGATGCGGATGGTGGTGCCGCCCACGATACCCAGAGACAGAACGCCCAGCAGGCTCTTTGCGTTCACGCGGCGTTCTTCCTTTTCGACCCAGATGGAAGACTTGAACTCGTTTGCCTTCTGGATAAAGAAGGTAGCCGGACGAGCGTGCAGACCAACCTGATTTTCAACGGTAACTTCTTTTACGTACATAGTAAAGCGCTCCTATCTAATATCGTTTTGGTGTACAAAAGCATGGTGTGCCTGTTGTGTTACACTCATTTTAGCGCAAGTCGAAACACTTGTACAGACCCCTTTTGCATTTTTGGCGCTTTTCCCAATGAAACAGGGAGCATTTTTCAGGTTTTGTACAAAGACAATAAAATTATACCCCAAAGGTTAGAGGGGTAATACAAAAGTTTTCAACAACTTTTAGACCGCCGGGGAGTTTTCCTCTGAATTTTGTGTATTTTCACCGACATTTCCGGCGCGGCTCACTCCTGCACAGGGCCTGCGTAGCGCATCTGCACCAGTGCGCATTTGCGCGTCACAGTGGGGTATTGCTGCGGGTCAAATTCCAGACTGGTGCTGCCGTCCAGCTGCCAGCCCATGCGGGTATACAGCGCAATGGCGCGGGTGTTGGTGTTCAGCACACTCAGTACCGGGTGTGCGTGCTCCGGCAGCTTTTTGCGGGCAAAATCCAGCAGCTTTGCGCCAATGCCCTTGCCCCGGGCTTTTTCCGTGACGAACAGGTGCTCGATATGCCCCGCCTTATGGCTGACGCACACCATGCCGTCCGGCACATCTTTCGTCGTGTGCAGGTAGCAGGCCCAGCCGCCTTTTTTCTCTGCCTTGAGCTGAGCGAGAAACTCCTCTTCTGTCAGGCTTGCACAATACTCTTCCGTCCAGTTTCCGGCGCAGACGGCGCGGCGTCCCTCTGCAAACAGCTTTGCCGCAGCGGCAAACTGTTCTTCCGTCTTGACGAGGCGGACATTCTCGCCCCGCTTCCACTTGGGCACTTCGGCAATGGGGTGGCTCGTACACCACTGCTCGTACAACTCCGGGCGGCGCAGACGGGTGCGGGTGCGGCTCTGTTCGCCGCGCCACGCGTCAATTTTTGCATGGTCGCCGCCCAGCAGCACCTCGGGCACAGCACGGCCCTCCCACACCTCGGGGCGGGTGTACTGGGGGTATTCCAGCAGGCCGTCCCAGTAGCTTTCCTCCTCGTAGCCCTTCTGCTCAGCCAATACGCCGGGCTTCAGGCGCAGCACGCTGTCTGCCACCACAAGGCTGGCAAGCTCGCCGCCGGTCAGGATATAATCACCAATGGAGATCTCCTCGTCCGCAAAAGCTTCGATGACACGCTCGTCAATACCCTCGTAGTGGCCGCAGACCAGCGTCAGGTTGTCGTACTGTGCCAAGCGCTTTGCGTGCTCCTCGGTGTAGCGCTGCCCGCCCGCCGTCAGAAACACAATATGCGGGGCGGGGCGTCCCTGCTCGGCCACCTCGCGCTGCACCGCCCGCAGGCAGTCCGCGATGGGCTGGGCGTACAGCACCATGCCGCAGCCACCGCCGTAGGGGTAGTCGTCGGTCTGCTTCTGCTTGTTCAGGGTATAGTCCCGGATCTGGTGGCAGTGGGTCTCAATATAGCCCCGCTTTGCCGCCCGGCCGATGATGCTGGCATCCAGCACCTGTTGGCACATCTCCGGGAACAAAGTCACGATGTCCACACGCATTCCCATGGCTTACTCCTCCTCCCGCTCGCTGTCAAAATCATCATCCAGCAGACCGGGGATGGGGGTGACAAGGATATACCCTTCCGGCGGGTTGCGCTCTTTCAGGAAGGCGTCCACCCCGGGGAACATATACTCCTTGCCGCCGGGTGCCTTGACGGTGTAGATATCCTGCGCACCCGGGTGGTCCACACTGGTCACCACGCCGTACACCTTGCCAGTGTCGGCATCCCGCACTTCGCACCCGATGAGGTCCGCCACATACCACCGGCCTGCGGGCAGGGTGGCGTCGTTGCGGTCAAAATAGAACACCTGCCCGCGCAGCGCCCGGGCGGCATCCATATCGCTGACCCCCTCCAGCTGGAGCAGCGCCATCTGCCCCTGCGGACGGATGGAAAGGATTTTATAGGCTTTGCCGCCCTGTGCCGACGGGTACAGGCGGCCCACTTTTTTCAAAAAATCCACCCCGTCGCACCAAAGCTCCAGCTTCATTTCCCCGCGCACACCGTGGGTGGTAACAACTTTTCCGGCTTCCAGATATTGCTGCATCGTTTTCTCCTGTAAGAACCCTCTCAGTCAATGCCTGCG
>ERZ857757.2604-NODE-2604-length-11398-cov-3.439919_pt1 | contig 11398 bp, 7 predicted proteins | sample MGYA00519764_ERZ857757 | MGnify/ENA primary metagenome ERZ857757 (study PRJEB31778, sample SAMEA3449359) | human gut metagenome | biome: human gut; feature: human-associated habitat; material: faeces | place: United Kingdom | collected 2010/2012 ... | reverse complement strand
CTGCACGGAGGTTTAGCCCCGGCATCACGGTAAAATAGCTCCACCCTAACGGACAAGAGCACCAATAGCCCTTATACTGATGACAGCACGCGAAATGCGTGACTAGACTTTCCTGCGGAAAATCGTGTGCCAACAGGGATGCTCACGCCCCTATTGGAAACCCAGCGTCAAAGGGAATTCTCCCCTCTGAACTCCTCACATTTCCTTCGCAGATAGGTACCCAAACTGTAAAATGCCGTTTGAAATACCTGCTCAGAAAATGCAAAAGGAAGTCCGTACCGATGAGCGGCGGACTTCCTTTTATGCTGACAATCTGAAATCGTAACAATACTGCTTTCGATTGTCAGCGCCTGTGAGGGGACATGATGCGTAGCAGACGACAGCTAGATTTCAATTTTATCATTACTGCAAAAATGAGAAAATTACGATTGACGGTGATGCAATTCACGGATATACTGTAATTGCATCATTAAATAGTATTTGATGAAATTGAACGCCGAATGAGGAATTTGAATGAGAGATTTCAACTTCAAAGCAGAATATCAAAAGCTCCTGACGTCGGAGGTCGTGGCGTATCTGACGCAGATCCACGAGTACAAGGGGCAGCAGAATCTTTTTATCGAGGCCAAAGCGGATGCGCTGTCCAATCTCTTGGAGGTTGCGAAGATCCAGAGCACCGAAGCGTCCAACCGCATCGAGGGCATCATCACAACAGACGACCGCCTGAAAAAGATTGTCCGCGAAAAGACCATGCCTCAGAGCCGCAGCGAAAAAGAGATCGCCGGATACCGTGACGTGCTGGCGACGATTCACGAGAGCCACGACTATATCCCGCCAAAGCCGACGGTCATTTTGCAGCTTCACCGGGACCTGTACAAGTTCAGCGGCAAGTCCATCGGCGGCAGCTTCAAAAACTCGGATAATGTGATTGACGAAGAACGGCCGGACGGCCGGAAGATCGTCCGGTTTGAGCCTGTCTCTGCGTGGGAAACGCCGGGGGCGATGGCAGCACTTTGCGACGCCTTCCAGACGGCCGCACAGGACGCCGAGCTTGACCCGCTGCTGCTGATCCCGATTTTTATTCTGGACTTTCTCTGCATCCATCCCTTTAACGATGGCAACGGACGCATGAGCAGGCTCCTGACGCTGCTGCTTTTGTACCGCTCTGGCTATATCGTGGGCAAATATATCAGCATCGAAAAGCTGATTTCCGACACCAAAGAAACCTATTACGAGGCTCTGCAAGCCAGCTCTTACAACTGGCACGAAGGGACGAATGATTATGCGCCCTTTGTCACCTATATGCTGGGCATTCTTACGGCGGCGTACCGGGATTTTGAAAGCCGGATTGAGCTGCTGACCACCAAGGGACTTTCCAAGCCCGACCGGGTGCGGGAGATCATCAAGAACCACCTCGGTAAGATCACTAAGAGTGAGATCATGGCCAAATGCCCGGACATCAGCCAGATCACCGTCCAACGCGCCCTGGCGGAGCTGCTGAAAAATGGGGAGATTACCAAGCTCAGCGGCGGACGCTACACAGCGTATGTCTGGAGCGGGGAGGAAATGCTATGATGAAAAAGTCATGGACGAAGTGGATATTGGCTGCTGCTATAGCACTGGTACTAATTGTTGGCGTCCCCATCATAATCAACGAGTGCTACAAAACGAACAGCGGCTACATGACTATGTGGGATGCCGCGGATGTGCTTGCCTATTATGGGACGATCTTAGGAGCGCTGGTGGCGGTTGCAACTGTAGTTGTGACAATTCTATTTACCTATAAACAGATTCAACGCGATAGCTATCTTAGACGGGAGAATGAAAAATGGTTCGATGTAGAATCGGTATTCTCAAATGCGCTGAACACCATTAATTTAATGCCGCCTTTAATAGAAACAATGGATATTGATGGAATTGAACCGAAGGAAGCAATTAAGCAGATTCAGCGATATCAAGTAAATGCTAACATATGCTTGGATCAGATTCTTACTTCTCTTGATTCTGCAGATTATCGCAAAGTCAGAACACTGTCAAACTCAATGGAACGAGCCAGAGAAAAATTTTGCCAAGTCATGCAGAATAGAGCGGAAATCTATGAGAAACTATTTCGAGTTAATGAGAAGGAAGATGCAGAGAGAATCCTTGAGGTGGAAAAACAGGAACAACAGTCACTTCCGATTCGGGTGCGCATGAGGTGTCAGGAAGCTGTCGCAAGAGCGCATGGATTAAATTTTGACGAACTTAAAATTGAACTGGAACAGCTCAACGAGGATACAGCCAAAATGCATGCGGATATTTTTAGGCCCTTGCTTCAACTTAAACAGAGGACGTTTGAGTTGATTCGTACTGAATTAAGTCAAAAAGCTGATCGTATTTTAAACTTTGGAGGAGATACTCATGCCAACACTTGAATGGATTGGAAAAAGCAAGGTGATCAATCACCATCAGGACGTGCCGTTTCGGGTGTTGGAGCGCAAGTACAGCTTTGATGAAAACGGACAGCACAACGAAGATAACGGCAGCGAAAATATGATCATCCGGGGCGATAATCTGGAAGCCCTGAAAGCCCTGCTGCCCCGGTATGAGGGGCGCGTCAAGTGTATTTACATCGATCCGCCATACAACACCGGCAACGAGGGCTGGGTCTATAACGATAACGTCAATGACCCGAAAATCAAAAAGTGGCTGGGCGAAGTTGTCGGCAAAGAGGGCGAGGACTTGACCCGCCATGACAAGTGGCTGTGCATGATGTACCCGCGCTTGAAGCTGCTGCAAAAACTTCTGTCGGATGATGGGGCTATTTTCATCAGCATTGACGATACGGAGTATGCCAATCTCAAGCTGATTTGTGATGAGATCTTCGGCAGCAACTGCTTTGTTTCCAATATTTCTTGGCAGCGTACATACTCCACACGCAATGACTCCAAGGGCATTGTGAACGAAGTGGAACGTCTTGTTGTGTATAGCAAACAGCCTGATTGGAATCCCAATAAGCTTCCCCGCACAGCTGAGATGGACGCGAAATATAAAAACCCAGACAACGATATTATGCCATGGACAAGCAGCGACGCCTTTGCTCCTGGTGCTGCAACCCATCAAGGGATGGTCTATGCAATTCAGCATCCTTTTACAGGAAAACTCTTGTACCCATATAACGGAGCATGCTGGCGGTATCAACAGGATACAATGTTAGAATATATGAACGGCTGGACTAAGTATGAATTGCGGGAAATTGGTGATGCAGAAAGAAGAGCAGAAATATGTGGCGTGCCCATAGAAGAAGTTCGTGCAGGTGTAATGGGTATTTTGCTCGCCGACCCATTGGATATAGCAAAAGAAAATGCCAATAGAATTTTACAAAGAGGACAATGGCCCCGCTTTTATTTTACTAACGGTGGTAAAGGTGGCATCCGAAGAAAAACATATATAGACAGTGTTGAGGGTAAACCACCAACAAATTACTGGTCTTATGTAGATGTGGGGCACACGGACGAAGCGGCAAAAATTGTGAAAGCAATTTTCGATGGGAGGGCTACTTTCGACACGCCAAAGCCGCCGCGCCTGATTGAGCGCGTTTTGCAAATCGTTGGTGACAACAATGCACTTATCCTCGATTCCTTCGCAGGCTCCGGTACAACCGCTCACGCCGTTCTGAACATGAACAAAGCCGACGGCGGAGATCGCAGATTCATCCTTATAGAGATGGGCGACTATGCGGACAGAATTACTGCCGAGCGGGTCAAACGCGTCATCGACGGCTACGGCGAGGGCAGACAAGCCATGGCCGGAACCGGTGGCAGTTTCAGCTACTATGAACTGGGCGAGCCTTTGATGTACGGCGATATGCTCAACGAAAATGTCGGCGTCGAGAAGATACGGGAGTATGTTTATTTCACGGATACCAAGAGCCGCTTGGAGGAACCGCATCCGGATGAGCCGTACTTCATGGGCGTCCATGTGAACAGCGCCTACTATTTCTACTATGAAAAGAAAAAGGCAACCACACTGAACCGCGAGTTTCTGCACACGGTCAAGACAAAAGCAGATGCATATGTGATCTACGCAGACCTCTGCACGCTCAGTGACGCGGAGCTGGAAAAGTATCACATTACATTCAAGAAGATTCCACGCGACATTACGAAACTGTAAGGAGGCGGACGTATGGAACTCAATAATTATCAGAAACAAGTCATGCGTGACCTGTCTGCATACTTGAACTGTGTCAACCACAGCGCCGACCTGTTTTCTGCGTGGCGGGAATACTGGTTTGCCAAGGACATAGCTGTTGGCCTCGGCGGTGTGCCGTCATATAACAATTCCATCGAGAGGGTGCCGCATGTCTGCATGAAGGTGCCGACAGGCGGAGGCAAGACTTTTATGGCCTGCGCCGCAGTCAAGCGGATTTTTGATGCTTTGCCCAATGGCAAACCGCAGGTCGTCGTATGGCTGGTGCCAAGCGATTCGATACTGACGCAGACGATCCATAATCTGGACGATGCAGATCATCCATACCGTCAACGGCTGAATCAGGATTTTAACGGGAATGTCGGCGTGTATACAAAAGAACAGCTGCTGATCGGACATGCCTTTTCGCCGGACAGCGTCCGGGAAATGCTGACCGTCTGCATAATGAGCTACAGCTCCCTGCGTATCAACAGCCGCAATCGTGATGTACGCAAGGTCTATCAGGAAAACGGCAACCTGTCTCGCTTTGCGGAGTACTTCAAGGATAAAGATGTTCTGCTGGCGGACACGCCGGACACGGCGCTGATTCAGGTGCTGCGGCATTTAGAGCCTGTTGTTATCGTGGATGAGAGCCATAACGCAGGTTCTGACCTCAGCACGGAAATGCTGAACAATCTGAATCCGTCTTTCGTCCTCGACCTGACGGCGACGCCGCGGAAAAACAGCAACATTATTTCGTATGTTGATGCCCGCGAACTGAAAAAGGAACATATGGTGAAGCTGCCTGTCGTTGTGTACAACCGCACGACCCGGCAGAGCGTCATTCAGGACGCCATCCAGCTTCGCGGCAGCATTGAACGTGATGCAATTGCCGCGGAAGCGGCAGGCGGCAAGTACATTCGCCCCATTGTGCTGTTCCAGGCACAGCCGCGAACCGGGGACAACAGCGACACTTTTGACAAAATCAAAGAGATGCTGATCGGTATGGGTATCCCGGAAGACCAGATCGCGGTCAAGACGTCCAATGTGGATGACCTTAAGGGACAGGAGCTGATGAGCCGTGACTGCAAGATACGGTATATTATCACGGTCAACGCCTTGAAGGAGGGCTGGGACTGCCCGTTCGCCTACATTCTGGCGTCGCTGGCGAACCGCACTTCTGCCGTGGACGTGGAACAGATCCTCGGCAGGATACTGCGCCAACCCTATGCCATGCAGCACGAGTCACCGCTGCTGAACACATCTTATGTGCTGACAAATTCCGTAGACTTTCACACCACGCTGGAGAAGATCGTTGCGGGACTGAACAAGGCCGGTTTCAGCCGCAGGGATTATCGAATAGGAGAAGCTGTCGAATCATCCAATATACCAGCAAAGCCGGAAGCCGCGCAGACGAAAATCCCGCTGGATGCACAGACAGCCGAGGAAGACTCGTTTGATGACATCAATGTACAAGCAGTTAAGACCGCGCTGGAAAACGCGACTCCGACAGCTGCGGCAGTTTCCGCAATGGTGCAGGAAGCGGCTCAACAGGCCGCGGACTATACTACGGCGATCAATGAAACGGATGATGGATTTATAGGAGGTGAACTGGGAGATATGCTGACACAGAATGCACTGCAGCCGCACCTTGCAGCTGAGGCTTCGGCGCTTCGTATCCCGCAGTTCTTCCTGCGGTCGATCCCGGATCTGTTCGGCTCGGAGTATGAGCTGTTGGAGCCGGAGAATCTTTCGGAAGGCTTTTCGCTTGCGGGACAGGACGCGCAGGTGAGATTTGAACTGGCTACCGGCGAGATGTATCGCGTCGATGTGGCTGAAAACGGAGAGGCCGTTCCTAAGTACAAGCGAGTTGACAGTGAACTGAGCGAGTATATCCGCAACCGTTTAGCACAGCTGCCGCCGGAACAAAAGATACAAAGCTGCACAAATATGCTTTGCGCCCAGATCAACCGGAATAACCGCTATGCAGCGGCGGAGATCAACGACTATGTACGCCGTATCGTAGGCGGCATGACTGAGGATGAGCTGTCCGCTATGGAAACGGCAATCCCGACTTATGCGGCGAAAATTCAGGAGAAGATCAAAGGACTGGAGGAAGCATATCGGGAGGAACAGTTTTCCCGCTGGCTTGACGCCGGGAAGATCGTGTGCCGGGAGAGCTATGCCCTGCCGCCGGTCATTACGCCCGCCGATACGACGGATGCCATTCCGAAGTCTCTCTATGAGGCGGAGAAGGACGACATGAACGGCGGTGAGCATGAGTTGATCGATGCCGTGGTCGCCCCGGATAACATCAAGTGGTGGCACCGAATCATTGAGCGTAAGGGGTTCCGCTTGAACGGGTATATCAACCATTATCCTGATTTTATGGTGATGACCAAGTCCGGGAAACTTGTACTCATTGAGTACAAGGGGGATGACCGGGGCAACAGCGACAGCGAACGCAAGCTGAGACTCGGCCGTAAATGGCAGGCGCAGTGCGGGCCGAATTATCGCTACTTCATGGTGTTCAAGAACCGCGATTTCGGCATCGATGGCGCATATACGCTGGATCAGTTTGTGGAAATCATGCGGGAATTGTGAAAATAATACGCTAAGAGAGAAAGGGGACGCCAGAAAGTGTTTTCTAAAGCTATTAAGTTGATTGAAAGCAAATCGTATGACGAAGCCACAACTTTGTTGCATTCACTTTCTCATACGGATGATGCTAAAGTTACAGCTAAAGCAAATTATCTCATTGGTTATATTAATACTCGCTGGGATAACGAAGATAAGGATACCCTTTTAGCACAGAGAAGCTTGCTCGCAAATATAAACAGTGAGTTTCCCCTGCCGCATGCATATGTTTTATATGCGAATATTTCGGATGATATAAATGTTGCAATAAACTATTTGAAAAAGGGGATTCAACGGTTTCCCAAAGAACAGGAGCTTTATAAAGCGTTATTACACCTTTCCAATAGCAAAGATGCTGTAATTGAAGAGATTCAAAATCAGGGGCTATGTGATGCGCTTCTTTTGGGAGATGTTATATCGTATTTGATAACTATCCAGCGATGGGATGAAATAGCAAAATTCGCATATTGCATTAGAAACGGCAATGAATTGGACATAGAAGATGATATGTATCTAACGCTCATTGAAGCGTACACCCACTTGTTTAGTAAAGTCCCAGACTATACGCTAGCCCAAGAAAAGTTCAGTAAAGTACTTGCTTGGGATACTAACAACCAGTTCGCCTACTCACACTACATAGGAATTATATATGCGTATATCAATATGGGAAGTTCCGAAAAGGCGACCGAGTACTTTGATCGCCTTCCCATCAGCAACTCAATTTATGACCTTACTGATATGCACTATCCGATGGGGATTTTTTTCGAATTTGAAGTTGTATATAAAGCTATATTTGATAAGATTAAAGAATTATTTCTCAACGATTCGAAACGAAAGAAAAAAGCGTGTGTGCTTTACGTACTATATCTCTATTATCCATCTGAGGTCTTTGGTGATTACCGTTATAAAAAAGCTGATGCCGCATTGCTATCAAATTATCTTAAAAATGAGTTTAATGTGAAAGTTGGAACTGCTCTATATCATATGAGATGCCACTTCGGACAGTTTCAAGACGCGTATGAAGTAGTGTGGACTTTTATGAAAAATTACAAAGGATTTGAAGAAGAGGATATTTTTTTATCTGAAGTACTTGAAAATGCTTCAAATAGCGACATTGAAGAAATCGTAAAGAGTACTCATATGCACCTTGAGCAAGATAATTTTGACAGTGAGTATTTTGAACAAATAGTCTTTCCAGAGTTGATAAAGTGTTTGCATTCTCAAAAGCTATATGCTCACGTTCGAACTATTGCTCAATATGTTTCTCTTACTGCAATAATTGAGAGTGACTGTGCATTTGAATGCGCGTATGCTTATGGGGATGTGGATGATAATCGAGCAGTTGAGATATACGTCGAGATAATAAAAAAAGATAGTTCCTGCTGTGCTGCAACGAACAATTTGGGAGTTCAGTATGAGCACGGAAGAAACTATTATAAGGCGTTAGACTGTTTTAAAAGAGCAGTTAAACTTTGCCCTTCGGGGGAACTTTATACACGAAACTATAAGCGAGTATATGACCTTATTCAAAATTCTATGGGAGAAAACGTTACTCGAGTTCGCTCTGCAATATCAGCAAAAGCATTGAAAGCAATCGGGTACACGGTAGAATTTTGTGAGAGTATTTATTCCGTTAAAGATGATTCTATGCGAGATATTTTAATGCGAGATTTGCAGGAGTGTGCCATTGCTGTTGTTGCTGGTCAAGATAAACTTGCATCTATAATGTGTGGTAGCATAATTGAAGCTTTACTTATGCAAAAAATTCGTGAATGTAGTGTTGACAAGTATGATCTCACCGAAATTAGCAAAAAAGGCAATGCAGCAAATTATCCAGTCAGCGACATGGGATTAAATGAATTGCTTTATGTAGCAAACAAAGAGCAGATGATTAGCAAAAACAGTTACCATTTAGGGCATTATATACGGGATTATCGCAATATAGTACATCCTGCAAAAGAAATGAGAATGAAGGAAGAAATTTCTCACGAAACTGTATTAACAATGTGGTCTGTTTTGAAACAAATTACGGCAGATCTTTTCTCAAAGATGTAAAGATATAATAAATAAACATTCCTTGTTTAGGCAATATTACATTTCAAATGTCAGATAAATACACGATATCATTGGAAGACTGTATAAAAATGACTTGATGTTTGCTGGGGTGAAGCAGTATATTTTACCCCCACTGACATCATTGCCACAGATGAAACCGCCGGAAGCCGTTGCTGCGCAGCGGATTCCGGCGGTTTTGCCTGCTCTTTCAGCCCTTGCGGATACCCACGGTAGAGCCCTACGTTTTAGTCACTATGTACTATTTCCACCCCTCGCGTTTTGCCAGATCGAGCATACCGAAGCAGAACTGCTCCCACGGTGTCAATGTGGTCTGTAACGGGTCACCCTCGCGGATACGCATAGTTCGGCGGATCTCCTTCGGGATCACGACACGGCCCAAATCGTCGATCCTGCGGACTATTCCGGTAGCTTTCATATATATTTCTCCTTTGGCTCAGATTGTCTTCCGTGATATTGTTTGCAGCTTTTGGGAGTTTATGCAATGGCGCGATGAATGCCGGAACCGACGAATTTCTTGACGTTATGTGCCCAATGGAATATAATAACATCACATTGAACGACAGGCGGTTATACCGGAAAAATGGGACGAGCGTCAGACATTTTCAGAAAAATAATGCTTGGCATCCTGCTGCTAATTATGTCGACGGCGCTGCTGCTGACAGCAGTGAACGGGCTCACGCAGCATTCATATCTGATAGCGCTGCTGGCGGGCGCCGTGTGGGCGTTTATCCTGTACCGCCTGTGCACACGCGGAAAGCTCGGGACTTTGGCTTCAATCGACACGCGGAAAACCACGCTGCTGCTGACGCTGCTGTGCGCGGCGGTGAACCTTGCGTGGGTGCTCGCTGTGCGTATCGAGCCGTTCAGCGATTATGAAACGTATTGGCAGACAGCCTGCGCGCTGGCTTCCGGCGGAGAGATTGACGCCCCGTGGTACATTGCCATGTACCCGCACATCCTCGGCTGTTCAACATTTCTCAGCGCCTTTCTGAAAATTTTCGGCGAGCACGTCATGGTCGCTGCTGTTATAAACGTTATCCTCACCTGCCTGAGCGGGCTGCTGATATACAGCATATGCCTGCGCCTTGCGTCACCGCTGACGGCGGCGCTGGCATATCTGCTGTGGATAGTCTGCCCGTCAAAGATGATGCTCAATCCGCTCGTGTTCTCCGAGCCGCTGTATACCTGCCTTATCCTGCTGTTCTTTTACCTCATCGTGCTTATTGAACAGCAGCGTGGGAGCCTGCCGCGGCGGCTTGGCGTATGCCTGCTGTGGGGGTTGGCACTCGGCGTGCTGCTGCGCGCGGTGAATATTGTCCGCCCAATCTCGGCGATACTTATTATCGCGCTCGTGCTCTGGCTGCTGTTCCTGCGCGGACACGACATAAAAGACGGCGCGCAATGGAAAATGTGGCTCGTTATCCTCGTGGCGCTCCTCGGCATATACAAAGCGACGGGGGAGCTGTGGGACAGGCACGTTGAAAACGTGCTCGGCATGGAGCCCGCGTCCTTCCCGGTATATAACATATACGTCGGTTTTAATGAAGAGACGCAGGGGCAGTGGAGCGCAGAGGACATGGATCTGCTGTTCTCCTATCTGAGCCGTCCCGGCGCGACGACGAGCGAGGCGCAGGAGGAGATGCTTCCGCACCTGAAAGAGCGCCTCTCCTCGGGGATAGATTTCGGCCGGCTCTTCGCCTCAAAGCTCATAGCGTTTATGGGCAATGACGAGCTCGGCGGCTACACATACCGCTTTACCCGGACAGAGCTGTTCGTCAAGCTGTGCATGGTGATATGCAATGTATTCTATTACTGCTGCATGCTGCTGGCGATCCGCGGCATATTCGTGCTCCGCCGCAGCTCAAGGCTGAGCGCATGCCTGCTGCCGCCGCTGTATATGCTGGGGCTCACGCTGGCACATATGCTGGTCGAGGTCTCAAGCCGGTACCATTATTCGATAATCCCCGTCATTATAATATTGGCTGCCTTTGCACTGGGCGGCAGCGAAAAATCAAGGAGGTCAGCATGACACCAAGACTATTCATCGTTATTCCCTGCTATAACGAGCAGGAGGTTCTCCCAATCACCGCACCGATGTTCCTCGAAAAGCTCAATTCCCTTACCGCTGCGGGCAAAATAAGTGCCGACAGCCGTGTGCTTTTCGTAAACGACGGCAGCAAGGATAACACATGGAGCATCATCCAGGAGCTCTCGAAGGCGGACGAGCATTATATCGGCATCAGCCAGAGCCGCAACCGCGGGCACCAGAACGCCGTCCTTGCCGGACTCATGGAGGCGAAGGACAAGTGCGATATCACGATCTCCATTGACTGCGACGGGCAGGACGACATAAACGCGATGGACGCGATGGTCGATGCTTATCTCGATGGCTGTGAGGTCGTCTACGGCGTGCGCTCCAGCCGCGAGACAGACACCTTCTTCAAGCGCTTCACCGCGCAGAGCTTCTATAAGTTCCTCGCAATGATGGGCGCGGAGGTCGTCTATAACCATGCCGACT
>ERZ857757.2603-NODE-2603-length-11401-cov-3.397144_pt1 | contig 11401 bp, 14 predicted proteins | sample MGYA00519764_ERZ857757 | MGnify/ENA primary metagenome ERZ857757 (study PRJEB31778, sample SAMEA3449359) | human gut metagenome | biome: human gut; feature: human-associated habitat; material: faeces | place: United Kingdom | collected 2010/2012 ... | reverse complement strand
TTACGTCACACACAGGTTCTTTGTTACTTTCTTCCCTGAAGAAAGTAACGTTCCCTTTTTCCCTTCTCCCCCCCTTTCGTTCCCCTATACGCGGCCCACTTCGGCCGCTTTTTTGCAAAAAGGAGCTGTAATTCATGGATAAAAGCCTGATGCGCGAGTGTTTCCATAACTGCCTGGACGTCGCCCCGCGCGAGGACGATTTTCTCGTGCCCAGCCGCTATACCCCCATGCAGTGCGCGTTTTATGATAAAATTCCCTACGCCTCCTTCATGGGCCTCAAGGCGCGCATGAGCGCCGGCATCACCCTGGAGTTTGACACCAACGCCCCCGCCTTTACCCTGCAGTGGAAGCTCGTGGGCGGCTACCCGCTGGACAGCGCCGACCGCGACAGCACCCTGGATGTGTATGTAAACGACGTGCTGGTCGCCCAGCAAACGCACCTGCGCAGCCTGCCCTGGAACGAAACGTTAGAATCCTCCTTTGATCTGGGCGAGGGCCGCAAGCGCGTGGTCGTGTTCCTGCCCCATCTGCTGGTTTTCGCGCTGGGAGATATCGTACTGCCCGAGGGCAATTTCTACCTGGCCCCCGTGCCCAAGCGCACCGCGCGCGTGCTGATGATCGGCGATTCCATCACCCAGGGCGTGGGCGCGGAGTGCTCCTCCACCGGCTACGCCATGCAGGTAGGCCGCGCGCTGGGCTGCGAGTGCCTCAACCAATCCGTCGCCGCCGTGCGCTTTGAGCCGGAATGCCTGGATAACACGGGCTTCAGCCCCGATCTGATCACCGTGGCGCTGGGCACCAACGACTGGTCGCACCGCGCCGACAGCGCCGAGTACGACGACTACGCCGGCCGCTTCTTCAAGCGTATCAATCAGCTGTATCCCGATATTCCCGTGGCCGTGATCACCCCCGTCAAGCGCGTGCGCAATGAGCCGGATCAGCATCCCGACCGCCCCAACCTGTACCGCGAAAGCGAGCTGGCCGACGCCATCGCCCGCCTGTGCCAGCCCTATCCGCAAATGCGCATTGTGGAAGGCTGGCGGCTGGTGCCGCATGTGCCCGCCTTCTTCCTGGATGGGCTGCACCCCAACGATCTGGGCATGACCTGGATGGCCAACGGCGTGCTGCAGGCCCTGGCCGATATGATGCGTTAAAGCAGCATAAAGCAAGCACCTGTGCGCGGCGCAGTCCCCTGCCCGCCGCACAGGTTTTTGTTATGCCGGCGCTTCCGCCCGGCGCGAAAAATATTGACAAATCCCGCCGGAAACCGTATGATGAGAATGCCGCGGTTTGCGGCTTTTGCACATTGGAAAATCAAAGGAGTTTTCTTTTTTATGGATTGGATCGAAGTTACCATTTCCACTAACACCGAGGGCGCGGATATTGTTTCGGAGGCGCTGATGCGCCAGGGCGCGGTAGGCACGCAGATTATTGACCGCAGCGATGTGCCCGATCCCGATAAGCCCAACGGCTATTGGGAGTTGATCGACCGCAAAATGCTGGATGAAATGCCCGAGGATGTGCAGGTAAAGGCCTGGTTTTCCACCGTGGAGGAGCTGCGCGGGCTGAAAAACTGCCTGGACGCGCTGCCTGAGCTGACGGGCATGGATCTGGGCACGCTCAAAATCTCCCAGGCGGGCGTGCACGAGCAGGATTGGGCGGAGTGCTGGAAGCAGTATTACAAGCCCTTCCGCGCCGGCGAGCACCTGGTGATCAAGCCCAGCTGGGAAGCCTGGGATGAGCAGCCCGGCGATCTGGTGATCGAGCTGGATCCCGGCATGGCCTTTGGCACGGGCACGCACGAGACCACCGCCATGTGCGTGGCCATGATTGAAAAGCACTATCATGGCGGCGAGGTGCTGGACGTGGGCACGGGCAGCGGCATCCTGGCCATCGCGGCGGCGCGGCTGGGCGCGCGCGAGGTGCTGGGTGTGGATATCGACCCCATGGCCGTGCGCGTGGCGCAGGAAAATGTGGAAAAGAACGGCCTGGCCGATCGCGTGACCATCTGCGAGGGCGATCTGGTCAAGGGTCTGGATAACGTGCAGTGCGAGTTCGCCGTGGCCAACATCCTGGCCGAGGTGATTATGCTGCTGGCCGCGCCGCTCAAGAGCCACCTGACCGAGAACGCCACGTTCGTATGCTCCGGCATCCTGCGTGAGCGCGAGGACGAGGTGACCAAGGTGCTCACCGCCAACGGCTATCAGCTGTTTGACCGGATGGAGAAGGGCGACTGGGTAGCGCTGGCCGCCCGCGTCCGCTGATATGCATCGTTTTTTTGCCGATGAGCGCGGCATTCAGGGCGGTATGGCCTATCTGGAGGCGGAGGACGCCCGCCATGCCCTGCGCGTGCTGCGGCTGGATGTGGGCGCGCAGGTGCAGCTGTTTGCTGATGGCCAGGCCTACGCGGCCAGCATCTGCCAGACCGGGCCGGACGGCGTGGCTGTGCGCGTGCTTGAAAAGCTGAAAAGCCCCGAGGCTTCCCTGCGCGTTACGCTGTATCAGGGCGTGCCCAAGGGCGATAAGATGGATTATATCGTGCAGAAATGCACCGAGGCGGGCGTTTGCCGCATCGTGCCGGTGGAAATGCCCCGGTGCGTGGCGCATCTGGACGGCAAGGACGATAAAAAGCTCGCCCGCTGGAACCGCATCGCCCGCGAGGCGGCCAAGCAGGCCTTTCGCCCCGTCACGCCCGAGGTGGCCGCGCCCATCGATTTAAACGCCCTGTGCCGCGCGCTGCCCGGCCATCAGCTGGCGCTGGTGCCCTGGGAGGATGCGCGCGAGGGCACACTGCCGCGGCTGATCAGCCCGGATATCGCCGACCTGGCCATCGTGATTGGCCCGGAGGGCGGCATGGGCGAAAACGAGGTGCAGCGCATGCTGGACAGCGGCGCGCGCGCCGTGACGCTGGGGCCGCGCATTTTCCGCACCGAAACCGCCGGGCTGGCGGCAATCATCGCCGCCATGGCGCTGAGCGGAAACCTGGAATAATTGCATTATTGGAAACCGTTTTTTTATGGTCGCCGCCCTTCGGGCGGCTTTTTTCATGCGCGGCGCGCGTCAAGGCAGAAATTGTAAATTATTGAATATAGCTCCAATTGGCTATTGCCAATCCTGTTCAATCATGGTATATTGCAGTTGCAGCTGTTTTCTATGATCGTATCGTTTATTCAATACAAAAAGTGGCAAGGATATTGAAAAAAGGATTGTCCGGCTAAGAACGCACTTTTGTTTCTCGCATCTTCACAATTGACCTGCCCAAAAGGAGGAATCTTTCGTAAACAAATGGAGTTTCTTTGCAGTGCTGTGCTGCATCCTGCTGCTGTGCGCGCTGCCCGCGATGGCGCAGGAAGAGCAAGCCCTGCCGGTAATTACGATCACCTACGCCTCCGGCGCGCCCCTTTCCCCTGAGGAGGCCGTGGACGCGCAGGTCACAATAGCAAGGGACGGGCAGGAGCACGCCTTCCCGGCCAGGCTGCGCCTGAACGCAGCGGCCATGGACAGCGAGGAAAGAGAACTGCCGCAGCGGAGCCTGTATATCGAGGGCGCGGATATGCGCTTTGTCCTGTATAACGATGGCGGCGACGCGCTGCGAACCAAGCTGCTCAGCACGGTATGCTCCGGCCTGGTGGCCCAGTGCCCCGTGGCGGTGCCTGTGCGCACGCAGGAGCCGGTGGAGGTGTACGTCAACGGCGATTACCGCGGCCTGTACTCCCGGCGCGAGGATATCGCGGATGCCATTGCCCGCTTTGAGGGGCTGGACAGCGCCGCCGCGCTCAACATAGCCGATGTGAACACGGACGCCTTCTGCGGCGACCCGGCGGGCATCGCCAGCGCGCTGAAGCAGCTCAAGGCGCTGAACCTGTCCCTTGAAGCGGATCGGCAGACGCTGGACGCGCTGCTGGATACCGAGAGCTTTTTGAACTGGGCGGCGGTAAACGCTTTCTTCGGCAATCCGAATATGAAGAGCGACGTCATTTTCTATCAGGTTGAAAATGGGCCGATCAAGTGCGCCATGGGCGATTTTGCCTACGCGCTGATGTTTGCCGCTCATAATCCTTACGCCTCGCTGAATACGATTACCACGGATGTTGTTATCATCATAGAAAGCATGCTGCTTAACCAGCCTGAATACCGCGAGGCCTTCCTGACCAAGCTGGGCGCGCTGTACCAGGCCCTGCCCACGCAGACGCTTCAGCAGGCTGTGGACGTGGCGAACGCCCAAATCGCTTCCGCGCTGCCCCGTCACATGGAGCGCTGGACTGCGGCCTTCATCCAGGCCATGGCCGGCAAAAATAACTATCTCGTCACGAACACGCAGGAGGCGCTGCTCTACCAGCAGTATTCCATCTACCGTCTGCGGGATAAAACGCTGGTGCGGCATCCCTGGTATCTGTACGATCTGACCCAGAGCGCGCTGGATGTATCCGACGCGGACATGCTGCGCTATTTCGGCAGTGAAAAGCCCGCGCTGATTGAAGTGCCCGCTGAGTCCTGGGAGACCTACAAGGCCGCAAACCAGTAAACCCAATGGCGCCTTTTACTGACAACAGATGGGAAGCCCGGCAGGGCTTCCTTTTTCGTGCCTGCTTTTGACAGGGCGGCTTTTTTAGCGTATAATATAGGTGAAATCCCGCTCATAGGATAGGAAGGAATCATTCGGATGTATCAGCAAAACGATTATGATGAAAACCGCCAACAGCTGCGCGCACGGTCGCTAACTGTCGGCCTGCCCATGGCGGCGCTGCTGGCGCTGGCTGTCGTATCCTTTCTGCTTCGCTGGCCGCAGGGCGTCACCATGGCGCTGTGCTTTCTTGTTTGCGCGGTGGGCATCTTTGGCTATACCATGCTGATTTCCCCCGTGCGCGCCTATGGGCGGCACATTGCGCACGCGCTGACGGGCCGCACCCGGCAGACAAGCGGCGTGTTCGTATCCATGGATGAAGCCAGCGTGACCCGCGAAAACGTGGACTTTTATCCCGTCACCCTGAACGTGGGCGATCAGGGCCGCGAAGAGGATGATCGCCTGTTCTATATGGACGCGAATCTCCCCCGGCCGGATTGGCAGGCGGGCGAAACGCTGACGCTGACCTTCTATGACAACCGCGTCACCGCCTGGCGGCGCGGCAGGGCGCAATAACATTCTGGATGGTGAAGCATGGAAACAGTGCTGGTATGCGTAACGGTGCAGAAGGAATGCGAACGGCTGATCCTGGCCGGCCGGCGATTTGCTGAGGCCGAGGGGCTGCCGCTGCGCGTGCTGCATGTGATGGACGAGGGCAAGCAGGCAGGCTTTGATCCCGCCGCGCAGGAGGTGCTGAACCACCTGTACGCCCTTTCGCGCGACGCGCACGCCGAGATGACCATCCTGCGCGCGCAGGATGTGCGGCAAACCATCGCGGATTACGCCCGCAAAAACGGCGCGGTGTGCGTCATCGTAGGCAGCGACAAGCAGGGCGAATGGGCCATGGCCGAGGATCTGCGCGAGCTGCTGGACGATCGCATCACCGTGATGAAAGCGTAAAGCCTCCATACAAACCGCATCAATTGCAAAACTGCAAATGAAAACGCCTGGGACGGAGATCATCCATCCCAGGCGTTTGTATAGGCAATTATTCTTCGGTAATCCGCTTTTCAAAGTAACGGCCCACCGCAGCCAGCAGGCGCAGGCATTCCTCCGCCATCTCGGGCGGATACTTGTCGATGGCGTTGGGCGCTTCAAAGTTCAAGTCGCCGCGGTAGCCAATCTCCTTCATGCCGCGCAGGAAGCCTTCCCAATCCAGCGTGCCGGTGTAGGGTGCGACATGCTGATCCAGATGGCCGGCGTTGTCGTGCATATGCAGGGCCTTGATGCGCGGGCCCATCAGCTTGACCGCACGATATACGTTTTCGCGCGCCAGGTGGCAATGGCCCGTATCGAAGCAGAAGCCGAACAGCTCCTCCCCGGCAATCTCGTTCAGCTCGTCAATCCAGCGCGCAGCCTCATAGAAATCCGAGCATACGCTGGCAAAGCGCGTGCCCTCATCGCCGCGGCTGAACATGTTTTCCAGCAGACCCATCACATGATGCTGCTTGAGATCGGGAATCAGCGCAGTGTAAATGGCCTTGTTGATCGCCCATTCTTCCTCGTCGGACAGGCGCTTGTTGTTCTCCTGCGGCGCGGCGGGATGGATGATGCACTGATGGCTGCCCATGTATTCGGTCACGGCGATGGCCTTGCGGGTGATGTCGATCATGCGGCGGTTGATATCCTCGCTGTATTCCACCCACACCGGGAAGGGCGCGTGCACCTGAGACACCACGATGCCGGCCTTGTCGGCAGCCTCTTTATAGGGGCGTACAGCCTCAATGATGGTCTCCAGCGGCTCATCCATGATGGAGGGGCCGCCCGCGCGCACCACTTTGCCGGGCATCAGATAATGGCCCATACCAAACTGAATGCCGTCGATGCCCGCGCGCTTGAGCATGGCATAGCCCTTTTCGGGGCCAAAGCGATCACAGGTGCTGCCTTCGTGAATGGAAATAATCATAATTCCAAAAGCTCCTTTTCTTTCTTTTGCGGGATCATAAAACAGATTTTACGTCTTTTCCTGAATACGCTTGCCAAAGTACGCGCCCGTTTCGGCAATCAGCTGCAAGGCGGTGCGCCACATGGGCTCGGGATAGCGGTTGAGCACATTGAAGGTTTCAAAGCTCAGGTCGCCGTCATAGCCGATATCGCGCAGACCGTCGATGAAGGCTTCCCAGTTGCCAACGCCCATATAGGGCGCAACATGCCAATCGGTGTGGCCGTCGTTATCGTTGATGTGCAGCACCTTCAGGCGCTTGCCAATCACGTTCAGGCTGTAGCGCATGTTCTGGCCGGTCAGCAGGCAATGGCCCGCATCGAAGCAGAAGCCAAACAGCTCCTCCCCGGCGATATCGTTCAAGCGGTCAATCCACTCCGCCGCCTGATGAAAATCCGAGCACACAGCCGCGTAGCGCATGCCCTCGGTGCCGCCGGTGAACATGTTTTCCAGGCACACCACCACATGATGCTCGCGCAGGGCGGGAATCAGCGCGCTGTACATATCGCGGTTCAGCTCCCACTCCTCCTTGGCGCTCAGGCGTTTGGTGCTGTCGGGATGGAACGCAGGATGGATGACGCAATACTTGGAGCCCAGGTAGGCGGTCAGGGCGATGGTTTTCTTTTGCCCCTCCAGCACGCGGGCGTTGAGCGCATCCTTCTCCGGCAGCCAGGACGGAAAGGGAGAGTGCGTCTGCGAAACCACCATGTGCTGACGCTCGGCCGCCTCCTTATAGGGACGGAAAACCTCATACAGCGCCTCCAGCGGCTGATCCATGGGCGCAGGCTCGTCCGCGCGGATCATCGCGGCGCTAAACCAATTATTCAGATTAAAATCGACGCCCTGAAAACCCGCGTCATGCAGAAGTTTGAAGCCCTCGTCCAGGCCATAGTAAGCCACTACCCGGCTGTTCTGTACCGAAACTCGCATTTGCATATGCCTCCATCAAATTTCGACGCAAGCGCGCCGATGCTGTCCTGTCTACTGTATCACAGTTATTTCGTTTGTCAATGCAGATATCGGGAAAATTATTGTACAATACCGGTACCCGCTTTTCACCGCCGCTCCGTCTAATCCTGCGAAGGGAGGAAAGCCCCATGCCCAAAGACGATTACGCCAGCGCTGCGCTGCTGGAACGCTGGATAACGCAATATGGCGATATGCTGGTGCGCCTGGCCTACGGCATGCTGCGCGATCGGGCGCTGTGCCAGGATGCGGCGCAGGATACGCTGCTCAAGGCTTGGCGCGGCTATCATACCTTCCGCGGCGAATGCACGGAAAAAACCTATCTGACGGGTATTCTGATGAACACCTGCCGCGATTATCTGCGCACCGCCTGGATGCGGCGTATAGACCGACGCTTCACGCCCGACACGCTGCCCGAGCCCTATGCCGACGCCGCGCCGCGCGACCGCACGGTGATTGAAGCCGTGCTTTCGCTGCCCCTGTCCCAGCGCCAGGCCGCGCTGCTGCGCTATTGGCAAGGACTGACCATTGCAGAAACGGCGCAGGTGCTGCGCTTATCGCCCGAAGCAATCAAAAAGCGATTGCGGCGCGCCAACGCGCGGCTGCGGGCAGAACTGGAAGGATGGTATTACGATGACGAAAGCGATTGACTTATGCCAGGCCATGAATCAGGGGTTATCCTCCCTGCGCCTTTCGCCGGAGGCGCGCCAGCAGGTGCGTTCGCGCGCATATGGCAGGGCACGTAACCGGCCCAAACGGCTTGTTTTCGTGTTGGCTGTTTGCCTGATGCTTGCGCTGCTGGCTACCGCGACGGCGCTCACCGTTCAACGCTCCCAAAACGCGCAGGCCGTCGCGCTGGCTCGGCAGGAATTGAGCCGAAAGTACGGCCTGTCTGCCCCCACGCTGGGCGTATTCGATGCGCAGCTCACGCGCAGGGGCGGCGTTTCAAGGACTTCGCGGGATTCCAAGGGGTATTCGGTGACCTGACCGCCCTTTGTTGGTATGGGAAAATTGAAGGTGATATGCTTCAGCCAGTTGCCATCGGGCTGCTTTTCGGGATACAGCTCGATTTTTTCGATAAAGGCCTGCATGAACTTCTTCTTTTCGATTTCAGTGAAGCTGCCGTATAGCTGGTCGAAGACGAGGAGTAGCTGATAGATGCTGTCTGCGGTCAGCTTTTCCTGAAGCATGGCCTGAAGCTGATCATTTGCGGCATCCAGCTCCTCCGTGATTTCCGCCATACGCTCGTATTGAAAATCGTAGCGCCGCTGCAAATCGGCAATCTTCTGATCGAAGAAGGGATCATCCGGGTTCATGGCGTCCATCTGCCGTTCAAGGTGGGATTTGATGCCCGAAGCCAGCCGCAGGGAGTTTTTGAGGGTGTCGATCTGCTTTTCGATCGTGGTGGTATCCACCGCCGTGCCGAGCTTTTCCCGGATCGCCTCCACGAACTCCGGCCGGTTGACCATGGCGGAGATGATGGATGCGACAAGACTGTCGATCTTCGATTGCTCCAGATTGAAGCGGAAGCCGCAGCTGTGGCCGGTGGCCTTCACGGGGTTCTTGCAGTAATAGTAGTATCGAATCTTATTGTCCTTGGTCTTGCCGCGCGCGACGTTGCCATAGAGTCCCTTGCCGCAGCAGGGGCACCGCAAAATGCCGGACAGGATGTGCGCGTGATCGGAATCCTTGAGCTTTTCTTTGGCAAAACAGGTATTCTTGCGTTTCTTCTGCGCAAGCTGCCAGACTTCTTCGCTGACAATGGCCTCGTGCAGTCCGTCGTGAATGGGATAATCATCTGCCCATACGATGTGCGTTTCGTTGCGGGTACCGACCCTTTTCACCGTTTTGCGGCGGCCGTATGCGATCTTGCCGCAGTAGATTGGATTGTCCAGTACTGCCTTGACGAAGTCGGCGGAGAAGGTGGGCAGCATGTTGTTCTGGCGCAGCTTTTTGGTGTAGCCGTTGCGGTTCAGATACTCGGCGATGGTGCTGATCCGGTCGCTCGTATGCACATACCGGTCATAGATGATCCGGATGACCTCGGCTTCGTCCTCGGCAATCAGAATCAGGCCATTTTCCAGCTTATAGCCGTAAGGCGCAAAGCCGCCATTCCACTTGCCCTCGCGGGCCTTTTGCTCGCGGCCTGCCATGGTCTGCGCGCGGATGTTTTCACGCTCGATTTCTGCCACAGCGGACAGAACGGAGATCATCAGCTTGCCGCTTTCCTTGGAGGAGTCGATGCCGTCCTCCACGCAGATCAGGTTGACGCCATAGTCCTGCATGAGCTGAAGGGAGTTCAGCACGTCCGCGGCGTTTCTGCCAAAGCGGGAGAGCTTGAAGACGAGGACGTAATCGACGCTGTCCTTCTGTGCCTGAATATCCTCGAGCATCCGTCTGAATTCCATGCGTCCCTGAATGTTCTTTCCGGAGAAGCCCTCGTCCGAGTATTCGCCGACGATGGTCATTTCCTGATACGCCGCATATCCGCGGAGCTTTTCTCTCTACGCGTCCAGAGAGTAGCCGTCAACCTGCATGGAGGTGGATACACGGGTGTAGATGTAGCAATTAGTCCGTTTCTTCATCATCTGCATCAGGGTTCACCTCCGGCGGGAAAGAATTGACCAAGCCTTCATGGGTCACGTAGTATTCCAGTAATTTGAGGACATAGGGCGGAGCGTGACGGGTGCCGCGCTCCCATTCGGTGACGGTGCGATAGGGAATGTCGAAGTATGCACAGAACTGCTTTCGGGTCATTCCAGTGCTGAGCCGTATTTGCTTGATTCGCGTACAGAAATCCATGCGGACCTCCTTTCTAATGTATATACACAATGTGTAACTATATTATAGTAGGAATAAGCGCATTCGTCAAGAGAAACCCTGCATTCCCGAACAAGGGGAAATAAAAAACGTCCCGTCTTGACAAACGGAACGGCAAACGCTAAAATGTAACCAAGAGGTTGGAGTGCCTCACGATGATTCCGCTTTCGCGGGAACCGCTATCAGCAAACCGCCGCCATGTAGTTGCTACCTACACGGCGGCCTTTGCTTTACTTGCGGAGAGTGTAAACCGCCATCAACAAAGACGCGACAGAGAGAAGAACGCAGAGAAGTTCGACGTTCGTCATCGTGCCTCACCTCGCTTTCAGCATTTGTATGCGAAAGCGGGGTGTCACCGTGTAAGCCCTCTTGGCTACTGCATAAGCATACCATATTCTGGAAAGAATGGCAAGGCATTCACTGTGTTTGCAGGCGTTGGGGGATGCCGGCAATTACAAAGAAACTTGCCATATGGGGGGAAGTCAGGCAGCCTGCCCAGTCTGTTCAGCGTCATATTCGTCGCATTGATCTTCTGCATCCAGCTTTTCCAGCAGTGCCGGGCCGTACTTCCGAATCAGCTGCGCGGTGAGATCAACCCACCGCTCAAAGGCAGCGCGTTCAGCGGGATCTTGAATCGTATAAGCCATAATACCTCCGTATGATCATTTGATAAGCTTCGGTGGGGAAATGGGCGCATAAAAGTTCAGTGCTCCTTTCTTACTCTTGCAGATATGCGAATTTCCTGTGTACATACGTACATATGTACAAGTCCCATGTATGTGTGTACGTATGTACACGGAGAATCACGGAAATTCTCACTTATAGGGAATTTCAGATAAACGGGTTGTCATCCGAATAATCGCGCTGCCAGCCGTCTGCGGTTCGCAGTGGGAGCTTTAGTACCGGCTCAATGCCGGTAAAGCCCCACACGCGGCGGCCAACGAGGTTCGTCAGGTTGTTGGAGTGCTCAATGCTGTACTTTTTCTGGTTGGCGATCAGGAATTCCGAAAAGCTCCGGTTCTTGAGCGGCGAGAAGCCGTTCTCCCGGC
>ERZ857757.2600-NODE-2600-length-11415-cov-3.141725_pt1 | contig 11415 bp, 9 predicted proteins | sample MGYA00519764_ERZ857757 | MGnify/ENA primary metagenome ERZ857757 (study PRJEB31778, sample SAMEA3449359) | human gut metagenome | biome: human gut; feature: human-associated habitat; material: faeces | place: United Kingdom | collected 2010/2012 ... | reverse complement strand
GTCCGCGTACGACCGCGTCTCCCATCCCGTCAAACAGAAGCAGAACGACATTCCGCGGACAAGTGGCAAGCCTGCCGTCAAGCAGCGGAAGTGTTTTATGTGATGTCTCCGCGCCGTAATACCGCAGAAGAGATGACATGACGCCGGTAAGCGATTCCTGATCTGTCATTATATGCGCTCCTTTCACGGAGTATTCCACATTGCCAACAGACTTTTCCACATGACGATATGGCGGCTTATGTCATGAATTGCGGAATTTTCTGAATTTTTCATTCTCCGACCCGAAAAACGGCCGTGTTTTCCACAGACTGTTCAAAACCCCTGTGGATGTTCAGCAATCGTTCCGCCCGCTCGCGAACGCGTTGAGCGACGTGTCCGCGCGCTTTCCGGCGAGATACTCGTAGTATCCTTGAGCGCCGATCATCGCCGCGTTGTCGCCGCAAAGCGAGAGGGGAGGCAGGTAGAGCGGGCGGCCCAGACGTCCGCACAGCTCGGTCAGCGCGGCGCGCAGGTGGGAATTCGCCGCCACGCCGCCCGCCAGCACGAGCGCGGGAACGTCCGAGCGCTCCAGCAGCCGCGAGACGCGGGTCACGATCGTGCGGACCAGCGCGTCGGTGAACGAGGCGGCGATGTCCGCTTTCGTTTCCTCGTCCAACGGCTGGCCGCGCAGCTCGCGCGTGTGGACGCAGTTGATGACCGCCGTTTTCAGGCCGGAGAAGGAAAAGTCGTATTCGCTGTCGTGTACGGTGGCCGCAGTGAAGGGGAACGCGTCCTTCCGGCCGGCAGTGGCCAGCCTGTCCATCATCAAGCCGCCGGGGTAGGGCAGACCGAGCACGCGCGCGGCCTTGTCGAACGCCTCTCCCGCCGCGTCGTCCCGCGTCTGGCCGATGCGCTTGAAATCGGGCCGGATGGCGCGATAATCGTGCACGATGATCTTCTGATGCGGCTGGCGCAGCTTATACAGGATCACCACCGCGCAGAATACGCGGCCCAAGAGCGTTGGGATGGCTGCACCCAGCACGCCCATCTTGAGGCCGAAAATCAGGATGGCGTTGCCGATGATATTGATGATATTGGACAGGATCGATACCGTCATGGGCAGGCGGGAATTGCCGCTGGCGCGAAACAGCGCCGCGCCCGCATTGTACATGGCCAGGAAGGGGAAGGACAGGGCGGTGACGAGCATATAGACTTCGGCGTTTTCCATCACCGTATCCTCGACCCGGCCGAAGATCAGCGAAAGCAGCGGACGGCGCAGCGTCAGGCAGACCGCGCCGATGACGAGGGAGATGGCTGTGATGGACAGCAGCAGCTGCCGCGCCGTTTCATTGGCCTGGCGCAGATCATCGCGCCCGATATACTGCGAGCAGATGATGGAGCCGCCCGTGGCCATGGCGGAAAACAGGTTGATCATCACGATGTTGAGCGAGTCCACCAGCGATACGGCAGCGATGGCGTGCGAGCCGACATTGCTGACCATCATGGTGTCGGCCATGCCCATCAGCGAGGCCAGAATCTGCTCCAGCATCAGGGGAATCAGGAGCGCGCACAGCTGCTTTCTGTTAAACACGGGTGCTTTCGTACCTTTCCAAAGGATTTCAGTAGGAGACGCTCCCAAGTATAGCATGAAACGGCGCGATTTGAAACACTTTGCACACGTTATTTCTTATTTACGCCCTTGCAATTTGCGGTAAAGCCTGCTATAATGCTTCTGTCGCAAGGAACGGGAGCATACGCCCCGCGCGCGCAGAGAGAGCCGTTGGTTGGTGCAAAACGGCGGCGTGCAGCGTTATTCCACCCGGGAGCGCGCGGTGAGAGCCGCGGGGTGCGCCCCATACAGCGCCAGCGAGAGGCCGCTTTGGCGGCAATCGGGGTGGCAACGCGGACAAGGTTCGTCCCCATTGGTGGGAGCGGGCTTTTTTTATTTCAAATTTTTCAAGGAGGTTTATTCCCATGCTGGATATCCGACGCATTCGTCAAAACCCGCAGGAGCTGCTTGACGCCCTGCAAAAGCGCAACAGCAAAATTGACCTGACCGAGTTCCTTCAAAAGGAGGAGGAGCGCCGCACGCTGCTCAGCCAAGTGGAAACCCTCAAGGCTCGCCGCAATGATGAGTCCAAGCGCATCGCGCAGATCAAGCGCGAAGGCGGCGACGCGCAGCCCATCATGGATGAAATGCGCCAGCTGGGCGATCAGGTAACGGCTCTGGACGCGCAGATCAAGCAGATTGAAGAATACATCAACGATTTTGTGCTGCGCCTGCCCAACTATCCCTCTGCCATGACCCCTGTGGGCAAGGATGACAGCGAAAATGTGGAGCAGCGCCGCTGGGGTGAGCCGCGCCACTTTGAGTGGGAGCCCAAGGCCCATTGGGATATCGGCACCGACTTGAACATCCTGGATTTCGACGCGGCGGCCAAGATCAGCGGTGCGCGCTTTACCGTGTATCGCGGCCTGGGTGCGCGTCTTGAGCGCGCGGTCATCAACTTCTTTATGGATACCCATGCTGCCGACGGCTACACCGAGGTACTGCCGCCCTACATGGTCACCCGCAGTACCATGACCGGCACGGGTCAGCTGCCCAAATTTGAGGAGGACGCCTATAAGCTGGATCAGGATACCTTCCTGATTCCCACCGCCGAGGTGCCCGTGACCAACCTGTACCGCGATATGATCCTGGACGGCAAGGATCTGCCCATCCGCCACTGCGCCTACAGCGCGTGCTTCCGCAAGGAGGCGGGCAGCGCCGGCCGCGATACCCGTGGCCTGATCCGCCAGCATCAGTTCAATAAGGTCGAAATGGTCAAGATCACCAAGCCGGAGCAGAGCTACGAGGAGCTGGAATCCATGACCCGTCAGGCCGAAAAGGTGCTGCAGCTGCTGGGCCTGCCCTATCGCGTGGTGGCGCTGTGCTCGGGCGATCTGGGCTTCTCCGCCGCCAAGTGCTATGACATCGAGGTGTGGATGCCTTCCTATAACCGCTATGTGGAAATCAGCTCCTGCTCCAACTGCGAGGACTTCCAGGCGCGCCGCGCGGGCATCCGCTATCGCGAGGATCCCAAGTCCAAGCCGCAGCTGTGCCACACCCTCAATGGCTCCGGCGTGGCTGTGGGCCGCACTGTGGCCGCCATTCTGGAGAACTATCAGAACAGCGACGGCAGCGTCACTGTGCCCGAAGTGCTGCGCAAGTACATGGGCGTGGATGTAATTGGCAAGTAATTGGCCGAAACGTTCAAATACAGCCAAAATACAAAATTTGCCCTTGACAATCCGCGAAAGGGCTGGTATAGTACCCGCATGAACGGTTGATCACTGAGGAAAGGAGAGCGCACCGTGATGAAGCGTATGGCGATGGACAACATGATGATGCAGATGTACATGTACATGTGCATGCGTCGCTGTGCCTTGATCGATGTGCTTTCTCAACGGTAAGCGCTTGTTTGTGAGCGCCGGCCGTACCATCCGGTATGCAACGGGGAAGCTTCATCGAGCTTCCCCGTTTTTTATTACCGAAAGGAGGCCCCGCCCATGAGCCGCTGCCTGATCCAGACCAATCGCTTCAGCAAACGAATGCGACGCTCCTTACACGCATCCCCGTTTGCCGCGCAGATCACAAAATGAAACCAAAAAGGAGAAAACCACCATGAAAAAGCTGCTTGCTATCCTGCTGACCCTGGCTCTGTCCCTGTCCTTCACCGCCGCTCTGGCTGATACCGTTACCATCGGCGTGCCCAACGACACCACCAACGAAGCCCGCGCCCTGCTGCTGCTGCAGGCCAACGGCATCATCAAGCTGGCCATGGGCAGCGGCATCCAGGCCACCGTACGCGATATCGTGGAAAACCCCTACAATGTTGAAATCGTTGAGATCGAAGCCGCTCAGCTGCCCGTTCAGCTGCCCGATCTGGACTACGCCGTCATCAACTCCAACTACGCCATCAGCGCTGATCTGAACCCTGTGAAGGATTCCCTGCTGCTGGAAGGCTCCTACTCCGCCTACGGCAACATCCTGGCCGTGAAGGAAGGCACTGAAGAATCCGACAAGGTGAAGGCTTTGGTCGCCGCGCTGGAAAGCAAGCAGGTGGCGGATTTCATCACCGAAACCTATAATGGCTCCGTGGTAAGCACAGTGGAAAACCCCACCGACGGCTATGACGCCACCGTGGATTACGACGCTCTCAAGGGTCAGAAGATCACCGTGGCCGCTTCTCCCACCCCCCATGCCGAAATCCTCAAGGTTGCCCAAGAAATCCTGGCCGCTAAGGATGTCGAGCTGGAAATCGTAGAGTTCACCGATTATGTGCAGCCCAACCTGGTTGTGGACAACGGCGAGATCGACGCGAACTACTTCCAGCACCTGCCCTACCTGGAGGACTTCAACGCCGAGAACGGCACCAAGCTGGTTTCCGTATCCGTGATTCACGTAGAGCCCATGGGTCTGTACGGCGGCCGTCAAACTACCCTTGACGCGCTGGGCCTGAGCAAGTAAAATATAATAGGAAGAAAATGCCGCACCGGTAGGATTTTCCTGCCGGTGCGCGCGTATGAGCGGAGGAAGCCCTGTGATTGAGATCAAAAACCTGACCAAAACCTTTCCCAGCGCGGACGGTACCTTCTACGCCCTCAAAAATGTAAGCCTGACCATCAACGACGGCGAAATCTATGGCATTATCGGCATGAGCGGCGCGGGCAAATCCACGCTGGTGCGCTGTATCAACATGCTGGAGCGCCCCACCGAGGGCGCGGTGCTGGTGAACGGCTGCGATGTGGGTACGCTGCGGGAAAGCGAGCTGCGCAAAACCCGCCGCGAGGTGACGATGATCTTTCAGGGCTTTCACCTTTTGATGCAGCGCACGGTGCTGCGCAATATCTGCTTCCCGCTGGAGCTGGCAGGGGTAAAGGCCAGCGAGGCCAAGGCTCGCGCGCGGGAGCTGCTGCGCATGGTGGGCCTGCCCGATAAGGAAAACGCCTATCCTGCCCAGCTGTCCGGCGGCCAGCAGCAGCGCGTAGCCATCGCCCGCGCGCTGGCGACCAATCCCAAGGTGCTGCTGTGCGACGAGGCCACCAGCGCCCTGGATCCCAAAACCACCCACGATATCCTCTCGCTCATCCGCGATATCAATCAGCGGCTGGGCATTACGGTGATCATCATTACCCACCAGATGAGCGTGGTGCAGGAAATCTGCGACCGCGTAGCCATCCTGGAGAACGGCGAAGTGGTGGAGGAGGGCACGGTTGTCAGCGTGTTCTCCAATCCCAAGGCGGCCGCCACGCGCCGCCTGGTGTTCCCTGACAGCGCGGAGGATGAACTGGATCTGCCGCACGACGAGCATCGCCTGCGCGTGATCTTCAACGGTGCGCCCGCCGCCAATACGCCTTTGATCGCCCGTATGGCCATGGATAAGCGCATTGCCGCCAACATCCTGTACGCTTCCACCCGCAGCGTGGGGGATAAGATCTATGGGCACATGCTGCTGGGCATCCCCGGCGGTGATGAGGAAACGCGCACGGCCATGGAGTACCTGCGCGCGGCGGAAAACGTAGTGGTGGAGGAAGCGTAATATGAATTGGTTTACAGCGAAAAAATGGCAGACCGCGCTGGAGCTTTTGCTGGATCTGAGCAAGAACGGCGTGCTCTATTATCTGTGGGAAACCTTCTATGTAACCGTGCTGGCCACGGCCTTTGCCATGCTGCTGGGCTTGCCGCTGGGCATTTTGCTGGTGACGGGCGATGAAAAGGGCGTGCTGCCCCTGCCCAGACTTGTGCTGCGCGCGCTGAACGCGCTGATTAACCTGCTGCGTTCGGTGCCCTTCCTGATCCTGATGATCCTGGTGGTGCCCCTTACCCGCCTGATCGTGGGCAAATCCTACGGCTCGGTGGCCTCCATCGTGCCGCTGGTGGTGGCGGCATTCCCCTTTGTGGCGCGTCTGGTGGAAAGCAGCCTGCGTGAGGTGAACCCCAATATCATTGAAATGGCGCAGAGCATGGGCGCGTCCCCGCTGCAAATCATCTGCAAGGTGATGCTGCCCGAAAGCGTGCCATCGCTGATCAATAACGCGGCCATCGCCATCACGACCATCCTGGGCTATTCCGCCATGGGCGGCGCAATCGGCGCGGGCGGTCTGGGCAAGCTGGCCATCATGTACGGCTACAATAAGTATAATTATCCTGTGATGATCCTGGCGGTGATCGTGCTGGTGGTGCTGGTGCAGCTGTTCCAGAGCATCGGCACGCGCCTGTCCGTCAAGCTGGATAAGCGCATCCGCAAATAACAAAAGGAAAAAGCCGGCTGATTGGAAAAACTCCGATCAGCCGGTTTTGTTATGACACGTGAAAAGAATGCTGTATCCTTTATACCAGCCGCAGCGCGGGCTTGGCGTTCAGGGACAGGTCGGCGATTTCGCCGCGCATCAGCCGGTAATAGGCGGCGGAGCCGATCATGGCCGCATTGTCGCCGCACAGCTTTAGCTGGGGCAGGTAAAGGGTGATCCCAGCCTTTTGGCAGGCCTGCTCAAAGGCTGCGCGCAGGCCGCTATTGGCCGATACGCCGCCGGCCAGCGCCAGCCTGGTCACATGATGGTCCAGCGCCGCCAGCATGGTTTTATCCAGCAGCGCCTTGACCACGGCATGCTGGAAGGAGGCGGCCAGATCCTCCGGCCGTGCGGTTTCACCGCGCTGCTCCATGGTGTGCACGGCGTTGATAAAGGCCGTTTTCAAGCCTGAAAAGCTGAAATCATACGCGCCGGGCGTATGCGCCGTGGGCAGCTTGACCGCGCCGGGATTGCCCTGCTGGGCCAGCTTGTCCAGCAGCGGGCCGCCCGGGTAGGGTAGATGCAGCACGCGCGCAGCCTTGTCAAAGGCCTCGCCCGCCGCGTCATCTTGCGTGCAGCCCAGCAGCCTGTATACGCCGTAATCCTCCACCATCAGGATATGGCTGTGCCCGCCGCTGGCCACCAGGCAGATAAAGGGCGGGGTCAGCTCCGGATGCGTAAGGTAATTGGCGCAGATGTGCCCCTCGATGTGATTGACCGGAATCAACGGCTTATCCGTCGCATAGGCCAGTGCCTTGGCGCAGCTCACGCCCGTCAGCAGCGCGCCTACCAGACCGGGACCGTAGGTGACGCCGATGGCGTCCACATCGCGCAGCTTCATACCGGCCTCGTTTAGTGCGTAATCTACCATGCGATCAACCGCATCCACATGCGCGCGGCTGGCAATTTCGGGCACCACGCCGCCGTACACGGCGTGCAGGGGAATCTGGGTAAACACGGCGCTGGACAGGATCTTGCGGCCGTTTTGAATCACAGCAGCGGCGGTTTCGTCGCAGGAGGATTCGATGGCGAGAATATTCACCTCTTTTTTTGCCTGCAGGGCGGCAAGCCCGGCGCGGCAGGTGGCAATATAGCTCATGTCGGTTCGCCTGATTTCATTGGTTTGAAGGAAAGGTACAACAGCGCAGCCAGGATGAGGCCCAGCGGCCAGAAAAACCGAAGCATCAGCCAGCCAAGCTGCGCGGAAAGCAACACAAAAAAGGATTCGGGCATCAGCAGGATGATCAGGTCGGTTTGCGGATCCATCAGCCACAGCTCATTGCTGAACAAAAGCCGGTGCAGCAGCACGAAAAGGCTGTTGAAAGCCACCGCCGCCCAGAGCGCGACAGCGCCGATCAGCACCATCGCCCCAGCCCAGCCCAGCAGCACGGTTCTGGCAAGCGTACGCGCCGTCAACCTGCTGCGCCAAGCCAGCGCACAGGCTGTCAGCATAAGCGCGGATACCGCAATCATCAGGATCAAGCCCAAAGCCCGCAGCGATTGAAAGAGCCGGCGCACATCGGATAGATGCTGCAGTTCCTTCTCGTTAAAGGCGCTGGCCAGCGCGCCGCCCTTGAGAATTTGTGCCTGCGGGGTATCGGCCTTTCCGGCAAAATAGCGGCTGAGCGCCTGCGCAATCGCATCGTACTGCGAGGCAGGCACGTTCATCGCCTGGGTATCAGCGCAGGCGGCAAAGCCCGCGCTGTATAGCTGTGCGTTCGTTGCCGTGCGCAGGATGGCCAGGCAAAGCCCGGCGATCAGCATGCACAGCAGCATCAGCCCGGAAAGCAGCGCGATGGAAAGCCTGCGCATTTTACTGCATTTTCAGGTAGGCCACGGTGAAGCCGTCCAGGTTGCCGTTCATCACGTCGTCAATTGCGCCGGTTTCGTAGCCCGTGCGGTGATCCTTGACCATGGTGTAGGGCTGGAAAACGTAGGAGCGAATCTGGCTGCCCCACTCGATCTTTTTCATTTCGCCCTTGATATCGGCCATTTGCTGCTCACGCTCACGCTCGCGGATTTCAAGCAGCCTGGCCTTGAGCATCTTCAAGCAGGTGGCGCGGTTCTGCACCTGGTCGCGCTCGGTCTGGCAGGCTACCACGATGCCGCTGGGGAAGTGCGTCATGCGCACGGCGGAGGAGGTCTTGTTGACGTTCTGGCCGCCCGCACCGCTGGAATGGTAGGTATCCACGCGCACGTCCTTCATGTCGATTTCGATGTCGTCGTCCAGATCTTCCAGCATGGGAGCCACGTCCAACGAGGCAAAGCTGGTGTGGCGGCGGGCGTTGGCGTCAAAGGGGCTGATGCGCACCAGGCGGTGAACGCCTTTTTCTCCGCGCAGATAGCCGTAGGCATGGTCGCCGCTCACCTCAAAGGTAACGGACTTGAGCCCGGCCTCGTCGCCCTCCAGAATATCCAGCAGCTTCACCGTAAAGCCCATGCGCTCACAGTAGCGGGTATACATACGGTAGAGCATGCTGGTCCAGTCCTGCGCCTCGGTGCCGCCCGCGCCGGCATGCAGGGACAGCACCGCGTCATGGTCGTCATACTGGCCGCGCATCAGCGTTTCCAGCTCCAGCGCGTCGGTATCGCTGCGCAGCTTTTCCAGCATTTCGCTGACTTCAGGCACCACGGACGCATCGTCCGCTTCCTCGGCCAGCTCCATCATCACCTCGATGTCGTCGCATTGGGATACCAGCCCCTCATAATGCTTGATCTTGGCTTCCAACTGAGAAATTTTGCGGGTCACATGGGTGCTGCGCTCCAGATTATCCCAAAAGCCCGGCTCGTCCTGCTCCTCATGCAGCTCGGCCAATTCCTGCTGCATATGGTCGATATGCAGACCATCGCCTACATCGTGCAGCTTGGCGCGCAGGGCTTCCAGATCGGTGCGGTACTTTTCAAACTCAAGAATCATGGATTATCCTCCATTTTGTGAAATCGCTGGGGGAAGTCAGTGTCAAAGGCGGGCTTTATTCGTTGCGTCCGCAGCAGTTTTTATACTTTTTGCCGCTGCCGCAGGGGCAGGGATCGTTGCGGCCAGGCTTTTTATCGGCCTTGACGGGACGCGCGCCCTCCTGACGGGAGGACTTGGCGGCCTTTTCCATGGCGGAGCTGTTCTTTACATCGTTGGTGCCGGTGATGGCGGCAACGGCGCGGCGGCGCTGGGCGTTGCGATCCTCGATATGAGCCAGGAACAGCAGCCGCACCGTATCCTCGCGGATCAGGCGCACCATATCCTCAAACATATCGTAGGATTCCATCTTGTATTCGTTGATGGGGTCGCGCTGGGCGAAGGCGCGCAGGCCGATGCCGTCGCGCAGCTGATCCATCGCGTCGATATGATCCATCCAGCGGCGATCTACGCTGTGCAGCAGAAAGGCGCGTTCCAGCTCACGCATATCGTGACCATAGGCGGTCAGCTGTTCCTCGCGCTTGCGGTAAAGCTCGAGGGAGATATTGAGCAGACGCTCTTTGATTTGATCCTTATTCAGCTTGCGCAGCTCGTTCTCATGCCCGGTGATTTCGGTGGGCGGCACGCACAGGCGCCCCAGATATTCGGCCAGGCTGTCAAGCTGCCACAGGGCGGGATCGGGATTGCTGCACTCGTGAGCGACAGCGCCCTCGATGAGCTGCTCGATCATGCTGACGATGTTATCGTGGACGTTCTCGCCTTCCAGCACCTGACGGCGCTGCTTATAGATCAGCTCGCGCTGCTGGTTCATGACGTCATCGTATTGCAGCACGTGCTTGCGGATTTCGTAGTTGCGGCTTTCCATGCGCTTCTGGGCGTTTTCGATCTGGCTGGTCAGCAGCTTTGCATCCAGCGGGGTATCCTCGTCCATGCCCAGGCGGGAGGAGAGCATCTTCATCCGTTCGCCGCCGAAGATGCGCAGCAGATCGTCCTCCATGGAGATGAAGAACTGGCTGCTGCCCGGATCGCCCTGACGGCCGGCGCGGCCGCGCAGCTGATTGTCGATGCGGCGGCTTTCGTGGCGCTCGGTGCCCAGGATGTGCAGGCCGCCCAGGGCAACCACGCGGTCGTGCGCCACATCGGTTTCTTTTTTATACTCGGCGCGCAGCTGGGTATAGTGCGCACGGGCGGCGAGCACCACGTCGGTCACGTCCTCGTTATGGCCGGTGGCCAGCTCGATGATCTCATCCTCATAGCCCTCCTGCCGCATGGTGCGGCGGGCCATGTAATCCGGGTTGCCGCCCAGCAGGATATCCGTGCCGCGGCCCGCCATGTTGGTGGCGATGGTGACGGCGCCGTAATGGCCGGCCTGTGCCACGATGGCGGCCTCGCGGGCATGATGCTTGGCGTTTAGCACCTCATGAGGCACACCGCGCATTTCCAGCATGTGGGACAGCAGCTCGCTGACCTCTACCGAGATGGTACCCACCAGCACGGGCTGGCCGGTGGCATGGCGGCGGATGATCTCCTCCACTACGGCCCTGTACTTGCCCTTCTTGGTGGTGTAGACCATATCGTTGAGATCCTTGCGGATCATGGGCTTGTTGGTGGGAATCTGCACCACGTCCAGCGCGTAAATGCCCTGGAACTCGGCTTCTTCGGTTTTGGCGGTACCCGTCATACCCGACAGCTTATGGTACATGCGGAAGAAATTCTGATAGGTGATGGTGGCTAGGGTGCGGCTTTCGCGCTCAACCTTTACATGCTCCTTGGCCTCCAGCGCCTGGTGCAGACCGTCGGAGAAGCGGCGGCCCACCATGATGCGGCCGGTGAACTCGTCCACGATCATGACCTGGTTATCCTGCACCACATAGTCCACGTCGCGCTTCATGATGGCGTTGGCCTTGAGCGCCTGGATGATGTAGTGGTACAGCTCGTTGTTTTCGGGGTCGGACAGGTTTTCCACGCCGAAGTACTTTTCGGCCTTTTCCACGCCTGCCTCGGTCAGGGTGGCGCTCTTTTCCTTTTCGTCCACCCAGTAATCGCCGTCAATTTCCACCTGCTCGCCCATCAGGCGGCGCACGGTGCTGCTCTGCCCCGCCAGCTCGGGATCCTCTTTCTTTTCGCCCCGAACCAGGCGGCATACAAAGCGATCGGCCTTTTCATACATATCGGTGGACTTTTCACCC
>ERZ857757.2593-NODE-2593-length-11448-cov-3.516809_pt1 | contig 11448 bp, 8 predicted proteins | sample MGYA00519764_ERZ857757 | MGnify/ENA primary metagenome ERZ857757 (study PRJEB31778, sample SAMEA3449359) | human gut metagenome | biome: human gut; feature: human-associated habitat; material: faeces | place: United Kingdom | collected 2010/2012 ... | reverse complement strand
CGGCTACCGTCTGCATCTGCTTACTGTCGTTTCCGATGGAAAGAGCAAAGATTCTTATGCCAAGATCATATGCGTCTAGTGCAGCTTGTGCAGATTTAGATGAATCTCCACCGTCCGATAAAAGAATGATATATTTTTGCCTCGAATTATCCTCCAAATTATTGAAACAACCAATTGCCTTATTAATACCGCTGGCAATATCTGTACCGCCATTTGCATTCAATTTGTTAATAGCACTATTTAATAAATCCCTATCATATGTGAAATCCTGTAAAACAGTTGCATTTGAGGTGAATTTAATTATCGCACATCTGTCATTCTCTTTCATCTGTGCAACTACTTCTCTCGCAGCATTCTGAGCATTAGTTCTTCTTGAACCGCTCATACTTCCCGAAGTATCTACAACAATAGCAAGATCTACATTGTTTTCCTCGATTTTCTGAGAGCCGAATCCGCTGAGATCAAATTCAAGATTCACGGAATCTTTAGGCTTATCAAGAGATGATTTGTCGGATTTTACAGTCAAACCTATACCGTTTGCCGCACTGTCAATTTTATAGCTGTTTTCCGAAGGGACATTATCGTTGTCCGAACGCTGATCCAAGGTCAATTCATCGGCAACATCAAGTCCAAGGCCGTCGAATTCGCCCTCGTTGAAGTCATCGTCAAGAGTATATGTTTTAGAAATTACGGATTTAGTTCCAAGCAGTTCCCAATCAGAATCGCTGCTGGTAACATTGAATATACTTCCACTGAAATTAATCATATCGGCAAAGATTCTGCCGTTTATATTTGCGATATTAGAATTAAAGGCAACCGTACCGTTAGGAGCGTACATTATACCGTTCATATCGATATTTGTGCCGTTAATTGTAATATTTCCGTTTCTGGAATAAAGCACAACACGACCCGTGGAGATAAAATCATTCACATTATATGTAATATCTCCATCAGCGATAATATAGCAATTTCCGTCAAAAGTCGTACCGCTGATCTCGACCTTTCCGGTAGTTTTAACTGCGCCGTCTATAACGTTTTTATCCTGTATCCTTACGACATCTTCATCGGTGAACTCATAAGCACCTGCCATTTTATGAATACGTGCGTCCCAATCGGGCATCGTTTCCTTTTCGACGTTTTCATTTCTTTCGTCGATATTGATCTGCCAACCATTGGTTGTTATCGTTTTAACAGCGTCTACTTTGCCGTTAAGATAAAGTTCAGAGGCATTACTTACAAAGCCCGCGCCTGTGTATACATTGCCGTTAAATGTACTTTTCCAGCAGTTAAGCTGAAAATTTTCTGTACTGCTGCCGGAGAAAAGTGTGTATGGGGAAACTTCTTCGATTTTATCGGTAGTACCTTCCCATTCACAGATGAACCCAAAATTTTCTGCACCGAAAAAAGCTTCACCATTACAGTTACCGGAATTGTTAAGATCATTCCAATAACCAAATGTCCCGGAAGGAGACATAGGATTAGTGTTTTTATACATCATCAGGCAGTCTTCCTGATTTAAATAATTATCAGGCTGACCAGGAGTCCACTTAGCAAACAGAGAGAAATCCTCGTTTGTAAGCCAAGTCCATTCGGAGGAACTTTTTAATCCGCCAAGCCAATAGGAATTTTTCGATCCACTTTTCAACAAGCTTTCTACACTTTCTTGTTCTTCAGGTGAAGTAATTGTGGCTAAATGACCGCCGAGATTCTCGCAATATTCCTTTGCTTCCGTCCAGCTCATGGATTCATCAAAGAGCTGATATCTATTTCCGTCAAAGGATGTAACTTTGCTATTGCTTTCATTCGTTGAATTATCATCTGCAAAAACGCTCATTGGTAAAATTGCTATCATGTTAAAGGTTATGGCGGCACTGATTGCCGTTGATATGACTCGCTTATTAAGAAAGTCTTTTAGTTTGCGCTTCATTATTATTCCTCCATAATTTTATTGCATATTATCATATTTTTATCTTGCTTAATATTGTGAAGTTTTAGAATTTTTAATATATAATTATAACCAACCTTTTCTTTATATTTCTAACCCAAACGATTTAAGAGTTCGAATATTGTCTGTTCTGCGCTTCTTTAATTCTGCCGTTACCTTTGTGTTTAGTTTTGCATCATTCAACATTTGGTCACGAATGATAATTTGCTGTTGTACCTTCTGACGAAATCTATTTTTGTAGTCATTAATATCTGTTGCTCCGGAAAGGCCGGAAAGGCCTTTCTCAACTGCTTTTACTTTCATTGCAAGAATATTTTCCATATATGGCGTAATATCACCTTTGTAACCTGTCTTTATCAGTAAAAGACCTTCGGAATAGTAATAATGAGGTTTTGTGTTAAATTCCTCTAAATCGCAGCAAATATCCATTGGGGTTCCAAGTTTGTAAAAATGCTCTATGCAGTTGTTGAGATTGATTGCTTCATCAAAAATCGGCAGCATAACGTTTTGGGTTACATTAAATGCATTTTTCATACCATAAATGTCGTCTGATTTATATAAAAAGTGTACTATACTTTTGCTAAAAGCTCCTTCAAGTGACTCAGTACGAACAAACCAATCCATACTTTTTCCCCATACATCACATACATATTGGACTGCACTTTCCATTACATCATCATCAATCTCAGGATTTAATGAACAGTAATAATGATGATTGTTTTTCAGCCAACACTCCGGACTCTTTGTAAAATCTATCGTTCGCCTATAAAGTGAAACAACTCCACCTAAAATTTCAAAAGACTTATAACCTGTTTTTCGTGTCCGAAGCTCTCGATATGTCAAAATATGCAGTATTTCATCATTTACCACCCGTACAAAGTAAGTAAGTTTAGCAACTTTTATTTTTACAAAACCCAACGGTTCAAGAGCTTCTCCGAAAACCTGTTTAAATGCGGCATTCAAAGACAGGGTTCTTTCATTCTTCTTTTTGAAAAACATCGGAATAATATTTGTATCTTTGTCTGCTTTGCTTTCAAAATCCTCATAATCAGAAACCATATATTTCGGCTCAATTCCCAGCACGGAAGCTGCTTCGTACAAAGCGTCCTCAACAAAGACTTCGTTCTTGTTCCATATTTCAGAGATCTGTTCCCACGTTTTTCCCGGAGCTAAAATCGGCTCCCAACATTCACGTCTGCCTTTCGGCGAATGTTCTTCGTCAAACTCGGAACGTCCCACCATCACCGTATCGTGGACATCAGCCCCGGTATGCAGTTCAATATACGTCCAGTCGCTGTCTACAACATCCATGCTGAAACTGCTTGTTTTCATTTCCGCAGCTGTCTGTTTGGCGTCGTCCTTGACCTGTTTGGGATTGTCCCTGTACTCCTTAGAAGCAAGTGTTACCCATTTGCCGCTTTCTGAAAAAGCAAGAATATAACTTACGCTTGATTCTTTCTCAGAGCATGGCACAAGACTTCGTTTTTTCATTACATCACAAAATGCTTTTAAAAACTGTTCTCTGCTGCCGTTATTCTTTATTTGAACCAATGAAAAAAATCTGCCCATAAATTCCTCCTTAAATCCTCGAATATTATATGAATTTTGTTGATCAAACTCCGTCAAAAAATACCATAAACAATGTCATTTGTCTATGGATATCTGAAATACGGTCATAAATTCGGCGTAAGCGGTCATATTGACTCAGAATTTGTCGTAAAAAAGGAAACGGCGGACAAAAATTTGTCCGCCTAATATCAAACAATATTACCGTTGATCCCTACGTAAATATCCACTAAATTGCTGTTATTAATGTAATAGTAAAAATCTGTTATCGGTTGATAACACTTCCGGGATAAATATGTTTGCATTTTCTTACGTGAATTTTTTAACGTGTCATAAGTTCCGGAGTGTCTTGCTCTCACTGCGTTGAAAAGCATAAGCTGCGGCTTATAAACATAAAACTCGTTGCTTTTAAACTCCTTGCTGACAGGAACAAAAAATTCAAGGTCAAGTATTGTTTCATCCGTTCCATAGGTATTTTCTTTCAGAGAAAAAATGATATTTCCTGTCCGTTCCATTTCAAGAAATTTCAGACTTTCCGATATATGCTCGATCAACTTATCAAGTTTACTGTATGTTGATCTTGTCCTATATGACAGCAGCGATTCAACAGATAAATATTGCTTTTCAATTATTTCCATAACTATCCCATCCTATTACTTAAAAATGATCTGCCAGATGTATCTCCACATTTGATATCCCTCCCCGTTTTTTCATTTCGGGGGTAGTATAAATCTTTTTATTCAATTCGTCTACAGATATCTGAAATACGGTCGTAAATTCGGCGCGAGCGGTAGTTTAAGCGTGATTTTATTGTAAAATTTTACTTGATATTTTAATAGTTCTATGTTATAATTAAAAGCAAAGGGAGGCGAAATTATGAAGATTGCCGTATGTGATGACGAAATAATTTTATATGAAGAATTATATACGCTTTTAAACGAATATTCCACATTAAAAAAAGAGCCGATTTTAACTACATATTTTAAAACCGGATATGACCTTTTATCAAGTACTGAGAAGTTTGACATTATATTTATGGACTATCAGATGGACGATATTGACGGATTGGAAACATCCAAACGTCTGCGATTAAAAAATTCAGACGTTACTATTATTTTCCTCACCGCATTTCCTAAAATCGTTTTTCAGTCCTTTGAGGTAAATACGTTTCGTTTCCTTTTAAAGCCGATAAAAAAAGAAGATCTGTTTAAATCTATCGACGATTATCTTGATTCTGTCAGAACAGATGATTTTCTCATATTGAACACTAACGACGGTTCGTGGAAAGTCAGGTTATCTGAAATTATTTATGTCGAATCAAAAGACAAGAACACTATAATACGAACTGTTGACAATCAACTTGAATGCTGCCGATATATGCAGGAAGTTGAAAAGATGCTTCCCAAAGACCGATTTATACGTTCTCACAGGTCATGTATAGTAAGCTTTTTCCACATAAGAAATCACGATAATAAAACTATCTATTTTGATAACAACGAACGTGCTTCCATAAGCAGAAGGTATCTGACCGATTTCAAAAAAGCTTTTCAGGAATACATAGTAAGATATAACACAAAGGACTGATATAATGAACACTGTAATCTCAAATGCCGTCTTTATTATCTCGGACTTGCTTCTGCTTGTTAACCTGATTCTCATAAGCAAATCTGCTGATTTGGAAGAATTTAAACCCGGTTGGATTAAATCGCTCTCCGTATCGGTTGTTCATGGAAGTTATACTCTGATTTTCAGTTCATATTTTGCAGAATCATCAAAATTCATGATGACAGTACTGCTTGCCGTATATTATCTGCGTTTTTTGGTTTTTCCGTTTATCTTCACTAAAAAAATAAGGTTTATTTCATTCTATATGCCTTTGCTGCTGATATCCTTGGATTCACTCATGCAAAGCTGTGCCTTATGGATATTTAAGCTTACAGCCTCGAATTTAAACGAATTGACAATAAACAAGGTCACTTCAATGATATTTCAGCTGTTTGTTCTTGGCTTGATTTGCTTTTTATATAAAAAAGAGCAGTTTAAAAATTTAAGATTTGCATTTAAGTCAACGTCTAAAGCGGTGGGAATATTGATGCTTTTATGTGTCTTTATTATGGAAGGAGTCGTTACGCTTATTTCCTTTGAAACAGACAATATTTCTGTTCAAAAGGGATTTTCAGAATTCTTCCTACTCATTTTAATGATAGTAATGTTTGCAATCATGTTTCTGCTGTTTATAAACAGTATGTCAAAAAAGTATTTTCAAGACACATCCGATCTGCTTTTGAAACAGATCGATACTCAGCTCCGGCATTACAAAGCCTTAGATGATATGAAGAAAGAATTTCATTCTTTCAGACACGATTATATCAATCATATGCAATGTGTATCAGCTTTGATCGCATCAAATAAGAACGAGGAAGCTGTTCAGTACATAAATAAATTATCTAACTCCAAAACCATGACAGAAAAACCGTATGAAAGCGGAAATAATATTTTAGACTCAATCCTTACAGAAAAAGCTGAGTTTGCAAAGGAATGCGATATAGAAATATGCTTGGGCGGTTTGTTTACGCACGATTTTGATCCCGTTGATCTATGCGTTATTTTTTCAAACGCTCTTGACAATGCCATAGAAGCCTGTGGTAAGATCGGAGGACATAAAGTAATTGATATAAAACTGAACGTACAGCAGGGATATCAATTTATTTCAATCAGCAACCCCACAAATGAAGAGAACGACAATCTTGAAACAACCAAAGACGATAAAATACATCATGGGTTTGGTATTAACAATATACGAAATGCTGTTAACAGGCATAATGGAACTATTGATATAAATAACGGCAATGGTCTGTTTTGTCTTAATATTACTCTTAAATTATAACAAAAAGAGGATTCATTGCAGTATGAATTCTCTTTCTAATAATTAAATTGTTGTTCCTGATCATCCTTAATCCCAAGCGACTGTTTCTTCCGATGTATCATTCTCCGCAGCCTGCTGTCCACTGTCCTTCTGACCGACCTATACTTCTGCGTATAGTCATCTTCGATGCATCTACTGAGATTTGCGAACAAACCAAAGATCGTATTTGCAATTACGGCATTTTCAAACTGTGCCATATTGTTCAGCATATTCTGTGCATATTCATTACCATCATTTGCGGACTTTGTAAGCCACTCTACTGCTTTTGTCTTATCTTTCTCAAGTCCCTCTGATCCAAACAGATAAAGCCTGCCGAGCTGATAGCTTGACCACATATTCTTATCTGCGGATTTTTCAAAGTAGTCAACAGCTTTTTGAACATCATACTTTTCTTTTTGCAGATAAAGCTTGCCAAGTGCATACTGTGTGAATTCGTTATCCTCAGCTAAAAGCAAGTATTTCTCGGCTTTATCCAAGTCCTGCAATACGATCTCGCCCTTGAAATATATCTTGCCGAGCTTGTAACAGGCACAAGTATCTCCGCTGTCAGCACACTCTGTAAGCATAGCGAGTCCTTTGTCGATGTCTTGATCTAAATGCTCACCCGAAATAAGTTCAAGGGCAAGAAAACGTTTTGCATTGATATTCTCAAGCTTTATTGCTTTTTCAAGCAGCTTTACAGCCTTTTCCTTATCCTGCGGAATATGTTCACCAAGCAGCAGTTCCTTTCCGTATTCATACAACCCATTCTTGTTATTCATCTCAGCGGAACGTTTGAAGTAATCTATAGCCCTATCCATATCAATGTCAGTTCCGAGACCCTTTTTAAACATAGAGCCCAGTTTGTAATATAGGTTATCGTCAGCCTGATCCTTGCTTTCAAGTTTCAGAAAGCCCGATAATGCAGATTTGTAATATCTTTGAGCGGTTTCTTCACTTTGATTTACATATTCACCCTTATTGTACATCTGTGCAATCGCATACGAAGCATAAGGCTGCCCCTGCGCAGATGATTTACGATACCATAAAAACGCCTGCGACAAATCTTTCTCCACGCCGTTGCCGTAGTAATACAAATTGGCAAGGCTGTATTGGGCGAATTTGTTTTTCTGCTTTGCCGATCTTTCAAACCATTCAAAAGCCTTTTGGTAGTTTTGTTCCGTACCTGATCCGTAGCAATACATTTTGCCTATTCGATATTGAACATATGGCTTCAGTTTCTTTGAGCTTGGCTCGACTTCAAGAAAGCCTTTTAACGCTTCCGAATAATATCTTAGCGATTTTTTCTCATCTTTTGCACCAAGTTTGTCAGTTGAATGTAACTTTCCTAGATAGTGAATAGCAAGAACATTGCCTGACTGAGATTCCGAAAGCAAAATCTGTTCTGCTTTTTGAAAGTCTTCAAGCTTTGATTGCTTATTGTAAATCAGTTTACAGGCTTCTTTGTATGAATTACTCCATTTTAAATAATACTTACTTTTTGGAGTATTATCAACATCAACTGTTACTGCATTTTCATCACTCCAAATGAAATCCTCGGCTGTAAAATCGTCGTTATCTGAAAATATCATTTTATCATTTTCAGATTGCTCAGATTCATCAAATTGCGGTGGAACATCTATGGTTGAATCATCATTCTCGGATTGTTCTGTAGGTTCGGGTTCTTTGACTGCTGCATCAACTATAAGGTTATTCATATCAAGTACGGTTCTGATTATCATATTTCGCACAGGCTGAAAAACCTTATTGTCGGTAAGCACAGGCAGTTCTTTTTCCTTTTGCGTATAAGTCTTGCACTTCAACCGCTCCAAGCTGCACCATTTTTCATAGAGCTGACGGATATTCTCATCTTTTGCAAGCTCCGAAAAAATATTGTTGACCGTTTCCTTGACCTCCGGCGGAAGATATCCGTACACCTTTTTGCCTTTGACATTCTGTAACTGAGAATAAAGCTTTCTAACTAATTCTTCAAGCAGAGGACAATCAAAGTTGCCTTGACAAATATTATCAACTATATTTTCAAATTCTGTTTTGGATACAGCTTTTAATTCATCACGACTTATCGTCTGCTCCTGATAGATTGACTGCAAATTGTCATGGAATATGTCGTTTGCAAAAGCTGAACGTATCTGATCTATGCCTTTAGTAGTCAAAAATCCCTGCTTTGGATTTGTTGAATACACAAGCAGATGAATATGGGGATGATGAGTTGTGTCATGAAAAGCGGCATACCATTTCAGATTGCAAAGCGGAATACGCTGTGCTTTTGCAATGTCGGAAATATGCCTTTTCACAAGTTCTCGCCACACTTCTGAATTATCATAGCCGAGACGCACAGCGTCTTCTCTCCGAAGTGAAACAACATGCGACCATACATTGCCTTTGTGATTAGCTATTTCGTTTGCAACTCTGTCAAGAATGATCGGTTTGTCTTTTTCATTAAACAAACCGTGCGAACCTCTTTTCTGAACTCCTGGACGCATAGCCATGTAGCCTACAAAGTTCTGCCGATTTCCGATAACGTCGGCATTGCGTTCAATTATCATACTGATTAGTTCCGAAGCGTTTTCTACGGTAGGGTTCGCAGTGTAGTCCTCATACTCAAGGTATCTTTTGGCTTCGGGAAAGTCCAAAAGCAGATCACCTATAAGCTCTTTCTGATTTTTTGTAGCGTTATCATTTCTGTCAATAGTGTTTTGATCACGAACTTCAACTGTTTCACGGGTTGCAATGTACTTCGTGTAGTTTCTGCGCTTGTTTTTACTTTTCTGTGTACCGCTTTTCAGATAGCGGCTTGTGACGATAATTTGAGATAAAGCCACGATATATCACCCCCCGTTTTAATTTGATTTAATCTGACCGCTGATACCTCACGGCCTTTTCAAAATTAATGATACCATTGATCCGCTTAACTTCATCCGTACACATAGCGCGAAGCTTGATCATCGTATCATCGTCAATGTCATGCACAGCCGCAAGCATATGTGTAATCGCACCAAGCTCCACTGCAATTTTAAACATGGCACGGGACAGCCTCTGTTCCGTGCCTTTTACAATTCCCTCCGTGAGCGTTGCAAGCTGCGAAGCAAGATAATCCACAAGCTCCGGTTTATTCTGTAAAAGATAACCGCAGTAAAATCTGATTGCCTTTTCCATAAATTCCGTGCGAGACGAGCAGTTATCCGACTTGTATAAGATATCGACCGTTTTCATTGTCTCGGGAAAAACATACAGCGGAAACTTGATTTTTTCTGCTGTGACACCATCGTTTTCCTCTGCAATATCGGCATTTTTCTTTGCCTTTTGCACTTTTGACTCCATGATTTTCGACAACCTCCTTTTTTGACTCCATTTTATCAAGGCTTGTAAAACCTCGCAAAATCGGCGAGCTTTGCTCGTCCGATGTGAATGTTTTGGCGGCTTTGACGCCAAAACTTTAACCAGCAATATATTAAATTCCCCTCAAACCCACCCGAAATCATCTGATTTCTGCCATTCTCAAACTCTGCGAGAAATGCCCCAAATCTGTCCCGACTCGCTTTAGGGTAAACTTACCCTACCGACCTCCGAAACTCGCCACACGAGCCGACACGGTGCGAACTGGAGCGAATTACTGCTCGGAATGCTTTTCAGATTCGGCAGGCAAGGAGTTTCTCGGCTTTCTCGCAGGCTTTCTGTCCGACATCATATCAATAAAATCTCTCACATTCTGCGGAACGACCTTGCCGTAAAGCTGATCCACATACTTTTCAAGCTCCGCCGCAAGAGTTGTGTTTTTCTGCTCCAGATACATCTCTATCGCAGAGAGCTTTTTCTCGTTTACACTTACCGTAACTGATTTTTTCAACCTATCACACTCCAATAAAATTAATTTTCTAATGAGCTGTCCTCATTCAAACTTTCAATAGCGTCAGTCACCTCCTGCGGATATTCTATGCCTTCATAGGTACACCAGCTTGACCAGCTGCCATTTGAAACAGCCTCTTTCGTGACATAACCAACGCTTTCAGAGCTGTAAACAACCTCTCCGTTTCCAACATAAATTCCGTGCTGACTTCCGTCAAACAACCCTATCCCGGCAACTTCAGGCATAGTATCTATACCGCCTTGTTCAGTATAAACCAATGTGCTGTAAGCAGAATCAAACTCTTTATCGGTTGGACTGTAGTTCAGATACCCCAGCACAAGTCCTGCGTTGTCAGCATATCTGATGCGGTCTGTTTCGTTTCTTTCACCAATAAAACCGTTCATATATCCCCAGCCGGACACATACGCATTTTCCGCCCAAGCCGCAAGATCGGTGCAGTTCTTTGTGCTTTCATCGCTGAACATATACTCGTTTATGGTGCTGTTCATCACCCAAGTGTAGGTTCTCATAAATTCGTCATAGCCGATTTCCAAACCGTAAGTTGAATTTATCGCAGCGATCAGATCGCTGTCATTCGGAGCAACGGCGAACAGGTTGGCATAGGACTGCGCATTGAAATTCTGCACATCATCGAAATATGACATATATATCAGCTGTGCTTTTATGGTCTGAGAGCGAACCCCTGCGCCCCTCATGGCGTCCTCGATTTCCTGACCGCTGTTTTGAATTTCGGTTATTTTCGCCTGCTGTTCGCTGTCAAGGCTTTCAAACAAAGACGAATCGCTGAACATTTCAGCGTTAATTTCAGGCTGTTCGATCTCCATGCTGCCCATGCTCGAAAGCACAGCTACGGGCAGGCACATCAGTCCAAGAGAGCCTGCGGCGATGCTTCCGATCAGAACAAACAGCTTTCCTCGTTTCTTTTCGTCGCCCAGAATATATATCGCTACCTTTTTCAGAGCAACCGCAACTGTTGCAGACATTACCGACCACCACCGTTTCCAAACAACACAGCCTTGTACTGCGGAGCGATGACCTGTAACAAATATCTCTCGTTTCCGCACCTGTAAAGGCAAGTGCCACGTTCGGGATACTTGATAAGACTGTACTCCGATTCCTCCAACTGTAGGGTATCAATAAATG
>ERZ857757.2591-NODE-2591-length-11449-cov-4.055380_pt1 | contig 11449 bp, 8 predicted proteins | sample MGYA00519764_ERZ857757 | MGnify/ENA primary metagenome ERZ857757 (study PRJEB31778, sample SAMEA3449359) | human gut metagenome | biome: human gut; feature: human-associated habitat; material: faeces | place: United Kingdom | collected 2010/2012 ... | reverse complement strand
GAGCGGCCCGATAAGGGCCGCTCGCTTTGGTCGTTACGGAGATAATCGGCAAAACGAAGTTTGATGCGTATCGTGAATGACTTGCGTCCGTGACGGAATGAAGTCAGTGAATGAATTACTTCGTGCAATGAATCGGAGCTATGATGGATATACGTCCATGATAGCAGTACTTCATCGATAGCAGTACATCCGTGACAGACAGCTGTCATCGCATGAGAGCAGGAGGTGCTGTCATTCATCTCGGGGAACGAAGATAGTATCCCTCCGGAGGCTTTCGACGTATGTCGCATGGAGGCAGTTCCAGGCAGACCAAACAACTTGTTATCAGGCGAAAAGCGTTGTAATATTGCAGCCCGGGAAGCACCGCGAGCCGAGGGGTTCGAACCGTCGGTCGTACCCTGCGTCGTCTCGACGCATTTACCGTCGCCGGACGGTAGCAAGGTGTACCTTTGTCGGACAAACCGGTGTTTGTCCGACAAAGGTCCTTGCTCTGCGAGGCCGGATGCCGCTCCCGAGTCGCGTCCCCTTAAACCTTGACATATGGAAGAACAGCACAAAGAGAGAAAAGCCAGTTACAAGTACTCGTTCCGACTCGATGAGCAGCAAAATATCCGTTTCTGCCGGATGCTTGCGGAGGCCGGACTGGAACACAACCGCAGCCGGTTTATCGTCAAAAGAATCTTCGCCGAAGAGTTTCGCGTGATGCGTATCGACCCGACCTTGGGCCGATATGTGGCCCGTCTGAACCAGTTTTACGAGCAGATACAGCGCGTGGGCAACAACTACAACCAGATCGTGCGGGCCGTCAATACGCATTTTTCGCACACGGCGATTCCGCGACAAGTGCTCCTTCTGGAGCGCCGCACGCGCGAGCTGAAAGCCCTTTCCGAGCAGGTCATCGCGCTCAGCCGCGAACTTTACGAGCTATGGTCGCGCGGATACGAATAATACCGGACCAATTATCATCTTCTTGCCCATCGCGGCAAAATGACTATCTTTGTGAGGGTAAAGCGGTTTTTAATTCCCGATAAACGACCCGAACGATGACCGACCAACTGATTTTCGTACACGACAAGCGGCGCGACGCCTACGTCGACAAGACGTCGGAGATCGTCGGGCTGCGACCGGCCGGAGCGTATGTGTATGTCGATTACGGCGCGGCGCGGGTATTCCGCTATCGCAAGGAGCATGTAGTCTGTTATCCCCTGCTCGCCACACGCCGGCAGGTACGCATCTACAAGGACGGAACGTTGCAGGAGCCGTACGATACGCTGTTCGACTACGGGAAATATGTCCGGCTGGGCGCCGGAGAGGGCTTGCGTTCGCCGGCGATCGAGAAGTCGCGGATCGAAGCGGTCGATGCGCAGCCGCTCCCCGCAGACAAAGAGCGGCTGCTTTCCTATTTCGCGGAGGTTCTCGCAGCCAAAGCCTCTCTGGAGTCGGAGACCGATACGGAAGCCGCAGAGGAGGTTCCCGAAGGGGAGAAGAAAAGTTCGATCGCCGCCCTGCTCGCCGAGACGATGCAGCGCATCGATCCGCAGGATCCCCGTACGGCGCTGTATGCCTATCTGAGCGGACGGACGGCGGCGTGCGATGTCGGCAATGCGGCTCACGTCTATCCCTTCGGCTGCAACGCCAGCCAGAAACTCGCCGTGCAGCGGGCGCTGGGCAATCGGGTGAGCGTGGTAGAGGGACCTCCCGGTACGGGAAAGACGCAGACGATTCTGAACATCGTCGCCAATCTGCTGATGCAGGGAAAAACCGTCGGTGTCGTGTCCAACAACAATGCGGCGGTGGACAACGTGCGCGACAAACTGTCGAAATACGAGTACGGGGCGTTGATGGCCGAACTGGGAAACCGGACCAGACGGCAGGCCTTTTTCGCGGACAAACAGCAGGATTTCATGCCCGACCCTACGTGGCGGTTGCCGGCGGAGGAACGCACGGCCCTGCGAACGCGGCTGGGCGAGCTGTCGGCGGCCATAGACGAGCTTTTCCGCGTCAACGCGGAGCTGGCCGACCTGCGGACGAAACGCTCCTATGCCCAATGCGAGTACCGTCATCTGCTGTGGGAACAACCGCTGGACGAAGCGCGGATGCGGCGGGTCGACCGCTGTTTCTTCCGTCCGATCGACAGCCGGCGTGCGCTGTCGTTCCGGCATCTCGTTACCGAGAGGTGGCAGGGCGGAAGGCCGTCGCTCGCTTTGCGGGCCGGACTGCTGTTCCGGTGCGGCGTGTGGCCCGGGAAGCGGCTGTTCGCGGATGCGGAGCTGCTGCCCGCCTATGCCGATCGCAAGTTCTACGAAACCTATATCGCCGAGCTCTCGGCCCGCATCGCCCGGCTCGGGGCACCGTCCGACGAGCAGCGTGCGAAGAGCCTGATCGAAGCATACGGGAAGGTGTCGGAAGCGCTGTTCCGCGATATGCTCTACCGCAAATACGAACGGCTGAACGAAGCGCGGCAAGAGGAGCGGCCCCGTTCACGATGCAGAACTACCGGACGCATTTCCGCACCTTCGTCGAACGCTATCCGGTCGTGCTGAGTACGACCCATTCGCTGTGCGCTTCGATCGGCGCGGGGCACCTGCTCGACTATGTCATCATCGACGAGTCGTCGCAGGTCGATATCCTCACGGCGGCCGTCTGCTGCGCCTGTTGCCGGAATATCGTCATCATCGGCGACAGCCGGCAGCTGCCGCATATCGTGGAGGAGCAGCTCAGGGCGAAGGCCGAGGAGCTGCGCGACAAACATCGGGTGCCCGACGCTTACGATTACGTGCGGCAGAACATCCTCTCCTCCTTCAAACGGGTCTTCGGGAAACGGCTGCCCGTCACGCTGCTGCGCGAACATTACCGCTGCCATCCGCTCATCATCGACTTCTGCAACCGGAAATATTACCGGAACGAGCTGCTCATCATGACCGAACCGAAGGGCGACTATCCCTTTACGGTCCTGACGACAACCGCCTCGAAAACCTACTCCCATAACGGCCGGATCTACAATCAGCGCCAGATCGACGCCACCTGCGACTGGATCGAGCGACAGCATGCGGAGCCGGAGCAGATCGGCGTCATCTCTCCCTACCGGTATCATGCGCAGGAGTTGCGGCGGTGCCTGCCGCCGGGTGTCGAGGCCGACACGATCCACAAGTTTCAGGGACGGGAGAAGAATACCATCGTATTCCACACGGTACGTTCCGAAATCACGGCGTTTCTGGACGATCCGAACCTGATCAACGTGGCCGTCTCACGGGCCGTCGAGCATCTGGTCGTCGTCAAGACCGAAGGGATGCGGATCGCCCACGGGTCGGATATCGGCGATCTGCTGCGCTACATCCGTTTCACGTGCGACGACGTCGATTCGGTCTTTATCACCAGTCCGATCCGCTCGGTTTTCGACGTGCTGCATACGGAGTACGCCGCCATGCGGTTCGCCTCCGATGCGAAACGCGAATCGCCGGCCGAACGGATCGCCGAACGGCTCATCGGAGGAATTCTCGCCGAGGAGGATCGGTTTTCCGCCATCGGCGTCCACCGACACTACCGGCTGTACGATCTGGTCGGACGGACCGTCGAGCTGTCCGACGAGGAGCGCCTCTTCGTCCGCCGCCGCTCGCATCTCGACTTTCTGCTCTACAACCGGATGGACAACACTCCGATTCTGGGGATCGAGGTGGACGGCGTGCTCCACCACCGCTTCGACGAGGTGCAGGTCGCCCGCGACCGGCGCAAAAACGGTATTCTCGCCAAGATCGGCCTGCCGCTTCTGCGTTTCTCCACGGACGGCAGCAGCGAAAAGGAGCGGATCGTAGGCGCGCTCGAACAGGCCATGCAGCAGGGGTGAGTGCCGAGCAGCGACAAATCCGCAAGGCGATCCGAGACCGACAGGATACGGTTCGCAAACAGCGATGAGCAGAAAATTCACGGAACGAAGCCGCAAGGCCGAAGGAGGAATATCCAAGACATAACGATTCCCCGGCAGACCGGAGTTATCACGCTTGTCCGACGGCCAATCCGTCAGCTGTTTTCACTCCACATGTCGCACTGCTTCATGATCGTACTCAACGCATCTTCCTGTCCCTCGGGCGGATAATCATACTTCTTGAGCAGCCGTTTCACGATCCGACGCATACCGGCACGGGCGCTCTCCTTGAGGTTCCAGTCGATCGTCTTGTTGCGGCGCAGCGCATCGGTCAATTCCCGTGTAATGGCAACCAACTGTTCGTTCGTATAGAAATCGCGTACGGCCTCGGGTTTGGTCAGCGCATCGTAAAATGCAAGCTCTTCGTCGTTCAGATCGAGCGCTTTGTCGGATTCTTTGCCGTGGGCGATCTCGTGGGCGATTTTCAGCAACTCCTGAATTACCTCCTCGTTGGTCAGCAACCCTTTGAGGTAATTGCTCATGGCACGGGATAGAATCTCGGAGAATTTTTCGGCCCGCACCGTATTGGTCCGTTGATAGATTCGCACCTGTTCGGCAATCAGCTTGCGCAACAGTTCGACGGCAAAGTTTCTCTCCTTCATCCGGGAGATCTCTTCGAGAAATTTCGGATCGAACAGCGAAAACTCCTCCTCGACGTCGGAGAAGAGGTTGATTACACCGTCGCTCTTGATGCTCTGTTTGAGCAACTCGTTGATCCGTGCGTTGATCTCGCGCAGCGACATCTTGCCCTTGCCCTCGATGCGCGTCAACAGCGTGCGCACGGCCTCGAAATAGGCCGCTTCGAGACGCTGCTCGTAGTTCAGCAAACTCTGACAGAGCGACAACGCCTGCCGCAACAGCAGCGCCTCCTTGATAAACAGCTTCTTCGGCTCCTCGCGTTCGGGAGCTTGCAGAAAATCGACTCCTCCGCTGATCGCTTTGGCCCGTTCCAGATCGGATTTGCCGAAAAAGGCCGTATAGTCGAACCCGTGCAGCAAATCACGACACACTTCCAATCTTTTCTGAAATTCGGGATAGGCCGTTTTTGACACGTCGGGATCGCCGTAATTCTTGCGGTCGCGGAGCGTATAGTCGCTCATCGCCTTCCTCAACGCCGACGCGATGCCGACATAATCCACCACCAGTCCGCCCTGCTTGTCGCCGAAGACCCGGTTGACGCGCGCAATGGCCTGCATCAGATTGTGGCCGGTCATCGGCTTATAGACATACATCGTCGCCAGCGACGGCACATCGAATCCGGTGAGCCACATATCGACCACAATCACGATTTTCAGCGCACCGCCGTCGTCCTTGAATGCTTTTTCCAATTCCTTTTTACGGGCATCGTTCCCGATGATCGGACGCCACTCCTCGGGATCGCCATTGCCCGAAGTCATTACGACGGCCAGTTTCCCGCTCCATGCCGGACGCATTTCGAGCAACCGGCGATAGATCTTGATCGCAATCGGTCGCGAGTAGGCCACGATCATCGCTTTCCCCGTCTGTTCGTACTGGCGGTTCTCCTCGTAGTGTTTTACGATGTCTTCGCACAACGAACCGATGGTTTCGTCGGCCCCGAGAATCGAGTCGATGCGCCCCAACTCGCGCTTGCTCTTCTCGATGACATACGCTTCCGCCTCGGCCGCCATCGCATCGTATTCGTCGTCGATACGGCGCAGGGTCGCCTCGTCGAGTTTCAGGTTGATCACACGGCTTTCGTAATAAACCGGTCGCGTCGCACCGTCCTCCACCGACTGCGTCATGTCATATACGTCGATATAATCGCCGAACACCTCGCGGGTCGATCGGTCCTTCAATGCGATGGGCGTTCCGGTGAAGCCGATATAGGTCGCATTGGGCAGCGCGTTGCGCACCAGACGAGCCGCACCGACGATGATCTTCGCGCGTGTCATACCGTCGGGCATGGTCACCATTTTCACCTTCTCCTCCAATCCGTATTGGCTGCGGTGTGCCTCGTCGGCCATGACCACGATATTGCGGCGCTCGGAGAGCGGTTCGTCGCTCTCCTCGAATTTCTGCATCGTCGTAAAGAAGATGCCGTTCGCCTCGCGTCCGGCCAGCAGCTCTTTCAAATGAGCGCGGCTCTTGGCCTGGACAGGTTTCTGACGCAGAAAGTCTTCGCATCGGGCGAACTGCCGATAGAGCTGCCCGTCCAGATCGTTGCGGTCGGTCAGCACGACAATCGTCGGCGACGACATCGCCTGCTGCAACAGCTTCGAAAAGAAGACCATCGAAAAGGACTTGCCGCTGCCTTGCGTATGCCAGAAAACGCCGCCTTTGCCATCCGTCCATGCAGCTTCCATCGTCGACAGTACCGCCTTGCGCACGGCGTAGAACTGGTGATAGGCTCCCAATATCTTCGCACTTTGCTTCCCGTCCTTCGAGAAACACAGGAAATTGCGTATCAACTCCACCAGCCGCACCTTGTCGAACATCCCCCGAAACAGCACGTCGAACCCGGCACAGCTCCGATCCTCCATCGAACCGTCTACCGTTTTCCACGCCATAAAGCGGTCTTCTCCCGCCGTAATCGTGCCGGCCTTGGTAATCGCGTGGTCGCTCATCACACAGAACGCATTATAGATGAAGAGCGACGGAATCTCCTGCATGTAATTGCGCAACTGCGCATAGGCCTCCGAAACGTCGGTATTCTCGCGCGAGGGCGATTTCAACTCCACCACGACCAGCGGCAGACCGTTGACGAAGACGACGATATCCGCCCGCTTCACCGACCGCTCCTCGACCGTCCACTGGTTCGCTACCGTAAAATAATTTCGCAACGGCGTATCGTAATCGACGAGCCGCACGAGTTCCGACCGCTGCTCCCGGCCGTCAAAGTAGTTGACCGCGACTCCGTTTTGAAGATAATCGGTAAACTGCTCGTTCTTTTGTACCAACGAACCGCCCTCGTAGGTCCGGATCTTCGTGATCGCCTCCTCGATCGCCGCGGCAGATAAGGACGGATTCAGCTCCTGCACCGCCGCCCGCAGTTGCTCCATGTAGATCGGCTCCGTATAATCGCGCGCGACCTCCGGCCCATAGATATAACCGTAGCCTAACTGCTCGCGGAACAGCTCGATTATCGCATTTTCAAAATTAGCTTCGGTGAAGTGCATAAATTCATTTTTTACAAAGTTACGAGAAAATCGTGAATCCCAAGGATATGGCCGATAATATAATGGCCGCAATGGAGGTTATCAGCGTCCAAATCTGTATCCGATTGTTCCTTTTTTGAATGGCACTTTCTTTTTGCTTTTCTTGGTCCTGTTTAATTCGGAGGAAATGTTCCCGTTCCTGCTGCAGAATGGTTGTGATTGCATTTATGCCCTCTTGAAAACATCGTTCCAAACCAGCTTCTACATCCCGTTGCCCGTAAAATTGATATGCAAAAGGACCGGAATAGCGATTTTCGAACGATACGTTTTCTATTGCCTGCAATGTGCTTCCTCGACTTCCAATCTTTTGCAAAGTTTTTATGACATCCCTTTTCAAACGATTCCCCGGACTTTCGATATAATCTCTAATACAGCTATTATTATTGAATGAAACACTATTGATTCTGGACTTTATATCTGCAATTTCTGCATCCAATATGGAAATGGCGTCGGCAGGTGTCATGTGAGCGGTTTTGTAAGTTCGGATTATTCGATTGCTATTTCTCCGGCCATCAGTTTGGGCAGCAAGGTGTCGCGCAGGGCAAAAAGGTTCCTGTTTTCAATTCTATGTGCAATAACAGAATCAAAAAGCGGAGTAAAAATTTTATCTAAATATTCCAATATCGGTTTTTCAGGTATTTTTACCTCGGAAGATTCCAAATCGCATCGTTTGATATGTCCCATTGTAACGGCCTTATCTTTTGCAATACGAATAAATTTATTCATGTGATGCTTTGTCCAATAGAATATGAACCATTTGGGGTAGTTGCCCGATGTAACTTTGAATAGATGTTGGTTGAGCCCGCACCTGCCGCCACACCATACATCCACAAGTAAAGTTCCCGACCAAGAAAAAATAATATCTCCGTCGTTAATTATATACTCTGGTCTTATGAATGTTGAGCATCTATCACTTGAGGCATCGCATTGCCCTTGTCCCAATTCTTTTATTTTCAAAACGGGCAGACTGTTTTGAAGGGATACGGGCGGAAACTTTTGCATTGCCAAACCATTTAGATATTGTGCAATATCCGTTAAACTTTTGGTCTGGTAGTTGCCTAATTGGCTGTCATTGTCCACAAACCACGATTTGAAGAGGGCCTGCGCCTGCTCTTCCAAATTCGCATTGATCCGCCGATTCAATTCGATTTTATCGTCCAACGCCCCTAAAATCCCCGCAATCCGTTTCTGCTCGGCAAGCGGAGGAAGATTTACTTCGATATTTTTCATAGTAGCCCCCGACACCTCCTTAAATGTCGTACCACTACCCATCGCCTCAATTCGATTCTTATTGTATTTCAATAGATAATACATAAATAGGCTGTCAACCTTTTTTGTGTCGGGCACAAGGCTTTTAAATCCCTGATTGGTTGCAATGGGATTCTTGGCAATTGCGACATAGCCAATAGGCGCTCGTGAAGAAAACAGAACACTTCCGGCTGGCAATAATTGAGCAGAGCAACTATTTAAACCTTCTTCCGTGATATTGCGCTCTCCGCACTCTATGTAACGACCAGAGAATGACGACAAATCTTTGGGGGTAACCCATGCGATTTCCCCTCCGTAGTATTTCTCAACCGAGGTTGACGGGGTTGCTCCTCCGACAACTGATCCAATATCGGATAATTTAACACGTGCCCACATTTTATTACTCATTCTCTATTTTATAACTAATGTTAGACACATCATTTGAAGCATCGTCGTACTCGCAAACAATCTGGTAAAGTGTTTCATTTATATTACAGTCAATATTTACGATATAAACATCCGCATCTTTATATGTTATTTCAACGACATTAAAACTGGAAACAGAGCCATCATACTGATTTCCTGTTTCTCGTATGATAGTTTCTCGCAGATATGGCTCTTCAAATTTAAGCCGAATACTCTCACCTTTTGAAACATCAAAAAACCGAACTAAAACAGACTTTAAATGTTCACAATTCTTACATACGAAAATATCATCTCGCACCAGATCATCACAACGGCCCCAATCATTATCTTCAGAAACCAATATGCAAGGACAGCCATTATCTGAATGATATTTCAAAATCGTTTCTGCGATTATAGCATCCTTGAGTCCTGCATCATGATATTCTTTCTTATTCGACCGAGCCGAAATGAACGGAGCCTTTTTATTGATTGCCTTATCTACAAGACGTTCGAACAAATCGATATTTCTATCATAATTTACTATACGGCAACTATTGCGAATTATAAATTCATCGAATAAAGTTTCTATATGTTCTTGAAAAATTGCTTCGTTCTGTTTTGTGAATTCGTAACTTACATTCAAAATAGAACCAAATACCCTTTTATAATCGTTTAACTGCTCTATAAATGAAACTGTATGCTTCTGGTAAATTTCCAATAAATGGCGTTTGTATTCCCGAATTACAATTTCGGGAATACAAAATTCGATCTTATCTGACAATCGATACTCTTCTACGAATCTTCTTATGGCGTAGAAATCATTAGAAGCCTTGATATCAGCAATACACAAATCTCCACATTTTTGATTTGAGAATCGTGCTTCTAATTTATTTGTATCAAAAAATATTGCAATTTTTTTCACCATCAATCTATTTTATACCCGATACGCTCCAACTGCCGGCGGATCTCCGCCTCCAAATCGTGAGATTGCTGGAACAGCTCCGACAATTCGCCCGTCAGCCGCTCCATCTTCCCGGCGAGGGGCTCCGAATCCTCCGCCTGCTCGGCGATGCCGACATAGCGTCCCGGCGTCAGAACAAAGTCCTGCGCCGCGATCTCTTCCGTCGTCGCTGCGGCGCAGAAGCCCTTCTCGGCCTCCATGCGTCCCTCGGCATAGGCCCGATAGGTGTCGGCGATGCGCTGGATGTCGCCCCTGCTGTTCGGCTCCTCGCTGTCGGTCAGCTCGCGCAGCTTACGCGTGACCATCATACCGAGATTGCGGGCGTCGATAAACAGCGTTTTGCCCTTTTGTTTTTTATCCTTGTTGAAGAACCAGATCGAGACGGGAATCTGCGTCGTATAGAACAACTGCGGCGGCATGGCCACGATGCAATCGACCAAATCGGCCTCCACCAGCTTCCGGCGAATTTCGCCCTCGCCGCCGCTCTGGCTCGACAGCGAACCGTTGGCCAGCACGACACCCGCCCGTCCCGTCGGGGCGAGGTGGTGGATGATGTGCTGAATCCATGCGAAGTTGGCATTGCCATTAGGAGGCGTGCCGTATTTCCAGCGCACATCGCCGGCCAATTTGTCCGCGCCCCAGTCGCTGAGGTTGAACGGAGGATTGGCCATCACGAAATCGGCCTTGAGGGTCGGATGGCAGTCGTTGAAAAAAGTGTCGGCATTGTATTGCCCGAGGTCGGCCTCGATACCGCGAATCGCAAGATTCATCTGCGCCATCTTCCAAGTCGTCGGGTTGGAGTCCTGCCCATAAACGGAAATATTCTTAATATTCCCGGAGTGGCTCTCGATAAACTTCGCCGACTGCACGAACATACCGCCCGAACCGCAGCAAGGATCGTACACGCGACCTTTGTAGGGTTGCAGCACGTTTACCAGCGTTTTGACAATGCAGGCGGGCGTATAGAATTCGCCGGCGAGTTTTCCTTCCGCCTCGGCAAATTTCGAAAGACAGTACTCATAGGCGCGTCCCAGAATATCTTTCGAGTCGCCATGTTCGTGCATCCGGATATTCGTGAACAAATCAACCACATCGCCCAACCGGCGCTTGTCGAGCTCGGGACGAGCGAAATTCTTCGGGAGAATATCTTTCAATCGCTTATTCTCCTTCTCGATCGCCCGCATCGCATTGTCTATCACCAAGCCTATTTCGGGCGTGTGCGCCTCGGCCGCAATCCGCTCCCAGCGGGCTTCGGTCGGGACATAGAAGATATTTTCGGCCGTATATTCGTCCTTGTCCTCCTCGAATCCTTCGCCCTCGGCGACAAGCTGCCGGTATTTCGTTTCGAACTTATCGGAAATATATTTCAGGAAAATAAGCCCCAACACAACGGACTTGTACTCCGATGCGTCGATATTGCCGCGCATCTTATCCGCGGCCTTCCATATTTCCCTCTCAAAGCCGATATCGGCCGTGTTCATGGTTGCCATTATGCAATAATTTTATGTAAAGATACAAAATCCTTCTAATTATTCTTATTTATCAGATTCACCACCACCTTCGTCATCACGTCCTTCTCCTCGGTGCGGCTCTCGGCGATCATCAGCGTCAGGGCGACCAGCGTGTTGTTATCCAAAAGGCGCGAACCGTCAACACGGTAGAGAATCCGATTGTTCTCCAAAAACCAAAGGAACAGGAAAGCGGCGATACGCTTGTTACCGTCGCTGAACGAATGGT
>ERZ857757.2587-NODE-2587-length-11455-cov-7.671140_pt1 | contig 11455 bp, 8 predicted proteins | sample MGYA00519764_ERZ857757 | MGnify/ENA primary metagenome ERZ857757 (study PRJEB31778, sample SAMEA3449359) | human gut metagenome | biome: human gut; feature: human-associated habitat; material: faeces | place: United Kingdom | collected 2010/2012 ... | reverse complement strand
CTCTTTTGGTTACTTTTTCGTACAAGCGAAAAAGTAACATTAAAACCGTCCCTTAGGGAAATTTTCTGAAAAGGAAAATTTCCCTAAGAGCCTCTTTCCAGACTTTTCGGAAAAAAGCAAGTACGTCCGATGGTGAAACCATCGGACGTATCAACTTAAATTCTTTTGCTCCGCTTTTCTTCTAAGAAAAGCGGAAAGGCCCACTCTGCTCCAAACTAAGCCGGTTGGAACGCCTTGACCATGATGAGCGCCGCAATACCGATAAGAAGCCCTAATCCACTTTTGAGCGTGATCTTTTCCTTGAAGAACAAAGCGGCAATGACAGCGGCAATAATGGTGTTTCCGCCGTTGATAAAGGTAAACAGAATAACCGGCTCTGTCTTTACCGTGGCAATTGTCGCAAGCTGGTTGACAAAGAATACGGCAATCGAACTGATAAGCGCAAATATAAGTAATTTTTTCTGCATCTTCTCGTGACACTGCGAGGGAGCAGCCACCCGGTAAACACAGGCGAAAATGCCGAGCAGCACACCGGGAATCAAAAAGCCGAGAAAAGAGAAAGTCGTCACGTCGCCGCCTTGAACGTTTTTGGCAAACATGGTCTGTACCATCATGACCGCACCGTTGGAAAGCATGGCGATAAGTAATAAAATCAACGTTTTAAACGAAAAGCCGCTGTATAGCTTTTTCGTGTCGCCGATTAAAAGCACGGATGCCGCCAAAAACAGCAAAACACCGGCCCACTGTCCGAGCGACATGGGAATATGATACATAAAAATTCCGGCAACGCACGGAACAATCAGACCTGCCGTAGAAAACAGCGAAGAAAGCGCCATCGTGCCGCTTTTTATTGCATACAGCGAGCTAACGCTGGATATTAAAAGCATGATACCGAAAGCAGCGGCATATAAGGCCGTTTCCGCGTTCATATGCGAAAATCCGCCGCCGAACAGAAGAATGAGTGCGGCAAAAGCGGCGGCAAGCAACTTGGTAAGCATAAAATACTTGGTGTTTCCGAACAGCGTTTTCGGAACAAGAATGCTGGACATCTTGCTGCTGTACTGTTGGATAAAGCGAATCAAAATAATAATGACGATACAGGATGTGCCTGTGAGTTCCATTTCAAAAATCCTTTCTTTGTTTACGGGCGCTTTTTATGTATCCATTATACGCCGCACAAAACCAAACGTCAATCCGTGCGGCAACGAAAGTTTTTCGTAAACGGTCCTTTTTTGACGAAATTTTTTCGTAAATTCACCCCACCCCCCTTGTTTTTGTCGGCAAAATATGATACTATTATGATAGTATTATATTGTCATCTGACAAAACCGACATGAGGTGAATGCGATGAATCTTGAAATGTTAGCCAAGCTTGCCGAGGTATCGGTCGGCACGGTTTCCAAAGCTTTTTCCGGCAGCAGTGAGATCAGCGCCGATACAAGAGAACGTATTTTTGCGCTTGCCAGGCAAAACGGCTGTTTTGACAAATACAACAAGAACCGCTTTGACAAAAAAGTAATCGCCGTTATTTGTCCCGAAATCAAAAGTGAATACTATGCGGCCATGGCGACAATCTTAAACCGTGAAATCACCTCGCACGGCGGGATCATGCTCCTTTCAGCCACGGATTTTTCCGAAGAACGCGAGAGAGCGCTTTTTTCCTATTATGCATCGTATTGCAAGGCAGACGGGATTTTGACCATCAACCAAGGCGCGGTATTGGAAAATTCTTTCCATATCCCGGTCGTTGCGATTCTGCCGACAGATACCGCCAAGCACAGCAAGAACATTGATTTTATCATGTCCGACATGCCGTCAGCCATTGAAAGCTCTATCGAATATTTAAAAAAACTCGGGCACAAAAAAATCGCCTTTGCCGGCGAGACGCTCACTATGATAAAGTTACAGCATTTCAAAAGCGCTATGCGAAAAGCCGGACTTGCCATTGCCGAGGAACTCATATGTATCAGCAAGAAACGCTTTGAAGAAGCAGGCGAAGAAATTATGGATCACTGGATAGCGGAAGGACGTATGCCGCACGCAGTGGTAGCGGCATACGATTATATCGCGATCGGCTTAATAAGGAGCTTGCGGCGTGCCGGAAAAAGCGTACCGCAGGATTGCTCGGTGGTCGGCATGGACGATATTTCCGTCGTGCCGTATTTGGAGACCCCGTTAAGCAGCATCCATACGCACACAGACGATGCCTGCCGCATAGCAGTGGAAATTTTACTCAAAAAGGCGCAGAACCAGTATTACAGCTCCCGGCAGGAAATTCTCATGCCGTCGGAATTTGTGGCGCGCGGTTCCTGCGCCCCGTACCGGGAAAAATAGAGGAGAAACATGCAAATTTCAACACATACCCACAAATTCTCTATACATCGTGTGCTATTGGCCGTTTTTATCTGCGGTTTTCTTTTCTTTGCACCGAAGGTGTCCGCCTATGTGGAGGACGCGGCGCTGGATAAGCAGATTTCGGACGTTTCCGCCTATCTCTTGGAAACCGTGCCGCAGCCGCAGATAAGCTCAGTCGGCGGAGAATGGGCGGTGTTAGGGCTTGCACGTGCCGGAATCGGAGACGCCGCCTATTTTGACTCATACCGCAGTGCGGTGCGTGCCGGACTGCGTGCATCAAACGGGATACTTCACACGCGGAAATACACGGAATATGCGCGTGTCACGATAGCCTTGACAGCAATCGGCGAAAATCCGCTTGATTTTGCCGGTTTTGATATTGTAACGCCGCTCACCGACACCGAAAAGGTACTCTTTCAGGGAACAGCCGGAGCGATTTGGGCGCTTATGGCGTTGGATTGCGGCGATTATCCGGACGGCGGTGCAAGAGAGATTTATATAGCGGAAATTTTAAAAGCATCCGGCGCTGACGGCGGTTTCTCTTTTGTCGAAAACGGTGCGTCCGACGCAGATCTGACGGCAATGGCGCTTGACGCGCTTGCGCCGTATTACAAAAAAGACGCGGCAGTAAAGCAAGCCGTGGATAAGGGATTTTCGTTTTTATCCGAAAATCAAAACGCAGACGGAAGTTATTCGTCGGGCGGCAAGCCGAACGCCGAAAGCACCGCGCAGGTTCTTGTGACGTTAGGCACATACGGTCTTTCCGAGACAGACGGACGTTTTGTCAAAAACGGCCACACGGCGCTTGACGCTTTGTTGGCTTTCCGGCTTTCCGACGGCGGTTTCCGGCATGTGGCCGATGAGACCGTGTCCAACGCCATGGCGACCGAGCAAGGCTTTTATGCCTTAGTATCTGTTCGCCGCCAAAGAACCGGAAAATGTGCTCTCTTTGATCTTTCCGATGCAAAAGAGTTTCTTTCCGCTGTGGAAGGCGCCGGAAAGCCGGCGTCGGGTCTGCCCGGGAAATCGGCGCAGATAACGCCGAACGTCGTGAAATTTCCCGGCAAGACATTTGCGGACGTTGTCTCCCACCCGAGCCGTTCGCATATAGAGACTTTGGCGGCTCGCGGGGTATTAAACGGCAAAAGCGACGAACGGTTTGATCCGGACGGGCTTGTCACGCGTGCGGAATTCTGTGCCATGGTAATCCGTGCTCTGGGAATTGACACAAGCGGTGCGAATACGAATCTTTTTGCCGACGTGCCGCAGGCCGAATGGTTTGCGCCCTATATCGGGCAGGCGTTTGATTTAGGCATTGTGAACGGCGTATCCGAAACGGAATTTTCGCCCTATGGGCGCATTACACGCGAAGATGCGGCGGTGATGATCGAGCGTGCCGCACGTCTTTGCGGAATTGACACGGCTCTTTCTGCAAGCGGACAGCGTGATGCTTTATCGGTTTTTGCCGACTACCGTTCGGTAAACGGTTATGCGCAGCATGCAGTAGCTTTTTGTTTATCGCATGGAATTTTATCGGTAGACACGGCGTCTCTTTATCCGCAGAAAGCGGAGAGTCGGGCGGAAATTGCCGACCGGCTGTTCGGGCTTCTGAATCTTGCCGATCTATTATCCTAAACCGTTTGGAGTAAGTCATGAAAAGAATTCTGAAAAGCAATTTTATCTATTTTGCGGCGGCGCTTTTAGTTATCTTATTAGTCGTCGGGGTATTCTTTGCCGAACGTTCCGGAAAGCAGAAAAACCGGTCGGACAGTTCCGTCGGTATATCCGACATGGCAGGCTCTGAAAAATCAAACGATTTACTTATTCCGGAAATCCCGGAAAGACCGTCCGGATTGGGATCCGACGTATCGGATTCACAAGTGCCGGAAGAGATTACGCCGGCAGGAGAACAGCCGGAAATTCCGGCGGAAGAACCGACAGCAAAACCGGCCGAAGAGTCGGAAAAATCCGCTATTCCGGAAAGCCCGTCGTCTGATGCAATTCCGGCGGAACAAGAAACCTCCGGCGTACCCGGCGCGGAATCTGCGGCGGAACAAGATCCGGAAAAGGAACAAGAGCCCTCTTCCGCCGCAGGCGTAGTGCCGGGTGTGCCGGAGGAGGAATTCCATGCGACCCTCAGCGTGACCTGCACGACATTGATCGGCAACAGTTCGCTTGATGCTGAAAAAAGAGAGCTTGTACCGGCAGACGGCGTGATTTATGCGCCGGCCGAAGTCGTGTTTTACGAAGGAGAAAGCGTATTCAATCTGTTAGCGCGCGAAATGCGTCAAAAAGGAATTCATATGGAATTTGTCTCATCGGCGGCCTATCACACGGCCTATATCGAGGGAATCGGCAATCTTTACGAATTTGATGCCGGAGAGCTTTCGGGCTGGATGTACCGCGTGAACGGCGTATTTCCGAACAAGGGGTGTTCGGCGTACACCCTCTCGGAGGGCGATGTCGTCGAATGGTTATATACCTGCGATCTCGGCAAGGATGTGGGAGCGCCGGATGCGGCCATGGAGGAACAAAAAAGCGATGAATGAATTTTCAAGACTTCATCCGGCGGTATGTTTTGTTTATTTTGTGCTTCTCATAGCCTCTGCCGTGACGCTGAATCATCCGCTATGTGTTTTTCTGTCGCTTTTGGGAAGTGCTTCTTATCTGATCATAACGCAGAGATCGCGCGGAGTTCGCTTTATAACGCGCGCCGTTCTGCCGCTTGCTTTGCTTACCGCGCTGTTCAACCCGTTATTCAGCCATGCCGGCGTTACCATTCTCGCCTATTTTCCGAGCGGAAATCCCTTTACGCTTGAATCGGTATATTATGGTTTTGATGCGGCCGGGATCTTAGCCGCCATGCTTTGCCTTTGCGCTTGCGTCGGCCATGTTATGACAGAAGAAAAATGGATCTGCGTGTTGGGGCGCGTCCTGCCGTCGCTGTCGTTAGTGTTAGCTATGGCGTTTCGCTTTATACCGCGTTTCACCAAGCAAGCAAAAGAGCTGTATCGGGTGCAGAAAACGCTGGAATCGGGAACAAGCGGTCCTTTTCGCAGAACGCGGCTTGCGCTTCGCGTGTTTGGAATACTCGTGACCAAAACGTTTGAAAACGCCTTGGAAACGGCATGCAGTATGAAAGCGCGCGGCTACGGACTGCCCGGCCGGACGGCTTTTTCGGTGTACCGTTTTGGGTTTCGCGACGGTTTGGTGCTTATTTCCGGCCTTGTTTTGGCATTGATAACATTTACCGGCCGGGCAGCCTTGTCCTTTCGGTTTTATCCGAGCATTAAACCGTCCGGAGTAACGCCGTATACGGTCGTCCTTTTTATCTCATACGGACTTTTTTGTCTTTTTCCTGCTATTTACGAAGAAACGGAGTGTGTGCGGTGGAAATTCTGCGAGCCGAAAATCTGACCTTTACGTATCCGGATCAGACGGACAAGGCGTTGGATAATGTTTCTTTTTCCGTACAGCGCGGCGAATTTGTCACGCTTTGCGGCAAAAGCGGAAGCGGAAAATCCACGCTTTTGCGCCAGTTCAAGCCGTCTGTCGCACCGCATGGCGCACGTTCGGGCGGTCTTTTCTTTAACGGAGTGGAGCTTAGAGCCCTTCCCCCCCAAGAAGAGGCCGAAAAAATCGGTTTTATCGGCCAAAGCCCTGCCGATCAGATTGTAACTGACCGTGTTTGGCATGAATTGGCGTTCGGGCTTGAAAGCCTTGGCGAGCCGACTGAATGCATTCGCGCCCGTGTTGCGGAAACGGCGTCTTACTTTGGCATTTCCGATTGGTTTCATCGCCCGACCGATACTCTTTCCGGCGGCGAAGAACAACTGCTTTGTCTTGCTTCTGTTATGGTCATGCGGCCGGAAATTCTTCTTTTGGACGAGCCGACCGCCAAACTCGACCCGATTGCCGCTCATTCGTTTTTACAGACGCTTTCACGCGTTTGCCGGGAGCTTGGCACAACGGTGGTTTTAGGCGAACATCGCTTGGAAGAAGCGCTGCCGCTATCCGACCGCGTTATAGTGTTAGAAAACGGGAAAATTCTTGCAGACGAGCCGCCGCGGCGTGTTTCCCAAAAGCTAAGCGGATCGGGAAACGCCATGTTTGCCGCGCTTCCGACGCCCACTCGCGTATACCTGCTTTCCGGAAATACCGGCGAAGCACCGCTTACCGTCCGCGAGGGGCGCGATTGGCTTGAAACACAAACTTTGAAGAAAAGCGCGGCGCCTGACACGCCTGAACCGGTTTCCCCCAAGGCGGTGCTTCAGGCGAAGGATTTATTTTTCCGTTATGAAAAATCAGCGCCGGATGTGCTGTCCGGCTTTTCGCTCACACTTTGCGAGGGAGAGTTATATGCCTTGGTCGGAGCCAACGGCGCAGGAAAATCCACAGCGCTTTCCGTGCTTTGCGGCCTGTATAAGCCTTTTCGCGGAACGGTGGAGCTATATGGCAAAAAAACCGCGCTTTTACCGCAAGAGCCGTTAGATTTATTCTTTGGCAAAACGGTAAGAGAAGATCTGCTTGCCGCGGCGGAGACCGGAATCCGTTCCGGTTGTGCCGGATATGAGGAAATGGTCCGGTTATTTGAACTTGACTCCTTGCTTGACCGTCATCCGTATGACCTTTCGGGCGGCGAACGGCAAAAGGCGGCATTTGCCAAACTGCTTCTTTCGGGTGCGGAAATTCTTCTTTTGGATGAACCGACCAAAGGGTTAGACGCGCCGTTCAAGAAAAAATTGGCAGAGTTGATAAAGGACTTGAAAAAATGCGGCATAACCATGCTTATGGTTTCGCACGACATTGAATTCTGCGCCGGGACAGCCGACCGATGCGGTATGTTCTTTGACGGCTGTATTGTCAGTCAAAACACGGCGCGCCGCTTTTTTGCGGATAACAGCTATTACACGACCGCCGCGCACCGCATGTCTGTATCCTTTATTCCTGAGGCTGTGACGGAAAAGGACATTCTGACAGCGCTTGGCAAGGATACCTTTAAGTCGGAAAGCTCTCCTTTATCCGGCGGAGATTCCCGTGAAATGAAACCGCCGGCAATCCCTGTGCCGCGTAAAGAGCCGCCCCCAATTCCCCCACAAGGGAATCGGAATCCCCCTTCGCTTCTGCCCGCCTTTTTGTGGTTAGTCCTTGCCGTGCCGCTCACGGTTTTATGCGGCATTTACCTGTTTGACGACCGGAAATACCTGTTTATCAGTTTACTGGTTATGCTTGAAACAGCTTTGCCGTTTGTGATACTCTTTGAAAAACGAAAACCGAAAGTAACAGAGCTTGTTATCCTTGCCGCGCTTTGCGCAATCGGCATTGCCGGACGGGTGGCATTTGTCAAGCTGCCGCAGTTCAAGCCGGTAGCGGCTCTTGTCATCGTGACAGGAGTATGCTTCGGCGGTGAATACGGCTTTTTGGTCGGAACGATGACAGCGTTTCTGTCCAACTTTTTCTTCGGACAGGGGCCTTGGACGCCATGGCAGATGTTCGGATTCGGGCTTGTGGGACTTTTGGCCGGCGTGATGTTTTATCCGCCAAAAAAGGTACGCAACCGGCTATACCGCTTACGGTTATGCTTATTCGGATTCTTGGTCGTTTTGGTCGGCTATGGGCTTTTGCTTGACACGGCGACGGTTCTCATGGCAACGCCTATTCCGACGCTTTCGGCGTTTTTGACAACCTTTGCCGCCGGCATTCCGTTCAATTTGATTCATGCCTGTTCAACAGTGATTTTTCTTGCGCTCTTTGCCGAGCCGATGATTGAAAAACTGGAGCGCGTCAAAACAAAATACGGCCTTGATCGCGAGGCTTAAAGATATTTTAAAGTTTTGCTTTCTTGTTTCTTAAAGTTTTTGGGATTATACTATATACGAAAAAGCGGCATAGCCGCCGGAAAGGATAAAGCATGTACAACGTTTTAGTATGTGACGACGAAAAAGACATTGTTTCGGCGTTAGAAATCTATCTCACCTCAGAGGGATACCGTGTTTTCACGGCGTATAACGGCAAAGAAGCGATTGATGTGATCCGGAAAGAGGATATCCATTTAGTGCTTTTGGATGTCATGATGCCGGAAATGGATGGAATCACGGCCATGGTGGAAATCCGCGGCATTACCAATATCCCGGTCATTTTGTTAACCGCCAAGAGCGAAGACAACGACAAGGTTTTAGGATTAAATATCGGCGCGGACGATTACATAACCAAACCGTTTAATCCGATCGAAGTTATGGCGCGTGTCAAATCGCAGCTGCGGCGGTATATGAGTCTTGGCGGCGGCGCGGTCAAACCGTCGGTTTTAACGGTGGGCGGCATTGAACTTGACGACAACGCGAAGATCGTGACAGTAGACGGAGATTCGGTGAATCTTACGCCGACCGAATATGATATTTTGAAACTGTTTATGGAAAACACGGACACAGTTTTTTCGCCGAAAGATATCTATCGCCGTGTCTGGAACGATTCACCGATCGGCGCAGAGGGAACAGTAGCGGTACATATCCGTCATTTGCGCGAAAAAATCGAAATTACGCCTGCCGAGCCGCGGTACATAAAGGTGGTATGGGGCAAAGGCTACAAGATGTCCGGCGAGGCGCATTAAGTTTTTAGTCAGAAACAAAAACGCCCTTTTTAGGGTGCCCTTTTCCCCAGCCCTAATTGAAAGGAGTGATCCCTTTGAAAAATAAAACGTATACCACTCCGGCCAAAGTCACAGCCATTTTCCTGTTTGTCCTGTTAACAGTTTTTGTGCTCTTGGAGACTGTGGCGCTTGTCTTTTTGTCCGAAACCGACGCTTTCTTTGACAACGGCGCCACCATGCGCCGCCTTGTGTATGAAAACGCCGTGCAGGCCGCTTATGACGACGTCATGGATCGCTATATCTACCCTAAACTGCGCGGCTATACCGCATCGTCCGAATATATAAAAGAGCGGTATTCCCCCGAAAACAGCAATATCTTTTTCTCGATTTCCGACGAGGGCGGAAACTTGCTGTATCAGAATTACAGCGAACCGGACTATCGCTACAAAACCGATGTGAGCGTTATTACCGTTTCTGTGCCGGAATCCGTCTATAACGGCGGCATCTATTGGAACACGGCGGCTTATTCCATGGACAGCGCTGATTTGTCGGAAAACGGCAATTACCCGGGCGACGTGGATTACGGCTTTTCCCTTTCCCTTGTTCCCGCCGACGAAAGTCAACCCGATTCTGTCACCGATGATACGGATACAGCTGATAAGGCCGAACGCAAAGTAACTCTCACTTTCACCGCGTATATCCGCGAAAAGCTTACGGCAAGGGATCAGACCTACTACACGTTGAGACTGGCGGAGTTTTTGGTTGCCAAGCGCGTTTCGATTGCAGTTTCCTGCGGCGGCGGTGTGATTCTGGCGCTCATCCTGTTTATTTATCTGTTATGCAGTGCCGGACACCATGCAGGGCCCGACGGAAAAGACGAGGTCGGACCGGAAGCGCTCGACACCGTGCCGCTTGATCTGTACATCGCATTTGTAGGCATTGTCAGCATGGTATTGGCGTTTGTAGCGGCACAGCTGATCATACTTAACATATTCAGCCTGTTACTGCGCATGGCAGCGGCAATTGCCTGTGTGGTCTGTGTGGAATTGCTGATACTGTCGCTCATTCTGACGTTTGCCACGCGCGTCAAATGCGGCAAATGGTGGCGCACCACGCTGATTTATAAGATTCTCCTGCTGATGTGGCGCATTATCCGCTGGTTTTTCCGGAAACTTCGCCTGATCTTAGCCGCTGTCCCTGTTTTGTGGAAATACGCGCTTACGTTCGCCATACTGTCGTTAATTGAACTGATTGTTCTTGTCAGCACACAGATCGGTACAATTCTTTTGTGGTGGTTTGCCGAAAAACTGGTTGTGGCATTTGTCGGTTTCTTTATACTAAGCGACTGGAAAAAGTTAGTCAAAGGCGCCGAGGAAATTGCAGACGGAAATACGGAATACCGCATTGACGCCAAGAACATGTACGGCGATTTCAAGAAACAAGCCGTATATTTGAACAATATTAACGGCGGTGTGCAGAAAGCGGTCAATGACCGCATGAAGAGCGAACGGCTGAAGACGGAGCTTATCACCAATGTTTCGCACGACTTAAAGACGCCGCTCACCTCGATTGTCAACTATGTGGATCTCATGAAAAAAGAGGATATTCAGCCGGAAAAGGCCAAGGAATACTTGGAAGTGCTCGACCGACAGTCCAAGCGGCTGCAAAAATTGACTATTGATTTAGTGGAGGCTTCCAAGGCTTCGACCGGAAACATGCCGGTTAATGCCGAAAAAACGGACATTCACGTTTTTCTTTCCCAGCTTTCCGGCGAATATGAAGAGAAGTTGGCGGCACAAAATCTGGAACTGGTTGTGACATCACCCGAAGAAAATGTATATATCTATGCAGACGGGCGGTTGATGTGGCGCGTATTTGACAACTTGATGAACAACATCTGCAAATATGCCCAAGAAAATACGCGTGTGTACATTTCAGCAAACATTGAAGCCGAAAAAGTGATTATCTCTTTCAAAAACATTTCCCGTTATCCGCTCAATATATCCAGCGAAGAGCTTATGGAACGGTTTGTGCGCGGCGACGCTTCGCGAAACACGGAGGGCAGTGGTCTTGGTTTGTCGATCGCACGCAGTCTTGTGGACCTGCAAAAGGGCAAATTTACCCTCGTGGTAGACGGCGATTTGTTTAAAGCAATCATCACGTTTGACAGGTATCATGACAACGAGACCGTCGAAGAGAATTAAATCGAAAAGTATGCGGTTTTCTTAGAAGAAAGCGGAAATGTAAAATTGCAAGGGCCACTCGTCCTGATAACCTCGCCTGCTTTTCTTTAAAGAAAAGTGGGATAAAAAATAATAATGCCCGATGGTTTGAATGCTCAAACCATCGGGCATTTTCCTTATTCAAAACGGCTTTCTACACTTCTTATCGTGAAGCAAGAAACCCAAACTTATCACCAAGAGGAAAAGTATTGCAAGGAAACCGGATAGGTCAATTGTCCTATCCGGTTCCTTTGGCTTTCGTGTTCATTATAGATGCAGGCTTATCTCAATT
>ERZ857757.2585-NODE-2585-length-11471-cov-17.845655_pt1 | contig 11471 bp, 10 predicted proteins | sample MGYA00519764_ERZ857757 | MGnify/ENA primary metagenome ERZ857757 (study PRJEB31778, sample SAMEA3449359) | human gut metagenome | biome: human gut; feature: human-associated habitat; material: faeces | place: United Kingdom | collected 2010/2012 ... | reverse complement strand
GTCCCAAAGCCGCAGGGGAAGGGTAGGGGAGCGGCGTCATGGCTTTTGAGGCTTCGCCCGGCTCCACGAGCGGGGGAAAGACTTCCACTACACGGCTTTTGTAGGTCTGCATATCCGGCGTTATAAGCGCGGATATTTCGTACCCACGGTAGGAGTAGGCCCTGACCACCGCTAACAGCAATGACTCAAATTGGGATATAAGGCGCTGCTCATGGTGGGCGAACCTGGCTCTGAGTACCGTCAGGTATCTGTCGGGTTCCGTAAGCAAAATGACGACTTCATTCTGCGGGCTGGATATAGTAAGACGCCCGCCCAATATGCTCGCCTGCGGCCTGCTGCCATATCCCGCATCGGCCGCAAAGAGCTTTACGATGTCGCGCAGCTCTGCAGGCCAGCTCGATACGGAGGAGGAATCGGATATATCAATCATTTTCGCCCGTTGGCATAAAGACCTGCTGCAGTACGGGAATACGTAGTGCAGCAAGGATGAGCAACCCCGACGCAAAGAAGGCAAGGGCTTAAGTCCGTGGCAGCGAAAAACCTCTTAGGCACGAGTGATTCCTCCTTATAAGAATTCGAGAGGCCCTTGCAGGAGGGCATATTATACCTCATGCTTATAATAACATGTCTGAAAAAGCGTGTCAACAAAAATGATTTACATTCTATAATTATTCTGTGATATTATACAAATTATTATAATGACAACTACTTGACATATACCAAGTAGTTAATTACAATAATCTTAAAAGGAGATGGTAAGATGGCACAGGTAATAAAAGATAAGCAGGACATGACCCATTTGTCATGGACGCACATCCGTTCTTCTTCTGGAACGGCGGGCTCTTTTTTGAAAGCGACCGATGACCTGAGAGAGCCTAAGGTGTATTATAAGCTTTCCAATTACGATAACCAGAGAGGCGTAACGGGACACGAATGCGTCAATGAGATAATTGCAGACAGGCTGCTGAGCATACTGGGTGTGGAGCATCTGAATTACAGCCTTATACATGCGGATATCATAGTAGAAGGCAGGAAGGTCGAAACCTACCTGTGCGCATCAGAGGATTTCAAGAAGCGGGGCGAAACAAAAGTCGCGCTGGACGTGTACTATGGCGTTGAAAAGCGGCCTGACGAGACGCCGCTGAGCTACCGCACGGTGGCCATCACGCGGGGCGGCGAGACGATCATCCCCCGGCAGGGCGAGATCTTCACCGAGGGCGACGTGATCTACGTCATCGCGCGTCAGGACGCCGTGAAGCAGGTCATGGAGTTCTCCGGACAGTCCAATATCGAGATCAAGAACATGATGATCCTCGGCGGTTCGCGCATCGGCATCCGCATCGCCACCGAATTGCAGGAGGAGGTGAATATCAAGCTGGTCGATTACAACGCCGAGAAGGCCTACCGGCTGGCGGAGCTGCTCGACAAGACGCTGATAATCAACGAGGACGGCCGCAACACTGAGGCCATGATGGAGGAGGGGCTTTCCAATATGGACGCCTTCGTGGCCGTGACGGGCCGCAGCGAGACCAACATCCTCGCGGCGATGCTCGCCAAGCGCATGGGTGTCAAGAAGGTGATCGCCGAGGTCGAGAACCTCAATTACATCAACCTCGCCGAGTCGATCGGCATCGACACGATCATCAACAAGAAACTGGTGACGGCGTCGAACATATTCCGCTTCACGATGTCCACCGACGTGCAGGCCATCAAGTGCCTGACGGGCAGCGACGCCGAGGTGCTGGAGTTCATCGTCAAGCCCAACGCTCCGGCCGTCAAGACCCGGATCAAGGACATGGGACTTCCCGAAGATACGATCATCGGCGGCATCGTGCGCGGCGACAAGGTGTTCATCGCCGTGGACAATATGGAAATCAACCCCTACGACCGCGTGGTGGTCTTCGCCATGCCTGCGTCCGTGGGCAAAGTAGGATACTTTTTTAACTGACGGCGCGTGCCGCGCTGCCCGGCGCACGCCGCCGGGCAGCGCACGCCGCCGGAAAACGAAACCGAACAGACACGTGTCATTCAGAAGCATATTACTCAAAGCATGGTTTTCGCAGCGCGAGCGGGCCATCGACCGTTTCCGGCGCCGGCCGGCCGAGACGCAGGAACGCGTCTTCAGGCAGCTGCTGCGCCGCGGACGGCGGACCGAATTCGGCTGGCGTTACGACTTGGGGCATGTCCGCACGGTCGAACAGTTCCAGACGATGGTCGAGACGTTCGATTACGAGACGTTCAAGCCCTATATTGAGAAGATGCTGGCCGGCGAGAAGAATGTCGCTTCGCCGGGCCGCGTGAAGCTCTTCGCCCGTTCGTCGGGCACCACGTCGGACCGGAGCAAGTACATTCCGGTCACGGAGGAGTCGCTCTGGTGGAACCATACGCTGGGCATGCGCGACGTGGCGACGGTCTTTTCGGGCAACAATCCGAAGACCGGGGTTTTCGAAGGCAAGACGCTGACGCTGGGCGGGTCGTGCAGCCGCGAAGGGCGCAATCTGGTGGGCGACCTGTCGGCCATACTGATACACGAGACGACGTTCTGGAGCGGCTGGTTCCGTGCGCCGCGTATGGCCACGGCGCTCATTCCCGACTTCGACCGCAAGGTCGAGGCGATCTGCCGCGAGTGCGTCGGCGAAAACATCACGGCCTTTGCGGGCGTGCCGTCGTGGAATTTGGCGATGATGCGTCGCGTGCTGGAATATACGGGGCGGCAGAACCTGCTCGAAGTGTGGCCCAACCTCTGCATGTTCGCCCACGGGGGCGTGGAATTCGGCCCTTACCGCCGCTCGTTCGAGGCGCTGATACCCTCGGAGCGGATGCAGTACATGGAGACCTACAACGCTTCGGAGGGCTTCTTCGCGCTGGCCGACGATCCGTCGCGCGACGACATGCTGCTGATGCTCGACTACGGCAACTTCTTCGAGTTCCGCAGCGGCGGGACGATCGTCCCGCTGGAGGGCGTGGAGTGCGGCCGTGTGTACGCCATGCTGATCACCTCGAACAACGGTTTGTGGCGTTACGAAATCGGCGATACGGTGGAGTTCACCTCGACGAATCCCTACCGGATCCGGTTCGCGGGCCGCACGCGGCAGTATATCAACGTCTTCGGCGAGGAGCTGATCGTCGATAACGCCGACCGTGCCCTGATCGCCGCCAGCAACGAGACCGGGGCCGTCGTCGGGGAGTATACCGTGGCGCCGTGCTACATGTCGCTCCGGGAGCGGGGCGCCCACGAGTGGATCGTGGAGTTCGAGCGTGAGCCTGACAGCCGCGAGCATTTCGCCGAGGCGCTCGACCGGGAGCTGCGGGCCGTGAATTCGGATTACGACGCCAAGCGCCGGACCACGCTCGAACGGCAGCGGCTGACGGTCGTGGACCGCGGGCTTTTCCTCGCATGGCTGCGCGCCCGCGGCAAGAACAAGGTGCCGCGGCTGGTCAACGACCGCCATGTGGCCGAGGAGATTCTGGCGTTCGGCGGGGAGAAGAAGTGACGGCGGACGTTTTTGCGGCGCGACGCCATGATGACAGGGCGCCGGAATGCTCCGGCAGGACAAAAATGTAAAACAAATATCGTATAATATGTATATAGCAATTGCAGGCAACATCGGAAGCGGAAAGACGACGCTGACCCAGATTCTGACCAAGCGCTACAATGCCAAGTCGTATCTCGAAGAGTGCAACAACCCCTATATCGGCGACTTCTATGAAGATATGAACCGCTGGTCGTTCAATCTGCAGATGTACTTTCTGGGAAGCCGCATCCAGCAGACGATGGACATGCTCTCCGACGGCGGTTCGGGCGTGATTTTTCAGGACCGTACGGTTTACGAGGATGCGCATATCTTTGCCGGCAACCTCCATGAAATGGGGCTGATGCCTACGCGCGACATCGAAACCTACATGAAGATTTTCAGGCTGGTGACCGAGCTGATTCCCAAGCCCGACCTGCTGATTTATCTCAAGGCGAGCGTCCCGACGCTGATTTCGCAGATCCGCAAGCGCGGCCGCGAGTACGAGATGAATATCGACGAGCTGTACCTCAAGCGGCTGAACGACAAGTACAACAACTGGATAGACAACATATACGAAGGCGACGTGCTCGTGGTGGACAAGGACCATGAGGATTTCATTTCGGACCCTGCCGTGCTGGATAAAATCTGCGCGCGGCTGGATGCGCTTAATACCCGGAAGTAACGCATGATGCTGCCTGCGAAGTTTGCCGAGCGCGTTTTGCGCGATCTGGGCGATAGCGAGGGCGCGGCGCTCTGCGCGGCGCTCGACACCGAGCCGCCCGTGTCGGTGCGCCTGAACCCGGCCAAGTGCGGCGGTCCGGAGAACGGCGGAGCCGGGCGGGAGGAGGACGCGGACAAGGCGGCCGGCCGTTCGGACGGAGTGCAGCCTGCCGTGCTGGCCGACGCCGACGGCCGGGTGCCGTGGTGCGGCGACGGATATTACCTCGCGGCGCGGCCGCAGTTCACCTTCGACAGCGATTTTCATGCGGGGGCCTACTATGTGCAGGAGGCCGCGTCGCAGTTCGTGGGACATTTGTTGCAGGGTGTCGAAGTCGCCGGCAGGCGGATTCTCGACCTTTGCGCCGCTCCGGGCGGCAAGACGACGCTCTATGCGTCGCTCGCGGGGCCTGACGGGCTGGTCGTCGCCAACGAGATCGACCGCCGCCGCGCTCAGGTGCTGGCGGACAACGTCCGCAAGTGGGGCACGGGCAACGTTGCGGTGACGACGTGCGAAGCCCGGCAGCTGGGCGGTTTCGAAGCGTGGTTCGACGTGGTGGCGGTGGATGCTCCCTGCTCCGGCGAGGGGATGTTCCGCAAGGACCGCGACGCCCGCGGCGAATGGAGCGAAGGCAATGTAAAGCTTTGTGCCGCAACGCAGGACGAGCTGTTGCGTGAAGCGTGGCGTGCGCTCAAACCCGGCGGAGTGCTGATATACAGCACCTGTACGTTCAACCGCGACGAGGACGAAGGTGCGCTTGAGCGGATGCTCGGCTGGGCGGAGGACGAAGCGGCGCAGGCCGGGGAGGTCGCCGTCGATGCGTCGTGGGGGATTGTCTGCGGACGCGTGGGCGCGTTCCGGACCTTCCGGTTTTATCCCCACCGGGCACGCGGCGAAGGATTTTTCGCCGCTGTGGTCCGCAAGGCTTTCGATGCGGGCGGCCGCTGCCGCACGCCCAAGGCGAGGCGCACGGTCTTCGCTTCGGTGGACAGAGCCGCGGCAGCCGAACTGCGCCGCTGGGTGAACAGCCCCGAACGGATGTGCTTCGCGACGGTCGCCGACACCCGTTACGGCTATTACGTCGCGCAGGCGGAAGCCGTGAAGGCTTTGGCCGAAGCGCTCCCGGTGATATATTCGGGCGTGGCGATGGGGCAGCTTTTCAAGGGCCGCCTGCGTCCCGATCCCGCGCTGGCGTTCTTCTGCGGACTGAACCGGGATGCGGTTCCCGCCGCGGAGCTGGACGAAGAGCAGACGCTCCGCTTCCTGCGCAGGCAGGAGATCGGGGCCGGACCTTTTGCTGAAGGGATCAATCTGGTGTGCGCGCGGGGCCGTGCGCTTGGATTCGCGAAGCGCATAGGAAACCGGGTAAACAACATGTATCCCAATTCATTGCGAATTATTAAACAATAGATATGGCCGAGAAACTTTTTTATTCGATGGGCGAAGTGGCCGAGATGTTCGACGTCAATGCGTCGCTGATCCGTCACTGGGAGTCGCAGTTCAGCGTCATCCGCCCCAAGCGCAACAAGAAAGGAAACCGTCTCTTCTCGCCGCGGGATGTCGAGAATCTCAAACTGATCTATCATCTGGTCAAGGAGCGGGGAATGACCCTCGAAGGGGCGAAGAAAGCACTCCGGCAGCAGCCTGCCGAGGGCGGAATGGAACGCGATGCGGAGCTGATGGAGCGTCTGCAGCGTATCCGCGCGCTGCTGGTCGAGGTGCGTGAGGACCTGAAGGCCGGCGAGGGGGAAATCCTTGCCGACGCTGACGCCGACGCCGATACTGACGCCGGTGCCGTGCCGGATGCGCCGGACGCCGAAGCCGCCGCACCCCGCCGCAGGGGCAAACCCGTGGTGAAGATCGCTGCGGAAGGTGAGGAAGCCGCCGATGCGGGACACTCGGTGGCGAAGCGTATCCGCAAACCCCGCCGCAAGAAGGAGGAGGTCGAAAACAAGGAGCTGTTCGCCTTTTACGAGCAGTCGCTGTTTTAGGCGGGGCCTCTATTAATACAGTTAACGATATAAATTATGCTTATCCGGGAAATAACCGACGTCATCGAGCGTTTTGCGCCGCTGGCGTGGCAGGAGTCGTACGACAACGCCGGGCTGATCGTGGGCCGGCCCGACGACGAGGTGCGCAAGGCGCTGTTGGCCGTGGACGTCACCGACGAGGTGATGGCCGAAGCCGAGCGCGAGGGGTGCGATCTGATCATCACGCACCATCCGATCGTTTTCCATGCCCTCAAGCGGTTCAATTCGGCCGATCAGGTGCAGCGCTGCGTCGAGCGGGCCATCCGCAGCGGCATTGCGCTCTATGCCTGTCACACCAATCTCGACAGCGCGCCGGAGGGGATGAGCTGGCGGCTGGCCGAGATGCTGGGCGTGGCGGACCTGCGTGTGCTGCAGCCCTCCGCGGCCGACGCGAAGGTCGGGTTCGGCGTGGTGGGCGAACTGCCGGGAGCCGTGGCGACCGTGGAGTTCATGCGCCATATCCAGCGAACGCTCGGCGTGCGCGTCGTGCGTCATAGCGACATCGCTTCGCCGGAGGTGCGCCGCGTGGCGGTCTGCACGGGGGCCGGGGCTTCGATGATCGGCGAAGCCCGCCGCGCAGGGGCCGACATCTACATCACGGCGGACATGAAGTACAACGACTTCATGACGCCCGATAAAGCCCTCACCGTAGCAGATATAGGCCATTTTGAAAGCGAATATTGCGCAATTCAGATTTTATTTGATATTTTATCGAAAAATTTGATTACCTTTGCGGTTCGCAAGAGTGAGGACTCGCGCAATCCGGTGAACTATTTGGTTTAAGTCTAAACTATAGAAGACATTATATGGCAACACAAAAGAAAACTGCCGAAGTTGATTATTCGATGCAGGAGAAGATCATGGCGCTTTACGAGCTGCAGAAGATCGACAGCAAAATCGATGAAATCAACAAGGTAAAAGGTGAACTGCCTCTTGAGGTACAGGACCTCGAAGATGAGATGACCGGCCTGAGAACCCGTATCGACAACATCAATGCCGAAATCGAGGAGCTGAATACGCTCACCAAACAGCGCAAGCGCGAGGTGGATCAGGCCAAGATTCTTATCGGAAACTACAAGGAACAGCAGAACAACGTGCGCAACAACCGCGAGTTCGACGCCATCACCAAGGAGATCGAGTATCAGGAGCTGGAGATCGAGCTGGCCGAGAAGCGTCTCAAGGAGTACAGCGCCGGCGTGAAGGCCAAGAAGCTCCAGCTGGAGGAGGCCGAAGCCGTAGCCGACGGACGCGCCGCAGACCTTGCCGCCAAGAAGAGCGAGCTGGAGGGCATCGAGGCCGAGACCGCACCGCTGGTCGCCGAGTTCGAAGTGCAGGCCGACCGCGCCAAAGCCAAGATCGACGAGCGCCTGCTGGCGGCCTACAGCCGTATCCGCCAGAACGTCCGCAACGGACTGGCCGTGGTGACCGTCAAGCGCGACGCCTGCGGCGGCTGCTTCAACCGCATTCCCCCGCAGCGTCAGGTGGAAATCCGTCAGGGCAAGAAGATCATTATCTGCGAGTACTGCGGACGTATTCTCGTGACCGATCCCGAAGAGGTTCAGGAGTAGCGGATCATTCAGTAAACAAGAGGGCCGGAGTCATTCAACTCCGGCCCTCTTCGTTTTCGCGGGCGGCTACCACACGACCCCGACGTCGAGAATCACCCCGTCGTCGGCGTCGGACGATGCGAACGAATCGGCTTTGTACTGGACGCAGATCATAATCATCGGCTCCGCGCCGGTGTTGCGCAGCGCGCGTCGGCCGTCGGGGGAGACCCGGATTACGCTGCCCTCGCCGACGGCGAAGATTTTGCCGTCCACCTGAAACTCTCCGTCGCCCCTGACGATGATGTAGAGCTCCTCGTGCGTCTTGTGGGTGTGGAGGAACCCGACGCCTGCGCCCGGCTCGATGCGCTGGAACGACAACTCCGCGCCCGTGGCGCCGAGGGCGCTGCCCGCAAATACTTTTCCGGGGATCTCGACGCCCGGAGCCAAGATCAGCGTGTGCTGGTTCAACTCGTCCATCTTTCCTACTGTCACGGCGGCGAAATTCGCGCCGCCGGCTGTTTTTTCGACTTTTTTCATCTTTGCTGTACGTTTGGTTTGCTGATACGTTTGTATTCGGTCAGGGCAAAGATAAGGAGAACGTTCGCCGGCTGCAAGACGGTACGTGCGCGTATGTTACTTACATTGAGGAAACTAATGTTGGGCGTCAGGCGGAACGGAACGTGAAAAAACGGAACTTTTTTTTTCGCGCCGTGCGGAATCTCCGGCTGCCGGCGGCGGTGCGGCGAGTGTTAATTTATTAACATCAAAATCCTTCCGACTTTTATAAATATTCCTTAACTTTGCAAAGTCGTAATTTTCGGACTAAAATTACTAACAAATGAAGATAGCTATTGCCCAGTTGAACTACACGATCGGGGATATCGACGGCAACGCCTCGAAAATCATCGATTCCATCAACAAAGCGAAAGCGCAGCGCGCCGACCTTGTCATCTTTGCCGAACAGGCCGTGAGCGGGACACCGGCTTTCGATCTGCTGCGTAAGACGACCTTCCTCGAATTGTGCGAGGACGCGCTGGTCGAAATAGCTTCGTGCTGCGACGGCATCGCCGCGATCGTGGGACTGCCGATCCTCACGCGCGAGGGAACCATCAGCGCCGCGGCGCTGATTCAGGACCGCAAGGTGCTGCGCTACGTGGGCAAGAAATATATCACGGCCCGCCGCGAAATGGGCTTTCTCGTCCCTTCGAAAGGGTTCGAATATGCGACGATCAAAGGCCACAAGTGCGCCATCATCGTGGGCGACGACCTGAGCCGCGAGCACGATTTCGACAAGTCGGTCGAAACCGTCATCTCGATCAACGCCCGCAAATACGGCAAGGGCGCCATGACCTACCGTTACGATATGATGCGTCATCTGTCGTTCGTCGAAGCCAAGAACATCGTGCTGGTCAATCAGGTCGGAGGTGCGACGGACATCGTTTACGACGGCACGTCGGGCGCGTTCAACAACCGCGGCGAGCTGGTGCTGATGATGAAGCAGTTCGAGGAGGATTTCCAGATTTTCGACACCAAGGCCCAGAATCCTCCCGTCGGGGTTCCCTCGACCTACAACGACCGCACGCGGATGGTCTATCAGGCGGCGCGCTGCGGACTCCGCGACTTTTTCCTCAAGAACGGTTACAAGAAGGCCTGCATCGGCCTTTCGGGCGGTATCGACTCGGCCGTGGTGGCCTGTTTGGCCGCCGATGCGCTGGGCGCCGGGAATGTCCGCGCCCTGCTGCTGCCTTCGCAGTTCTCGTCGGACCATTCGGTCGAAGACGCCAAGAAGCTGGCCGAGAACCTCGGCGTCGAATACAACGTAATTCCCATTACCGAAATATATACCAGTGTGGTGAATACCCTCAAGCCGGTCATCGGCGGGCGGGAGTTCGACGCCACGGAGGAGAATATCCAGACCCGTATCCGCACGGTGCTGCTGATGGCCGTGCAGAACAAGACGGATTACATTCTGCTCAACTCGTCGAACAAGAGCGAGAATGCGCTGGGCCTTTGTACGCTTTACGGCGATACGGCGGGTGCGTTCAGCCCCACGGGCGACCTCTACAAGAGCGAGATGTACGACGTGGCGCGTTATATCAACCGCACGTTCGGCAATGTGATTCCCGAAAACATTCTGGACAAGGAGCCGTCGTCGGAGCTGCATCCGGGACAGAAGGACAGCGATATTCTGCCGCCCTACGAGGTGGTGGACGCCATTCTGCTGCGCATGATCGAGGAGGGCCAGCACCGCGAGGAGATCGTCAATGCGGGGTTCGATTCGGAAGTCGTGGAGAAGATCCACTGCATGATCATGCGCAACGAGAAGAAGCGTTACCAGTTTCCGCCCGTGCTGCGCCTGTCGATGTGCTCGTTCGGGCACGAACGGCTGATGCCCCTGACCAATAAATACGGCGACTGAGGCGTGGCATCCGGAATCATCGAACACGAAGGGATCGTGTCGCGCGTCGAAGGCGACCGGGTCTATGTGAAGATTACCTCACAGAGCGCCTGCGGCACCTGCAAGGCGCGCGAGGCGTGCGGCTTGGCCGAAGCGCGGGAAAAGATCGTCGAGGTGACGACCCCCGGAGCGCAGCAACACTACACCGCAGGCGAAAGCGTTACGGTCGGCGTCCGCCGCAGTGCGGGCGCTGTCGCCGTTATATTGGCCTATGTCGGCGCGCTGGCGGTGCTGTTGGCGGTGCTGGCCGCGGCGGTCGCCGCGCTGGGATGGAGCGAAGGCCGCAGCGCCTTGGCGGCATTGGCCGCAGTAGGCGTCTATTACTGCGTGTTATGGCTCTTCAGACATAAAATCGAACACACAATTCATTTCTCAATAACCAAAAACTACTGATGGAAGTATTACTTTACACAATCCTGACGCTGTGTGCGCTGGGAGTGCTTTCCGCGGTGATCCTCTATTTCGTGGCCCAGAAATTCCGGGTCGAGGAGGACCCCAGAATCGACGAGGTGGAGAAGATGCTGCCGGGCGCGAACTGCGGCGGCTGCGGTTTCGCCGGCTGCCGCGGCATGGCCGATGCGCTCGTGAAGCAGGACGACATTTCGTCGCTCTTCTGTCCCGTGGGCGGCGGCGACTGCATGAAGGCCGTCGCGGCTTACCTCGGCAAGTCCGCTCCCGAAAAGGAACCGCAGGTCGCTACCGTGCGCTGCGGCGGAACCTGCGAGAAGCGTCCCCGCACCAACGATTTCAACGGCGCCAAGTCGTGTGCCGTGGCTTCGTCGCTCTATGTGGGCGAAACGGGCTGTGCGTTCGGCTGTCTGGGATTCGGGGACTGCGTCGTCTCCTGTGCTTTCGACGCGATCCGCATGAATCCCGAAACGGGGCTTCCCGAAGTCGATCCCGATAAGTGTACAGCTTGCGGCGCCTGCGTGAAGGCATGTCCCAAAATGATTATCGAGCTGCGCAAGAAGTGGCCCAAGAACCGTGCGGTATACGTGTCGTGCGTGTCGAAGGACAAGGGCGCGGTGGTGATGAAAGCCTGCAAGGCCGGATGTATCGGCTGCGGCAAGTGCCAGAAGGTGTGCGCGTTCGACGCGATTACGATTGCGAACAACCTTGCCTATATCGACCCGCAGAAGTGTAAGCTCTGCCGCAAGTGCGTGAACGAGTGCCCGACGGGCGCGATCCGGCTGGTCGGCATGG
>ERZ857757.2581-NODE-2581-length-11499-cov-9.331353_pt1 | contig 11499 bp, 9 predicted proteins | sample MGYA00519764_ERZ857757 | MGnify/ENA primary metagenome ERZ857757 (study PRJEB31778, sample SAMEA3449359) | human gut metagenome | biome: human gut; feature: human-associated habitat; material: faeces | place: United Kingdom | collected 2010/2012 ... | reverse complement strand
GAATTCCTTAGCGGTCTTCAATTCACCAGCACGGACGTTAGCTTGCTGAATCAAGAACATGATGTTAGCATCGTGTTTCTCCTTGATGATACGTTGGAAAGCGTCGTCACCGTTGGCAGGAGTAGCGCTGCTCAGCGTCTGCTCAACCATTTCAGAGGTAGAAATCACACCATCAGCTACTTTCACAGCAGGAATAGTTACTGTTTTGTTACCGATTGTGGCTTTAAATTCCAGATATAACTCTGATTTTGCCATTTCGGGAACATAATCGAAAGAAGTCTTCATAGTGTAGTTACCACCCATCTTGTATGAGATGGTCTGGTCGTTACCTTCTACTTTTTCTCCTTGGAATACGGCTGACTGTCCTTTAGCTTCTCCACCGTTCCATTTCAGAACCGGAGTTACTTCTACTACAGCTTTCTTGTTAAAATACTTTTCAGGGAATTTTCCGTTGATAGTGGCGGGAACTTTGCCACCAACAGCTTCAAGAACCTGAGGGGTCACGGTGAAATAATCAGAAGATAATTCACCCATTTTGCTGCTACAAGATGAAAGTGCAACAACCAGTGCCATTAACAAAGGCAGATACAATCTCTTAGTCATTTTAGGTATAAATTAATTGTTTGTAATTGAAATTAGTCTATTGGTTTCTCTTAGTGCCTATTACCACATGATAATAGCCTCGCAAAGATATTAAATCTCCCGGCACAATCTGAAAGGAATAGCCAATTTTATTATAATTTAATGAAATCCTGTCTCTTTTCTGTACTTGATGTTCCTTGGATGGTGTTCAATGATCTCACTCCGCAACATATTCCGGTCGATATGGGTATAAATTTCGGTTGTTGCGATGGATTCGTGTCCCAGCATACATTGTATGGCACGCAGGTTCGCGCCTCCTTCCAGCTAGTGGGTAGCGAAGGAATGACGGAAGGTGTGCGGGCTGATATTTTTGATGATACCTGCCGTTTGTGCTAATTCTTTAATCATGTGGAAGATCATTATTCGTGAAAGTCCTTTGCCTCTCCGCTGGCTGACAAATACAAAATCTTCATATTCTTTTTTTACTTCGATCCGGTTACGGTCGGTGAAGTAGAGTTTTATCTCGTTAATGGCACGGGGGGAAATGGGCACAAGTCGTTGTTTACTGCCTTTTCCTTCCACTTTGATGAAGCCCTCGTCGAAATAAAGATCGGACAGCTTGAGGTTGACAAGTTCTGATACGCGAAGTCCGCAGCTATATAAGGTCTCTAATATAGCCCTGTTTCGTTGCCCTTCGGCCTTACTGCGGTCGACGGCAGAGATAATCCGGTCGATTTCTTCCACCGTCAGCACCTCAGGGAGTTTGAAGCCTATTTTGGGCCCTTCCAGCAATTCGCTGGGATCAGCCTCCAAATAATCAGCCATAAGCAGGAAACGGAAGAATGATTTGATCCCTGACAGGATACGGGCCTGCGAACGGGGATGGATACCAATATCATGTAGTCCGGCTGTAAAACGTTGGAGATCAGACAGGCACACTTCCAGAACGTTGATGCCCTCCAAGGTCAGGAAACTCATCAATTTGTCCAGGTCTGTAAGATAGGCTTCCAGCGTGTTGGGAGATAAAGACTTTTCCAGTTTGAGATACTGCTGATACTTTCTGATTATCAGTTCCTGTTGTTCCTTCTTCTTCTTTTTTTCGTTGATTTCCATTTCTTTTTTCTACCTTTGCTCCGCGAAGATAGGCTGCACCTCAGCAGAATACAAATAAATTTGTTTCTACATTCGGTTTGCACTATCTTTGTGGCTTGAAATATTGTTCTTTGGATACAAAGGTATAAAAAAAGAGGATTACGCGATGAAGATACAAATTATTAATGGCCCGAATATAAATCTGTTGGGTAAGCGTGAACCTTCCATATATGGAAGCGTTACATTTGAAGATTATTTGGCTGAACTTCGCAAAAGATACACTGACGTGGAGATCGACTATTTTCAATCGAATATTGAGGGAGAGATGATCGACTGCATACAGCAGGTAGGATTTGACGTGGACGGGATTATTCTGAATGCGGGTGCTTATACGCATACTTCCATTGCTTTGCAGGATGCTATTCGCTCTGTGACGTCTCCGGTTATCGAGGTGCATATCTCCAATGTACATAGTCGTGAGTCTTTCCGGCATGTGTCGATGATTGCTTGTGCCTGCAAAGGGGTGATTTGCGGCTTTGGACTGAACTCATATAGGTTGGCGCTGGAGGCATTGTTAGAAAATAAATAAGGTATAATATATAATAGGTAGAAAGACTATGTTATTGAAACAGACTAAGATTGTGGCTTCTATTTCGGATAGACGTTGTGATGTGGATTTTATAAAACAGCTCTTTGAAGCTGGAATGAATGTGGTGCGTATGAATACTGCGCACGCCAGCCGTGAAGGTTTTGAAGCTCTGATTGCAAATGTACGTACCGTGTCCAATCGTATTGCGATTCTAATGGATACGAAAGGACCGGAAGTCCGTACGACTGCCAATGAAGAACCGATTCCATATAAAATAGGTGAAAAAGTAAAGATTGTAGGTAATCCGGAACTTGAAACTACCCGTGAGTGTATTGCTGTTTCATATCCCAATTTCGTACACGATTTGAATATCGGTGGTACGATTTTGATTGACGATGGTGATCTGGAACTGGAAGTCATTGATAAAACCGCTGATTATTTGCTTTGTGAAGTGAAGAACGAAGCTACTTTGGGAAGCCGTAAGAGCGTGAATGTTCCGGGTGTTCGTATCAATCTTCCTTCCTTGACGGAAAAAGACCGTAACAATATCCTTTATGCTATCGAAAAGGATATTGATTTTATCGCTCACTCTTTCGTGCGCAATCGTCAGGATGTACTTGATATTCGTGCGATTCTGGATGCTCATAATAGTGACATTAAGATTATTGCCAAGATTGAAAATCAGGAAGGCGTAGATAATATTGATGAGATACTGGAAGTAGCCGACGGCGTTATGGTTGCCCGTGGTGATTTAGGTATTGAGGTCCCTCAGGAACGCATTCCGGGAATCCAGCGTGTGCTGATTCGTAAATGTATCCTGGCAAAGAAGCCGGTGATCGTTGCTACGCAAATGTTGCATACGATGATTAACAATCCTCGTCCTACTCGTGCGGAAGTTACTGACATTGCCAATGCAATTTATTATCGTACGGACGCTTTGATGTTGAGTGGTGAAACTGCTTATGGTAAGTATCCGGTGGATGCGGTGAAAACAATGACTAAGATTGCGGCTCAGGCTGAAAAAGATAAACTGGAAGAAAATGATATTCGTATCCCGTTGGATGAAAACAGTAATGATGTTACGGCTTTCCTTGCCAAGCAGGCTGTAAAAGCTACATCTAAGTTAAAGATACGTGCGATCATTACCGACAGTTATAGCGGACGTACAGCACGCAATCTGGCTGCTTTCCGTGGCAAGTATCCGGTATTGGCTATTTGTTATAAGGAAAAGACGATGCGGCATCTGGCTCTTTCTTATGGTGTGGAAGCGATCTATATGCCGGAACTCGCAAACGGGCAGGAATACTATTTTGCAGCCCTGCGCCGCCTGTTGAAAGAAGGACGTTTGCAGCCAACGGATATGGTAGGCTATTTGAGCAGTGGTAAAGAAGGTACGCAAACTTCCTTCCTCGAAATAAATGTGGTGGAGGATGCGTTGAAGCATGCGGAAGATACCGTATTGCCTAATAATAACCGTTATCTGTAAAAAGAACAGGCTGTATGCAAGAGACTGAATCTATTGACGAATATATTCTGCAACATATTGATCCCGAAAGCGATTATTTGAAAGCGCTGTATCGGGATACGCACGTAAAATTGCTTCGTCCCCGTATGGCTTCCGGGCATTTGCAGGGGCGGATGTTGAAGATGTTTGTGAAGATGATTCGGCCTCGGCAGATACTGGAGATCGGGACGTATAGCGGATATTCCGCTCTTTGTCTGGCAGAAGGTTTGTCGGAGGGCGGAATGTTGCATACCTTTGAAATAAATGATGAACAAGAGGACTTTACCCGTCCGTGGCTTGAAAAATCGCCATTTGCAGATAAAATCCGTTTCTATATAGGTGATGCCTTGGAACTTGTTCCCGATTTGGGCGTTACGTTTGATCTGGCTTTTATTGACGGTGATAAACGTAAATATATTGAGTATTACGAAATGACGTTGGCTCATCTTTCCGAAGGAGGATACATGATAGCTGACAATACGTTGTGGGATGGTCATGTGCTGGAACAACCCCGTAATACGGATGCCCAGACAATCGGCATTAAGGCTTTTAATGATCTTGTAGCCAAAGATGAACGGGTGGAGAAAGTAATATTACCCTTACGTGATGGGTTAACGATTATAAGAAAAAAGTAAAGGAGTAGATTTATGGAAACAACTAGACAGAATAAGATATCCCGCTTGTTGCAGAAAGAACTGAGTGAGATATTCCTGTTGCAGACAAAGGCGATGCATGGGACGTTGGTATCGGTTAGTGCTGTGCGCATTAGTCCGGATATGAGTATTGCCCGTGTTTATCTCAGTGTTTTTCCTTCTGAGAAAGCAGAAGAAATGGTGAAGAATATCAATGATAATATGAAATCCATTCGTTATGAACTGGGTACTCGTGTTCGTTATCAGCTACGTATTATCCCTGAACTGAAGTTCTTTGTGGATGATTCGTTGGATTATATCGAGAAGATTGACTCATTGCTGAAATGAAATAATTCATTGCAGAGGTGAATTTCCCCTTCTATATAGCCCGGCGTTATCTTTTTTCGAAAAAGAAACATAATGCTATTAATATCATATCCGGCATTTCTGTGTGCGGAGTGGCCCTTGCTACATTGGCGTTGATCTGTACACTCTCTGTTTTTAACGGCTTTCAGGATATGGTGGCCAGCTTTTTCACCGCTTTCGATCCGCAGTTGAAAATTGTGGTTCGTGAAGGGAAGGTTTTTGACGGGCAAGATGAACGGATTCGCGCTGTTTGTGCGCTTCCCGAAGTGGCTGTATCTACAGAAACGCTCGAAGAGAATGCAATGGTACAGTATAAAGACCGTCAGACTATGGCTGTTTTGAAGGGTGTAGAAGATAACTTTGAGGAATTGACCGAGATTGACAGTATACTTTATGGAGCCGGTGAGTTTCTCTTGCATGATTCGATTGTGAATTACGGGATTATGGGAGTGGAACTCGTGGCCACTTTAGGTACAGGATTGGAATTTGTCGATCCGCTTCAGGTTTATCTTCCCAAACGGAATGCCAAAGTAAATATGGCAAATCCCGGTGCTTCCTTTAAACGTGACTATCTTTATTCTCCCGGAGTGGTGTTTGTCGTGAATCAACAGCTGTATGATGGTAAATATATTCTTACCTCTCTTGATTTTATCCGACAACTGCTGGATTATACCACGGAGGTTTCTGCGATAGAGCTGAAATTAAAATCCGGTGCAAACGTCTCATCTGTACAATCTAAGATCGAAAAAATGTTGGGAGATGATTTTGTTGTTCAGGACCGTTATCAGCAGCAGGCGGATGTGTTCCGTATTATGGAAATTGAGAAACTGATCTCCTATCTATTTTTGACTTTTATCCTTATGATTGCCTGTTTTAATGTGATCGGTTCTCTTTCTATGCTGATACTGGATAAAAAAGATGATGTTGTAACATTACGCAGTCTGGGGGCTAATGATAAACTTATTTCCCGGATATTCTTATTTGAGGGACGTCTTATTTCTCTTTTTGGTGCTATCTCCGGTATTATTCTCGGATTAATTTTATGTTTTGTCCAGCAGAAATTTGGCGTAATTTCGCTAGGTGGAGGCGGTGGTACTTTTATCGTGGACGCCTACCCTGTCAGTGTTCATGCGTGGGATGTTGTGCTTGTCTTCATAACCGTTCTGACTGTCGGATTCCTTTCTGTGTGGTATCCGGTACGCTATTTGAGTAAAAGACTTTTATAGTCGGATGCGGAACTTCTCTTGTGGAAACTTTCCTATATTTGAAAACTTTTAAAGCCTTATTATTTTTGTAATTGATGATATACTTGTATATTTGGCTCGATTTTGTTAATTGAAAAAGTAATTTGTACAACAGCTGAAGAATTTAATAGGGAAGTTAAGGCAGACATGATGCCATTCGTATTTAAAGAAGAAGGCTACCTCTATCCGATTCAGCAGGAATATTTGAACAAGAATCCGAAATTGGTACAGAATCCTAATTGGTAATTGAGTTGCCATAAATAGACATATACATATCACACTTTCCCTTAATTCCCTTATATAGGGGAAGTGTGATTTACTATACAAAACACAAAAAACTGATATATAAATGATAAAAAATTATTTCCTGCTAGGAAGCTTGTTATGTAGTATGGGTGCCTTTTCTCAGTCTACCGTATGGAAACATACCGGATGGGAAGCTCGCATTTCAGACAAGGGCTATTTGGAACAGATTATCTTCAAGGATAAGAAAGGTAATGACACCATTCCTTTCTTTCGTTCTGGGCAAGGTAACTGTGGTCCTTCTTTTTATGCTGAAATCAGTGGTAAAGAAATTACCGCAGCTTGGATACCTGACGGATATCTTTCTTATCGGAGTACGATAGACCAGGTGGAATGCCGTCTAACGTATCAGTCATGGAAAGGGCAGCCGGCTTTGAAAGTTACTCTTGAAAACAAAGGGAATGTACCTTTTCAACCGACAAAGGCGGGACTGAAATTGGGAATCGATACTTATATGGATAAGTATCCGGACTGGTTTGGAAAATATTTCCCAACGCTGATGCGCAATGAAAAGACACATTTCTACGGTTATCTGCAAACCCCTGCAGGACACGCTTTGGGAATTGTATCGCCACAGCCTGTAGCTTCATGGAGTGTGGCTTACAATCTGGGTTATCAAGATCCACCTCCACATTGGTTTATGGGGCACCGGATAGAGTCATTAAATCTGGATTTGATGAATGCATTACCTTTGCCCGAACGCAATCCACAAGATTTGTGGATGCTGAAACAAGGGGAGATCAAGAGCTGGACTATTGTGCTCATGGATATAAATCCGTTGGGGGAATTTGAACACGTTATACATAAGGCGACTGGCATACCGATGATCTCTATTGATCGGACGACTTATGTTCCGGGAGAAACCGCATCTTTTGAAGTTCTGTCTGGTTCTAAAGATATCAAAGTGTTGGATGATAAAGGGCAGGAGTTGAAGGTCAATATCCGGACACAGGGAGAGGGAGTAAAGCAAGTGTCGTGTGTACTGCCGGATGTCGGGTTGTATACAGTACGTGTCAGGGACAATGGAAAAGAAACAGAAGGTATTCTTTCAGTACATCATGACTGGAAATGGACTATGGAACAGGCACGTCGGAATGCTTTGAAATATCACCAGAAAGCTACTTCACACATAGAAAGTTGGTATGGCTTCCATTCTTCTTTTATTGCTGCACAATATTTTCCGGATAAACAACTGGATAAAGCTTTACGTGATCGCTTTGATTATTTATTCGGCTTGTTACATGATCAACAAAAGATGGAGCCTAAGTACCACGCTTCACGCATACAGAATACTTCGGGGACAATAGGTTTGTTAGTAGACAAATATCAAGCTTATGGTGATATAGCCGACTTACAGAAGGCTTCTCGTTTGGCAGACTGGTTGATGAACAATTGGCAACGTGAAGATGGTGCCTATGTCAATCATCATATTATTTATACCAGCGTTATCTATGTAGCGAAAAGTATGCTGGAACTTACTTTGGTCGAACGTGAGTTAGGCAAGAAGAATACTGTATGGGCAGAGGCGGCGGAGCGCCATTATCAATCTGCCAAACGTGCTATCGACCAGTTGGTTGCTTCACAAGGTGACTTTGAAACAGAAGGAGAACTTACTTTTGAGGATGGAATGATTTCCTGTTCTGCACTTCAGATTGGAATGCTGGGATTGATGCAGAAAGACGAAAAGGTGCGTAAACATTATACAGACGCTATGTTACAAATTCTGGAGAGTCATGATTGTCTTACCCAACTGCGAGTTCCCGATGCCCGCCGGAGGGGTGGAACCATGCGTTATTGGGAAGCACAATATGACGTGCAGATGTTGCCGAATATGTTCAACTCTCCTCACGGTTGGAGCGGCTGGCGTGGTTACGCTACCTATTATGCTTATCTGCTGACAGGTGAAGAACGCTGGTTGAAAGAAACTTATAATGCGATGGGAGCTTTTTCTCATCTGATTGATTATCGTACAGGAAATCTTCGCTGGGCATTTGTTGTAGATCCGTATCTGAAAGTAAAACAGGCTTGCAGTGCTGATACACATGTGACACAAGATTCATTGAGTTTTGGAAATCCACATCCTGAACTCTATGATACACGCGAATTTATTATAGGTGAACAATATGTGAATATGGTTAGTGATTGGCAGACAATTAATACACAGGATAACGATGTGCACGAAGTATTCAAGTGTATTGCTGAATCTATGCTTACTAACGCCTTTATTGTAGAACGTCCGGATGGTTCGGTTGTCGGATACAACTGTACTATTGAAAAGCAAGGAAATAAACTGAAGGTCAAAGCAAATGAGAGGCAAATAACTAATCTTCATTGTAACTTGAAGCATCCATTCACAGTCGTGTTTGATAAAGTAGATAAGGTGCTGGAGGCAAATTATTTGGGTTGGGCATTTGGAACGGATATCTATCAATAGAATAAAAGGATATATTTTATGAATTTCAAATTCCATATGGCGGTAGGGGAATTGCTCTGCTCATCTCAAGAGAGTTCGTACATAGTTTGATCGGCAGAATGGCTGAATTATGGTGGATAATAAATAAAGGCGTAGAAAGAGAACCAGTTCTCACTCTACGCCTTTGTTATTAGATAAATTATGAATTTACTTCACTTCCCAAGTATCATTAGTCATCAACAGCTCTTGGAAATTGTGGTATTTCTTCTTGCCTTTGATTTCTTCGATTTGTTCTGTAACTGCATCATTGTAGGTCGGAGCATCTACATCGCGGATTACACCGAGTGCAATCGGGAAGTCGGGACCTTCCATCAAGGCCAGTTTCAGTTGAAGTGTATTGTCCTGGCAGTGTGCATCGTGGATAAGAATATCTTTTTCTGTGATACCGTTTTCACCGAGTTTCACTACTTTCAGTCCGAAACCTTCCTGCATTAATCCGAATTCTTTGTTTTCACCGAACAACATCGGTTTACCATGTTCCAGGTAGATCGCGTTCTTGGCACGTCCTTCTTTGGTTGCAACGCTGGCATGAGTTCCGTCGTTGAAAATAACACAGTTTTGCAGAACTTCGACAACCGAAGCACCTTTATGAGTGGCTGCTGCTTTCAATACTTCTACGGAAGCGGCACCGTCTACAGCGATACAGCGTGCAAAGAAACGTCCACGTGCGCCGAAAGCAAGTTCTGCCGGATGGAATGGGTCTTCTACTGTTCCGTAAGGAGATGATTTACTGACAAATCCACGTTCGGAAGTCGGTGAATATTGTCCCTTGGTCAAACCGTAAATGCGGTTGTTCAGCAGAATCATATTCAAGTCAATGTTACGGCGGACAGCGTGGATGAAGTGGTTACCACCGATTGCCAGGCCATCACCGTCACCGGAAATCTGCCAGATAGTCAAATTGGGATTAGCTACTTTGGCTCCTGTTGCAATAGCAGCTGCACGTCCGTGTATAGTGTGGAAGCCATACGTATTTACATAGTAAGGCAGACGGGAAGAGCAACCGATACCCGAAATTACGGCAATATCATGCGGAGCTGTTCCCAATTCGGCCATAGCCTTATGCAGTGAATTCAGGAAAGCGTGGTCACCGCATCCCGGACACCAGCGGGGCTGGCCTGATTTATAATCTTGTACGGTATATACTTTATCGCTCATCTCTTATTCCTCCAATAATTTAGTAAATGCATCTATCAATTCTCTCGTAACGAAAGGCTGTCCTTTCACTTGGTTGAACTGGCTGATGTTCAATCCGGGCACTTTCATGCGCAAATAACCTGCGAATTGTCCCAGATTCTGTTCAGCTACCACGATTTTCTTGTATTTATGCAATACATCGGCTGTGTTCTTCGGCAGCGGGTTGATGTACTGGAAGTGAGCGAAAGCCACTTTCTTTCCATGTTCGCGCATATAGTCCATAGCCAGACGGAGATGGCCGTAAGTACCACCCCAGCCTACAATCAGCAAATCTGCATCTTTGTCGCCCAATACTTCGAGCTCGGGGATGTAGTTTGCAATTTTGTCCACTTTGGCTTGACGAAGGTGAACCATTTTATTGTGATTTTCCGGTTCGGTAGAGATTGCACCTGTTTCGTTACTCTTTTCAAGACCACCGATACGATGCATGAAGCCCTCTGTTCCCGGGATAGCCCAATAGCGTACACCAGTTTCTTCGTTACGTTGGTACGGGGTCCAGTTTCCTGCCATATCAGGAGTTACATACGGTGGATTGATAGCAGGATATTCATCCAAGTTAGGAAGTTTCCAGGCTGCAGAGCCGTTAGCTACAAAAGCATCAGTCAACAGTACAACCGGAGTCATGTGTTCCAAAGCGATTTTAGCTGCCATATATGCAGCATCAAAACAGTTGGTCGGTGATGTTGCAGCAATGACGGGCATCGGGCTTTCACCGTTACGTCCGTAGAGAGCTTGCAGTAAGTCGGTCTGTTCTGATTTCGTAGGAAGACCGGTAGACGGTCCGCCACGCTGTACGTTGACGATCACTAGTGGAAGTTCGCCGATAACGGCAAGGTTCATTGCCTCACTTTTCAGGCAGACGCCCGGGCCGGAAGTCGTAGTTACTGCCAGGGCACCGGCAAAAGCTGCACCGACAGCAGATGCACAACCTGCGATTTCGTCTTCGCACTGTACGGTTTTTACGCCCAGTGATTTATGTTTGGCTAATTCGTGCAGAATGTCAGTGGCCGGAGTGATAGGATAAGAACCCAAGTAGAGTTCCAGACCAGCTTTCTCGGCTGCAGCTATCAAGCCGTATGACGTTGCCTTATTACCATTAATATCTGTATAAAGTCCTTTGGATTTTGGAGCTTTGCTTTCGATCTTATAAGTAGAGACAGAAGCGTGAGTGTTGGCTCCGTAGTTGAAACCGTCGTTCAATACCTTGATGTTGGCTTCTGCAATTTCGGGCTTTTTGGCGAATTTCTCGCGCAGCATTTTCTCGGCTGCTGCCAGGTTACGGTTGAACAACCAACAAACTAACCCCAGCGCGAACATATTTTTACAACGGAGAACGGATTTGTTGTCCAGCCCTGAATCCTTCAGGCTTTCTTTACACATGGAAGAAATAGGCACTTCTAGTACTTCTTGCTTAACACCCAATTCTTCGAAAGGATTGTCAGTCTTGAATTGTGCCTTTTCTAAATCTCTGGCTTCGAATGAGTCGGAGTCGGTGATGATAAGTCCTTGCGGTTTAC
>ERZ857757.2580-NODE-2580-length-11502-cov-4.528697_pt1 | contig 11502 bp, 10 predicted proteins | sample MGYA00519764_ERZ857757 | MGnify/ENA primary metagenome ERZ857757 (study PRJEB31778, sample SAMEA3449359) | human gut metagenome | biome: human gut; feature: human-associated habitat; material: faeces | place: United Kingdom | collected 2010/2012 ... | reverse complement strand
CGAGGTTGTTCGTCGGCTCGTCGAGCAGGATGATGTCGGGCGAGCCGAACAGCGCCTGCGCGAGCAGCACCTTGACCTTCAGGCGCGGATCCATATCGCGCATCATCGTTTCGTGGAAGTCCGGCGAAACGCCCAGACCCTGGAGTATGCGGCTTGCGTCGGACTCGGCTTCCCAGCCGCCAAGCTCGGCAAACTCCTCTTCAAGCTCGGCCGCGCGTATGCCGTCGGCGTCGTCGAAATCGGGCTTGTCGTATATCGCGTCCTTTTCCTTGCCGCAGTCGTAAAGGCGCTGATTGCCCATGATTACGGTGTCCATAACGGTGTAATCATCGTACATGTTCTGGTTCTGCTTGAGCACGGACATGCGCTTTTTCGCGGCGATGGTGACGGTGCCTGTTGACGGCTCAAGCTCGCCGGAGAGAATTTTTATAAACGTCGATTTGCCTGCGCCGTTTGCGCCGATTATGCCGTAGCAGTTGCCGGGCGTAAATTGCAGATCAACGCGCGAAAACAAAACGTTTCCGCCGAAATTTATCGAAAGATCATTGACTGAAAGCATTCGTTATACCTCTACATTAAAAAATCTTATCTATTTTATCATCATCGGCCTGCGTTGGCAATAATTAATAGGATTTTTTGCACCATGAGTGAGCAGTATAAATACGAAGGGCGGCGAAAAAATGAAAATGATAATCGCGGCGGCGCTGCTGCCGATAGGGCTTGTGCTGGGCACATCGTTTCTCATATCGCTTGTGGGCCGGCTTGTTGCGCGCCTGCGCAAGACGGGGAATAGCGATGATAACAGCTTGTAACGGCGGAATATCTATGGTATGATTTTGTTATAAAAATTAAGGGGTGATACGGTGAGTATTACATACGAAAACGGAGTTTTTGCGCTCGATACCAGGCGCACGAGCTACATATTCCGCGTAACGAAATTCAGGCACCTTGAGCACATCCATTACGGCGAGCATGTCGAAATAAGCGACGCGCAGCCGCTTGCTTCAAAGCATGATATCCAGCTCGGCAGCAGCGTAATGTACGACACGGCCGACGATAACTACTGCCTTGATAATCTTTGCCTTGAGTGGTCGGGCGTCGGCAGGGGCGACTATCGCCAAACGCCTGTTGAGGCCAAAATGCCCGACGGCAGCTTTTCCTCGGACTTTCTGTATGAAAGCCACGAGATCGTTCCCGGCTGCGTCCCCATGCAGAGCCTGCCGACGGCTTACGACGACGAAAAAACGGCGCAGACGCTTATCATAAGCCTGCGCGAGCGCGACAGGGACGCGGCATTGACGCTTTATTACACGGTGTTTCCGGAGTCGGATGTAATATCGCGCCGCTGCGTTATTAAAAATAACTGCACCGGCGATATCTCGCTCAGGCGCATCGTGAGCATGAGCCTTGATATGCCCGATCGCGGCTTTTTGATGCACAGCTTTGACGGCGGCTGGATAAAGGAAGCTCACCGGCATATCCGCCCCGTGGAGTACGGCATGTATGTAAACTCCTCGACCACCGGCGCATCGTCGAACCGGCACAATCCGGGCTTTCTGCTTTCCGAAAAGCACACGAGCGAGGACTCGGGGCGCGCATGGGGCTTTAATCTTGTCTACAGCGGCAACCACTTCGGCCTTGTCGAAAAATCAAACCACGACCTTGTGCGCATCCAGCTCGGCATAAATCCGCATTGCTTTGACTGGACGCTGCACCCCGGCGAGAGCTTTGAAACGCCCGAGGCGGTCATGACCTTTTCCGAGCGCGGCTTCAACGGGCTGAGCGCAAATTTCCACGACTTTGTCAACAACAACATCGTGCGCGGCGATTGGAAGAATATCGAGCGCCCGGTGCTGATAAACGACTGGGAAGCCTGTTTTTTTAAATTCACCCGCGAAAAGCTCCTGAAACTGGCACGCAGAGCGAAAAAGCTCGGCGTGGAGCTTTTCGTCCTTGACGACGGCTGGTTCGGCGCACGAAACAGCGACACGGCAGGGCTGGGTGACTACGACGTTAATCTGAGGAAGCTGCCGGGCGGCCTCGGAGAGTTTGCCGACAGCATTGAAAAGCTGGGGATGAAGTTCGGGCTGTGGTTCGAGCCGGAGAGCGTAAACGTCGATTCCGAGCTTTACCGCGCGCACCCGGACTGGGCGATAAAGCCGCCCGTCGGCGAGCCGTGCTTCGGCAGAAATCAGCTTTTGCTGGATCTTACGCGCAAGGAGGTGCGCGATCACATCGTCGAAAGCGTCGGAAAAACGCTCGACGGCGCGAAGATAAGCTATGTCAAATGGGATATGAACCGGCATATGTCCGATGCGTATTCGCCGGCGCTGTCCAATCAGGGCGAGTTCGCCCACAGATATATCATCGGACTTTACGAGGTGCTCGACCGCGTATTCACGCCGCGCAGGCATATTCTTTTTGAAAGCTGCTCATCCGGCGGCAACCGCTTTGACCTCGGCATGCTGTGCTATTCGCCGCAGATCTGGGCTTCGGACGACACCGACCCTATAGAGCGGCTCGATATCCAAAGCGGCCTGTCGTATCTGTATCCGCAATCGACTGTGGGCGCGCACGTCTCTGCCGCGCCGCACCAGCAGACGCTCAGGGATACGCCCCTGTCAACGCGCTTCAACGTTGCGGCCTTCGGCGTGCTCGGCTATGAGCTTGAGCTTAAATACATGACGCGCGCCGAGCTTAAGGAGCTGCGCGGCCAGATAGAGTTTTACAAAGCCCATCGCAGAACGCTCCAGTTCGGCAGGTTTTATCGCTTTGACGAGCGCAAGGGTAACAAGGTGCACTGGCAGGTCTCCTCGCGCGACGGAAAAGAGCACATCGTCGGACATTTTCAGAAGCTCTGCACAGCCTCCGAAGGCCCGGACGCGCTTTGCGTACACGATCTTGACTCCAAGGCAAAATATCATCTTTCCTGCAAGCGCCAGAGCCTTTTCATAAAGCGCCTCGGCGGCCTTGTAAAGCACGTCATGCCCATCGAGCTTGACCCCGACGGCTTTATCCTGCGCACGGCGAACAAATTTTTCACCATGCCCGACGGCGCGGAGGACTTCACCGCGTCCGGAGCCGCGCTCATGTCCGGTGTGGGGCTTAATAACCAGTTCCTCGGCACGGGGTATAACAATAAAATACACATGTTCGGCGACTTCGGCAGCGCGGTTTACACGATAGAAAGAAAGCCTTGATAGGAAAAGGCCAAAGCCGAACACCATCCTGCGGATAGTGAGGACATCAAAATACAAAAAAGTAATGAAAAAAGCACCCGAAAAGGTGCTTTTTTTATGCATTTCGCCTTATCTTTTCGAAGAACAGGAAATAGATAAGGACGAGGTTTATTAAAATGTTGAATATGTCCGAGTCGCCGAACATGAGGAAATTCAAAACGACCGAGGCCAGGACTATGCCGACGGAGACGAGCTTGCCCACCGCTCCGGGCTGCTTTGCCCTCCAGGCAAACCACGCGAGCACCGGCGTACACAGGGCAAACACCGTCCAGCCGATTATGAAGCTTCTGCCGTAAACGCCGTGGCTGATCATGGCTGCCGCGTAGTAGGTGAGCAGCATGCCGAGGCAGAACGGCAGAATGTTCAGTGCTGCGGCCTTTTTAGTCGGACTGTAAATGGCGATGAGCGTGCCTAAAAGTATCCACACCGACATCTGCGAAAAAATTTCGCCGAGATTGTCGCAATAAATATCCATAAGCCGCGCCGCCGTGCCGATAACAAGGCCGCAGACAAGCATCGAAAATGGGTTTAAAAGCTTCCGCATTATTTGGCGATGAAAATGTTATCCTCGCCGATATCCGCGAGCGTGGGAGTGCCGCACATGTTCATCGTGTCGCGCAGCTGGGAAACTATTCTGTCCATATAGACCTTGAAGCCCTCCTCGCCCTCGGCGTAGATGAAGGGAACGACGGGACGGCCGATGAGCACCGCGTCCGCGCCGAGACCGATGGCCTTGAACACGTCAACGCCGCTGCGTATGCCGCCGTCAACAAAGATCTTGAGCTTGCCCTTGACTGCCTTTGCGATAGCCGGCAGGACCTCCGCTGTTGCCGGGGTGCAGCCCTGAACTCTGCCGCCGTGGTTTGAAACGACGATGGCGCTTGCGCCGGCCTCGACTGCCTTTTCTGCGCCCTTTACGGTCATGATGCCCTTTATGATAAACGGCTTGCCTGCGTAGTCGATGATCTCGCGCATCTCGTCAACGCTCTTCGAGCCTGCGTTGGGGCTAAGCTTTTTGAGGAAGGGAAGACCGGCACCGTCAACGTCCATCGCAACGGCGAACACGTTGTGAGCCTTCACATAGTCGAGCTTTTCAAAGACGACCTCCTTGTTCCATGGCTTTATCGTCGGGATGCCGATGCCGCCGATCTTGCTCATTTCGTCAACGGCGTCGGGGATAAGCTGGGGAAACTCGCCGTCGCCGGTCATGGCGCATATGCCGTAGTTTGCCGCAGAGTTTATAAGCACGCGGTTGTATGTGATATCGTCGTACTTATCGCCGTAGTGCAGGGGCAGAGCGCCGAGCGGAGCGATGAATACGGGGGCGGAGAACTTTTTGCCGAACAGCTCAAAGGACGTGTCCACGTTGGCGTTGGGATTGAGCGTGTCCATGTTGACGAATATCTCCTGCCACTTGTCGTAGTTGCGCGCGGCGGTGTTGCCGGGCAGCTTGCTGCCGGGACCGGGGACGCAGTTGCCGCATGCTCTGCCGTTGCACACGGGGCATGCCTTGCAGTACGGTCCCATAAGGCCGGCTGCTTCCTTGAGAATTTCGTTGTAATCCATAATTGTACCTCCTGTTTATCTTGTAACTTCCTATTATATCAGACTCCGGTAAGATCAAAATCCGGGATCATGTCATCGGTCGCCGAGCACGGCTCCTGCCAGAAACCGTTATATATGCCGCGCCGGGTCATATATTCGACAAGAGCATCGTTAGTCTCCGCGGAGACGGTTTTCTGAAGCTCGGGGAAGCGCTCGGTGTTCGGCATGGGCGTATATTGCGCCATGAGGGAAAACAGAATATCATCGCCGGGAAAATTTTCGGCAACGAAATCTATGACCGCGCGGCTGTTATCTTCGGCGCCGGGCAAAATGAGGTGGCGGATGAGAACGCCGCTTTGCAGCATGTCCTCATCATCAAGCACAAACGGCCCCGTCTGGCGGAACATTTCGCGTATAGCCGCCTTGGCCGTTTCCGGATAATCGGGCGCTGCCGAGTAGCGCTTTGCAAGCTGCGAGTCCATGTATTTAAAGTCGGGCATGTATATCCGCACAAGGCCCTCGAGCTTTTTTAAGCTCTCGACGCTGTCGTAGCCCGAGCTGTTCCACGCAACGGGGATGCGAAGCTTTGCCCTTTCGAGCGCTTTTATTATCGCGTCGGTGTAGTGCGTCGGCGTTACGAGATTAATGTTGTGAACGCCTTTATCCTGAAGCTCAAGAAAAATATCCGCAAGGCGTTCGACGGAAACCGTCTTGCCGAGCTTTGAGCGGCTTATCTCATGGTTCTGGCAGAATACGCAGCGCAGATTGCAGCCGGAAAAGAACACCGTTCCGCTTCCGCGCTCGCCGCTTATGCACGGCTCCTCACCGTAGTGCGGAGCGGCTCGGGCAATGCGCGGCAGGGCAGGGCTTGCGCACACTCCGCCCGGCTGGTATTCACTTCTTTCGGCGCAGCAGCGGCGCGGACATGCGTTGCAGATCATTTTTCGCCTCTGAAAACAGTTTCAAGATGTGCAGAATGCCGATTTGACGTTCACTTACGGCACCCGTTGAAGATAAAAGTTGTCAAAAATGCAACAAATCTTAAAAAACTCAAAAAAGTTCATCTTTTTCGAGAAAAATGTGCTAAAATATACGCGTAAAAGAGATATTTGATAACGAAACGGGATAAGATAATGCTTAATATAGTTCTTCTCGAACCGGAAATACCGCACAATACCGGCGCAATTGCCCGAACCTGCGCGGCAACGGGCGCGAGACTTCACCTTATAAAGCCTCTGGGCTTTGATATTTCCGACAAAGCAGTCAAGCGCTGCGGCCTTGACTACTGGCACCTTGTCGATATAAGCGTGTATGAAAATCTCGACGAGTACCTCGAGAAAAACGGCGACGATAACCTCTGGCTTGCAACGACGAAAGCGCCGCACGCATATTACGAGGCCGATTTTTCGACCGAGTGCGTCAGCATAATGCTCGGCAAGGAGACCGCAGGTCTGCCCGAGGAGCTGCGCATGCGATACTATGACCGCTGCATACGAATCCCGATGGTAAGCGCCGCGCGCAGCCTCAATCTTTCAAACTCGGCCGCGATACTGGCCTATGAGGCACTGCGTCAGCAGGGCTTCCCCGGACTTATGGACATCGGCTCCATGGCCGAATCATAACAGTTATTTATTAATTTTTCAATACCGAGTCGGAATTTCCCGACGGAAAGGAGCTTTATCATGAATTACAACAAGAAAAGCGTGCTCGATGCGGATGTTAAGGGCAAGAAGGTGCTTCTGCGCTGCGACTTTAACGTTCCCCAGAACAAGGAGACAGGTGAGATAACAAGCGATAAGCGCATTGTTGCCGCCCTGCCTACCATCAAGTATCTGCTGGATAACGGCGCTGCCGTCATCGCATGCTCCCACCTTGGCAAGCCCAAGGGAGAGTGGAAGGAAAAGCTCACTCTCGCACCTGTTGCAAAGCGCCTTTCCGAGCTGCTCGGCATGGACGTGATCTTTGCAAAGGACATCATCGGTGAGGATGCGCAGGCAAAGGCCGCCGCTTTGCAGCCCGGCCAGCTCATGCTGCTTGAGAACCTCCGTTTTGATATCCGCGAGGAGAAAAACGGCGATGATTTCGCAAAGGCTCTCAGCGATATGGCAGAGCTTTATGTCTCCGACGCATTCGGCACCGTTCACCGCGCTCACGCCTCCACCGCAGGCGTTGCAAAGTATCTGCCTGCATATGCCGGCCTGCTCGTTGAAAAAGAGCTGTCGGTCATGGGCAAGGCGCTCGACGATCCCGCGCGTCCCTTCGTCGCGGTCCTCGGCGGCGCGAAAGTCTCCGACAAGATCGGCGTTATCAACAACCTGCTCGACAAGGCCGACACCGTTATCATCGGCGGCGGCATGGCCTATACATTTATTAAGGCAATGGGTCACGGCATCGGCAACTCCCTGCTCGAGGCCGATAAGCTCGACTATGCGCTTGAGATGATCGCAAAGGCGAAGGAAAAGGGCGTTAAGCTCCTGCTGCCCGTTGACACCGCGATCGGCAGCGAATTCAAGGCCGACTGCGAGAAGAAGATCGTTTCCGTTGACGCTATCCCCGATGGCTGGATGGGCATGGATATCGGCCCCAAGACCGTTGAGCTTTTCTCCGACGCGATCAAAAACGCAAAGACCGTCGTTTGGAATGGCCCCATGGGCGTTTTCGAGTTCGAGGCATTTGCCGAGGGCACCAAGGCCGTTGCAAGAGCGCTTGCCGAGTCCGGCGCGATCAGCATCGTCGGCGGCGGCGACAGTGCGGCTGCCGTTGAGCAGCTCGGCTTTGCCGATAAGATGACCCACATTTCCACCGGCGGCGGCGCTTCCCTCGAGTTCCTCGAAGGCCGCGAGCTCCCCGGTGTTGCATGCCTGCTGGATAAATAATGTAAGCGGAGGCTGAAACAATGAATACAAAATACAGAAAGACGATCATAGCCGGCAACTGGAAAATGAACATGCTCTCTTCGGATGTTAAGCCCTTCATCGAAGAACTCAAGCCTCTTATGCCGAAAATAAAAAGCTGCGAGACAGTGCTTTGCGTTCCTGCGGTGAACGTTGCGGCGATGCTCAAGGCCGGCAAGGAAGCCAAGATCATGACCGGCGCACAGGATGTGTCGAAGTTTGAAAAGGGCGCATACACCGGCGAGGTCTCTGCCTCGCAGCTTGAGGATATCGACGTCAAGTACTGCATCGTCGGCCACTCCGAGCGCCGCCAGTACCACGGCGAGGACGATCTCCTTATAAACGCAAAGACCCGCGCTCTCATAGAGCACGGAATAAATCCCATCATCTGCGTCGGCGAAAGCCTTGAGCAGCGCGAGATGGAGCTTACCATGGCACACATAAACTATCAGGTCCGCGCCGCGCTGAGCGGAGTTGACGCTGCGTCTCTGCGCCGCTGCGTCATCGCCTATGAGCCTATCTGGGCCATCGGCACCGGCAAGACCGCGACCAGCGAGCAGGCCGAAGAGGTCTGCCGCGAGATCCGCGCCATCATCCGCGATATGTACGGCGCACGCGCGGCGCGCGGCGTGAGCATCCTCTACGGCGGAAGCATGAATGCAAAGAATGCAGCCGAGCTTCTGGCTCAGCCGGATGTTGACGGCGGCCTTATAGGCGGCGCATCGCTCAAGCCCAATGATTTTGCGACCATTATTGCCGCAACGGGGGAAGCAAATGAGTAAGTGCGTTCTCGTTATCATGGACGGCTTCGGCATAGCGCACGAGGGCGGCGGCAACGCCATAAGCCTTGCAAAAAAACCGAATCTTGACCGCATATTTGCCGAAAATGCATATACGCAGCTGTCCGCCTCCGGACTTGACGTCGGTCTTCCAGAGGGACAGATGGGCAACAGCGAGGTCGGCCATACAAACATCGGCGCAGGCCGCGTCGTGTTTCAGGATCTGCCGCGCATAAACAACGCCATAGCAGACGGCAGCTTTTTTGACAACCCGGCCTACGTCAAGGCAATGGACGATGCCAAGGCCGCCGGCAAGGCGCTGCACATCCTCGGCCTTTTATCCGACGGCGGCGTACACAGCCATATAAATCACATATTCGCCATCCTCGACATGGCCAAACGGCGCGGCCTTGAAAAGGTCTATGTCCATTGCTTCCTCGACGGACGCGACGTTCCGCCGAGAAGCGCCGTTGAGTATGTAACAAAGCTCAACGACAAGTGCGTCTCCCTCGGCAACGCGAAGATCGCGACCATCCAGGGCAGATTTTACGGCATGGATCGCGACAAGCGCTGGGACAGAGTCGAGGCAGGCTACAATGCCATTGTCTGCGGCGAGGGCGCAATGAACCCCGACCCCGTGAAGGCAGTCGAGGACAGCTACGAGGCAAACGTATCCGACGAGTTTGTTAAGCCCGTCGTCGTGTGCCCCGAGGGCGTCGTGAACGAGGGTGACAGCGTTATATTCATGAACTTCCGCCCCGACCGCGCACGCGAGATGACCTGGGCGCTCACCTTGCCGGAGTTTGACGGCTTTGCGCGCAAAAAATGCGTGTATCCTCTGAGCTTTGTCTGCACCGCGCAGTATGACGAGGCGCTGACCCTGCCGATAGCCTATCCGCCCGAGAAGCTTGAGAGCACGATCGGCGAGATCGTTTCGGCAAAGGGTTATGAGCAGTTCCGCGTTGCCGAGACCGAGAAGTACGCGCACGTCACGTTCTTCTTCAACGGCGGCGTCGAAAAGCCCTGCGAGGGCGAGGAGAGATGCCTCGTTCCGTCGCCGAAGCAGTTCCCGACATACGACCTCATCCCCGAGATGAGCGCCGCCGCCGTTGCGGAAAAGTGCGTTGAGGCCATAAAGAGCGATGAGTACGAGATGATCGTCTGCAACTTTGCCAACTGCGATATGGTCGGACACACCGGCGTTCTCGACGCTGCCGTGAAGGCTGTTGAAACGGTCGATGCGTGCATGGGCAAGGTGTATGAGGCGGCAAAGAGCATGCCCGATACGGTCCTTTGCGTCACTGCCGACCACGGCAATGCCGACTGCATGATAAATGCCGACGGAAAAATTAATACTCAGCATACTACCAATCCCGTGCCTTTTGTGGTATGCTGTGACGGTGTTGAGCTGCGCGAGGGCGGCCGCCTTTCGGACATCGCCCCGACGATGCTTGACATTATGAATATCGAAAAACCCGATGTGATGAGCGGAAGCTCGTTGATAATCAAATAAAAGGAGATTGTGAATCATGAAGCAGTATTTTGAGATCGTAGATGTTATGGCAAGAGAGATCCTTGACTCCCGCGGCAACCCGACCGTCGAGGTCGAGGTCACCCTCGATGACGGCACAGTTGGCCGTGCAGCCGTTCCCTCCGGCGCATCCACCGGCATGTACGAAGCATGCGAGCTGCGCGACGGCGACAAGAGCCGTTACGGCGGCAAGGGTGTCAGCAAGGCAGTTGAGAACGTAAACGGCGAGATCGCCGAGGCTATGGTCGGCCTGAACGTCCTCGATCAGCCCGGCATCGACAAGATGCTCATCGAGATAGACGGAACCCCCAACAAGTCCCGCCTCGGCGCAAACGCCATCCTCGGCGTATCGCTCGCATGCGCACGCGCAGCAGCAGAAGCCACCGGCCAGAGCCTTTATAACTACATCGGCGGCGTGAACGCCAAGACCCTGCCCGTTCCCATGATGAACGTTCTCAACGGCGGCGCACATGCCACTGGCTCGAACGTCGATATCCAGGAGTTCATGATCATGCCCGTCAGCGCAAAGAGCTGGAAGGAAGCACTGCGTATGTGCGCAGAGGTTTTCCATGCTCTGAAGAAGGTCGTTCCGGCATCCGGCGTTGGCGATGAGGGCGGCTATGCTCCCAACCTCGATTCCGACGAGGATGCACTCAAGGCTCTTGTCGCAGCCATGGAAAAGGCCGGCTACAAGCCCGGCGAGGACTTCAAGATCGCCATCGACGGCGCAGTCAGCGATTGGTACAGCGAGGAGGATAAGTGCTACCACCTGCCCAAGCGCGGCACCGTCATGACCAGCGAGCAGATGGTCGATATGTGGGAAGGCTTTGTCGATAAGTACCCCATCATCTCCATCGAGGACGGCATGGGCGAGAACGACTGGGAAGGCTGGCAGCTGATGACCAAGCGCCTCGGCCACAAGATCCAGATCGTCGGCGACGACCTGTTCGTCACCAACACCGAGCGCATCAAGAAGGGCATTGCTCTGGGCGCAGCAAACGCAGTCCTCATCAAGGTAAACCAGATCGGCACCCTGACCGAGACCCTCGATGCTATCCAGATGGCTCACCGCGCAGGCTGGACTGCAGTTGTCTCCCACCGCTCCGGCGAGACCGAGGATACCACCATTGCCGATATCTCCGTCGCAGTCAACGCAGGCCAGATCAAGACCGGCGCACCCAGCCGCACCGACCGCGTCTGCAAGTACAACCAGCTGCTCCGCATCGAGGACGAGCTGTTCGACGTCGCTCAGTACCCCGGCATGGACGCATTCTTCTCCATAAAATAATTAAATAGCCGTAACTTCTCCCGGATGGCAGCTTGTCCTCCGGGAGATTTTTTCGCGGCGACTTGGAAATCCAATATGGTGAAAAGCTATGGTTTATCGACAATGACGCGCTCACGGATTTTGTGAAAAGCGTTACGGCGGTCGAAAGCTTCGATACTGCGGCATGATATGTACAGGCTGTCGAAAAACTATGCTGCAAAAGAAAGATAATAGAGCAGCAGGGGAG
>ERZ857757.2573-NODE-2573-length-11533-cov-2.917843_pt1 | contig 11533 bp, 10 predicted proteins | sample MGYA00519764_ERZ857757 | MGnify/ENA primary metagenome ERZ857757 (study PRJEB31778, sample SAMEA3449359) | human gut metagenome | biome: human gut; feature: human-associated habitat; material: faeces | place: United Kingdom | collected 2010/2012 ... | reverse complement strand
AGCGCGCTCTGGCCGAGACCGAGCGTCCCGTCCACATAGATCCCGTCCGGCTTTATATTCAGATTTTCAATGCATTCGTGCAGAAGCACGCTTTTGTGTTCCGGCATATCAAAACTCCAGCTCTTCCATGACGGCGGCAATGTTCTCCGGCGTCATTTCCGCATCGTGGATCTCGTTCCAGCGCGCGCTGTCCCAGAGCTCCGCATGGTTGTTGCAGCCGACGATGGTCACGTCCTTCGTGAGGCCGGCATAGTCCCGCAGATTCTGCGGCAGGAGAATGCGGCCCTGCGCGTCCGCCTCGCAGCGTGCGGCGAAGGCAAAGAGCGGGCGCATCCTGCGCTGCTTTACGAACGGCATCGCGTCCACCTTATCGGAAAAGCGCTGCCAGCTCTCGGCGCTGTACGCCGAAAGGCAGCGGTCCATCGAGAGCGTCACATAGAAAACACCGCCGAGCTCGTCCCGCAGGCGCGATGGCACCGCAAGACGCCCCTTGGCATCGAGCGTGTGCATATATTCGCCGGTCATACGCGACGCCTCCCTTCTCTGTTCGCACGTGGACAATCGTGACATTTTGCCCCACTTTGCCCCACTATGCTGTTTTATTATAAAAGGCAGGGGGCAAAAATGCAAGAGCAAAATTCCGTTGGAACAGTGCATCTTCCGTGGCGAACGGCCCATATGTTGTATAAAAGACGTAAAAAGAGCCGCCGGAGTGCAGTATATGGTGCGCTTCGGCGGCTTCCGTCTCGTTATTGACAAATGGTTACGATTGGGCAGGAAAAATTCGCTTTTCAGGAGAATTTCGTCCGTTCAGGCGGAGGATTCAGCCGTTGATAAACTCGCTGTCCTCCACATCCTGCAGCGTGACATCCGCGGTGCCTTCCGGCTGCTCGGGCGCAGCGGCGGCGCGGAACTGCGCGCGCGCCACGCGGACCTTTTCGAGCGACGCGGCGACGGCCTCCTCCGTCTGGCGGAGGGCGTCGTCCAGATAGCTGTTCGCCGCACGCAGCAGCTCGCGGGACTTTGTTTCCGCCGTTTGGACGATCTCGTCGGAGCGGCGCTTGGCTTCCTGATAGACGCTCTGCTCGTCGATCATCTGCGTGGCCTTATCCTCGGCGCCGCGGCGGATATTGTCCGCCTCCTGCTTGGCGTTGGCGACGAATTCGTCGCGCGCGTTGACGAGACGGCGCGCCTCGCTCAGCTCCATCGGGAGCGTGGCCTTAAGATCGTCGAGAAGATTGAGAGCCTTGTCGCGCTCAACGATGCACTTGTCGTTGCCCAGAGGGACGCCCCATGCCTCCGCGATCATATTATAGAGCATATCGATGATATCCAGCGCGTGGTTTTCCATATATTTATTTCCTCCCGTTGAGTTTTATCATCAGGTCGTCGAGGATCTCTGCGGGGACAAAGCGGGAAATATCGCCGCCGTAGCTTGCGATCTCGCGCACGGTGGTCGAGGAGAGATACATGTATCTTTCGTCCGACGCCAGAAACACCGTCTCCACGCGGGAGTTGAGCTTCTTGTTTGTGAGCGCCATCATAAATTCGTATTCAAAGTCGGACAGCGCGCGCAGTCCGCGCACGACGACGGGGTTTTCGTATCGGTCGGCGTAGTCCACGAGCAGACCTTCCCACATATCGACCTCGACATTGGGAATGGACGCCGTGACGCGCCGCACCTGCTCGCAGCGCTCTTCGAGCGTAATGGCACAGTGTTTTCCGGGGTTCGCCACCACGCAGACCACAACGCGCTCGAACATTTTGGACGCGCGGCGGATCACATCAAGGTGGCCGAGCGTGATCGGATCAAAGCTGCCGGGGCAAATGGCTGTCTGCATCAGTTGTTTCCTCTGGTTATGACCGTGAGTTTGATTTTCCCGTAACGGTACGTCTTCGTCGTACCGTATTCCGGCGGAAGGACCGGCAGCGCCGTTTCCGGCCGGGTCTCGACCACCATTATACCACCGCGCGAGAGGATGTCAAACTCTTTCACCGTCTCGATCGCTTTCGCTTCCAGCCCGGAGCCGTAGGGCGGATCGAGGAAAATGAGATCGAATTTCTCGCCGGATTTCAGAATGCCGAGCGCGTCGCACTGCAGCACGCGCGCCGCGAGACCGCAGCGGCGGAGATTTTCCTGCACGAGGCGGACAGAGTCCCTGGCGCTGTCCACAAAAAGACACTCCGCCGCGCCGCGGGAGAGCGCTTCAATGCCGAGCTGACCCGTTCCGGCGAACAGATCGAGGACTTTGCGCCCCTCCACATCAAACTGGATGATATTGAACATGGCCTCCTTCACCTGATCGGCCGTGGGGCGGACATCCCGCCCCACCGGCTCGAGCAGACGGCGGCCGCGGCATGTGCCGGTGATCACTCGCATGGTGTTTCCTCCTCGGTTTTGTGAAAATAGTCGTATACGGCCTGCGCCGTGTTTTTCGGCACGGCCCGGGCAAGCTCCTCCGCGCTCGCCGCGCGGATCGCGCGCACCGAGCCGAAGGTCTTCAAAAGATCGTTTCTCCGTTTTTCCCCGACGCCGGGGATCTTATCGAGTGTGGAGCCGCGCACACTGTCGCGCAGCGAGCGGTGATACTCGATGGCGAAGCGGTGCGTTTCCTCCTGAATGCGGCCTACAAGCGCGAACGCGGCGGGATTTGCCTGTATGCCGATCTCGTGTCCCTCCGGCGTTATGAGCGCGCGCGTACGGTGCCTGTCGTCCTTCACCATGCCGAACACCGGCAGGCTGAGTCCCAGCGCTTCGAGCGCCGTGCAGGCCGCCGAAGCGTGCTCCGCGCCGCCGTCGATGAACAAAACGTCCGGCCTTGCGGAGAACTTTCCGTCCTCATCCAGATAGTGCGTGAACCGCCGCGTGATGACTTCGCGCATGGAGCCGTAGTCGTCCGGCGTTTCGGTGCTGCGGATGCGGAATTTCCGGTAATCACGCTTGAGGGGCTTGCCGTCCACATGCACCGTCATGGAAGCGACGATGCCCGTGCTGCCGGTGTTGGAGATATCATAGGCCTCGATCCGGTGCGGAAATTCCGTGAGCTGAAGCGCCTCCTGAAGCCAGGAGAGCGTTTTGCTCCGGCGCTGCTCGGCGGTCGTGGAGCGCAATATCTCCTCTCGCGCGTTCACTGCCGCCTTTTCCGCAAAGCGGGCGCGGTCGCCGCGCTGCGGCACTTCGAGATACACGCGCCGCCCGGCCATATCCGAAAGCCAGCGCTCAATGTCCTCTTTATCCTCCGGCTCAAACGGCAGAAGGATCGTTTTCGGCCAGCTTGAGCGGTTAACATAATATTGGCGCAGCAGGGTGGACAGAGCCTCCCCGTCCGTTTCCGTCGGATCGTCAATGAGCGATACATCCTTGCCGGAGAGGTCGCCGTTCGTATAGTGCAGCACGGAAAAGCAGCTTTTCGCGCCGCGCACGAATCCGACGGCGTCCGTATCGGCGCGGGCGGCGGCGATGACGCGCTGGCGGTTTTCCAGTGTGGATACGGCGCGCATCCGGTCGCGCAGGCGCCCGGCCTCTTCAAACCGGAGGTCTTCGGCCGCGGCATTCATCTCGGTCTCGATGCGCCGGACGAGCTCCGCGCTGCGCCCTTCAAGGATATCCACGGCCTCGCCGATCGCGCGGCGGTACTCTTCCCCGCCCGGCTCGCCGCCGCCCTCGCCGCCGGGAACATGCACATCAAGCAGCACCACATTCGGCTTCGTCTGCGCGATCATTGCCACCGATCCCTCGACATCGGACGCCTGCCCGACGATGTCGAAATGCGGCTGCAGCGTTGCGATAACGCCCGCACGGAACATTTCATGATCGTCAACGATGGCGATACGTATCTGCTGTTCCTGCTCGTTCATTGCTGCTCCTCAAAATGGTTGGTGGGTTGATTGCTGAATTGATTGGTACGTTGATTGTTGGATTGACGGTTATGGTGATCGGGAAAATCGGTTTGTTGTGAGTTGCTTTGCGGTTCGTGCGATTGCTGCGCATTCGTGTCTGCGGCTGCGGATGCGGGCATGTCTGCGATTGGCATATGCATGCGCACCTCCGTGCCCCATTGCGGTCTCGATACAATCTCCACTGTACCGCCACGTCGCTTGATTCGTCCGATAATCGATTCACGAATGCCAAGGCGATTCGCGGGAATCGCATTCACGTCAAATCCGTTGCCATGGTCGCGTACGAACACTTCCACAAGTTTGCTGCTTGCTTCGCAGTAGACGGAAATCGGCTCTCCTCCATGCGCTACCGCATTGATAAGCGCCTGTTGCGTGGCGTCAAGCAGCGCATCGGTTTGCGCGCTTGGACGTGCGTCGCCCACCGTCACCACTTCGATTGGCTTGCCATGCGTGTCTTCCACATGTGCGGCGATTTCTTTCAAACCGGCGTTCACGGAACGGTCAGACGTGGTGCGTTCCTGATACAGCCATTCACGCAATTCGCGTTCCTGCGAGCGTGCCAGCGAAAACACCGTCTGCTGATCGTCGGCATGCAACTGAATCAGCGCCAACGTTTGCAGTACGCCATCATGCAGATGCGCGGTCATGTCGGCACGTTCCTCTTCGCGTTCCTTCGATGCGCGTTCCGTACCTAAATCGCGAATCAGCGCCATGATCCATGGCACAATCGCAAGCAATACGCCAATCAGCAGTGCCAAACCGGCGCACAGTATGCGAATCATGGAAAACGCGTCAAAATGTATGCAGGAACTGACGTACAAAGCGTATGCGGCGAAAATAATCGCAATGCCGCCAAGCATCGTCCATAATTGACCTTCTTCGGCGTTGAAACGCAACCAAGAGACGCCGATACCGACCAGACCAAGCAGCAGGGGCACAATCAGAGTGCGTTCGATACCGCCTGCGAACATGACGAAACAGATGGAAAGCAGTATCAGACCAGCTAATGCAAGCAAAGCGGGTTTTGGCGCTTTCTTCAGTGTCTGTTCAAGGTTTTCGCTGGAAGATTGCGTATTACCATACGTTTCGTCGTTGCGTTCAGTCGTATCTTCAAAAGATGGTGGTTGCGTGTGCTGACCATCTTGCGTAGCTGTAAAAGATTGATATTCCGGGGAAACGGGATATGTCCCGTACGGCATGTTGCCCCGGGAAAGCGGTGCTTGCCATGGTGAACGCTTGCCGGCAATAATGTACGTCTGCTGTATGGGGTCTCCCACGGGAAGTGCCATCCACAGGAAAATGTAAGCGATGAGCCCTGAACCGAACAGACATGTGGTGGCGAGGAAAAACAGGCGCACCCATAGCACGGCAATGCCCAAATGCATGCTGATCGCCTTGCATACGCCGGCTCCCATGCGTCCGTATGGAGGACGCATCAACGGCAATTTGGCCGGTTGTGTCGGCATCGGACGTCCCTCATGCAGGGCTTGGTCACAGCAGTAGCGCATATATACGGCGCTCGCCTGGTCGTACTGGCTTTGCGTGTACCACGGTTTTCCTAAGGATTTCATACTTCCATTGTGCCCTGTGAGGGACGCTGTTTCAGGGCATTCATATAGTGTTCAGGGCAGATTCAGGGTGTTCCCCGATACGTGTGGCACGCGCGGGTTGCTGTAATGGAACCATGAGCAATGCAAACAATGATCCGCTGGGCGATCGCGGCAACGCAGGGCCGCAGCCCGCTGCTGGACAACCGTATTATCAGCAGCCTGCGTACGGTTCGCCGCAACCTTCCCGCGGTGGCCGTTTCTTCGCGTGGATTCGTTCCAGCCAGGTCAAGCGTGGACATGACCGTTGGATTGGCGGCGTGTGCGATGGCATAGCACGTCGTCTTGGTTGGAATACCACGTTGGTTCGTGCGCTTATGGTGGTTGCCACGCTGTTTTTCGGCGCGGGTGCCGCGTTCTATGGTCTGGCGTGGTTTGTGCTGCCGGATGAGCGTGACAATCAGATTCTTGCTGAGGATTTGATTAACGGCAAGTGGGATTGGAATTGCATTGGCGCGTTGCTGTTCTGCATTGTGGCCATCTGTTTGCCGGGTGCGGGATGGCTTGCTTTCGCGTTGGCCGCGTTGGTGCTGTGGCTTCTGCTCAATAGGCAGATTTATGCGCCGAATGTTCGTCCAGCTCAGTGGCAGCAGCCCCCATATGGTCAGGCTCCGTACGGTCAACCGCAATATGGTCAGCCTCAATATGGAAGTCCTTCGTACAGACAGCCGGTGCATCCTGCATCGCCGTCTCCAGCGCAATCGAATCCTTATACTCAGCCGATGCAGGCGAGCGGCGCATATAACGGGGCGGCCAACACGGCTTCGTCACCGGAATCGCAATCGCCTCAGCTTCAACGCCCTCAGCCTCAACAGCCTCCATATCATGCCTACCAACAGCAGGCCAACGGTCCGGCCGCTTTTGCCACGGCCAATGTTCCTCCAACATTCACTGCTCCGGTAGCCCCGGTAGCGCAGACGCCTACGTCGCCAAGAAGGGGACGTCGTAAACCGGCTGGTCCGCTGCTGGTGTTGGTGATGTCCGGTCTCGCGTTGATCGCATGCGCGCTATGCGTATGGTGCATTATGACGTACGGCATCCAAGGCGGGCAGCGGGGCATCGAATACACGTTGCAGGCATCCGCGGCATGCGTCGGTGGCATCTGCCTAGTGACGGGAATCGTTATTGTCGCGCTCGGATTCGTGGGCAGAAGAACGGGAGGATTGCATCCTCTGACATGGATATCCGTATTCATGTCGTTGGTCATGGTGATGGCTTTGGCGGGTTATTCGCTGTTCAGCCATCGGATTAACACGGGCATTCCCTCATCCTACAAGACGGTCAATGTGTCGGGAATAACCACCATGGGCTCCACCGCCAGTGAAATGAGCGAATACGAGCAGGGCATCGTCGCAAAAGGCAATGATTACGCCACCGACGTGCTGCATATCGACTTAAGCGATTACGCGAAAAACAACGGTCCGCACAAAGTGGATCTTCAGGATGGCACGCAGGGCACAACTTCCTGCCCTACCGGAACGTTGAATGTGGTGGCCTCAAGCGCGCAGGTCGTGGTGACCTTGCCGAACGGTTGCTGGTGGACGTTCGGGTCTGACAGCAATTTCTATACCATCGCCGATTTCGTCGGCAGTCCGGACGGGCTCACGTTGGATTCCGGCGAGGTCGGGTTCTCGATTCTGAGCAACGATTCCACGAAATCGATAGTGAAAAAGCGTGCGCTGGGAACTTACGATTGGAGTTGCGGCTCGTACGGAGACGAATCCGGCATCGAGGATTTCGATGATGAGGCCGATACGGAAGATGGCACGGATACCGGCACCGATTCCACTAGGACCGATTCCCCTTTCAAAGACGGGAATGTGGACAAGGCCTACCGCGAAATCAACGACAATCATCAATATTGGCCGTGCTTCACCGGTGATGACAAGGCTCCGGTCATGCCAACCGGATTGCAGATCAATACTATGGCAACGGTCGGCGGTAGTGTCGCGGTGCAGTATGCGTCCGGCAACACATTGGGCAAAGCGGGAAAGGAGTGACCATGAGTGACGACAAAACCCAGGAGATGCCGGTTATGACGGATGCCGGAGATATGCCTACCGAAACGTTGCATACCGTGGATGCGCAGTCCACGTATGACCAGTCGCAACACAGTGGGCGTGCAACGCAGGATGATAAGCCGCGCGTGAAATCCGTTCCAGCGCAAAGCGTTCCGACTTATACCGCTTCGGCAGCCGGTGCGAATGGCGGGCACAAGAATCGGCAGATTGGAGACGACATCATCAGACCTTCCGGAAGAAGCGGTTCGACCATCGCGCTCGGCGTGTTCACGTGCTTCATGGGGGTGGTGACGTTGCTTTGCGGCATGCATGTGCCAATGAATCTCTGGTGGTGGGCCAGCGATCCGAAACAGTCCTTCGTGTTCCTGCTTGGAGGCATCGGCGTGCTGCTTATCGCCGTCGCCGTGATTTGGGCGATAGTCAGCGCGGTGCGTTCAAACCGATCCAAGAATGGAAACGATGTGGACAGCGACGATCCATTCGACGCTCCCCATAGCTCGGATACCACGGCCTTTTCGACTGATTCGGATAAGTCGCCGCTTTCGGAACGATCGTGAGAATCAGCTGAATAACCCCTGATGTCAACCGCACCAACGAAATCGAGGCTGACATCGCAAACAAATGCGTGGCCACCATGGCATGACCAAATCCAACACTTGCTTTTCCATCTTGACGTTGGATTTTGGTCGTACCATGGTGGTCATTTTTATTGTGATTTATGGGGTTTGCTGCAGTTTTCGGTAATTTTCACGGTGTGTTTTCACTGTGTTTTACTGTGCGGCCTCAGCCTGTGCCAAGTCCTCAAATCCAGCCAAACGAACCGTATTGCGAATCGTCTCTTCGGTGAGATTGCGCTGTTCATGCCGCAAACGCTCCACAAAATCGCGGTACAATGCCACAGTGCGGTCGGAATAGGTTCCCAATTCGCCGCGCAGATACGTTTCGAACGACGTGGTCTCTGGCGTATCTTCGACAGTGGTCAGCACACGCATCGCCTCGCCAAGATGGGGAAAACGCTCACGAAAATCACGCGCCCACGCCACCTGAACTGTTATGATGCCTTCCTGCAAGGCGTTGCGACCCGCGGAAATCCGGGGAATATACGGCGCAATGTTTGCACAATACTCCTGTGGATATGTGGATTGCATCATGCGGCCATACTTTTCCGTCACCAAATTACGTCCAACACGGTCGGCTTCCTGCAAGTCCGACCGGTAGCTGTGCAGCAATTCCTCCGGCCACGTCATGAACTGACTGGCACGCATCTGATGAAACATCGGCCAATTGCCTTGGCAGGACGCGCGGCCACCCTCATTATTGGTTTGCTGAAACTGATTCCACTCCAGTTTGATAATGGATTCAACAAGATTTGCTGTATCGTGACCGTCTATTACATCTGAAATTACGTTGCCATTCATATGATTTCGATTCTTGATTTCGTCTTATTGCTGATCTGGATGTGCGATGCCTGCAATGAAGTTATTGCAATCACAAGCTGTGCAGACAACTTGCATCGGACTTGATATGGTCCTCAACATACGGACGTTGCCATTCCACAAAAATTTCGTGAGATTCGGTCAATCCCTCCCGCAGCAATTCATCCACAACATCGCTGCAGATGCGCTCAACGGTGGTGATAATATGCTCTGCCGCAGGCTTCGCACCCTTGCCGCCCTCACCGAAACCGGCACCGCCGAAACATGCGGCGGAACTCAATCGCAATATGTCTTCCAACTGCTCGCACACGCCGGCAAGCCTTGTTGCCATACGGCGGCTCAGCTTACGCATGGCAGCAAATTGCCATTTGTAATATGGTGGATACCCAACGCTCACCGGATCATTGATCAGAAACACCAACGAAGCCGTGGCGTTCACGAACTCATGAATGCTTAACATCGCAGCAGCACCATCGCCACGTTGCAGCATGCGCGGCAGATTGTATTGCCCCGCCTGAGCCATCATGCCCAAACGGCGAGAAATCAAGGAAAGTCGAACATCTTCCGGCATGAACTTAAACCCCTGCCGAGTCTTGGAAAACACCCCCAACGGATCAGCGAACACCTGACCGTTTGTGGCAGTGGCAAGTGTCGCATCGTCTAAACTCAGCCAAGACGCATAGTCGTTTTGCGCCGGAGCCTCACGAAACAGTGTGATCCGCTCGAAGAAATCACCGATACGAAACACGCCATCGCGGCGGAACTCGCCTTGTGCACGCGGCGTAAGTGGCGATTGAGATGCGGCAAGAGCGTTGGAATCAGCCGAACCATGCCCTGCAAAATGCGGCTTGCCTTGCTCATCAACAGTGAAATCGCGACTCAACACATCGTAATCAGCCTGCAATTGCGCGCCAATCGCATCATAATCCTCATCGGTAAGCCACAGGCAGAAACGTGGTGCAAAATCATGATCGCGTGAAAACTCATCGTCGAAACCGAAACATTCCGAACCATAACCGACCAAACCTGCGGCAATCCGCCCCTGATATGCCGAATATGCGCCGGCAAGCAACGGTTTGCCGAGATCATTCCAGAATGCGCGAGACAAAGCAAGTCCTGAAATATGGTGAGAAATCGCAGGAATCGAAGATGCGCCGGATTCTGCCATATAGTGCGGTTCACTTGATTGCTGAGATTCGCTTGATTTCGGTGAATGCTGAGATTTCAAGGATTCTTGCGATTCTTGATATTCTTGCGATTCCTGCGTTTTATGAGATGATGGCATGCGCTTATGCAACGCCTGTTTTGCCGCTTCAAGATTGGCTGCAGTCGTGTGATAGTAGTCGGTGTTGCGTCCGTAGCATTCTTCAATCACGCTCAACGCATGCTCATAACCGGAAACTGCATCCTGCAGGCGGCCGGCCATATAGCAGGCCTGCGCATAGCCGGCCAGCGCCGAAGCATAATGCGCACTATGTTCCAAATGCCCGGTACGGTAGATTGTCAACGCTTTCTGGGCGTGCTGTATGGCGTCGCTCGCCCAATACCGGCCCATCTGCAGGAGCAGCAACGCAAGATTGGTGTGCGTGGAGGCGACGTCTATGTCAGCGCTCGCATCGGGGGAAGATTGCTCCAACAGGTCCAGCGCCTGTTCCAGCTCGCGCTTCGCCTGATTGAGACGACCGGTTTCGCTGTACAACATGGACATATTGTTGTGCAGCGCGGCCAGGCGTCGGTCGGTGGGGGAGAAGGCGGACGTGGCCGCGTCAAGCGCCTGACGGTACAGCTGTTCGGCCTCCTCGTACCGGCCTGCGGCTCGCATGCCCGTGGCCGCGTTGATCAGCGTCGTAGCCCACGCCTGCGGGTCGATTTCCTGAAGATGCAAATGATCCGCAATATTTAACGATTCGCGGATAATCGGCAGATTGTCGGTATGCCGACCTTGCGAACGGTAAAACCCCATCGTTTCGTTCAACACCGTCAGCAAACCGGCGTCATCATGACTGTGTTCGGCTTCGGTTCGCGCCTTCTGCAGATACGGTTCAGCCCGTTCAGGAGCCTTATGCGCATCGAAAATCGCATCAAGACCACGCAAAAATCGCTGTACATCAAATGTTGCGCAACCGTCATCGCAATTATTCATATTCAGATTGACATCACTGTCTGCCATCGCAATCCCTTCATCGGTGACTTTCATCATCTCCCGAACCTCAGACGGCATCGTCGACTGCGAAGCAACAAAAGATAGGGAACATGCGATACGACGTAAAAAGAACAACGGGGTATCTCATCATAATTATTTTGATGAGATACCCCGTTAAATAACAGAAATAATCGAAATAACTGACTGTCGAATGTTAGACATGCACTTCGCGCATGCGCTCCGTAGCACCCGTATGCGTTTCGTAACGACGTGAATAGGTGACCAGCATAATCACCGCGATCAAAGCGATCGGAGCACCGGCCAAACCGGTGTAATGGTAGTTCATGGCGGTTGCCGTCAATGCGGCGCCACCAACGATCGAACCGATCGCATTGCCAAAATTGAACGCGATCTGCACGGCCGCGC
>ERZ857757.2569-NODE-2569-length-11538-cov-3.152486_pt1 | contig 11538 bp, 10 predicted proteins | sample MGYA00519764_ERZ857757 | MGnify/ENA primary metagenome ERZ857757 (study PRJEB31778, sample SAMEA3449359) | human gut metagenome | biome: human gut; feature: human-associated habitat; material: faeces | place: United Kingdom | collected 2010/2012 ... | reverse complement strand
CCCGAGCCGAGCACCAGCGCGATTTCGGGCACAAACGGCAGCTTTTCTTTAAGATATGCTGCAGATTCCACTACATTTGCTTTTGTCAGCATAGGTCGTCCCTCCTTACAGCCGACGCAGGATAGCGTCCGTGCGCTTCTGCGTTTCCGCCTTTACCTTTTCAATATCAATGGTCTTGAATTCACCATCACGGTACAGCACCTCGCCGTCTACCATGGTCAGGCGAACGTCCGCGCCCTGAGCCGCATAGACCACGTTGCAGGCAGCATCGGTCATCGGCGTAAACTGCGGCGTATCGGTATCGATGACGCACAGGTCAGCCTTATATCCAACCGCCAGCTTGCCGCAGTCCGTGCGTCCCTGCAACGCGCGCCGGTGCGGTGTGCAGCACCTGCGCAGGCGTCAGCAGCGTGGAATCGTGATAGAAACCCTTGTAGACCACGCCGAACAGGTAAATATCCTGCAGAATATTCAGGTTGTTGTTAGAGGCTGCGCCGTCCGTGCCGAGCGCGATATTGATGCCCTTCTCCAGCATTTTCGGAATGTTCGCGTAGCCGGATGCCAGCTTGAGATTGCTTGCCGGACAGCAGGCGACCGAAACATTGTGCTTCTTGAGGATATCGAAATCCTCGTCCTCCAGCCAGACGCAGTGCGCCGCCGTGGTCGGAGAATCGAAGATGCCGTGTGCTTCCATGTACGCCGCCGGTGTCAGGCCGTGGCGCTGCCTGCACTCCTCGTGCTCGGTCTGCGTCTCGGACAGGTGGATGTGGATACGCGCACCCGCGTCCTTCGCATGGGCGGCTACCGCCTCGACCACCTTGGCCGTGGATACACAGATCACCGATCAGCCGACCGCCCATCTCGCCGTTCCACTCGTTCAGCAGGCGCAGATTGTCCTTATAGGCGGCAAGGCTCTCGTAGTCGCTGTCGTCAAATACGGTCAGGCCGCGGCTGAGGTTGCACTTGATGCCGCTCTCGCGGATCGCAGGCATCATGCCGTCGAAGAAGAAATACATATCCGAGAACGAAACCGTACCGCTCGCCAGCATTTCCGCGATGGAAAGCTGCGTCCCGTAGTACGCCGCCTCGTCGTCAATCTTGTCCTCAAACGGAAATACCTTCTCACCCAGCCAGCGCTGCAGCGGCAGATTCTCCGCGTAGCCGCGCAGCAGCGTCATCGGTGCATGGCTGTGCACGTTGTAAAAGCCGCTCATCAGCAGACGGTGTTTGCCGTCGTAACGCTCGCCGTAATCCTCCTGTGGCTCGGCATCGCCGATGTAGGCATAGGCGGGCACCGTGATGGTATCGCCGGGGACACCGGCCAGGGTATCATCCACCTTGGCAAAGGGTGCCACGCGCAGCTTTTTGGGGATTCGGGCGGACACCATGTCCCCCATCACTTCCGGGTCGATCAAATCAGCAATTTTGGTATAAGTATCTGCCATAGAATTTCTCCTTTAATTAATCAATTTTTGCGGGTCTATTTGACCCGTTCAGCTTATCGAAAAGTTCAAATTTTGCCTTGTAGAGCATGCGGGGGCGAGCAATGTTTACCCGCAGGCTCAGCGTTGCAGCATTATTTTAATGGCAAATGGCGGCGGGCGCACACTGCGCCCCTACGAATCACTTTTCGACGGTCTGCGGCAAGTCTATTCGTCCCGCTTACTTTTCCCGCAGGCGGCGGTAGGTATCGGGGTCGCTGTGCTTTAAGGCAAGGCGCTCTCGGTAGCTCATGCAGGCAAATTCCGCTTCACGGTTCAGCAGCGGGGCACTGCCGGTTCCGGCGGCATAGGGTGCGGGCTGCACCGGCTGTGCGGCGGGGGTTGTCGATTTATGCTCCAATCTGGGTTTCTCCTTTCTTTTCTTCGTTGTTTGCGGGGGCCGCTTGTGCTGCCTGCGGCATCAGCTCCTTACGGATCTTTGCCAGCTGGGCGGCATCGGCATGGGGCAGGTCAAAGTACCAGGCAAGGGCCAGTTCCGGCCGCAGCAGGCCGGATGTTACCATGCTCATGTACTCGTTCCAGGTGCGGGTGCGGTCAAACAGCACGCCATCGCCCCAGTCCACCGTCAGGTCTTTCCCGGCGTCAAAACTCAGGCCCGGCATGCCGTACACCTTGCCCAGCGCGGCGCACAGTTCCAGCGCCTGGCCGGCACCGTTCTGCCACATAGCCTGCAATTCCTGGATGGTCAGGTTATAATCGCCCTCGCTGGAGGTGATTTCCGTTGCGGTGCGCTCGGCGGCTTCCACCTCGCTCAAAATGCCGCGCTTGAAACCGATCAGGCTTTCGCAGCTGCGCAGGATATCCTGCTTGCGGGCCAAAAACTGTTCCACCCGCAGCTGCGGGCTGTACACCGTCACCCCCACGTTGGCGGGGTCATCCGGCAGGCCGATGAAAAGATCATCCTGCAAGGTGCGGCGGCCATAGCCATCCTCCCGTAGCAGGTCCTCCGAGGCAAACACACGGGAAGCACCGTTTTCAAACTCCTGCCGCATCTGGTATTCCAGCCGGGCGGCGCTGTGCATCAAGCCGGCGGCAGGGGCATATACCGCCACGGCGTCGGGGCCGCCATCCACACAGTTCAGCAGCGGGGTGCGCAGTGCAGCCAGACCAACGCCCCGCACCCCCGGCAGCAGCAAACTTGGCTGCAACTGGACGGTGGCGGGCAGCGTCGCCAGCGGCACCTCCCGGCCCAACGCCTCACCCGCCAGCTCAAACAAGCGGGTCTCGATGGTCAGGCCGTCCGCCCCGGCGGTGCGGCGCTCCAGTAGCAGGTAGCCGCGGCCATCGTGGCGCAGCACCTCCATGGTGCCCACGCCGGTCAAAGCGCCGTGGGCATCGCGGCCAAGGGGTGCATAACAGTCCCGCCGGATGGGCACAAAGTCAAACCCGCGGCCATGCAGCACCGGTTTCAGCAGGCATTCACCGCCAACCAGTGCGTACTGCATGGCCTGCACCCGCACGGCATCCAGCGCCTGCAGGCTGGGGGCCAGGGCTTCGGCGGTCCTGCTTTCATACTCCGCAAACACGGTGCGGCACAGCTTGCTGACCACCAGCACCGCCAGCCGGTCGGCGGCGTCCTCGCCGGGGGACTGGGTGCCGTAATAAAGGTTCAGCCATTCCCGGATGGCCGCCTGCATCCGGGCCGAGGTCACATCCCCCCGGCCGAATGCCTGTTCCAAGTAACTTTTCAATCCATTCCTTCTTTCCTATTTGTGGGTTCAGCTGCCGCGCCGCCGCCACACGCTTTCCAGCGCATAGCGCACCGCGTCAATGTGGTGATTGTCGGCGTCCGGCCAGGCGTTGGTCACCTCCCCGGTTCGTGCATCCCGCAGGTATTCATAGCCGGTAAACTCGGCTGCAGTTTCGGGGCAGCGCACGGGGTCAATGATGATAGCGTTCAGGCTTTGCAGCCACTTCATCCCGGCGGCCACACTGCCGGGACCTTTGACTGCCGCCCGGCACGGCAGGCCCGCCGCGCGGTAGTCCGCACAGCTTTTGGGTTCCGCGGCATCGGCGGTCAGCAGCGCCGTGCGGTCCAGTCCGCGGTCCAGCAGCAGGCGGGCGGTTTCCCGGTTGGGGGTGCGGCGGCGGGTCAGCTCGTCAAAGATCACCAGGGTGCGGCGGGCGGCATCGTAATGCACAGCGTTGTAGGCCCAGGGGTCCGGATACCAGCCCCAGTCCACCCCGTGGTACACCCGGTCAAAGCTCTGGCATTGTTCGGTCGTCAGGGTTTGCAGCTGGATGTTGCCAAACACTGCCGTGCCGCAGCCGACCGCTTCGCCCAAATATTCATGGCGGAACGCCGTGGGGTTGGTCTGTTCCAGGTGGGCGGCATCCGCCAAAAAGCGTTCGCCCAGCCAGGCGGGCGGCAGGTCGCGGTAGGTGGAGTGGTGCACCAGCTTGCCGGGGCGCTGTTCCAGCGCATAACGGTTGGCCCAGCTGCGCCCCGATGCCGGCGGGTTGAAGCTTTTGAATGCCAGGGTAAAGCTGCCGCCGCGGAACACGCTCTGCTCCACACTGCGCACCTCCTCGGGGCCGTCGAACTGGTCCAGCTCCTCGAACCAGGCCAGGCCGATGGCTCCAAATGGCACCTTGATGCTTTTCAGTTTGCCGGGGTCGTCGGTGCCAAAAAAGAGGATTTTCTGCCCTGTGGGCAGATAAGTACACTCCATGGGACTGACGGTGCAGCGGAACTGCTTTGCCAGCCCCAGCGCCCCAATGGCCCACTGGATCTGCGCATACACACTGGTGCGCAGCGTGCCGCCGATCTTGCGCAGCACCACCGCGTGGCAGGCGGGGTGGCGCAGCAGCTGCAAAACAAGCTCAATGGAAATATAGCTGGATTTGCCGCTGCCGCGCCCGCCCTTGGCCACCAGTTCCTGAACTGTGCCGCGGGCAATGGCGCGGTGCACCGGCCAGAACACCGGCGCTACCACATCCCGGATGCGCACCCTCATGGCGTCACCTCCTGCTCGGTGGGTGCTTCATCCACAATCACAACGGGCTCCTCCGCTGCAGCGCCATCGCCAAGGCCCAGATACTTATAAATCAGCTCCAGCGCACGCAGCTTATCGCCCACTTTTACGGGCGGGGCAGGTTCGGCCCCCAGGTCGGCAAACGCGATCTCTGCCAGTTCCGCCAGCACGCGCTCTGCCGTGATCTTTTCCAAAGCATCCCTTCTTTCTGGCAGGGGTGGCAGCCCCCGCCGGGTTTTGTTCCCGCCAGTGCAGCAGGTCCTTTTGGGAACATCTGCATCATAGCACAACAACCTCAAGTTGTCAACAGAATTCTGTAACATAATTTCAGAATTTTAGTTTGTGCTTTTGCTTTTGTACAAGATTATTAGTTTTTATGTATTGCGCTTGTGCATCCTGTCAGCATTTTTTGCCCGTTTGGGGGTAAAAATAAACAGCATGCGCTTCACAGGTTTCTGAAATCATTTCTGTCATTTCAGGAACACTGCAAAGCGCATGCCTTGTTGTACTACTGTTGTTTATCTGTTGTTCTTTGCCGTTTGGTGCATGCTGGGGTGCAAACGTCCACATTCTGCCGGAGAAAACCCATTGTTTGCCGCAAGCACTGCAAGCAATCTGTAGGGGCCGCTGCTCATCATCGGCCCGCATAGCATAGTGGCTCGGAACACGAAGCATGCGCACAATGTGCGCCCCTACGGTGGGGGATGCGCCACAAATATCTGCCACCTGTTACAACAAACTCTGTAGGGAACGGTCTTGACCGTTCCGAAACCTTGTGGTGGATGCCATAAGCAAATCCGTGAGCGCCCCTACCTACTGGGTAAACACAAGAGTCAGCTCTATCAGCACAATGGTGCCAGCAGCCGCAGCAAGGCGGATACCATCAGGCCCGGCGCGCTGGTGCGGCATTCTTTCAGCTCTACCAGATGGGACTGTTTTTCCAGCTGCATCATAAATTCGCCCACATCGGCCAGCGCGGCACAGCCATACAGCAGGGCGGCACATTCAAAATGCAGGTACAGGCTGCGGTAGTCCAGGTTGATGGACCCCACCACGGCGATCCTGCCATCCACCAGCCAGGTTTTTGCGTGCAGAAAGCCCGGCGTGAAGGTGTAGATCTTGACCCCGGAGCGGATCAGCGGCTCAAAGTAGCTGCAGGTCAGCTGGTAAACCATCTTTTTATCCGGGATGCCGGGGGTATAAATGCGCACATCCACGCCGCGCTTTGCGGCCAGGCGCAGTGCCGTCATGGTGGCGTTATCCAAGATTAGGTACGGCGTGGTGATCCACAGCGTTTCCTGCGCCTGGGTGATCAGGTCCAGGTAGACATTTTTGGAAACATTCTCATCGTCCACCGGGCTGTCGCTGTAGGGCTGCACAAGGCCGATCGTCGGCTCTTCCGCCGGGAACGGCTGCTCCTCGCGGTAAGCATCCAGACCGGGATCATCAGGGCGCTGGCTGGCCCACAGCTCCAGAAAGATCGTGGCAAAGCTCCACGCCGCGGGGCCCTGCAGCCGCACGCCGGTATCGCACCAATAGCCAAAGCGCTCTTTTTGGTTAATGTACTCATCCGCCAGGTTAAAACCACCGGTAAAGGCGGTTTTTCCATCCACCACCACAATCTTGCGGTGGTCGCGGCTGTTCATCACCAAGTTCAGCAACGGCACAAACGGGTTAAACGGCACTGCCTGGATTCCTTCCACCTGCAGGGTCTTCCAGTATTGGGCGGGCAGGCCAGTGGCACAGCCCACATCGTCATAAATCATCCGCACATCCACGCCCTGAGCCGCTTTACGACGCAGCACATCATGTACGGCATCCCACATTTTGCCCTTGGAGATAATAAAGAACTCCAAAAGGATCGATTCCTGTGCTGATTCAAGCGCTTCCAGCAGATCGGGAAAGACCGCTTCTCCCGAAGCGTAAAACTTGACGTTGGTGCCGGAATACACCGGGTAAGCGGCAAAATCCCGCAGGTAAGCTGCGGTGCGCCCCGCGCGGGGGTTGGCCTGTTCCAGCATGGCCTGTGCCGCAGGGTCCGTGCGGCGCAGTGGGCGGATGCGGTCATAGGCCCAATCCAGCTTTTTGCGCAGGCGGAATGCCGGGCGCTTATCGCCCCACAGCAGGTAGAGCAAACCGCCCTGCACCGGCATGATCATGAAAAGAACCATCCAGCTGATCTTGAACTCCGGCGCGGTGGAATCCTGCCGGATAAGCACCGCGCACATGATAACGCTCAAGACTATCATCAGCGGGTTCAGCCAGTGCGCATAGCTGGAAAGGCTTGTGAACAAAGACCAGAACCATGCCGCCTGGATCAAAATCAGCACCCCGGTAATTACAATGCGGCTGAACAGCTTGCTGCACAGCTTTTTTATCATTCGGCCAAGCTCCTGCATAGCCCCACCTCCCTTTTATCTTCTATATCATACGAGATAACACTTTAACGATACCACGCCCCATTCCTGATTTCAAGCCTTTTCCTGCCCGTTTTGGGCAGAATGAAAAAGATGTGCTATTTTCTTTATGTTTTGTTTTGCATTTCAATTTCATCGTCAAGTTGTAAATTTTATCTGCATTTAGCACTCGCATACAAAGACTGCTAAAAATTCACGCACAGTTCACATTTTATTCATAATTATAGTGTACTGTAATACTCGTCAACAGAAAACGACACCGCTCCCAAGGGTGTCGGAGCTGCTGAGCCAATACTGATAAAAAACTTTATGGATATGTTTAAGGAGATATGACTTATGGCTATGCTGATAGACCGCCGCTACAATCCGTTCCGCGATTTTGAGGATATTGATCGTTCTTTCTTTGGCGATAACAGCCTTGCAGAGTTCAAGACGGACATTCGTGACATCGGCGATGCCTATGTGATGGAGTGCGACCTGCCCGGTTTCCGCAAAGAAGATATCGCCCTGAATCTGCACGATAAAGTGCTGACCATCAAGGCTGAGCGCCACAGCGATTTTGAGAACGCCGAGAAAAAGGGCAGCTACCTGCGCTGCGAGCGCAGCTTTGGTAGCTATACTCGCAGCTTTGATGTGACCGGCGTGGATACCACCAAAGTGCGTGCCGCTTACAACAACGGTGTGCTAGCTATCACCCTGCCCAAGTATGTAAAGCCGCAGCCCACTGCCCAGACGATTTCCATTGACTGATAAATCCAGCCATCCATTTCGCAAGATTGCCTTTTTCTTTTTGTCCTGTATATATTTCGTTTCCTTCCCATCCTCCTAAGCACTCGGTGTTCCGGGCACTTTATCTCACAGCCTGCGTCCGGGTTCCTTTTCCTACCTTACTTATTTTTTTATTATCTTCCCGCTATAAAAACGAAAACCGCCTGTACTATTGAGCATCCGCTCACCCGGTACAGGCAGTTTTTATTTTTTAAATTGTTTTGCTGGCCACGTTACGCCGGCAGCTTGCTGTTCAGGAACTGCACCCCAACGCCAAGCAGGTTCGGCCCCAGGTGTACGGCCAGGGTGGCGTCAATTTTGCCGTGCAGCACACGGTGGGCGTTGGGCAGCGCGCGGATCAGAGCTGCTTCCAGCGCTGCGCCCTCTTCCGGCACATTGCCATCGCACACGACCAGGTTATACTCCTCGCCGGGGTGTTTGGCTGCCAGCTCCGTTGCCAGCTCAATCAGCCGCTGCTGCACACCGCGGCGGCCGCGCACCTTGGCGGCGGTGGAGATCATGCCGTCCTTGCGGTCAAAGGTCAAAATCGGTTTGATCTGCAAAAGTCCCCCCGCCAGCGCTGTGGCGCGGCCAATGCGGCCGCCGCGCTGCAGGTACTCCAGCGTATCCAGCGAAAAATACACCACCGTGTCATCGATCAGCCGCTTGGTCAGTTCGCACAGCGGGTCAAACGCCACACCGCGCACCGCATAGCGCGCCACCTGAACCGCCAGTGCACCCAGACCGATGCTGGCGCTTTTGCTGTCGAACACTTTCACGGTCAGCTCCGGGTGTTCCTCGGCGGCAAGACGCATCAGGTTGTTGGCGCTGGAAAGGCACTCTGCGATCATCAGCACGATCACATGGGTGTAGCCCTGGCGGGCGATCGCGCTGTACACATCCTCAATATCCTGCGGGCGGGGCAGGCTGGTTTTGAAATTCTCGTTTTTCTGGCGGGCATAGATCGTTTCTACCGTAATATCAATGTTATCGCGGTAGCTCTCGGTCCCGCTTGTCACCACCAGCGGCACACAGAAAATGGGGTATTCTTTCAGATATTCCTGCGGCAGATCGCAGCAGGTATCGGTAATAATGGCGATCTTATTGGCTGCTTCCATTCTATTCTCCTCGATCAAAACACAAAGCCGGGCAGCGCAGCGCATTGACGGGCTGCGTTTACTTCTTTTGTATTAAAAGATATTATACCCCTGTTTTTTTGCCGCGTCAAACAGATATGCTGTTCAAACGGCAGCAAAGCGTGTATAATAAAAGGCATATTGCCCCCGCAAAATTGTTGCTGATAAAAGGAGTATTGTACTATGCTGAATCCCGGAATCAAAGGCAGCGCCAGCGTTGCCGTAACCGCCGCCAATACCGCTGCCGCCATGGGCAGCGGTGAACTGAATGTGTTCGCCACCCCCGCCCTTGCCGCATTGGTTGAAAAAGCCTGCTGGCAGAGCGTTGCCCCGGAGCTGGACCCCGGCTGCGGCACCGTTGGCACCAAGCTGGAACTGGCCCACAACGCCCCCACACCCGTTGGCATGATGGTGCGCTGCGAAAGTGAACTGACCGCCGTGGACGGCCGCAAGCTGACCTTCAGCGCCGTGATGTATGACGACGCCGGCGAAGTTGGCCGCGCCACCCATGAGCGCTTTATCATCCAGAACGAAAAGTTCCAGAAGAAAGCCGACGCCAAAAAGGCCACCGAATAATCATTCCGGCAATTCAAAGCACTCATTTCCAACAGCCCCACCCGCATTTTACGGGTGGGGCTGTTGCTTTGCGCAGGGGCTTGTCCGCAATGCTTTTTTGCCGTCGAAGTCCGCTTGTTTTTCCGCCTTTACCGGGCGTTTTGGTGCTTCTGCGCACAGCGGCAAAAAGTGCGGGTGCCCTCCGATACAATAATAACACCATGCACACAGCATGGTTGAGGGAGGGATCACCATGCAAAACACACCAGCCACATCATCCACCGCGCCGCGCATCCGGCAGGCTGTGCGCACCGCCAACGCCAAAACGGCACCGCCCGCCTTGCCCCGCGCCCCGCTTTTGCACGGGCTGAACCGCGCCGTGTTATGGCAGCTTGCCGCCTGCGGTACCGGGCTGCTTCTCAGTGCCGGGCAGGTTTACGGCGGGGCCGCGCCCTTTGGCCTTGGCCTGCTGCTGGGCTGCGGCAATACATATGCCCCCGCCGCCGCGCTGGGCTGCCTGGCCGGGCTGCTATTGTTCCAGCCGCTGGATACCGCCTTGAAGCTGGCGGGGGCCTGCATCGGGGCGCTGACCGCCCGCATTGTGGGCCGCCAGCTGGGCCAGACCGGCTTTTTGCCCGGCGCGGCCTGCGGGGTGGGCGTTCTGCTGTTGGAACAGGGGCTTGTCACCCTGGTGGGCGGCGCAAGCCCGGCGGATACGGCCAGCCTGCTGTGCTCCGCTGCGCTGGCCGTGCTGGTGGGGCTGGGCATCCACAAGCTTCACATCGGCCCCCCGCGCGGGGCCTGCCTGTGGGCCGCCATGGCCGCCGCCTGTTTGCAGCGCGCTGCCCTGCCGGGGTTTGCACCGGGGCTGGCGGGGGCGGCGTTCTGCATTTTGTGCTGTGCCTACGCGGGCAGCCTGGAGCACACCGCCGTACTGGCTCTTGTGCTTGCCATGGCCCTGACCGCTGCCGCCCCGGCGCTCTGTTTTGCCGCGCTGGCCGTGGCTGCGGGCGGGCTGGGGGCAGCGGTCTTTTGCCCCGGCGAGCGCCGCAGCGGGGCCGCCGTATTTGCTGCCGGGTGTGCGCTGGGGGCGCTGGCCGCCCCCAACCTGACCGGCGTACTCACCCTCGGTCTTGCCGCCGGGGCCGGGCTACTGAGCTTTCTGCTCTGCCCGGAGCAGGCTCTGCGGGCGGTGTTTCCGCCGCCTGCCCCACCGGTCGGCACCCAAAGCCTGACCAGCGCGGCACACAAACTTTCCGGCGTGGCAGATACCTTATCCGACATTGCCGAAACAGTGAACGCTGTATGCAGCTGCCAGATGCCGCCCCGCGGCGAAAGCTATGACTATGTGGTAGAGTTCTGCGCCCAGCACCTGTGCCAGAACTGCGCCCGCCGCAATACCTGTTGGGTTCAGGGGTATTCCACCGCCATGGATGGGCTGTACGCCCTGCGTGGCGCGCTGGAACACAACGGCCGCGTGGAGCTGGAGGACCTGCCGGGGCAGCTTTCCACCTGCGTCCACCCGGCGGACCTGTGTGCCACCGTCAGCCACGGTTACCGGCTATGGTGCAGCCGCCGCCAGACCCGCGCCCGCGCCGAATTGCTGCGCACCGCCCTGACCGAGCAGTACAGCGCCATGGCCACAGCTTTAGCCCAAATGGCCGCCCGCCTGGGCCGGGCTGGCCTGCCGGACCCCCGGCGCGAAGCCCGCACCACCCAGTTGTTTGCTTCTCTTGGGCTGGAACCACTGGAATGTACCGTCCTGACTGATTTGGCCGGGCGGGTTACCGCCGCCGTTACCCTGCCCCGGACCAGCTTTACCCCCGGCGAGTGCCGCGCCCTGGCCGAGGAAATGGGCCGCATCTGCCGCCGGGACTTTGATCCACCGGAAGTAACCAACTGCCGCACCGTGACCATGTTGCATTTTGGCGAACGCCCGCTCTACCGCGCCGTGTTCGGCCTGGCCAGCCGCCCTGCCCCGCCGGAAACCGTGAGCGGGGATGCCTGCCGTCAATTCTGCGACAGTGCAGGCCGCGCCCAGATGCTGCTGTGTGACGGTATGGGCACCGGCAAGCCCGCCGCCGTGGACGGCCAGATGGCCGCCAAACTGACGGCCCAGCTGCTACAGGCCGGGTTTGCCGCCGAAAGCGCTGCCCGGCTGGTCAACGTGGCACTGGGCCTGAAA
>ERZ857757.2566-NODE-2566-length-11546-cov-3.402315_pt1 | contig 11546 bp, 13 predicted proteins | sample MGYA00519764_ERZ857757 | MGnify/ENA primary metagenome ERZ857757 (study PRJEB31778, sample SAMEA3449359) | human gut metagenome | biome: human gut; feature: human-associated habitat; material: faeces | place: United Kingdom | collected 2010/2012 ... | reverse complement strand
AATAAACCCGTGCGTCTATGCCGTAAAAATGTAGAATTTTCAATGTGTTTTCGGGTGTTGCTCACACTTCCGTATCACGCTTCCGGACCATAAAACACCGTTTCAGAACTTGAAGCGGTGTTTTTCGTAACTTTTCGGGCAAATTAAAAAGAGCAAGCGGGAGGAAAATTCAACTTTAATTCAACTCCCGCTATTTTTACGCTTGTTTTAGTAAACTGTACCCATAAAAATGGACAGGAAGAAAAACAAGAATCCAAGAAACAGGACAAAAGCGGTTTCTGAAAAAGATGGCGGTACCCAGAGGTTCGTACAGGCGGCTTTTTGAAAACCCATAAAGCTGGACAGGCTGCAATTTAGAATCCATAAAAATAGACAGCCACCAAAAATACTGTCCCTGTAAACAGGACAAAATAGCTTTTGACACGGGTTCGGATTGAGAATAGAATTATCTTGATCAGAATCGGAGGAAAGCGAATGTCCAACAAAACATTTACACAGAAGGAAATTGAAGTCCTGAGGACAAGCCCCTATGTTCAAAATGTGTCTCAATCCATGGTGTTCTTTTCAGCATCGTTCAAAGAACAGTTTTGGAAGATGCTATGCGAAGGGAAAGCCCCGAGGGACATCGTAATTGCACTCGGTATAGACCCGGATATATTGGGAGATAACCGAATCGCCGGGCTTAAAGCCATCGTAAAGAGAGAGGTCAAAGCCGGCAAGGGCTTTCGGGACTATATAACGTATACCGGAGGAAGCAGCAATTACATGAGTCCTGAGGCAAGAATAAAATACCTTGAGCAGCAGGTAGAGTATAAGGATCAGGAAATAGCGTTTCTAAAAAAAATAGTATCTCTGGGCAAAGGGGACAAGGATTCTTGAGAATACCGCCTCACGCCAAGTATGAGATTATATATGAGATGACAAAGCAGAATGGCAATCGGCTGAGTGTTTCGACGCTTTGCGAGATAGCCGGTGTCTCCAGATCAGGTTATTACAACTATCTGTCCACAGAAGATGTTCGTTTAAAACGAGAGGAACAGGACAGAAAAGATTTTCAGAAAATTCTTGAGGCATACAGCTTCCGTGGCTACAACAAAGGGGCACGCAGCATATATATGCGGCTGCTGCATACTTCAGATAGGAGAGCTTGCTGGTAAACTGTCGGATGACTTTCGGCACGAGCACAACCAGATCCCGTGGCAGCAAATAAAAGCAACTCGCAATATTGTCGCACACAGCTATGGCTCTGTTGACCCTGTGGTGACGTGGGAAATAATCACAGGAGATATTCCCGCACTTAAGGATTATTGCCGGGCAATTGTGAATGCAGAATAACAGATTTGAACTCAAGGAGACGGATGAGACACCGCCTCCTTTTTGCTAGTTCATCTTCGGATAATTTGCAGGATCTTCATGATCGTCCTCACGATGGCCGAGGGCAATTTTCCACTCCCGCAATTCTTTGCGGCGTTTTCTGTCAAGCTGCAAGCCACGGTAACCAGAAGCACGGACGTTATCTCGGAAGATATTTCCCATGTGGTGCAGCATGCGAACAATACAAGCAGAAACAGATTCGGGTGGTGGGGCACGGTGCTCAGAACGAGGCGGCATATTGGGTGTGGCTGTTGGTGCTGAACTTTCCGAGACGGTTTATGATTTAAGCACAGCCTGTGTTGGCTCATCACAGTTAGTGCCCTCATCCTGCCGTTGCTCCATCATCTGCACGACCTCACGGATGACCATATTGCGCACGGGCTTGAATTCCTTTTGCCTGGAGAGCGGTACACGCTCCGGTTTCGCTTTCGAATAAAAGCTGAATACCTCATCGCGCATATCCTGCCAGAGTGAATATGCCTCCGCTACGCGCTCGTCACTCGCAAGCTCGTCTACTATCGCATCAACTATACGCTTAGTTGCTGGCGGAAGGAAACCGTAGACTTTCTTGCCAGAGTAGTTTTGCAGACGTTCGACAAGCTTGGTAATGAGTAGTTCAATATTCGGATTTTTCAAATCTCCATCCTGCATTTTCTAAATCAACGACTCCATGACCTCCAATGCATTCTTTTGGAGCCGGTCTCTGTATGCAGTCTGCTGAACGTAGATGTTCTTCAGGTCATCCTTGAATATCTGCTGCGTGAACGCAATATGCGTATCATGCCGGTGCGCAACTACCTTGTCTTCTATGTTCTCCCGCACAACGACCTCACAGTTACGGCCATGCGTATCATGTATGGCGGCAGAGATATCGACAGACAGCTTGAAATACTGGAAATAGAATAAGCGAATCAGTTTTAGGGGGTGACCTTTCGGGGCTGCACCATTTTCTTTTTGCGTAATTTATTGTACTTTATCCTGTCGCAGTGCTCGCGGCCTGCGCATGGCTTGATAAATGAACCGACTCTGAATCAAAAAATGGGATAGCCGTAATATATCGGCTATCCCATTTTTGATTGTTCTGTTGTTTTGCCGGAGCGTTACTTTGTCTGCAGGGGGTCCTTCATAAACTCATCGGACAGCCTGACGCTGCGAATAAGCTGCTCGTCGCGGTGATGCAGGACATCCTCATACGCCTGACCGGAATAATCGTAGAAGCCCCTGCCGCTCTTCACGCCCAACTCGCCTTTTTCAGTGTGGCAGAAAATAGCGTTATCCTCACCCGGAGCCAGTGCTGCAACATACGCCTTGTTTTTCAGCCCGTTTGCTACGATGTCAAGACCGTTGAAGTCCATGCGCTGGACAGGACCGAGAAGCAGGCCGCGCGGCATAAGCTCGAAGATATTCAGATAAGATGTGTTGCTGGCGATGATCGTTTCTTTGTCAAGTATTCCGTTGAGCTTTTCATAAAGCTCCTTTTTTGCATCGGGCTTTTCCGCAATCGTCTCAACTACGTACCAAGCGCCCTCGGCAGCTTCATTGAGAGAGGTCGTATAGAACAAATGTCTGAGAGAGCCTTCTGCCTGTTCCTCGGTCAGAACGGATTCCGCGATGAATAATTCAAGGCTCTTGTCGATGACTTTTTGCCTTGCCGAGAGTCTCCTCGGTTCTGGAGTACATGATCACATCGTTTCCGGCCATAGCATAGCTGAGGGCTATGCCTGACCCCATGGTACCTGCGCCTATAACGGCTATTTTCCTAGTCTCTGCCATATCAGATGTGCCTTTCTTAAGCGCGTCTGTTTTTGATCTCCTCAACTATTGCGGGGATAACGGCACGGAAATCGCCTACTACGCCGTAATTGCTCAAATCGAATATGGGGGCGTTGCTGTCCTTGTTGATGCTCATGACGCACTTGGACTTATCCATGCCGGCCATGTACTGGACAGAGCCGGAGATGGCGACGTTGATTATGAGCTTCGGGGAAATGGTTGCGCCGCTCTGACCGATCTGGTATTCGTGGCCAAACCAGCCGTTTTCGCAGATGGGTCTGGAGCAGCCGATCTGGCCGCCGATGAGATCGGCAAGCTCCTTAAGCATACCGAACTCTTCCGGGGACTTGATGCCGAAGCCGCCGGAGACGACGACATCAGCCTTGTCAACGGGGATACCGGAGATGACCTTCTCCTCGGTGCTGACGACCTCATAGCAGTCGTCGCAGGCAATATCCAGCTCTTCTTTTATAAGCTCGCCCTCGGCACCTTCTATCGGCTCGATAGGAGCAAAGACCTTGGGATGTACCGTGCACATCTGAGGACGCTTCTCGGGAATGGCGATGTGGGAGAGAATGTTCCCACCGAAATTCGGCGTGGTTTGGACGAAAGTCCCGTCCTCGTCTATATCAAGGTCAATTGCGTCAGCGGTCAGGCCGGTGCCGAGACGGCACATCACGCGCGGCGCCAGCTCACGGCCGAGCGGGGAAGCCGGGAACAGGAAGATGGAAGGCTTATGCTTCTCGACAAGTTTCACGAGCGCGTCCTTGTAAACGCGCGGCTTGTACTCGGCAAGCTTAGCATCTTCAACGCAGATGACCTGCTCTGCACCGTAGGAGAAGAGCAGCTTGCTGTACTCCGCGGTATGCTCGCCGAGGATAACGGCGGCGATCTTATCGGCCCCGCCAAGCTTTTTCTTGAGGTCGATGGATTTTGCCAGAAGTTCCAGAGTGGTCTGTGAAACACGGTCGCCGGCAAACTCGGCATAAACCCAAATGTTCTTGTATTCTGTGCAGCTCATTGCAATTCCCTCCTTCAGATAATCTTCTCGGATTCGAGCGCATCGACGAACGCCTTTGCGATCTCCTCCGGCTCACCGCTGAAATACTGCGTGTCGGTGCTGTGCTTGGGAGGTGCAAATATCTTCTTGTTGACGGAAGGAGAGCCCTTGCCGCCGGTTCTGTTGGTGTCGCAGCCGGCCTCTTCGGCAGTCCACGTGTAATGGGGCTTCCTGCCTCTGGTCATGATGCCGCGGGCGGAGGGATAGCGCGGGGTGTTGATCTCGGCGGTGACGGTCACGAGCGCGGGGAGCTTTGCCCTGACGGTCTGGAAGCTGCTGCCGAGGTCGCGGCGGCACACGGCCCAGCCGTCCTCAACATCGAGCTTGTCGACCAGAGTGACCTGCGGGATATCGAGAAACTCCGCAACGATGGGGCCGGTCTGCGCGGTCTCGGCATCGGTCGCGCACTTGCCGAAGATCAGCAGATCATAATCGCCGATCTTCTCGGCGGCCTTTGAAAGAGCGTAGCCGGTCGCGAGAGTGTCCGCGCCGCCGAAGGCTCTGTCGCTGAGGAGGTAGCACTCGTCGCAGCCCATTCCGAGAGCGTAGTTGAGTACGTCCATTGCCTGCGGGGGACCCATGCTGACCGCCGCCACGGTGGCGCCGAGCTTCTCCTTGAGGCAGAGGGCCGCCTCGATCGCGTTTGCGTCATAGGGGTTGATGACGCTCTGGATACCTTCGCGGCAGATATTGCCGGTCGCGGGATCGATCTTTACATCGACGGTATCCGGTACCTGTTTCACAAATACGAGAATTTTCACAGATATCATTCCTTTTCTAGATTTATAGTGCGCTGCTGCAAAAAAGCCTGCGCGGTCAGCCGGCGAGTTTTTCCTCTATGCCTTCGCGCGCATGGGCCTTAAGAGCCAAACTGAGAATAACGAGCATCAGTACGCTCGCTGCCATGATTATGATCCATGACAGGTCATAGTTGCCGGTGGCGTCATATATGGCACCGGACATACTTGTGCCGATGGTGTTGCCCAGAAACGTAAAGCTGAGCGTGAAGCCTGCGATGGTGCTGTATTCCTTTGAACCGTACAGCCTGCGCAGGGAATACGCGACGCTCATGGCGGCCGATGCCTGCGCAGACGACAGCAGCCACAACGAACGCCACGGCGAGTTTGCCTGCGAGCAGGCATGCCGCCGCCATGAAATACCCGAATATGGATATCCACAGGCCTGTCTTCATCCCGGCTCTGTCGAGTATGACGCCGATGATAAGCTTGCTGCACATCATTGCGCCCATCTGGAGCGAGGACATTATCGAGGCAAAAGCGGCGGAATAGCCGAGATCGCTGACATCGGCATACACGTGATGTGTGATAGCCGTGTTGCAGAGCGCCGAGATTGCCGCGACGAACACAACGAGCTTGAAGCTTGTCGTATGCTTGGCCTCTTTCAGCGATATTCCGGTGAGCTTCTTTTCCGAGGAGATCGCCGACTCGCCGACGCCGTATGCCTTCAGCCCCTTGTCCTCGGGCTGGTCGCGCAGGAAGAACACGGCGACGACCTCGACGAGCACGAACAGCAGGATCCCGACGAATACATAGGCTTTGCGCCAGCCGTAGTTGACGATGATCGCGGATACCGCCGGGATAATGAACATCGCAAGTCCGCTGCCGCAGGAGCTTATTCCCGTGGCCGTACCTCTGGAAGCGTCGAACCAACGGTTTATAAGCGTCGTCACTGGGAGAATGGACATGCTGCCCGTCATGGAGCCCAGCAGCAGCGCGCAGACATAAAACTGCCATATCTGTGTGCAGAAGGAGTACATCACGATGAGTAGCGACATCAGCGCGCCGGTGACTATCATGGTTTTTCTTATGGAGTGCTTCGCGATATGCCTGCCCCAGTACGAATATGTAAGCATCGTCGCAAACGACGACAGTGACGTCACGAGCGAGAACTCCGCTCTGGGCAGCCCGAGGCTCGTGCTGACTGGCTTTATGAAGATACCCAGAGTGTTGACCAGGATACCGATACCGCCGCCGGAAATAAACATGCAGCAGACCGCGATCACCCAGCCGTAGTGGAGCTTGGAGCGGGAAGCTGAGGAGACTTTATTCATTCCGTTTATCTACCGTCAGTTGACAAGGACACACGTGCCCAGCGGCGTCAGAAGAAGCCTGCACCGTTCCGCTTCCGCCTTTCGGCAAAACCGTATGTGCTCTTGTCAACTGATAGCATACCTTTCCTATATTGAATGCGGCGGAATCAATACTTTTTCTTCCGCTTCTGCTTTGCGTTCATAAGCTTGCGGCGCTCGATGCCCGTCTGCATTATCCGGACATTCACGGTCGTGCAGACGATGGCGAGCACCAGCGCGGCAACGCTCACCGCGACGGGCAGCCTCCCGCTCACAAAACCATAAATGCCCGCGCCGAACAGCAGAAACCCGCCGTAGCGCAGGATGGTGAGCCAAGCCTTTTCCTTCTCGGTATATACACCGGCATAGCTTGCGTTATTGTTGTAATAGTCAGCCATATATACTTCTCCATCCTACCTAAAGCCGGAGAGAGGGGCGCGGCTGTGTCCGCGCCGTCTCATCCGGCTGATGATTTGTACGTTTGCGGTTTATGCGTCGAAGCGGCCGAGCGTTTCAACGCATTCCTTCATAAGGCTTTCGGCGATCTCTTCGCACGACATGACCTCATGCAGCAGGCCCGCGACTTGACCGATGCAGATAGTTCCGCAGTTATTTATATCGCCGTTTTCATAGAACATCTTCTTAGCCATGACACCGGAAACGGCCTCACGGACGTCCTCAAAGGTGCAGCCTGCCTTTTCCTTGGCGATGACCTCCTTGACGACGTTGCTGTTGTAATAGCGGGAGGTGTTCCTGAAGGAGCGCAGCGCGAGTCCAGTGTCCATCTCGGTGACGTTCTGTGCGATATACTCCTTGACCTGATCGAGAATGGGGCATTCCTTGGACAGGCAGAAGCGGGAGCCCATATACACCGCATCCGCACCGAGCATGAAGGCTGCCGCCATCTGGCGTCCGGTGCCGAAGCCGCCGGCACTGATGACGGGCACGTCAAGCGCCTGCACAAAGGCCGGGGTGAGCACCACGCTGCCGATGTCGTTCTCGCCGGGGTGACCAGCGCACTCGAAGCCGTCGGCAACGACCATGTCGCAGCCGGAGCGCTGCGCCTTGAGGGCGTGCTTGACTATGGTGCACTTGTGTATCCAGGTCATGTTGTTGTTCTTGATGATCTTGATGAGGTTATCCGCCGGAATGAGGCCGGAAGTCTCGATTATCTTCACGCCCTCCTCGGCGATACACCTGAGCTGCGCCTCGCGGTCCTGCACGATGAGCGAGGGGAGGAAGGTCATGTTGACCGCAAAGGGCTTGTCGGTAAGAGCCTTTACCTTGCGTATCTCGGCTCGTAGCTCCTCGACCTCCGCGAAGGTTGCCGAGGAGAGTATGCCGAGGCAGCCGGCGTTGGACACTGCTGCGACGAGCTCCGCGCGGGATATCCACTGCATGGTGCCGGAAATGATGGGGTACTTGATGCCGAGCCTTTCGGTCACGACAGTTTTTATAACTTTCTGCATGTTAGCCTCCGTAATTGTTGAATCAGATGCCTGCGCCTTTAAGGCCGTAAAGCTCCTCGACGACGCGCGTCTGAACCTTGCCTACCTCGTTGCGCGGCACCTTGGGAACAAACTGCACGTAGCGCGGTATTTTCAGTGTGGACAGCTTGCCTTTCATTCTGGCGGTGACCTCGTCCTCGGTGAGCTCACAGCCCTCGCGCAGGACGATTATCGCCTTGCCGACCTCGCCGCGCTCATGATCCGGCACGCCGAAAACGTAGCTGTCGGCAATTTCGGGATATCCGCTCAGGAAGTTCTCTATCTCAAGCGGGAATATGTTCTCGCCGAGGCTGATGAACATGTGCTTCTTTCTTCCGCAGATGTTGTAGAAGCCGTCGGCGTCGAGATATGCCATGTCTCCCGTGTGCAGCCAGCCGTTGTCCATGACGTTCTCGGTCTCTTTCTCGTTCTTCCAGTAGCCGGAGAAGAGCATTTCACCCTTTACGAGCAGTTCGCCGTGGACTCCCTGCGGCACGTCGTTTCCGTCCTCATCGACGATGCGCAGCGTCGAGAACAGCATGGCCTTTCCGGCGGAGCCGGCTTTTGCCTTTATCGTCTCCATGGGAGTGCCGAGCGGGATCGAGAGAATGCTCGTGCCGGATTCGGTCATCCCGTAAGCGTCGATAAATTTCAGCCCCTTGTTGATATAGGCCGAGATAAGCTCTATCGGCGGGGGAGCCGCACCGCAGCGGACGAAGCGGATGGACGAGAAGTCCGTCACGGCAAACCGCGGAGAGAGCGCCATCCTCTGATACACGGCAGGGGAGCCGTTGAGGAAGGTGAGCTTTTCCGTCTCAATCATGCGCAGAGTTTCTTCCGTGTCAAAATCACGCTTGAAAACGAGGCAGCCGCCCGATGTGAGCAGGGAGAGCGCCGCGCTCCATGCGGAGATGTGGAACAGCGGATACGAAACATATATCTTGTCAAGCGGCGAGATGCTGTATTCTGTGATCTGGCTGAGCGTGTTGAAGAAAAGCGAACTGTAGGATATCATCGCCGCCTTGGGCGTACCTGTCGTCCCGCCGGTATGGCAGAGCATCAGGATATCCTCCATGCCTATATCGCACGGCTTGCCTTCCCATGGGGCACACTCCATGGCCTGCGAGTAGCGGATATCGCCAAGCGGGTTCTCTTCCTCGTCAAGCACCACATACAGCGCCCCGGGAAGGACCTGCTTTATGAGCCTGATCTTTTCGGCGAAGAAGGCCTCGTAAAAAACCACGCTCGGACTCTCCGCGCAGAAAAGTTGCTCGAGCTCTTCGCCTCTCAGACGCACATTGTAGGTCGTAAGGATAGCACCTGTGATAGGCATTGCGTAGAGAATGTCGATGCAGGGCTGGGAGTTCCGGCAGAAGCTCGCCACCCGGTCACCCTTTCTGACGTCATGCTCCGCGAGGAACGACGCCAGACGTGATGATCTGGCCGCGAGCTCACGATAGGTATAGGCTTTTTTGCTGTCATATTCGTAGACGGCAACCCTGTCGGGATCACGCTCGGCACGGTTATTGAAAAATCTGTTCAGCAAAAAATTTTCTTCCATTTGTGACCTGTCTTTCCTAAGGGAGCGGGAAAAGCGTCTCCCTTATTTTCTGACACATTTTTTGCAGCATGACTGTGGACACCTGAGCATCCACAGTCATGCCGGTAAGAGTATGTGCTGCAGATCAGCCGACTATCGAGGTGACGACAGGGCAGACTGCGCTGAAGAGCGGGTACGCGACGAGAATGGTAACGATGATGCACATGACGGATGCAATCGCACCGTACTTGATGTTGTAGCTCATGCGGACTTGCGGCAGAGCGTTGCACACGCCCATGACGGGGTTCGCGGAGGGCAGCATGAAGCCGCAGTTGCAGATCATGCCTGCGCACATCGCAGCAGCAATGGGGTTCGCGCCGCCGAGTGCGACGATGATGGGAGCGTAGGCGTTGAACATGGTACCGGAAGCGGTATTGGACATGAAGTTGGTCTGGATACCGATGAGGATGATGGAGATAATGACCATAGCCGTGCCGGACAGACCGAGCTTTGCCATTGCGCCGCCGAGGACCTCGGTCAGGTAAGGCATAACGCCGTAGTCAGACTTGCCGAGGAAGGTGGCCATGCCCATCAGGGCGGCCATCATTGCCCATGCGCCCCAGTTGATCTTGGTGCAGGCGTCCTTGAGGTTAAGAACGGGCTTGCCCTCGCAGGGGATAATGGAAAGAGCTGCGACAATGAGCAGAGGGGGAGCGTAGGTGCCGAGCCTGTTGAGCATGGTGCCGAAGGCTTCCAGTCCGGGGATCTTCATGATGGTCTGCGGGAATACCCACATGATGATGAGAACGATGAACGCACCGGCGACCCACTTCTCACGCTTCTGCATGGGAGGAACGGTTGCCTTGAGAGCGTCGATATCGAGATCGGCCATCTTCTGGACGTTCGGGCGCTGCAGGAAGCGGAACTCGAGCCAGATAACGATGAACATCACAAAGCATGCGGCAAGGCCGACGAACATGACGGTCATGAAGGGAATGTCATAGCCGAACAGAGTGAGCGCAAAGCTCATGCCGAGCAGAACATTGGTGTGGGACATAGGCGTGGAGCCCTGATTTGCCTGGTCGATCCATGCCATGCAGCAATACATTGCCTCGGGCAGATCGTCGTCCTCGCCGTCGCAGTTGGTCATCTTGAGCATCTCTTCGCCGATGGAGAGGAACATTGCGTAAACGGCGGAGGAGGTGACGAATGCGGAAACGAACCACACGGAGAACATCAGCATGAACATGATGAGCCAGGGCTTGCCCTTGACGAACTTACGCGTGACGAAGAACAGCGCGATCCTGCGGCTGAAGCCGCTCTCGTTCATTGCGACGTTGAACATGAACATGAACGCGACGAAAACGGTCATGCCGTGGCCGAAGCACTCCTTGAGAGCGACGGTACCGGTGCAGTAGCCGGTGGTGCCGCACATGAAAACAGCAAGGACGCTGGGCCAGAAGGTGCTGACGGTAGTCCAGAGGTAAACCGTCATGACAAATATACCGACGAGTTGCATGCCCATGCCGGTCATAGGCTCGGAATAGGGTAGCACGTGACCGATGATGATGTAAAGCACGACCGCGATGATGGTGTGCATTACATCCTTTTTGTACTTAGGCATCTTAGGTTTTGCCGCTAAAGAATTACCCATTGTAATAAATCCTCCAAAAAAATTTTGTCAGTTGGTTACAAGCTCCAGAATGACCGGCAGAGCTACATCGTATATGGGATAGGCAACGAAGCACACTGCGATGATGCAGAGAATGGAAGCGATGATGCCGTACTTGATGCAGTAGTTCACTCTGACCTTAGGCAGGGAGCAGCAGTAGCCCATAACGGGGTTTGCGGACGGGAGCATGAAGCCGGAGTTGCAGATCATTGCAACGCACATGCACATTGCCAGCGGGTTGCAGCCGCCGAGCAGCGCCGCAACGGGAACGAATGCATTGATAAGGGACGCGGAAGCGGTGTTGGACATGAAGTTCGTGAGCACGCCGACAATGACGATAGCGATCCAGCAGAACACGAGTCCGGGCACGCCGATGTGGACCATTGCTCCGCCGACTCTGTCCTGTATCCAGGGCATAACGCCGTAATCGGACTTGCCGAGGAAGGAAGCCATGCCCATCAGGGCGGCCATCATCAGCCATGCGCCCCAGTTGATCTTCTTGCAGGCGTCCTTCAGGTCGAGCAGCGGACGGCCTTCGATATGGACTATGG
>ERZ857757.2563-NODE-2563-length-11559-cov-3.783032_pt1 | contig 11559 bp, 8 predicted proteins | sample MGYA00519764_ERZ857757 | MGnify/ENA primary metagenome ERZ857757 (study PRJEB31778, sample SAMEA3449359) | human gut metagenome | biome: human gut; feature: human-associated habitat; material: faeces | place: United Kingdom | collected 2010/2012 ... | reverse complement strand
GTTGAATTTTTAATCATGAACACGCCTTCCTGGTTAATGGACACTTCAATATAGTTATCAGAATAACGGATTGCATTTGTAATTAGATTTTCAATAATACGTTTACAAATAAGGTTATTGCCATATATCCACACCGGAGATTTTTCTGTTTGAATAATCGGCTGGATTTCCCCAAATTCATAATACTTTTCAATTAAGCAATCTGTAACAATTCTATTTATATCAACCTTCTCACATTCAACATCAAACTGCTCATTTTCCACCACAGATAAATCATAAAATTCTTGCACCAGATCTGTGAGATAATCTGTTTTTGCTTTAATGATTTCAATATATTGGTCTTGCTCCTGTTTATCTTCACATTCTTGTAAAAGTGTTAGATAACCCTGTATAGATGTTAATGGGGTTCTTAGATCATGGCTTATATTAGATATAGATTGCTTTAACTGATCTTCTTCTTGCTTAATTTGAACTTGCAGTTTCTTATGCAGGGTATCTTTTTGATTGATCGCATAAGCTAACTCTTCAATATCTCTATTTGATAAAGATACTCTTATTTTTCGTTTTTCCTTTATTTCAGGGCGCGGCGCAGCGCGTCGGTGACGGTCTGCACCGTCTCGCGCGTGAGGTACGGATGCATCGGGAGGCTCAGCACCGTGGCGCACAGCTCCTCCGTCACCGGGCAGGGAATGTACTGCTTCAAGCCGTCGAACGCCTGCTGGGTGTGCATCGGCTTCGGGTAATACACCATGGTGGGGATGCCCTGCGCTTTAAGCTCCGATTGTACGAGGTCGCGCTCCTCCCGGCTGCGCAGCCGGAGCGTATACTGCGCCCAGCTCGAATACCAGCCCTCCGGAACGACCGGCAGGATCGCCGGGATACCGGCGAGCGCTTCGTTGTACATAGCCGCTGCCGCGTTCACGTCCGCGAGCTCGTACTTTTCAAAGGCGTCCATCTTTACGAGCAGGATCGCCGCCTGGATCGTGTCGAGACGGGAGTTCATGCCGATGCGGACATTGTCGTATTTAAAAGAGCCCTTGCCGTGGACGCAGAGGGAGCGGATCATGGCCGCCGTTTCGTCGGAGTCGGTGAACACCGCGCCGCCGTCGCCGTAGCAGCCGAGGGGCTTTGCGGGGAAGAAGGACGTGCATGCCGCGTCGCCGAAAGCGCCGTTGCGCTTGCCGTGCAGCATGCCGCCGAAGCCCTGCGCCGCGTCCTCCAGGAAGAGCAGGCCGTGCTTTTTGCACACGGCGGCGACCGCCTCATGGTCTGCGGGCAGGCCGAAGAGATCGACGTCCACCACGGCCTTCGGCGTGAGCTTTCCTTCCGCAATAACGGCTTCGATGGCCGCCTCAAGACTTTTCGCGTCCGCGTTGAACGTATCGGCGCAGACATCATAGAACACCGGCGTGCCGCCCATGGTGGAGACGGCCTCGCCCGAGGCGAAGAACGTGAAGTCCGGCACGAACACGGCGTCGCCGGGGCCGACGCCCCACGCCATCATGCACAGCTCCAACGCGTCGGTGCCGTTGCCGCAAGTGATGCAGTGCTTCCGCCCGACGTAGGCGGCAAGACGCTCCTCAAGCGTTTTCACCTGCTCGCCGCTGATGAAATGCGCGCCGGACGCCACGGCGATCATGGCCGCGTCCATCTCTGGCTTCAAAACCTCATACTGCTTTTGCAGATCACGAAATTGCATTAGTCCTTTACCTCCGTAAGTCCGTTTTCGCCCTCGCGGTATTTCCGGCCGCATTTGGGGCAGTTCAGTCCATTTTTCAAAAGCTCGCCGCATTCGCACGCCCAGCCGCAGCGCCGCGCCGGAACGCCGAGCATCAGCGCGTGGTCCGGCACATTATCCGCCACGACCGCGCCCGCGCCGATGAGCGCCCAGCGCCCGACGGTGTGACCGCAGACGATCGTGGCGTTTGCGCCGATGGACGCGCCCTCGCGGATGAGCGTCTTTTTATAACCCGCCGCGCCCTTGGGATACTTCGCGCGCGGCGTGAGATCGTTCGTAAATACGCAGCTCGGGCCGCAGAACACATAGTCCTCCAGCTCCACGCCCTCGTACACCGAGACGTTGTTCTGGAGCTTGCAGCCGTTGCCGATGGTAACATTGTTCGATACGTTCACGTTCTGGCCGAGCGAGCAATGTCTGCCGATGAGAGCGCCCTTCTGGATGTGACAGAAATGCCAGATGCGCGTCCCTTCGCCGATCGTGACACCCTCGTCCACCACGCTGGACGGATGTACATAGTATTCGCTCACCGGTCAAACCTCCCAACATAGTCCATCGTCGAGCCGCGAGAGAGCGGGAAGCGCACGGGCTTTCCGCTCGCGGCGGATTCGTATATGCCGAGCACGAGTTCGAGCGCCTTTCGCCCCTCGATACCGGAGCAGACCGGCTCGCGGTCGTGTTCGATCGCGTCGATCATGTCGCGGTAGAGCGGCGTGTGGCCCGTGCCCATGTCCGCAACGGCGTATTTTTCGATCGCCCCCGGAAGGGAATCCGTGCCGTTTTCAAACTGCCAGCGTTCGACCTGATCGAGATACTTGCCGGATACGGACACCGTGCCGGTCTCGCCGAACACGGCAAGCGCATCGCTGAGGTTATTGGGATACACGTTCACCGTGCCCTCCACGGTCGCATAGGCGCCATTCTTAAAGCGGATGAGCGCGAGACCCATATCCTCGGCCTCGATGTACGGATGCGTCAGACGGTCGGTGTAGGCGAATACCTCGTCCGCGTCGCCGAACATCCATTGCAGAAGGTCGGTATAGTGGATGCACTGGTTCATAAGCGTGCCGCCGTCGTTCTTCCACGTGCCGCGCCATTTCCCGGCGTCAAAGTACGCCTTGTTGCGGTTGCGGCGGATCTGCGCCGCGCCGTGCAGAAGACGGCCGAAGCTGCCGTCCGCGACTTCCGCGTGCAGCGCGCGCATCGACGGGCAGAACCGGAGCTGATGGTTCACGCAGAGCTTCACGCCGTTTTTCGCGGCCGCTTCGATCATCGCGTCGGCGTCCTCGAGCGAGAGCGCGACCGGCTTTTCCACGATCACGTTCGTCCCGGCTTCGAGGCAGTCGCAGACGATCTGCCGCTTGATGCCGCTGCCGAGAGCGACCGCCGTGAGAGCGGGGCGCTGCTCGGAGAGCATGGCGCGGTAGTCGGCGTAGAGCTTCACGCCGGAGCGCTTCTCCTCCGGGAGCATCGCAAGCGCCTTTTCACGGTTTTCCTCCACGAGATCGCAGAGCGCGACGATCTCCAGCCCGGTCTCGAGCGCGGCGCGGATATGGTTGGCGCAGATCATCCCGCAGCCGATGAGAGCATATTTCATAGTTTTATCTCCCGCAAAATATCGCAGATTTTTTCCGCCGCGTGGCCGTCGCCGAACGGCTGGTAGGCCGGGTCGATGTGCTGCTCGGCGGAGAGCTTTTTCAGAATATCGTTTTTGTCCGGCCGGGCGAGCTGATTGCGGTTATCGACCATTGTCTCCGGCCACACCACATGATCCATAACGAGCAGGCACTGCACACCGGCATAGAATGCTTCGCACTGCAATCCGCCAGAGTCGGTAACGATTTTTTTCGCATGCTGCGTGAGATGCACCGAATCGGAATACCCAACTGGCTGCGTAAGAATGATGTTTTTAAAGCCGTGCCGCTCGCGCAGACGCAGCGCACGGGCATGGTTGCGCGGATGCACGGCGTAGACCGTCGGCGCGTCAAGGCTATCCATGGCGGAGAAGATCTCCGTGAGCGCTTCGTCGCTGCCAGTGTTTTCCTGCCGGTGGCAGGTCATGAAGTAATACTCCTTCGGCACGCTCACGCGGTTGCCGTCAAAGTCCAGAATGTTGGGGTGCTCCCACGGCTGGTTGGCAAAATGCAGAAACGAATCGTACATGATGTTGCCCACGAGGTGCGCCTTGGCGGCGAGATTTTCCTTCCGGAGATTCTCCATGCAAGACTCCGTCGCCGCGAAAAGCATGCGGGAGCAATGGTCGGTGCAGATTCGATTGATCTCTTCCGGATTATCGTTCGTGCCGAGACGGTTGCCCGCTTCCACATGCAGCACGGGGATCAACAGCTTCACCGCCGCGAGCGCCGCAGCCAGCGTGGAGTTCGTGTCGCCGTACACGAGAAGCGCGTCCGGTTTTTCGGCGAGCAGGACCTTTTCGATCTCGATGAGCATGCGCCCGGTCATCTCCCCGTGCGTTCCGCCGGCTATGCCAAGATTATAGTCCGGCCGGGGGATTCCCATCTCCTGAAAGAAGATGTCCGACATATTGGCGTCATAGTGCTGACCGGTGTGGACAAGAATCTCCCGGTGTTCGCGCCGGAGAGCGCGAGAACCGGCCGCAGCTTTGATAAACTGCGGCCGGGCTCCGACGACGGTAACGATCTTCATTTTAGAGCACCTCGATGTTGCCGCGCTCGGTGACGGCCTTCATCGCGTTCTTGGTGTCGAAAACAAATTTTGCGTTTTTCTGCACGAAGGCATAGTCCACGTTCGTGTGCGCGGTCGTGACCATGACGAGGTCGGCCTCGCGCAGCGCTTCTTCCGTGAGCGCCGGGATGCCGGTCATGCTCATGCCCTTCCAGCGGAAGGACGGCACCCACGGGTCGTAGTACGCGATCTCTGCGCTGCGCTTTTGAAGCTCCTTGATGACGTTGATCGCCGGGCTCTCGCGGAAGTCGGCAATATTCTGCTTGTAGGCGACGCCCAGCACAAGGATCTTCGCGCCGTTCATCGACTTTTTGAAGGTGTTGAGGATGCGGGCGGCGCGGTCCACGCAGTACTCGGGCATGCGGTCGTTGACCATCATGGACGATTCGATCATCGAGGTGTGGAAGCCGTATTCGCGCGCCTTCCAGCTCAGATAATAGGGATCGAGCGGGATGCAGTGGCCGCCGAGACCGGGGCCGGGATAGAACGCCTGGAAGCCGTAGGGCTTGCTCTTGGCCGCGTCGATCACTTCCCAGATGTTGATGCCCATCCGGTCGCAGAGGATGGCAAGCTCATTGATGAGGCCGATGTTCACGTTGCGGTAGGTGTTCTCGAGGATCTTCTCCATCTCGGCGATGGCGGGAGAAGAGACTTTATAGACCGGCGCTTCAAGGACGGTCTCATACATGGCCGCGGCGATCTCGGTGCACTTGGGCGTGCAGCCGCCGACGACCTTGGGGGTGTTCTTCGTTTTATAGATCAGGTTGCCCGGATCGACGCGCTCGGGCGAGAAAGCAAGATAAAAGTCCTCGCCGCATTTGAGACCGGACTTTTCGAGGATGGGCTTGCAGAGCTCCTCGGTCGTGCCGGGATACGTCGTGGATTCAAGCACGACGAGCATGTCCTTATGGACGTACGGCATGATGCTCTCCGTGGAGGAGCGGACGTAGCTGATGTCCGGCTGCTGGTGAGCGTCGAGCGGCGTCGGCACGCAGATGCACACGCAGTCGCACTTCGCCGCGTCGGCAAAGTTGGCCGTGGCGACGAGCTGTCCGGCCTTGACAAGCGCTTCGAGATCCTCGTTCACCACATCGCCGATATAGTTCTTGCCGGCGTTGACCATATCCACTTTTTCTTTCTGCACGTCAAAGCCATAGACCTTGAAGCCGGCCTTCGCCTTTTCCACCGCAAGCGGCAGGCCGACGTAGCCAAGGCCGATAACGCCGAGAGTAGCTTCTCTGGCAAGCAGTTTTTCCTTGAGTCCCATATGTATTTCCTCGATTCCGTTACGAAGTTGATAAGCTATCCTTAGGATAATATCACGGCTGATCCGTTTTTTCAAGAATCAACGTGTATTGCGCCGAAAAAACGTTTTACGGGTATTGCGGTGTACAACCTCCGGCGGAACAATTCTGCGCTCCGGCCATTCCGCCGCGCCGTTCGGTTCATCCGTGGGAAAGAAGCTTCTTCCTGTATTCTTTCATTCGCTCCATATGGAGCAGCTCGCCCATTTCCTTTTGAGCCGCCGCACTGTGCTCGCCGCCGGGAGCAAATGTCAGCTCACCGAACACGGGTTTGCCGCCGATATCGCAGAGATCCACCCGGACAAACGGAAACGGTGCGCTCAGTTTTCGGGCAATGTCCAGCATTTCATCGTAACAAGACGGCTTCGGCGCTTCGGCATATCGAAATTCATTGCAAATATCCTGCCGGTCATTCCAGTCAACATCCTTGTATACCTCTATCGGCGTTTCTCCGGAAAATCGATCCGAAATCCAGAGAACATACCGCGGCTCCCCGTGAAAACAGTAAAACTTATAATCGCTGGGGAATCCGCCCCCGTCCGCCGTCATGAGATGCTCACAAATATAATGCTGATTTTCTTTCGCCGCAAAAAGGATGCCCTCCTGGCGGAAAGTAATCCGTTGTTTTTCCCAGCGGCGGAGTCTTTCCTTTGCCTGTTCCGGATCAACCGGCTCTCCGTGTGTGCGGAATACGTGGTTACTCCAGCCGCTGGTCGCTTTGATCGCGCACTGCGCCGGAAGCGAGTCCCATGGGATGTCATTCATGTCGTCCCACACACCGTATATCGGGTTGAGCGTGTATTCACAGCCCTGCTGCCTAACAAAATCGCGCACACGGTATTTATCGTAGCATTGCTGTACCAACGGGCTTTTATTGTAAATATAGTACTGGAGCCAGAGCAGCTTTTCATTGAACAGCTTTGGATGGCTCAGATCGATCGGGTTTTCCGGTATATAATGACCGTATTTCACGCGCAGGCGAATGTGCAGCTTGGGAAACAGCGGCGCCGTCAGGAGCAGAATAGCGTTTTCTCTCACTGCGCGGTTCGTAAGCGTTTTGCGGAAAAACGCAAATCCCTTCGACACTTTAGATAAAAAGCCACGGATGCGGTTCATTGTTCGTTATCCTTTCTTCCGTCAGAAACCTTCCGCTTGACCGAGCCAAGCAGTTTGTACATCTTGTCCCACAAAAAAAGAAACGACGGGCTTTTGCGGAACAGAATAAACCACACGCCGTTCGGAACGATAAGGCAGATCGCCAGGCGGATCAAGCAGTGGAGCACATTGTATTCTGAAAACGGCGCGCAAAGCAGCGACACAAGCGCGCAGGTAGCGGCAATCAGCGCCAAATATCCAATATATGAAAGATAGTACGGTATCGAGCTTTTTTTGAATACTTTTTTATATATCAGATATGGGTCAAACGAGATCATGATCAGGATGCTTGCCGTTGTTCCAAGCAGCACACCCGTAACGCCCAGACCGCAGGGACCCATGAGAGCATACGAAATAAACACATTGAAGATTGCGGAGAGAAGGTGGCGGTATTTGACCTCCCAGTGGAGGCCGCAGGCAACGCGGTATTTGTATACCGCACCGTTCAGCCCATCCAGCAGATAATTGATAACAATCAGAGCGACTGCCGCGTCCGGCAGAAGCCATTTGGTATCGTGCAGCCATACGCCGGCAATGAACACATTGTAAAGGTGCCAGAAGCAGATCGCCGTGAATCCGTACAGCCAGAAATACGTAAATTGCAGCACGCGAAAAAGGTGTTCCTTTTTTTCCGTATCCTCTCCGGCGCATATATCGCCGATCCCGGCGGCAATGGAGCCGAAAAGCGTATCCATCAATCGGGAAATGTATTTTTTTAATGTAAGATAGTTCCCGTAGACGCCCACGGTGCCGACGCTGATAAATGCGGATATGAGAATGTTATCCGCCGAGGTCAGCGCAATGCCGCACAGGTTGGACACAGTCAACCCGGTGACGTTTTTGAATATATGCTTTTTGGTTTCCCGGTCAAGAGGCGCCGCCCCCGTTTCGCGCAGCTCTGGGTACATTTTGTCCGCCTGATACTTGAGCGCATAATTTGACGCTATGCCAAGCAGGAGCCCCGATACCGTGTATGCATAAAACGCCGTCACCGGGTCTTTGCGAAGCGCAAGAAGCAGCACGATTTGAAGTGCCATTGCGGCTATGGACGTGCCGGCCGCAACAAGCGCGTTGACATAGTTTTTCTGCATACAGTACAGCAGGTTCTGCTTATACGAAAAAAGCCAGTAGGAAGCGGCGTTGTTCACAAGGAACAGAACATAGATCACTCGAACATTCACGAGATCCGTGGTTTCCTTCATGAGATACGGAAGGAACGGAAGTAGCACAAGACCGGCAAGCAAGATGAACGACCCGATGAAAAAATAGGCTTTCTTATAGAAAAGCATCAGCGAGCGGATCTTTTCGCTGTCCTTATCTGCAATAGGCTTATACAGCTCATACGTAATGGCCGCGCCGAGGCCGAGTTCCGAAAAGGACAGCACCGAGAGGATGCTGCTAAAAAGGCCGTTTATGCCAAGATACTTCTCTCCCAGCACATAGATAAACACCGTGCGGGACGCGAAGGAGAGCAGCATACTGACGAGTTGTCCGGCAAAGCCTGTTATGAAATTGCGGAATGCATTGATTGTTCGCATGATCCATATTGCTGCGGGGGCAGCTTCCTTATAAAAGATATTTCCGATAAGCGTCCAAAAGGACGGTCTTTTCCCGTTCCCAGCAGAGCTCCCGCTTGGCACGGAGAAGGTTCTGTTTGCAGGAGTTGTAAAACTCGCGGTCTGTACGCATCCGTTCCAGACACTGCGCAAGGTCATCCACGTTTTCTGGTTCGCAGATAAGCCCTATGCCGTACTCGTCTACAAGCCGGTGCATCTCCGGGAGATCGGAACAGATCACCGGCGTGAGACTTTGCACATTCTCAAAGAATTTGTTGGGAAGAGTATAGTAATAGCTTAAACACAAATTTTCGATCGGCATTATACCAACATCCATCGCGCCGGCATATTTCCAGATCTCATTGACCGGTACCGGAGGGAGAAATCGGAGCCGCTCCGCGGCACCGCACTTCGCGGCGATCTCTTCGAGCGTCCGCCGGTATTCATCGTCGGAATTTCCCATCAAAATGAGCGCCGCGGTCGGGATCTTTGCCACAGCGCGTATACCCGTCTCGATGCCGTTGCCGGAGGAAAGGCCGCCGTGGAACATAGCAAGAAAGGTCACGCCCTGCGGGGCAAATTCCCGCAGCACGGCCTGCCGGTGCCGTTCTATTTCCGCTTCATCCAGCTCCCAGCAATAGGGTGTCGAGCGGATAACGACTGGGCGCTGTTTCAAAGCGTGGATTTTCTGAACCTCATCGGCGATGCTGTCATTTACCATGATGGAAAAAGCGCAGCGCCGCATAAGAAAGCGCTCCTTCCGGCATCGTTTCGCACGATCCTTTTCCTTCCGAACGCCGCGGGCGTAAAGATCGAACTCATGGGAGTCGTAGATCAGCTTCGGACGGCGGAGGAAAAACCGCGTGACTATATACGCCACCTCAAGATTCGGAAGATTATGGCAGCTTATGACGTCCGGGTGGTTGGCATGAAGCACTCGGCCAAGCCGGATCCATTCGCCGAAGATATGCTTCCATTTGGAGAGAATAGAATGTTTTCCCTTCAGCGGTCTCATTTTAAACGGCACCAGTTCAACACCGGCAAGCTCGGCTTCCGGTACGTAGTCCGGTTCATAATAAATCGCCACGACCCGGTAGCCCGCTTCCTGCGCTGCTGCCATCTCCCTCTTATTCCGGCTGGCGGATGAAAGCGGAAGTCCCGGCATCAGTTTAATATAGGTTTTCAACACTGCACCTCCTCAGCGGCAGATGAGCCGCTTATATTCCGCCGTCAGCTGTTCGCAGACAGCATTCTCCGAGAAATTGTTCCGGCAAAACCTCCGGATCGTCTCCGGGTCGTAATCGTCATACCGCTCGATCATAGTTTCCATCGCGTATGCAAGCCCCGCGGGATCTTCCGTCTCCACGGCAAGGCCGGTCTCGGGCCGTACAAGAGTTTTCCACGCGCCGGTTTTTGTCATGATAATAGGAAGTCCGCAGCCCATGGCCTCCACAAACACAATGCCGAACGTCTCATACCGGCTCGGCAGGACAAACGCCTGACTGTCCTTCAGACGGCGGGCGCATTCCTCACGCGAGCAGCTTCCGGCAAACTCCACCGCGCCATCAAGAGCAAGCGCCTTTGCCTGCGCACGGAGATTCTCCATCTCCTCCCCGTCGCCGCAGATCGTAAGCATTGCCTCCGAATGCTTTTTTCGCACCTCGGCAAAGGCGTCAAGCAGCACATCCACTCCCTTTTTGCGGTCGAGCAGACAAACGGAAATAAAGCGGAACCGTCCGTTCTGCGGCGGAGCATGGCGTCCGTTTTCGAAAAACCGCCGGTCCGCCAGATTGGGAATGACCTGCACCTCTTTCCGGCACAGCGGCTGTATGGCGTTTTTCAGCCCTTCCCCTACCGCGATCACGGCATCCGCAGCATTATAATCGCGGGAGACCGCGGCAAGCTCCTTTTCGCTGAGCATATTCCGTTCAAACCACGTGACATGCTCCGTAACAACAATCGGCACATGCAGCCGCCGCTTGAGCGCACGGGCATACCGGATGGCGCGGAACGAGTGAACATGAATGATATCCGGCCTCCCGCTCTCACGGAGAATGCGGTGCATTTCGCGCAGAATGCGAAAATATGTAAGATGGAACCGCAGCGGCTTTACATGGATGAGATATTCCGTAAGGTTTCCGTCGGTGCACTTCTCCGTCTGCACACCGCTCATGCCGTCGTTATAAACCGCCATAACCGTGACCGTGTGGCCGAAACGCGCAAGTGCCGCCGCCTGTTCGGCGAAAAAGCTCCCCTTAACGGGATCCTCCTTTGTCGGATACCACGACGGCAATACCAGAATGTGCATTTTCAGTTCCTCTCCGGCGGCAGAAGCGCCGTTACCTCGCGGATCTCCGCGGCGATGCGCTCGTCCCACGTCCAAAAATTCTCGTCAGCAAAGCGCTTTGCCCCATCACCGAGACGTTTCCGTTCATCTTCGTCCGACAGCAGACGACATATCTCTTCGGGCAGACAGGAAAGCTCTTTTTCCGGAAGAAGTATACCGTTTGCTTCGTTTTTGATTACTGAACCGGTCGTCCCAGTGTCAACGGTGATGATCGCTTTTCCGCAGCGCATAGCTTCAAAAAGCGGATTACCGAGATTTGATGCAGAATACAACGAAAGGAACACATCCGCGCGCTGCAAATAGTCATAGACCAACTCATGGGATATTCTTCCCGTGAAAATCACATGCTTTTCCAGCCCTAGCGCGCATACCTGTTCTTCCAGATTTTTTCTCTCTTCCCCATAACCAACGATGACAAGCTTTGCCTCCGGATGAGACTTTACAACCTCTGCGAGTGCATCAATTGCCAGATTCACCCGTTTTCCCGCCTGCAGGCGGGAGAGAGTCATTAATACTGTATCCGATTTATTCAATGGAAGCTCCGCTCCCAGAGAGACAGCCGGCGCTCCCGGAATATCTACGCCGTTGCGCCAGAAAAAAATCTTTCTACTCTTATTTCCGGAGCGCTTCAAAACTTCATCTCCGCGCGTACCGTCGTTTGTCATCAGCACCATGTCCGCCTCGACACCGTATGCCTGCAGCTTGGGGTAATACCGGAGACGGTTGACTAAATTATCTTTTTTCGTCATCATG
>ERZ857757.2562-NODE-2562-length-11561-cov-10.254041_pt1 | contig 11561 bp, 19 predicted proteins | sample MGYA00519764_ERZ857757 | MGnify/ENA primary metagenome ERZ857757 (study PRJEB31778, sample SAMEA3449359) | human gut metagenome | biome: human gut; feature: human-associated habitat; material: faeces | place: United Kingdom | collected 2010/2012 ... | reverse complement strand
TTATGTGGAATATAATTAAAACAATACAACACATATAAAGCAGCAATTATTAGCACCGAAAAAACAATAAACGTTATTCTCTTCTTCATACATTCTCCGTTAAACAACTTGCGATTTTAATGTCTCTATTATATCATAATGATACTATTATTATACAGTTAGTTTACTGTTAAGATGAAGAATTGATGTAATTTTATATAGAAATTATGTTTCTTGTGGGGCTTGTGGGGCGATAATTACGTAAACTTTAAAATGTTGATAAGGTGTGATATAATTTGATCAACAAAAAATGAAATGAGTACTCCATAATACACAAATACCCCCCCCCAGTAGTGCCAGCTGCTAAATCTTGAGCTATAAAAAGAACAGACTTATAAAAACAGCCAGTGTTTCTCTATTTCAGAAACACTGGCTGTTCTGTTAGTCCGTTGTAAAACTCCACTGCAGCAGCAAGGTCTTTCTCATCCGGATGTCCCTTTGATACCCCGCCAATCAGCTTGAACGGTCCGAACGTATCAAATCCCTTGCATGAAAACCTTCCGACAATGTTGTCATGTTTGTATGCTATCACCTGCTCAATTGACTTAAAGACAGGTCTGCCACCATATGTGCAGATAAGAAATACATTTTTATTGTCTGTGAGATTGACTGATGCAAACTTAAGCACCGACTGATGAAACTTTCCGCCGTATACTCCTGATGCAAAACCGATTAAATCATATTCCGACAGGTCTTTCTCTACCGTCTGTGTCGCATCTATCAGCTCGACATCGTTTGTCTTTGCTATCTCGTCAATTATCTTTTTTGTATTTCCATGATGCACTGATGCATATACTATTGCTGTCTTCATCTGTAATGCTCCAATCCTTTATTAGTCTTCCTTTGATTTTGCCATCAGCATCTGCTCCAGCTTTTTCTTTCCGGTCTCATAGTCTGTAAACACAATCCCCTCCATACCAAGCTTTCTGCCACCTTCGATATTCTCCGGTCTGTCATCTATGAACACACATTCTTTCGGATTCAGATTGTATTTATCAAACAGGCACTGATAGATACCGGCATCAGGCTTTATCATCCCAACCATAGCTGAAATGACTTTGCCGTCAACAAGTGACACAAAACTAAGTTCACTGTGCGTATGAAGCTCGAAGTAGTCCTTTGGATAATTCGATAACAAATACACTTTATAGCCTCTGCTCTTTAACTCCTTAATCCAGTCTGCTGCATAGTCAAATGCCTTTACGACAAAAGCCTTTCCCTCTTTGAAAAATCTCCTGATATCTGCCTCATACTGTGGAGCCACCTTAACCATCTCATCAATTATCTCGTTCTCAGGAATTACCCCACGGTCCAGCTCAACCCAGACAGGGTTTTCATATGTTGCATGGGCTAAAGCTGCTATTTTATTTTCTTCAATGCCAATCTCACGCATTGCCTCGTCCGGCTGGAACCTGACAAGCACGTTTCCTATGTCAAATACTATATTTTTAATCATTTATTTTTTCTCCTACAACCCTGCATCTCTTCCTGCAAAAAGCATATCAATCCGCTATACTTAGTTATAGTATAGCGGATTGAGGGGCAAAATACAAATATTATTACCGTTCTGTGTTCCTTAGTCTTCCTTTGATTTTGCCATCAGTATCATTTTCTCAAACGACTGTGCAAACCTCTCATCATCTTCCTCTGTGCGCTTTTTCGGTCCTTTGATATGATTCTTATGTGAGCTTCGTCTGGCTTTCTTGTTAAGGTGTCTCTCCATAAGCATCCGGTCGATGTTTTCATCCGTGTACCATCTGCCGGACTGGTGGATTGCATATGCAGCTTTGCCAAGCGCCATAGCTGCAACTCCATAATCCTGCGATACAACGATATCTCCCCTGTGGCAGAGGCTTATAAGCTTGTAATCCACTGCATCTGCTCCGGCACCAATCACTATCACTTCGCTGTAATCTGAGTACAGGACATGGTTTGTGTCACACAGGAGAGTTGTTTTTATATTATATTTTTCCGCGATTGTCTCTACGATGTCCACTACCGGACATGCGTCTGCGTCAACAAATATTTGCATTTTTTCCAGCCTCTTCAAATAAACGAGATTATTTATCCATATACCTGAACACCTAATCACTCTCTATTCACAAATTTATCCCATGGTGTGCGCACCTCAATAAGGTTTCCGGACGGATCATAAAATCTTACAAGCTTCTGTCCTCCGTCGAGTTCTGTCAGTGCTGTGGCATATCTGACCTCATACCTCCCTGACTCCAGCTTTTTAACCACACCTTCGATATCATTATCTTCAAAATACAGTTCCGTCATATTGTTATATGGAATAGTCTGTATCTGCATGCTTTCCTTCCATATTCCGGCATCCTGTAATACCATACCCTCCGACATTATTACATTACCTTCCTGTCTCGAAATCACATTAAGGCCAAACAGTTCGTTATAGAAGTGGATTGACTCTTCGATATTGTCCACTACTATTAATATATTCTTTAGCTTCATATGACCACCCCATTACAATGGTCCACCTCATGCTGAATTATCTGTGCTGTCCAGCCTGTGTATTTGCCATGTTTCTTTTTGAAATTCTGGTCGAGATAATCTACTTCAATCTCTTTATATCTTGTGCATGGTCTCACACCATCCAGCGAGAGACAGCCTTCCTCCGTCTGAAAAACTCCTGATTTTCCGGTAATCACCGGATTAATCATGGCAAACTGGAACGGTCCGGCCGCAACCACTATGATATTCTTTTTCACGCCAATCATGTTAGCTGCCATTCCAACACAATGGTCAAGATTTGCTTTCAATGTGTCAAGTAAATCCGTAACCACCTGTTTATCATCTTCTGTAGCATCCACTGATTTCTGTGCAAGAAACAGTGGATCACGCATTATCTTCTTTACCATTATTTACTTCCTGTTATACCTTTCTTCTTAATTTTTTGTCCAAATAATAAATGCAAACACAATGAGAATAATAACGCCCAATAACTCATTAAAAACTCCAACCGCTGCGGCCAGGCAGATCGCAAATATCAATAATCCGGTTCCGTTTCCGCCACCGGATGAGCCTTTATGTGAGCCTCCTCTGTATCCGCCATCATTATCATCCCAGCTGTAGCCCTCGCCACAGCCGCATCTTCCCTGTTTTCCATCATGTGGAAATCCTTCATCTCCACCGTATCCATCGTATGGCATATAAATATACCTCGTTTAATATTCCTTCTCTATCTCTCCATCTATTCCATACATTTTCTTGAATGCATCAAGATCTGCCCGGTTCTTAATCAGCATAACTTCTTCTATCTTACCTGTATGAATGTTCTTAAAGCCTGCAACCTGCTCACCATTACATATGCTCGCTTTGATTACCGGTTTCTTATTTTCTTTATCATATGCCTTTGTAACTGTCTTTTTCTTAAATAGTCCCACTCTGACCACCTTCTTTTGAATTTGCCATCATTATCATCCCAGCTATAGCCCTCGCCACAGCCGCATCTTCCCTGTTTTCCATCATGTGGAAAGCTTTCATCTCCATCATATCCATCCTATGGCATATCAGTACACCTCCAACTATTTTACCAGTCCTCATCATCGTCATCAATAGCATCATCTACACCGGCAGCATAATCATCATCGCTGTCGTATCTGTCATCATCATAGTCTCCATCCATATAGACATCGTCATAACCATCATCATATGAATCATGATAATATTTCTTTGAACCGGAACTGCTGCTTGAAGAACTTCCTGAATATGTAGAGCTGCTACTGGAATTGCTATAGCTGTTCGTACTGCTACCCGAAGAATTTGTACTGCTTTCTGATGAACTACTACTATTATATTTTCCGGAAGAATAGCTCTTTGGTGTATAACTGCTGCTTCCTGAGCTGTCGCTTGAATTATACGATGAACTGCTATGTGACGAGTATGAACTTGATGGTGAATAGTCATAATCATAATACTCTTCATCATCAGAACCAGACCACCATCCTGCAAATCCACCTATGATAGCAAATACTCCAATAGCTACCAGAAACAAAATTACGTTTTCTACGATAGAATTTCTGTTATTTCTCATAATCACACACTCCCTTATTAGTTGCAAATGATATCAGCTCTTTGATTGTCTTTAGTATATGACTTTACGAGTCCCAAAGTATGCCCTCGCAATTCGAATCTTTGTTTTAAAATACTCAATCAAAACTTTAATCAAAAATCAAAATCATCACTTTCATCTTCCATGTATGATTTTTCCGCAGCTTCATACACCGATTCAGTATGAGTATCAAACAGCACCCATTCCACCAAATCGAAGCTGTTCAGATTATCCTGCAAGAACCTGTTTACTGTATGTACTGCAATATTTGCTGCCAACTCAACCGGAAAACCATATGCTCCCGTTGATATGGAAGGAAATGCAATAGACCTTATTCCATTATCCATTGCCAGCTTCATGGAATTAAAATAGCAGTTAGCAAGAAGCTCCTCTTCTCTATTCCTTCCTCCATTCCATATCGGTCCTACAGTATGAATAACATAATCACATGGTAAATTATAGGCTTTTGTTATCTTTGCTTCTCCAGTCTCACATCCGTGAAGTGTCCTGCACTCTGCCAGAAGTTCCTGTCCCGCTGCTCGGTGAATCGCACCATCTACACCGCCTCCACCAAGAAGCGAGTTGTTTGCTGCATTCACAATTGCCTGCACATCTGTTACTTTTGTAATATCGCCTTTTACTGTCCTTATCATATCCTAATCACTCTCTATTCCCAAATTTATCCCATGGTGTACGAATCTCTATCAGATTGCCGGACGGATCATAAAATCTTACAAGCTTCTGTCCTCCGTCAAGTTCTGTCAGTGCTGTAGCATATCTGACCTCATACTTCTCTGACTCCAGCTTTTTAACTACACCTTCTCTTATCATTATGCACCCTTGAAATAAGCTCCTTTGTTGGATTGTTCAAACAAACAATTCCATGGATTACAGCACTTGTCTCAACTTCCTACCCTGAACCGAATGGTTATACTTCTCCATCTTCCTGTGACTGCCTATATCTCCTCTGATAATAGTCCATAGCCCTATAATCAATCACATCCTTCATCTGACAAACCATTACCGGATTATCAATTAGCGGTCTCAGCTCTTCTCTAAGCCCGATTGCCGCACCATCTTTCTTCACAAAAAATCCCTTTCCCGACTCCAAAAGGAAATGCACCGGCATCGATAGAATCTTCTTTAAATGTTCCTTATCCGATATGGAATTGTATTTTTGAATCGTCATATTTTTATCGAGATCTTTCCAGTTGGTTCCGGTTGAAAAGAACTCCTTCCAGCTTGAAAGCAGCTGCTCTTCCGACACCTCCATCAGGATATTTCCATGATTATAAAAAGCCATAAGCACCGGCATTTTATACACCTTTGACATGCTTGTATTTTCAAGCAGACTGATAAATTCTCTTCCTATTCCTTTGTAAAAAACCTCTTCATCCTGATTAAGCTCATCCAGTTCTTTAAGAAATTCGAGATATTTCTTAAATGGATTATCCTTTGAATGAGCAATGGCTATTTCATAAATTCCATCGTCCATATATGTGAACAAATCCATTCTGTCCGGGCGCCTTCCGAGAAGTTCCTTCACCCTGAAATATTCATTAATTATCTGGTCTTTAAGCTTTAAATGTTTTCTGTCCATTTCCGCAAAAAGATCAATCAGCTTCATATCAAAATCTACCAGACAATCATCCGGAAAAGCTGTTGTATCTGACGGATTATACGCACCTGCATGCTGATTACTCCTGTCTGACAGAAGAAAACGCACTCTGCCCGCCTTCTCATAATTGCCGATAAAATCAAGCACATTCAGAAACTCTTTTCCTCTGCATTTACGGAGTCCTCTTCCAAGCTGCTGGAGAAAAACTATCGGAGATTCCGTAGGCCTGAGGAACATTACCATATCAACTGATGTGATATCCACACCTTCATTAAACATATCCACTGAAAAAATCACTCTGATTTTTCCCTGCTTAAGCTGCCTAATAGCTACATTTCTATCCTCTGTGTATTCGCCGCTTGCATCGCTGAATACCGCTACAGATGGTATTCCCCTTTTTGAAAATTCTTTTGCCATCTCCCTTGCATGCTCCCTTGAACAGCAGAAGCCAAGCGCCTGCCTTGAACCATATTTACAATAATATTTGTAAATCAGCTCATATCTGCGAACGTTGCCTATATAGGTTTCATTTAATTCCTTTTCGTCATATCTGCCTCTTACTATATGCAGCTTTGAATAATCTGTTTCATCAAAGATTCCATAATAATGAAACGGCACAAGCATTCCTTTGTTGATTGCTTCCTTCAGTGAAATCTCATATGGCACATTGTAATCGCAGATTTCATAGATATTTTTTCCGTCCATTCTCTCCGGAGTCGCGGTGAGTCCCAGGAGAAATTTTGGCTTAAAATAATCAACAATTCTCTGATACTGTTCATTAACAGCATGGTGAAATTCATCAATCACAACATATGTAAAATAATCCGGTGCAAAGTAATTTTCATTCAGATATTCCACTCTGCCAAGAGTCGCAACTGACGCAAAAATCACTGACTTTTCAGTGCATTTACTATCTCCGTTAAAGAATCCGTATCTTATCCGCGCCTCCGGTCATTGCATCTGTCGAATATTTTATTTCATATACATCATCTAATTCTTCTGCAGTATTACGTTCAGCCATTTTTCTTCTCCCCGCCCCGGTCTTACATCGCCTGTAATCCACTCTTCCTTCAGTTGCAGATTATCTATTTCATCAACAAACTCTTCAAATGTCTTTTCCGTGAAATCTGTGAAATAGCGGCCATTTCTTTCTCCTTCAAAGTCACCATACTTAAAGGATGTGTAGATTATGCCGTCTTCCTTTAATGCTTTAAACATTTTCATAAACACGGCTTTAAGTTCATTCTTAGGAAGATGAAGTATTGACGAGCAGGCCCATATGCCATCATATTTTTTGTTCTCGTCAAGCTCTTCAAATAGCAGCCTTCTGACTTGTATTCCTGTGTAATTGCTTGCGATATGACACATTTCCTCTGAGCCGTCTGTGGCATCTACATAAAAGCCCTGTTCCAAAAAATATTTTGTATCTCTTCCTGAACCACAGCCAAAATCCAATATATATCCGTGCTCCGGCAACAGCGTGCTAAAGCGATTTTGTGTCTCATAAAAATCCACATTTATTGTTGTTTTTGCAAAATTATCTGCATTTTTGTTGTAATACTCCAAGGTTTTGTTTTCGTTCATCATGAGTTTATTATACCATTAAGCATTGAAAAAAACTATATTTTAAAACCTAACTGATTTTCATCATTTACTTTATCTTCCTCTATCATCACCGGCTTGTCCTTACCATCACTAATTACTTTGCAAATCACTCCGCCGTCTGTCACAAACACAATCTTTCCTTTTGCCTTACCACCGATTTTGTCATACAGTCTGCCTGCACTCATTGACTCACCCTTCACGGTGTATGGGCTGTTGGCTACGTAGCCCACCTTGCCAAGTCCTTTTATCTTTACCTGTATTGCTTCGTTGTCATACTCATTGTCCGGCTCCTTGACTAGCTTGACCTTCATGCCTTTTTCCATGAAGTCGCTTCCGTAATAATGGTTGCATCCTGCTATTGTAAAATACATTTCTTTCATTGTCGTGTCCTCCTGTCTTTTTTACCACTCTTCATAATCCTCATCCATTGCATCATCTACACCAGCCGCATAGTCATCATCACTGTCGTACCTGTCATAATCATAGTCACCATTCATATAGATATCATCATATCCTTCATCATATGAATCATAAGAACCCGAGCTGCTGTGATATGATGAACTACCTGTTGATCCACCTGAATAGCTTCCGCTATTGTCATCGCCATATGCATTTGATGATGAACCTGCAGAGCCTGAGCTGCTATTATATGATTTATCCGAATAAGATGAGCTACTGCTTGATGAACTGTTTCCTGATGAGCTGCTTCCTGATGATGTATATCCGCCTGAATATGGCTTATGCAAGTAGCAGTAACTGCTGTTTTGGGTCTGTTCATTATTACATCCCGGCTTTATGCATTTGGGTGTACTCTCTTCCATAGCATTACCAATAAACGCAAATATGGCTATTACAGCAATTACTACGAACACATTCATGCCAAAAGCTGAGTCGCTGTTATATGAACTGTGATTAGTATTTGAATTATTATCATTAGTGCAGTCCTTGTAAATCATATACTCTAAATAATCGTCCTGCATGTCATTTTTTCCGTTGTGATTCCAGTCGTACATTGCCATAGGTATTACCTCCTGATATTATACCGGTCCGTCGATTTTACATTCATCATAATACTTGCACAGCATACATAAGCTGTTACATTGTTTTGAATGATGCAGTGTCCTTTTTATCCAGTAAATAAATTTTTCCATTTTGTCCTGTCCTCCTGTTTTTCGTAAATTAAATGCTTGTTTCTTATGATGGCTATAGCTTAGCATTTTGCGAGTCCCAAAGTATGCCCTCGCACATCGAATCTTTGTTCTTCCTTTCATTCTAATAATACTTATCGATTGCTGCCTCAATCATCTGATTTGCCTGTATCTCATTCATTTCATCTGAATAAGTATCCACGCTCCTGCTGCCAAGTACATGGTCAAATTCATCAAGAACATCCGTCATCAGCCCCTTATCAATCCGACTTTTACACTCTGCAATCAGCACAGCAGGGATTCCATAAAATGCTTCTGCAATACTTCCTGTAATGGCTCCAAGTGTATCCGTATCTCCACCAAGTGATACTGCATTACGCACTGCGTCCTCAAAATCCTTTGATTCCAGAAATGCGATAATTGCTTCCGGCACCTCTCTTTCTTTGTTACAATATAAGTATAATTGAATGACATCTTTATATGGTCGCTGTTCGGGCGACACTTTTAAGATAAAAAACAAACGCCGATACTATGTGAGTACCGACGTTACATTTACTAATCAATATTTACTTGTAAACAATTTATACTCCAAGAATTTCATTCGTATACTTAAATAATGTCACATTCAGCTGCATAATATCATACTGCTTATCTATAATAGCCTTCTGTACGATCAGATCCACCTTACTGCTTGGACTAAATGCCCAGTCTGCTCTCGCAAGTAAGTCTTTCGACTGTTCCAGATCAAGCTTCAGTGCAATGCAGAGTGCCATCACAGTCTTCTTCTTTGGATGATAATTCTGGTCACATTGAATTTTTGAAAAATGTTTTCTATCAAGGTTTGCCCGTTTCCACACATCCTTATTATCAATATGTGCTTCATCGATCAGCTCAAATAATTTATCATGAAATGAAACTCCGATATTTGAAAGCTGGTCTTCCAAAGAAATGTCTGCTGACAGCATACAAGGCTCTGCTAACCCTGTGTCTTCCTCCAGTGGATAGTTATCTTCTGCCTCTCTTGGAAGCATCTCATCATAGAACGCTTCCTCTGGCAATTCTCTCATACGGGTGTTGCTTCTGCTTCGCACCGGATATTCTTTTCTATGACTTTCCTTGACATAATTAGCATCTATGTAGGAATCAATATCACCTACAATCTGAACGGAAAGCTGAAAAGACCTTTTATCAAATACTACCAATATAATTTCAATTTCATTTTCGGTAAGAAACTGGCTGAATACTGACACAGCAATCTGTAATGCTTTATCTTTCGGAAATCCATATACTCCTGTCGAAATTAATGGAAAGGCAATACTCTCACACTTAAGTTCTAATGCTTTTTGCAATGATTTACGATAGCAGTCCTCCAGAATTTCAAATTCATGGTGCAATCCATCCGTCCATACCGGACCTACCGTATGAATAATATATTTTGCATTTAGATTATATGCACCAGTGACAGCAATGTCACCTCTTGCAATTTTTCCGATATTCACTCTTTCTGCGAGAAGCTTTTCTTTTCCTGCTGCCTCATATATTGCTAAGTCCGTGCCACTTACACATATCGGATTTGGATTAGCAGTATTTACGATTGCATCTGCTTTTACCTTTGTTATATTGTTGCGAACAATCTTAAATGGCATTGTGGCACCTCCTTATCCATGCCTGTATTACTTTAACAGCTTCCTTATCTGCTTATCCGTTGCCTCCGGATACATCTCATGCATATAATCTACAATCTGCTTCCATGAATCCTGTGGATTATCCTTATAACAGGAAGTCACATAATCGTATCCATAGATATGCTCAATAGATGAATACACTGCCACATCCCATCCATATTCAATACCTCTTTTATTCACTCTCTTCTTAAAATCGCAGTTGCACAGATATGTCTGCATCATAAGATTCGTTATTGCACCATCAAATCCCTTTTCTCCATCCTTACCAAATCCAGCTTGTTTTTTCAATTCATTTGAATAAATCTCTGAATCAGCATTATCTTCCATAAAATTGACCATTATCTTTTTATGCTTATTAGGCGCTTTTCCATCATCATATAATGCATCAAAATCATATCCATCCCGGCGATAATTAGCAAATACAGGAAGCCACTTTTTTGATATAAATCCTGCCTTCTTATCAAAGAATTTTCCATAGACGATATCATGCCGCCTTGCTATAATAGCCCGCCACATCCATGGATCAATCTCCGGATTATCACTCCACCAGTACTCTGGAACAGTTCTTTCTTCAAGTGAAAACCCATCTATGTCATTCTTAAATAATGGTAAAAAGCCAAATCCATTTATATACTTGATTGCTTCATCTACAGAATGGATGCAATCCGGGTTGTCCCAATTAATGCCATGCATAATCCATTCACCTGATTCGTTTCCCATAATACACCTCTATATGAACGCTATTACAGTAATACTACTCCCAACAGCAAGCTTATAAGCATAATAATGTATCCAATTATTAATGTCATTATCCAGCATGTATTGACAAAACTCATATTTTATGTTCCTGCCCCTCGATTTCTTTTTGAATCCATGTCATAATTACATCTACAAGATAATCCTGCTGCACCTGACTTAGTTCCTTGCCCGGCTGCATTTTATGCCACTTTCGGATGCACTCCCTGCAGCATGTAGCTGTTGCATGCTGAGCGATAAATACCGGATGACCTTTCATTGGTGTCTGCTTGCCATCATTTGCTATATATGCCGGAGCTTCTCTCTTTGCAATAAAATCCTTTGCATGTTGTCTGATTGTGTCCAACCCTTTTTCATTTATGTAATCAATATCTTTCTGCTTCAGATGGAAACTGCTTCGGAACCTGGAATTCCCCAGCCGCTCAAATAACTGCCTGTACCATTCATCCTTAGTCATTAAAACTTCACTACTTCCGGCTCATGTGTAAATGATGAAAATGTAGCTGTCGCATTTTTTAAATAGAACACCTCTGTATTTCCATCATCTGCTGAGTACATATTCTGTAAAGATGGATAAGCATCGAGCATAGACTGTCTTGCTTCTCTTCTGTCATCTTCTACAAGTTCTCCGGCTACAC